>Ga0256839_1006175_pt1 | contig 10663 bp, 6 predicted proteins | sample 354166metaG_FD_185968 | JGI IMG/M metagenome (GOLD analysis project Ga0256839, IMG submission 185968) | Hydrothermal vent microbial communities from Mid Atlantic Ridge, Atlantic Ocean - 354-166 | ecosystem: Environmental > Aquatic > Marine > Hydrothermal vents | place: Atlantic Ocean: Mid... | reverse complement strand
ATGGGAGCAACTGGATAAGCTGGGTATTTTAGATGAGAGTGTTATTGTCATACTCGGTGATCATGGCGAGTCTCTGTTTGAGGATGGTTTTTTAGGGCATGGGCATGCGATTAATGATTCACAAACCAAGATACCTCTTATTTTAAGTACCACGGATGCTGTGGTAAATGAGGCAATGGGGCAGGTTGATGTGGCTGAATTGGCCGTACGCAGTGCGCTAGGTTTGGAAAATATATGGATTAACCCAAAGAAAACCGTTTTTCAATTAGTCGGTAGTTTAAATCGTCCTCTTTTAATTGCGCATGTCAATAATGCGGGACAGAGAACGATTTTTGATTTTCGTTCAGAACAAGTCTTTTTTAGTGAAGAAAATATCTGGAAAGCATATGAAGTCGCACTTGCTGATAAGCAATATCAACAGCGTATCGAACATTTAATCAGAGACTGGGAAAGTTTAAAGTGGCGTGCGTATTTGGAGCGTCAGCACAAAGCGAATTGATGTACGGAGCCGCATGATTCGGATAGAGTTAAGTTATTGATTTGTGAACAATGGCTTAACTTAGTTTTTAGGTTTTACTTTGAAAAAAGGTATTGTCAGATCAAATCTAGGTTAATGCAATAAAAGCATTCTTTCTTAGAAATTTAGACATAAAAAAAGGCCAGTAACGAAAAATCGCTACAAGCCTTTAATTATTTTTGGTGCCTCGGGCCAGAATCGAACTGGCACGCCCAGAAGGCGAGGGATTTTAAGTCCCTTGCGTCTACCAATTTCGCCACCGAGGCATCAATCTCTAATAGAGAAGAGCCTATTATAGCGTTTAATTTGCGCTTGGCTAGTCATTTTTTATATTTATTTTTCGTGTTTATTTAAGTAATTGTTTATCAAGCTGGAATTATTTTTTAGTTTGTAAATAGTTGCCAGATTGGGCGTATGTTAATGGGGAGTGGGGCTAAGCGTCCTAGTTCGACCCATTGGTTTTGGGGGGAGTGGAAATCTGAGCCGACTGAACCATAGAGTTCAAATTGCTTGGCGAAGAGTAATGCGCGCCTAATTTCATCCGGATTACTGCGTGCGGTGATGATTTCCATGCCCAAACCACCGCAGTCTTTAAATGCACTCAGAAAGCGGCGCATCCAACTTGCGGTTAGTTTATAGCGCATAGGGTGTGCGACAACCGCAACACCACCTGCTTGATTAATCCACGTCAGAGCTTGCTCCAGTGGTGCCCATTCGGTGCTGACAAAAGCGGGCTTGCTTTGACCTAAGTAACGATTAAATGCTTCTTGCAGGCTATCGACATGCTTATTTTTGAGTAAAAAATCAGCAAAATGTGTCCGCGTTACCATACCGGTGCCGGCGCTTAGCTGTACGGCTTCTAAAGCCCCTGATATTTTTTGTTTTTCTAATTTAGCGGCAATTTTTTGTGCTCGTTGTAGGCGAATTTGCTGTAAACCTTGAGTGCCGGCAATAAGTTCTGCGTTGGTCGGGTTAATATTTAAACCGAGTATATGGAAGGTTTTTTTATTCCAAGTGCAGGATAGTTCTATTCCTGGGATGAAGTTTATGGCCTGTTGTGCGGCCGTTTCTTGCGCTATATTGATGCCTGCCACGGTATCATGATCGGTTAGTGCTAAGTCGGTGACACCATTTTTTTTGGCGCGTAGGACAAGTTCTGCCGGTGGCAAAGCACCATCAGAAGCGGTTGAGTGGCAGTGTAAATCATATATCCTGGGGGTCATTTATTGATATTCTCCATAAAGTTTTGCATAGAGTCCATTTTGCGTAATGAGTTTTTCGTGGCTACCTTGCTCGCAGATTTTGCCTTCTTCAAAAACGTAAACGTGATCTGCTTGTTTGATGGCACTAAGTCTGTGTGCAATGATAATGGTGGTACGATCTTTTAAAAAATCGCTCAGTGCAAGATGTAGTTTGTGTTCGGTTTCCGTATCTAAGGCAGAGGTGGCTTCGTCTAAAATAACCACACTAGGGTCTGCAATAATCATGCGTGCAATGGCCATGCGTTGCCGCTGTCCCCCTGATAAGCGCATACCTTGACGACCTACAATCGTGTCTAAGCCTTTATCGAGTTGTTTGATAGTCTCTTGTAATTGCGCGATGGCTAAAGCATGCCAGAGTTTATCATCGCTGACGATTTTGCCTAATGCCAAGTTTTCACGAATACTGTCATTAAACAAGATGGGGTGTTGTAATACGGTGACCACATGCTCACGAATGACATCAAAGCCAATTTTAGTCATAGGAATATTATCAAAACAAATCATGCCTTGTTGCGGTGGATAGAGGCCGGTCAGTGTTTGTACCAATGTTGATTTACCCCCGCCGCTGGCACCTACTAAAGCTATTTTATGACCTGCTTTGATGCTTAGGTTAATGCCTGTGAGTATTTCGTCTTGTTCGGGTTGATAGCTAAAATGTAGGTCTTGAATGTGTACGCTAACGGTTTTTTTATTGATAAAGGGGTTTATTAAGGCCGGGTAAATGGGTTCTTGTTGCAATGCCTGCATGCTGTTGATGCGGGTTAGGGCGGCTTTGGCATTATAAAAAGCATATTGAATGCCTAAAATTTCTTGTACCGGTGCCATCATAAACCAAAGGTAGCCAAAAACGGCCAGCATTTCGCCGATGCTTAAATCAGAATAGAGTACCATAAGCATGGCGGCCGCCCGAAAAATATCGAAGCCAAACAAGAAAATAAGAAAGCTAAAGCGTGTTGCGGCATCACTTTTCCAGGCAAAGGCGGTGGAGTGCTGTTTAACGGTGGCTGCAGAATCAATGAGCTTTTGATAATAATGATTTTCGCGGTTACTGACCCGAATTTGTTGAATGGCTTCTAAGGTTTCGGCCAGTGCTTGTTGAAAAATACCATAAGCCGCGTTTTCTTTGGCCTTTAATGTTTTGACTTTTTTACCTAAGCTACGGGTAAAGAAAATGACGATAGGGTTGAGTAATAAAATAAATAAACCTAATTGCCAATGCATCCATAATAATATGATGCCGGTACCGATAATGGTTAAGCTGGCGACCAGTAATTTACTGGTGGTACTGCCGATAAAGGTATCTAAAGTATCTAAATCGGTCACCAGGTGGGTGATGACGGTTCCGCTTCCTAGGCTTTCATATTCTGCCATGGATATTTTTTTAAGATGATTGATTTGCTGCTTGCGGATGCGAAAAATAATATCTTTAGAAATGCAGGTAAATTGGCGCGATTGAATGATATTAAAAATAATACCGAAAATGCGCAGGCATAGGCTGGCTAATAAAATAATACTGATATAAACGATAGGGATGTGCCATTGCGGCGGCGTATATTGATTGATGGTATTGATAGCAATGCCAGGGCGGTTTAAAAGTACTTCATCGACCAACATCGGCATTAAAAGGGGAACGGGAACGGTCGCTATAGTGGCCAAGATAGCGAGTAGGTGCGCAGACAATAGCTCTTTTTTATGTTGTTTAACAATATTAAAAATATAAGTCCAAGTATAAGCAGGTGCGGTAGCGTCTTGTGGCATATGTACGATTTTTATCAGGTATACTTTTTAGTGAGTGATTATAATGGAAATTATAGCTTGAATTGTGTAGCGTGGTTCGATGAATATAAAGAGCCGGCACTACTAAAAGTAGTAAACTACGTTTAAGCATTTGGATGGCTTGGAGGCATTAAAGGCGGGTATATGAAAACGGTATTATTGAAAATAGGGTTTTGTTGGCTATTATTGCTATGGAGTACGCTTAGTTCAGCTAATGTGCTTGAGCAACAGCGTGCTCGCTTTTTGATAGCGGAGCAAGCTTTACAAGCTGATTTTACGGTTATTAGCAAAGGCCTGCAAAGCTACCCATTGTATCCTTATTTGGAGTATCAGTGGTTAAAACAGCATTTGGATAAAAGCAAACAAATTAAAGCCTACTTAAAAACGAATAAAACCTCGCGTTATGCACGTTTACTACGTGGCAACTGGTTAAATGAGCTCTATAAAAAAGGTCGCTGGCGCGATTTTACCGCCAACTATAGAGCCTCATCAAGCAAGCGTCAGCAATGCCGTTATCAGTGGGCGCGATACCAACTCAACTACAAAACCAAAGCCTTAACGGCCACGCAAAAAATCTGGTTAACCGGCCGCTCTCTACCCAAAGATTGTGATAAATTGCTGGCAAAATTTATCCGCTCTAAATTTTTAACCCAAGAGCTAGTATGGCAACGCTTTTTATTGGCGGCAAAAGCCCGGCAAGTTAAATTAGCCCGCTATTTAAGTCGGCAGTTAAAAGGGGCGCAAGCTCAAAAAAATGCACAGCGGTGGTTAAGCTTGGTAAAGCAGCCTGAATTGGTGACTAACGCTAAATTTTTACAAGGCATCTCGCCGGCACAGCAAGCTGATATGTTGGTTTATGCAATTAAGCGCATCGCAGGCAGTGACCCTGACAAGGCAAGTCGCTTATTGGAGGCCAAAAAAGCAGCTTATCACTTAAGTGTTGCCGCAGTTGATGCACTAGAGCGTAAAATTGCAATGCAACTGGTTTTTGATAAATCAGCTAAAGCCTATGCGCATTTTAAAAAAATTAACAAGCCTAATGCTAGTACACGGATTTGGGCGGTGCGTGCCGCCTTGTTGGAGCAAAATTGGGCGCATGTACAAGCCGCACTCAATCACTTGCCCGCGGCTGAAAAGCGTAAACAGCGGTGGCGTTATTGGCAAGCACGTACCTTTATGCAAACTAAGCAAACTAAACGCGGGCTGGCCTTATATCAATCACTGGCACAAGAGCGCAGTTATTATGGCTTTTTAGCGGCTGATTTTTTAAAGCAAGCGTATGCTTTTGTTGATAAACCTATTCAGGTAGACAAGGCTAAATCTAAACGCTTATTGGCAACAAAAACCTTTAGATTAATACGTGAATTTCGATTTTTACAGCGCGATGCTGAAGCACAAAAAAATTGGTGGGATGCGCTTAGAGCTCTAAAAGGTGATGATGTATTAGCGGCTGCAAAAATTGCACAGCAATGGCACTGGCATAAATTAGCTATTTTGACCGTGGCGCGGGTGAAAAGCTGGGATGATGTGGCCTTACGTTTTCCCATTGATTATAAAGACGAAATCAAAAAAAATGCCGCTTTGCATCAATTAGAACCCTTTATTATTTATGGCTTGGTACGCCGTGAAAGCATGTTTGATAAATTGGCACATTCGCCGGCAGGGGCATTGGGTTTAATGCAAATTATGCCGCGCACAGGTAGGCAAATTGCGAAAGAAATGCAATTACGCTGGCGATCTAAATCGGCCTTATTGAATGCCGAGCTTAATTTAAAATTTGGCGCGTATTATTACAAACAGATGTTGACAAAATATAAAGGCAATTTTGCATTGGCTACCGCAGCTTATAATGCCGGTCCGCATCGTGTGGATCGTTGGATAAAAACAGAGGCCGCTTATCCTGCCGATATTTGGGTAGAAACCATTCCGTATAAAGAAACGCGAGGCTATGTCGCGGCTGTATTAACGTATGCTTTGGTTTATCAGCACCGTTTGGGTGAGAGTAAATTGACGCTACAGGATTTTATGGCAGATATTAAGCCGCCAGCGGTGGCAGTGGGGGCAATTTAAGAACAGGAGGTAACTTGACGGTTTGCCTCCTGAGCCAAAATTTTTAGCAGGGGTTTGGTATGCTCAATACGCTAGTCTGTACCCGCGATAGCCATTTCCTCGACTAAAATAGAGCCGGTGCGGATATTGCCACGATAGTCAATATCATTACCAACCGCCAAAATTTTGCGGAACATATCTTTTAGATTCCCTGCAATGGTGATTTCTTGCACAGGAAATTGTATCTCGCCATGCTCTACCCAAAAGCCGGATGCCCCTCGAGAGTAATCGCCTGTGACGGGGTTGACTCCTTGCCCCATTAATTCGGTGACGAATAAACCGGTGTCCATTGTGTTAAGTAATTGTGGTAAATCTTGTGTACCGGATGTGATGCAAAGATTATGCACTCCGCCTGCATGGCCGGTTGTTTGCAGGCCGAGTTTGCGGGCAGAATAGGTGCTTAATAAATAAGATTGTAAAACGCCCTCACTGATAATATTCGTTGCGCGGGTGGCAACGCCTTCACTATCGTATAAGGCACTGCCTAAAGCACCGGGTAAGTGCGGTTGCTCGTAGATATTGATAAACTCAGGGAATATTTGCGTCTCTAAACTATCAAGTAAAAAAGAAGACTTGCGATATAAGCTACTGCCACTGATGGCATTAATAAATGCGCCGATAAGAGAGTTTGCAATCTCGGCCGAATAGATGACCGGGCATTTGCGGGTGCTTATTTTACGCGCTCCGAGGCGTTGTACGGTTCTTGCCGCCGCTTTTTGGCCAATTAACTCGGCTTTTTCTAGCTGGTGGTGGTCACGCGCAACGCTATACCAATAGTCCCGCTCCATCGCTCCATCGCGTTCGCCAAGCACTGAACAGCTCATGGAATGACGTGTTGACGCATAGCCGTGCAAAAAACCCAGGCTATTGCCAAAAACGCTTATGCCTGCGTAGCTGTCAACTGCCGCGCCTTCTGAATTGCTGATATCCGTATGATATTGGCGGGCACTGTCTTCACAGCGCATGGCCAAACTGATGGCCTCATCTGCGGAGAGCTGCCAAGGATGATGCAATGCTAAATCTTTGAATTCCGTTGCCAGTTGCTTGGCTTCAGGTAAGCCTGCGTAAGGGTCTTCGCTGGCATAGCGGGCAATACTACAGGCGGCTGTCACCGTTTCTTTGAGGGATTTTTCCGAGAGGTCGGTGGTACTGGCCGAGCCTTTTTGTTGTCCAAAATAAACGGTGATGCCGAGACCTTGAGAGCAGTGATGCTCGATGGTTTCTACGCTACCTAAGCGCACATTAACCGACAAACCTTGGTCGATATTTAAGCCGGCGGCAGCTTGGCTTGCACCTTGTTGTTTTGCTTCGTGTAATAAATCGTGAATAAGGGTTTCGAGACGCGTGATTTCTTCTTGGTTTTGCATGATTTTAGCGTGGGTGCTTGTAAGTTTGGTTAATAACGTCAAATCGTTAAACGTCCGTTCCGCCAACGGTGAGGGCATCAATTTTTAGGGTCGGTTGTCCAACTCCCACCGGCACACTTTGGCCTTCTTTGCCACACGTGCCTACACCACTATCTAAGGCTAAATCATTACCCACCATGCTGACTTCTGTCAGTACATCCGGGCCATTACCAATCAGTGTTGCACCTTTTACCGGCTGGGTGATTTTACCATTTTTAATTAAATAGGCTTCACTGGCCGAAAAGACAAATTTACCCGAGGTAATATCCACTTGACCGCCGCCGAAGTTTTTGGCATATAGGCCATTTTGCACGGATTGAATGATTTCTTCAGGCTCGCTACTCCCTGCCAACATATAAGTATTGGTCATTCTGGGCATGGGGGTGTGGGCATAGGATTCACGCCGGCCATTACCGGTCACCGCGCTCCCCATCAAACGGGCATTAAGTTTGTCTTGCATATAGCCTTTTAAAATGCCATTTTCAATTAAAGTCGTGCATTGGCTGGGCGTGCCTTCATCGTCAATGGATAAAGAGCCGCGCCGTCCTGGTAAAGTGCCATCATCCACCACTGTACAAAGAGACGAAGCCACGCGTTCGCCAATGCGCCCACTAAAGGCAGACGTGCCTTTACGGTTGAAGTCGCCTTCCAGGCCATGGCCGATGGCTTCATGTAATAAAATGCCGGGCCAACCTGCACCCAATACGACCGTCATATTACCTGCGGGGGCTGCGACAGCTTCTAGGTTGACCAGTGCTTGCCGAACCGCTTCACGCGCATAGCTCATAGCGCGGTCTTCATCTAGGAAATAACGGTAGTCATTCCGTGCGCCGCCCCCCATGCTACCTTGTTCGCGCTTATCTTTATCGGCCACAATTACACTGATATTTAAACGTACCAAAGGCCGCACATCGCCGGCGAGTGCATTATCTTGCGTGGCAATCAGGATATGTTCTTGTACGCCGACCAAGCTAATAATCACTTGTTCAATACGCGGGTCTAATTGCCGAGTTTGTATGTCAATTTTACGCAAAAAATCCACTTTATCTTGGTCGCTGAGTGAGTTGAGCGGATTGGCGGCGGCATAAAGTTGCGGATAAGTTTTGCTTGTTGGCAGTGCGACTTTTACATTTTGTCCCTGTCGTGCAATGGCTCTTACGTTTTTGGCGGCAGTTAATAGTTCATCGAGTTCTATTTTATCGCTGTATGCAAAGCCTGTTTTCTCACCTGATAAAGCGCGTACGCCGGCACCTTGTTCGATACTATGTTGGCCTTCTTTAATAATGCCATCTTCCAGTACCCATGATTCGTAATGGCTGGATTGAAAATAAATATCACCATCATCAACCGCGCCTGCGGTTAATTGTTCCATGACTCGGTAAATGTCATGCTCTTGTAGCCCCGTAGGGACTAAGATGGCTTGTTGTGCGAGTTGTAATAGCTTATCGGTCATTATGTTATCCGCAGTTTATTTGGCGGTGTTGTAATACGGGAAATGATTCACGGGTTTTTTGTAAGCGTGCCAAGTCGATTGTTGCTGTCACGATACCGGCATTGGTTTTTTGGCAGTCTAATACGGTACCCCAGGGGTCAATAATCATGCTATGGCCAAAAGTTTGCCGCCCATTGACATGAAAGCCGCCTTGATTAGGTGCAATGACATAGCATAGGTTTTCAATGGCACGCGCTCTTAAGAGTACTTCCCAATGGGCGGCACCTGTTTTTTGGGTAAACGCGGAGGGGAGTATGAGAATATCCATGCCTTGTGCTTGCATGATGCGAAATTGTTCAGGAAAGCGTAAGTCATAACAGATGGCAATCCCTAATTTACCTAAAGGGCTATCAATAACAAGTGGGGTATGGCCTTTGGCAATGGTGTCTGATTCACGGTAAACCTCATCAGACCCCGGTACTTGTACATCAAATAAATGGATTTTATCGTAGCGTGCAACACGCTCACCTAATTCATTATAAATAAGGCAAGCGGCCATCACTTTGTTTTCATCTTCAGCTGCAATCGGCATGGTGCCGGCAATAATCCACAGCGCATATTTTTTAGCGGTATTGGCGAGAAATTCTTGGATGGGGCCACTGCCATCGGTTTCTTTATGCTCAATTTTATCAAACTCACTTTGCCCCATTAAGGCAAAGTTTTCCGGTAACGCAACCAGTTTGGCACCCGCTTTTGCCGCTTCGCCAATTAAGCGTTCGGCTTCTGTTAAGTTAGAGCTGATATTGGGGCTAGAGGCCATTTGAATGGCAGCACATTTATTCATACGCTTATTTTTTTAAAATAAATTAGTAGTTGTTTTTATTGTTGTGGGGGGCGGTTGGCTTGATGAAATTGTCGTTCTACCTTGAAATCATCCCATGTCCCTTTAATATTATAGAGTAGGCTTAGCAAAAGGCCGCCGGCATGTTCATCGCCCGTAAATGTTTTGGTCACTGCATTCGCCGCATTACCTATTATTGTACCGGCAATAGGCACTTTAGGCAGTACTGTTGCCTGTAAATCCACTTGTTCCGTGCTGAGGTCGGTTGAGCCGGTAATAAATATTTGTGCCGGCATCGCATCAATATAAGTTTTATGACTGTTGACTAAGCCTTGCTTTAAGCTTAAATCTGCACTTATTTTGCTATAACTTAAGCCGGCTTCGGTAATATCCGAAAAATCAAAGCGTAAGCGTTTACCTAATTTACTCACATCTAAAGCCCCTAAAATACGCCCGATACCAGGGTCTACGCCTAAGATGCGGCCATTGTTAAGATAGGCATTAACGGAACCTGATAGTAATGATTTAGAAAACTGATAGGGGGCGGCAGGCCAGTGGAGTGCAAATTGCAATTTGGCTGTGCCATCAACAAGATTATTGGAAATGGCTAGGTTTTGTAAAAGATAACCAAAGTTTTGACTCAGCAACTGGCCTTCTAGTCTGGTTTCTGTTTGTGCGGTTTGCTGTTTCCATTGCCCGGAAAACTCTAATTGCTCGGTCGCGGATGTGATTTGGAATTGTTTGATAAAAAGCCCGTCGTGTGCGGCTTGTGTTTGGATATTGAGCGCGCCTAAATTCACATCGCGCCAATATAAGGCATTACTTTTGATGCTCATACGCGGGAAATCGTTTAATGCCAATGCTTGGCTGTTAGGCTTATCTTTAAAACTGAGTTGTTGCCATGTCGATACATCTAGTGTGTCAAAGGTTAAGCTTAATTGCGTGTTTTTGTTAAATTCAGTGGGCAACATTAAGCTACCATTGGCGAGGGGGCTGGTGAATTGGCCCTGCCAATAGGAATGAAGGCGTTGCAAATCAATGGCGATACTGTTGGCGGGTGTTGTTAGGTTGATATAGCTCACGCTCAGAGACTCCGCACCGGATGCACCAATACTACTGCTAAGTGCTAGTGTTTGTTGTTCTGCTGCCGTTTTGGAAAAAGGCGGGAAATCAATGCCAATTCCAACTAAATCGGAGATTAACTGTATATGTGGGCTACTATCTGCACTCGCCGGAATATTCACTAAGACTTGATAAGGGCTACTGCCGCTCAGGTAGTCCCAAACGCTATGTGGGTACTGTTTTTGCAAAACTTGAATA
>Ga0256839_1006174_pt1 | contig 10665 bp, 9 predicted proteins | sample 354166metaG_FD_185968 | JGI IMG/M metagenome (GOLD analysis project Ga0256839, IMG submission 185968) | Hydrothermal vent microbial communities from Mid Atlantic Ridge, Atlantic Ocean - 354-166 | ecosystem: Environmental > Aquatic > Marine > Hydrothermal vents | place: Atlantic Ocean: Mid... | reverse complement strand
CCACGTAACCTTGATGTCTGTTCACGCCGCTAAGGGCTTGGAGTACAAATCTGTTTTTGTGACGGGTTTAGAAGAAAAGCTTTTCCCCAGCTTCATGAGTATAGATTCTCCCGAGGGTTTGGATGAGGAACGCCGCCTTTTTTATGTGGCCATTACCCGTGCAGAACAGTTTCTAACCTTAAGTTTTGCTAAATCCCGCTATCGTTTTGGCAAAATGACCTATGGTGAACCCAGTCGTTTTTTAACGGAAATACCACAACATCATCTTAACAATCGTCTTTCGGCCAGAACATATATGCCCATTCCTGAAAGCAATGCTGCGCCCTCAAGATCAGGTGTGCAGGGCAATTTCAAGCGCAAAACACCTAATGCGGTTCGTAGAATCAGCCCTGCTGATTTCAAACCCAGTCCTGGCAATAAAATACAGGCAGGAATGACGGTTTTGCATTTAAAATTCGGTAAAGGCCGTGTGATTAATGTTGATAATGGTGTTGCTCACATTCATTTCAAAGCCGTTGATAATCCTGATAAAAAGATTATGTTGAAATTTGCTAAGTTGCAGATTGTTACCTGATCGAACGCAGGGACGGGACACTGATCTAGTGGCTTCGGAACTAAGTTATTCCTATATTAAACGCCGTCTATTTTTTGTCTAATCGAGCCAATAAATGGGGAGTTTATCGAGATAAGTGACTCATTTATTGGTGAAGAGTAGGCGAAAAAGAGCCAATTTAATATGCGTGTTATTTAGTTCCGAAGCCACTAGTGCTGTGTTCCATCCACCTCCCATCCAAATATCAAAAATAAAAATTATGCCCTCATTTAAAAGACTAGTCAAACTGACCTTCAAAGAAGACAAAATAGATGATTTTTTGGCCATTTTTGAAGAAAGTAGCCCCAAAATTCGTGCGTTTCCTGGCTGTAATCATGTAGAACTATGGCGCTCCAAAACACCATCCAATGTTCTATTCACTTTTAGTTTGTGGGAAAGTGAAGAAGCCCTGCACGCCTATCGTCATTCTGATCTTTTTGAAGCAGTATGGGCAAAGACTAAGGTGCTTTTTGATGGTAAACCCGAGGCTTGGAGTGTGGATGAAGTTACGGTGTTTTAAGCTAAAAGTCAATTATCGGATAGGGTATGAAAATCAATTTCACCATAAACGTAGTATGATTTAGCATTTTATTTGTCAAATCCCCCCAACAAGCTCTAAGCTTTCTTCATCAAATCACTCACCCCGTCCAACACCGCCCCAGTAGGACAAAGTAGTCGACACCAAATCATAGGGTAGCGAATACTAACCAATACACTTACTATTGCAGTAAAAAACCAGGCAGATTTCCAGTCCAAACCAAATAAATCAGGAAATAGCTCAAAGCTACTCCAGTTGCGCAAGCCTAGTAAAACACCTGTAATAAGTATAAGGGCGAGTCCTCCTCTAACGCGGTATATCCACTTACTTGATATAAAAAACCGAGCAGTTTTTAATGGACTAATACGAAGTAGCAGCCGTTGTATATTCCCGAAAGGACACACATATTTGCAATAAGTATTCCTACCCCAAATAGCTCCTAAAAGACAAAAGAAAGCATACAGTCCCGTTAAGGATGAAACGGTCGTACCTATAAACGGATGAATAAAAGAAGTGTAAGTAAAGGAGTTATTCAAAAAAAAGCCAATGTAAACGACGGATAGTATTTGTAAAATTAAAACCCTTTTTTTGCTCTTTTTCCATTTTTTTTGGAGGCCATAAAAGAATAAAGAAAATATAAGTAAAATATGGATAATCCAGATATTGGACAATACTGCTTCGACAGAAAAAACCTGTACATTACCTGTTTCTACATAATCAGAAAGCGGAGAAGGCGTTGCTTTTGTTACTAGAGAAGTAAGGGTTTTCGCGATAGCTTCACAGGTAATCGTCGCTCCGGAAACGGCATCTACCTGTTGAACTCCTAATGAGATTTTTCGATTTTCAAATTGCTGATAGAAAGCTGCTCGCTGAATTTTCCGCAAATAACTAGCCGTTTCTTTTGAAGATATATGCCGAACTGTAACAATACGGCCATCTTCATCCAGTACCAGCCCTATATTAATCGCACCAGCATAGCCTCTGATATTTTGTATCACGCCCTCACTTTCAAGGTAAATTTGTGGTTTACCGGATTTACCTTTCGCTAAAACATAGTGCATTTCCGAAGTGCTGTTTAATACTAAGCTTTGGGTATCCAGCAGGATTTTTTTACTATGAGTTAAAATTTTGCCTGCCAGTTCTTCTGATAAATCTAGGTTACTATCCTCTTTTATAATAGAACCAAACGAGGGGCGTACTTTCTTTTTATCCAAAATAAGCCCGTAACCTTCTCCGCCTGTGTCTAACTCACTATCAATCGTATTAAAAGAACGAATACTTTTATTTTCGTTACTTGTAATCAGCCTTGGAATAGAAAACCGCCCGCCTCTTGGCTCTAAATAAAGTATTTCATTCGACAATTGAATGGGGCCGTTTATCCAAAAATACAAAAAGAAACTACTAGCAAAAAGGCTTGCCAGTAGCTTATATTTTTCTTCTCCAATAAAGGTTTTTAATAGCATGAAATCAATTTTTTTCAAGCGTTTGTTTAGTAATATCTATCACCCATTGATTAAGGTTTTCATCAGGCAAAATAGCATCCTGCTTGTAAAACACATCCAAAGACCGCTCTACATTATCCACTGCTTTTTGAATAATATCATTTTGAAAATATGGATCATTAGCCACCAAAACAGGCACAACTATAACCTTATCTTCTAACTCAAAAAGTTGATTAATCCCATTCTCTGTTGGTTCGGTGGAATATTCCACCAAATGCCCACACCAGGCATAAGCCACACTTTCATGACCTGTTTTAATTTTCAGGTATTTGCCTATTTCTTCTACCATTTCTTCCCATTGCTGATTGTACATCGCATCACCATAAGCCACCAATAAAACACCTTCATTTTCAGCATTTTCACTTAGCGCTTTTACGCGTCGTGCAATGTTCTTTTTTAGCAAGGTAGTATAATCTAAAGGCGGAACAATGCTAACATTTGCTTTAGCTTTATAGACTTCAATTTTTTCTTTTCCTATCATATAGTCTTTTGCTCTAGGGTCAGAGCTGACTCCTAAAATCACAGGAATATCATGAGAATAGTGCGAACTAACGGTAAGAAAAACAGGTACTACTACCACATCATCGAAGCCTTCAGCATCCAATTCTTTCATACGAGTAGCAATAGAAGGTTCAGTATATTCCATAAATGCACTTCGTACATCATCAATATCAGGGTTAGCCAATAGTTCATCTTGTACTTTTGTTTCTAGATCAGTGAGCATATTTCGCCATAACTCAGAATGAGAGCCATGGCTTACCAGAAGAACCGCTGTTTTATGCCCATTATCTTTATTTTGTTCATTGTTTACTATTTCTTCGCTTCCACAAGATGAAAAAGCGAGCAATAGAAATCCTAAACCAAGAAGAATACTTTTATTTGTTGGAAACATAATTAAGAATTATTTTGTCATAGTTTTGTAGAAACACATTACAAATGCAAAACAACAACAAAACAATGGTAAGGACAATAGCTAGAAAAGGTGATTTTTGGTTACCCAAATAGCTAGTTCTAGTTATAAGAAATGTAATAAGTACCTTGTGCTTCTATGCATCAACTTACACATAAAGAAACCAATTGGCAGGAAGCCAAACACCCACTTATTCTAGCTTGCGACAACTGGAAAGACCCCCGTAATGTAGGGATGGCTTTTCGGCTGGCAGATGCTTTTGGTGTACAGGAAATTTGGCTGGGAGGGGATACGCCCGTTCCTCCTGGCAAAAAAATCACCAAAACAGCTCGTAGTACTGAAAAATGGATGCCTTTTCAGGCTGTTCCTGACCTGGCAACCGCTTTAAAAAAAGCCAAATCCGAAAACCACATACTTTGGGGTATTGAAATCACATCCGAAAGCCTGCCGCTTGAAAAAACAAAAGAAAAAAGTTTGCCGCCAGCATTAATTCTTGTTATTGGCGCAGAGCGTAACGGTATTAGTCCTGAAGTTTTAGAATGCCTGGATACTTGTTTTTATATTCCTATGTTTGGCAAAAACACGAGTTTGAACGTGGCAACAGCACTGGGCATTGCGCTTTATCATACCTGCCAGCTTTTCAACGCCAATAATCCATTAACAGACAAAAAAACCGAAGACAACAATTAAAGTCATCTTCGGTCTTTTTATTTTTCTATCCAAGTGTTAACAGTCGTGTTCTTACTTCTTAACTAATTTTTTCGCTTTCAGCCCTATTTGCAAACAATGCAGTTGGTTCACCGCATAAGCATTTGGAAAACGCTGGGGTGTATAAACAAACCCGGCATCTTTCAATGCATCCAATCTTTTTTTAATATGGTAAGGTGATAAACGAAGATCTTTGCTTAGTGTAGGCAGGTGATTAGAAGCACTATCCATACGCTCCAAAAGAACCTGGCTATCTGGCTCTGAAAGCAACTCAAGGCGTTTTAAGGCCTTTTTTAATTTCCCTGGTGATATTACAGTTTGTCGTAAATTCATGAGTGATTTTTTGCAAGTGGGTAAACATAAAATTGCTAAAAGGGTAAAGGCTCGTTAAATGGAGCAATTACTGAAAATTAAGTCACTCATTATTGTTTGTTGTGCCAGGATGTCAATAGCATAACTATCATCACCCTTTTCTGAACCTATTAACGGCCGTTTTTCAGATAGGTTTCAAAAAAAAATACTTTTCTTCCCCTTACAGTCTCTTTTCTCATTTTCTAAGCATTTTTTTTCTTTTCATCTCCTTCTCTTTCTATTTTTAGAATTTTAAAATCTGCTTGATTTTTTGGCTTTTTAACCTACCCTATCCTGTTCCTTTAAATCACCTTAAAATCTCAATTCTCGTGATCAATCTAAGTTGTTTTCTTAAAGACACTAATTATGTCTTTATTTCTGCTACCTTTGCGCTAATTATTATCAAAAGGGTAAAGTCTTAGCATTGAAAAAACCTATCATTGATGTCATCATTCCTGCTTTCAATGAAGAATCCTCTATCGGATTGGTCTTGAAGGAAATACCTGGTGAATGGGTTAGAGAAGTTATCGTCTGTAATAATGGAAGTACAGACAAAACAGCCGATGTTGCCAAAGCAGCAGGAGCGACTGTTGTCAACCAGCCAAAACCAGGTTATGGTAGTGCTTGCTTGGCAGGCTTAGCTTATATTGAGTCTAAACAGAAAGACAAACACCCTGATATTATTGTTTTTATTGATGGTGATTATGCCGATTACCCCGAGGAATTGCCCCTATTAGTCAAACCTATAATGGAAGATCAAATGGATATGGTGATCGGTTCGCGGGCATTAAACCCGATTGAACAGGGAGCCATGCAACCTCAACAAATATTTGGTAACTGGCTGGCAACAACATTGATTCGACTTTTCTACAAATACGACTTTTCCGATCTCGGCCCTTTTCGAGCAATTCGATGGGATAAATTACAGGCCTTGAATATGGAAGATCCCGACTTTGGCTGGACTGTAGAAATGCAGGTCAAAGCCGCTAAACAAAAATTAAACTGTACCGAGATTCCCGTTCGATATCGTGTTCGAGTAGGTGTATCAAAGGTTTCAGGAACAATACGTGGTACTATTTTAGCAGGACATAAGATTTTGTGGACGATTTTCAAGCTGCTAATCAACTAAAGGCACATTTGAATGACTACACTAGCATTTACTATTTTAGGGATTTACACCCTGGCATTACTTTACATTACGGTCTACTGTGTGATGCAGTTTAACCTTCTTTATTATTACAAAAGAGGGAAACGCAATACCGCAGAATCCATCATAGCTGAACACAGCTCACCAGCAAAGGTCGCTGTTGCAGCTGGTGATGATGAGTGGCAGGGGAATAATTTTGCAGACTATAGTTATGGTGAGGATACAGATAATTATCCTTTCGTAACTGTTCAATTACCTATTTTTAACGAGATGTACGTCATCGAGGCACTGATTGATTGTGTGGCCAAATTTGACTACCCAAAAGATCGGTTTGAAATCCATATCATTGATGATTCTAATGATGAAACACTTGATATTGTGGCGGCTAAGGTAATAGAATACAAAGCTAAAGGATTCAATATTGAGCAAATTACCCGTGACGTTCGTCAAGGATTCAAAGCAGGTGCTTTGCGGGATGCGATGGAGTACGCCAATGGTGAATTTATGGCTATTTTCGATGCCGATTTCCTTCCTCGAGCTGATTTTTTACTAAAAACCATTCCTTATTTTAATGACCCTGAAATTGGTGTTGTTCAAACACGTTGGGAACATATTAATGAAGATTATTCGCTGATTACAAGGCTTCAGGCATTACAGCTTAATGTGCATTTTACAGTAGAACAGGTAGGACGAATGAATGGTGAATATATGCTCCAATTTAATGGTACAGCTGGTGTTTGGCGACGCAAAACCATCGAAGAAGCTGGTGGCTGGGAGGCCGATACATTAACAGAAGACCTTGATTTGAGTATTCGTTCTCAGTTGAAAGGTTATAAAATTCGTTTTCTTGAAGATATTGGCTCTCCTGCCGAATTACCTGCAGAGATGAATAGCTTCAAAACACAACAATTTCGGTGGATGAAAGGCGGCGCGGAAACGGCTAAAAAAATGTTGCCAACTGTATGGAGAAGTGATTTAACACTCGATAAGAAGATACATGCAACTACCCACTTATTAGGCAGTTCCATTTTTCTTTTTGTTTTTATTATTGGAGTATCAAGCGTTCCTTTATTGTTTTTCTTAGGCGATCTTATTGAATTGGGTTTTAGTAAAAATTTCTTTTCCTTTTTCTTGATAGGTCTCTTATCAATTATTGCTATTTATTATGTAGCTAATATTCAAAGTCCTGCTAATCAGACAAAAGATTATGGAAAATCTATTCTTAAATTCATGCTCCTATTTCCTTTGTTTTTAGCCTTATCTATGGGCTTATCCCTGCATAATAGCATTGCTGTGCTGGAAGGGTTTAGAGGTAAAAAATCTCCTTTTGTGAGAACTCCTAAATTTAGTATCAAAAACATAGGAGACAATCTTTTCAAAAAAAATTATCTGACTAATAAGTTAAATTGGACAACCATTGGAGAAGGACTGCTTTCGCTTTATTTCATCATGGCTATTGTTGGTGCTTTTTATGTTCAAAACACTACTTTTGTAGTCTTCCATTTTATGCTGGCACTAGGCTATGGTGCAATTTTTGTGTTTTCTTTGAAGCATTTAAAATTGTAATTAATTTAAAAACCAATACAAACAAAAAATCCCTCGTTCATAGCTTATGAACGAGGGATTATCATTTTACGGTTTTCCTAAGAGTTTGTTGGGAAATTATCCTGGAGTTTTACCGCCGTCAAGAAAATCTTGATATTCTCTCAACGCATCCCAGTCTCCTGCTGCTGCTAAACCAGCTTGCTTAGGCCATGTGGTAGGGTCTGCTAATTTATAGCGATCTCCTGCCGCTGCAAGTATTTCTTTCAATCGATCAATGTTAGTATTACTAAGGTCTGTCCAATTTTGGATACCAGCATCTTTGCATAAGCCTTCAATTTTCGGGCCAATGCCTTCGACTACCTTCAAATCTTCAGGATTAGTTGAAAACCCAAGTTTTTTAACCAATAGTTTTTCAAACTTAGAATCATTGTCAAAATCACCTTTTCCTTCAACGCCTCCGTCTAAGAATTTTTGGTATTCGATCAATTCATCCCATTTCGCCTCATTAGCCAACTGCGCCTGACGTGGCCATGTTGTCGGGTTCGCCAATTTATAACGAGAACCTGCATCATCTAAAACTTTTTGTAGACGTTCAACAGGAGAAGAAGCCATATCCGCCCAGTTCATAATGCCTGCTGCCTTCATTAAGCCATCAATTTTCGGCCCAATACCTTCAATGATCTGATGATTATCTGACCCTAACAAAGCTGCATAATCAGGCCCTGTTCCACGAGATACTGCGGCTAAAGGAATGATTGTGCTTTCTGCTGCTTTTGCTGCATCGGCTGCCATGATTGCCTTGTCTGCCTCACAACTTGACAATTGTGCTTTTAAGTGCTGAATATGCTTAGTATTTTCATCGATCTGATACTTATAACCAGCAATATCTTTGTCTTTATTGGTAACATCGGCACGTAAACCTTCGTTTTCACGTGTAAGGCGATCAATTTCTTCCTGTTTCCCTTTACAGAAGAACAACCAATGCAATAAAGCACCTAATAAAAACGCACCTAATGTCCAAAATAGCCACCAAAAGCATGGAAGCATTCCACCTCCACAACAAGAAGTAGCATCTAGTAATAATATATTTGACATAATAATTTCTTTTTAATTAATTTAAAATACGTAATTCAACACGACGATTATTGTGGCGACCGGCCTCTGTATCGTTGCTTGAACCAGGCTCCGTTTCACCTTTCCAATTGACATCCATTTGGCCAATAGCAACACCTTTGCTTTTAAGAATATCGCGAACATATTTAGCTCTGCGCTCACTTAATCTTAAATTCATCTCCGCACTGCCTACATTATCCGTATGGCCAGTAATACTTATTCTCTCTTTTGACTGAATGAGACGCTCTGCTACTTTAGTCAAAAATTCATCAACCGCAGGGTCTCTGTCTTTTACAGAAGAACTAAAAGGAAAGCGAATGGTTGCTTCATTATCCGTTGCAATAACTTCTACTTTTTCTTCTGCATCAGCAGCCTGCCATTCATAATCCAGTGATTCAAAGTAGCCTTCTTTAGCTGCTTTTAGAGGGCTCATTTTTAGATCTGTCAATGTGATTCGATCAGCAGGAATATCTGGTACCAATAAATCTCGAAGAGCAGTGGCACGTGCCAGCCCCATGGTTGCAAAACCTTCAGGTGCTTTTTCTGATTCAAAATATCGGCCAGTGATAACAAGATTATTATCATCAGACATTTCGCTTATTAAGCGTTTACGAATAGCATCGAAGCCTTCATTGGCGTATGCTTGTGCATCGTCCCATTGAAAATCAATTGGATACCTTTGCACTTCTTCAACTGGTGCTGGAAGTACTTCTTGGGTATCATCAGGAGCATTACAGCTTTTACAGCAGCTATCATGCACGCAGGTTTTAAAAGTAACCAACGCAAAGATGAACCAAATAAGTAACATTCCGAGCCACTTCATTAATGATGAGGACATAAGAGTGTGTTAATTATTAATAAAAAAATAACAGCCTTTAATACTTTACTAATGTCCAATTTAAATGCAGAAGCAAAAAATTTAACATTTTTAAATATTCGTAATTTTAAGCTAAAAAACTCACAATTACTCGGCAGTTTTCTCAACAATATTCTGACACATAACGAGGCATAAAGTCACGTCATGCTTATTTTTTGTAGAAAGTCGTGTGATGGGTTATATCTATTGTTCGATGGGAAAACACAATTCAAGTATGGGGAAAACAAACATTGTGCTTTGTTATCGGTAAATATAAAAATATTCATCGGTAAAACTAAAAAACAGGCTAATTTTTTCATATTCATCTGCTAGAAGGCTGATTTTTATCACATTTACTGTAAAATAGTAGAAAAATGATCTAAGCGGAAGATATAAATGGATAGTGGGTAAGATGAAGCTTGAATACTTTACTATCATTTTGTCCTTCACTCATTAATTCCGTATATTTGCGGCCTCATAACAATAAAATTTATGTTTAATAGTCTAAGCGATCGGTTGGATTCGGCCTTCAAGTCATTGAGTGGCCAGGGGAAATTGACGGAAATCAATATTGCGCAATCTGTAAAAGAGATACGTAGAGCATTGGTAGCTGCCGATGTGAACTATAAAATAGCCAAAGAATTCACGGATAAAGTGAAGGAAAAAGCGCTTGGCTCTGAGAACATATTAAAAAATGTAAAAGCAGGCCAGTTAATGGTTAAAATCGTTCAGGATCAGTTGACTGATCTAATGGGCGGGCAAACTGCAGGTATCAATATCAAAGGTAATCCTGCTGTTGTTTTGATTTCGGGCCTGCAGGGGTCTGGTAAAACAACTTTTGTTGGTAAACTGGCACTTCACCTCAAAGAAAAACGGAATAAAAAAGTATTGGTTTGTGCGGGTGATGTCTATCGCCCTGCGGCCATTGACCAATTGACGGTTATTGCAGAGCAGGTTGGTGCTGGAATATATAAAGAGATTGACAATAAACAACCTGTTCAAATTGCGTTGAGTGCCATTGCTCACGCACAAGAGAACAGCTATGATGTCGTTATCGTGGATACGGCAGGCCGTTTGTCTGTTGATGAAGCGATGATGCAGGAAATTTCTGACATCAAAGAAGCTATTTCTCCTAATGAAACATTGTTTGTCGTTGATTCGATGACAGGGCAGGATGCAGTGAACACCGCTAAAGCCTTTAATGATCGGATCAATTTTGATGGTGTTGTATTGACGAAATTAGATGGTGATACCCGTGGTGGTGCTGCACTTTCTGTAAAATACACGGTAGGTAAACCGATCAAATTCATCTCTACGGGTGAGACGATGGATACGCTTGATATTTTCCACCCTGACCGTATGGCTCAACGTATTTTGGGTATGGGTGATATCGTATCTTTTGT
>Ga0256839_1006173_pt1 | contig 10665 bp, 7 predicted proteins | sample 354166metaG_FD_185968 | JGI IMG/M metagenome (GOLD analysis project Ga0256839, IMG submission 185968) | Hydrothermal vent microbial communities from Mid Atlantic Ridge, Atlantic Ocean - 354-166 | ecosystem: Environmental > Aquatic > Marine > Hydrothermal vents | place: Atlantic Ocean: Mid... | reverse complement strand
ATCTTCATCACCGCGGGCCTCGGACACGGTGGATTCTCCGGGTTTCTTTTTTTTCTTCTCAGCCATCGGCAACACCTCCTTCTCCCGATATCCGGAATCAATACTGCAAGTTGTATAAAAGTATCACTGTCAGGAGGGGTGTCCCCCCTTATCATGATTATGCGACAATACTGTTAATGTGAACTGTTTGCTGCAAAACCCGGTTGAGGTAACAGAATATATATTCCCTTATTATAGATTGTATCACCCCTGTCAAGAGCAAATTCGATATTTCCACGGGAAAGAGAGGCGTGTCGGATAAGAAATATTGCTAAGGCGATAAGATATTTTAATGGTCTGCTTGTCCCTGGCGCAGAAATTCACCCGATGGCTGAAAAATATGTGGAAAAATCGATATGCAATTAAGTATAATCATAAACAGGTCACTTTAACCCTGTTTATTTCCACTCAATGGAACGGATGGGGGTTTGGCGCGGACGTTCCATTGAGTGGAATGATACCACAGGTCATTAAGGCCCGGTTGATCAGCAACAGCGCTGATCGATCGGGCCTTTTTTCTGCTGTGCCGGCAGGGTTTTTGTGATCGATACGAACCAAGGAGGTTTATTTCATGAACGCTTTTGACCGTAAGTTGATGGAGACCGGACATTATCCCCTGAGGGCGAGGGAGATCAGCACCCTTGTGGTGAACCTCGGGAACAGGTGCAATCTCCGGTGCAGCCACTGTTTTGTGGAGGCGTCGCCCGAGAGGACGGAGGAGATGTCCCCGGAGACGGTGAACAGGGTTCTTGATGTCCTGGGGGAGAACCGTGAAATCACGCTGCTTGAGGTGATGGGCGGAGCGCCTGAGTTGAGCCCGCATTTCAGGTATATCGTAAAGTCCGCCCTCGGGCTTGGCAAGGATGTCAAGGTTCCCTCGAACCTGGCGGTATATTTTGAGCCGGGCATGGAGGATATCCCGCGGTTCCTTGCCGAAAACAGGGTCAAGATTCTCGCCTCCCTGCCTCATTACACGGAGGAGGTTGTGGACAGGCAGCGGGGACGGGGGACATACAAAAAGGCGATCGCTGCACTGAAGATGCTGAATGGTCTCGGCTACGGGCGTGAGGGAACGCCGCTCGAACTGGACATACTGTTCAACCCTGCGGGGACATCCCTGGCCCCTGACCCGCAGATACTGGAGACGGCTTTCAAGGACAACCTCCGGGAAATGCACGGTATAACATTTAATCGTCTGTATCCCCTCACCAACATACCTGTCGGCCGCCTGGGAAAATCACTGTCACAGGAGGAAAAGGATGCGTATATGAGAGAACTCCGGGAGAAATACAATCCGGAAACGGTTAAAACCCTGATGTGTTCATACCTGATCAGCGTTTCACCCGAGGGCAGGCTCTTTGACTGTGATTGCGCCCAGATGCTGGGGGTGCCGCTGAAAAACGGGGGCTTGCACATAGACGAATTCGACTACGGCACGCTGAGCACGCGGGAGATAGCGACAACCCGGCATTGTTTTACGTGCACGGTGGGGATAGGGCAGAGCTGCGGGGATGTTCCGGAAGTCGAACTCAGTGCCGCATAAGCGGGCGATGTTTTTATGCCATTGCAAGGTAAAAGAGAGGAGGATTTCATGAAACGGACGTTAAAGGGATTGACCGGCATAATTGCCGCGGCAGTAATCATTCTGGCAGGATTTGTTTTTTCCGGCTGTGAAAAGACGGGCCCGAAAGAGACATTCATGATAGGTGTGAGCGCTCCGCTTACTGGGAACGTCGGATTTGTCGGCGTGGGGATGAAAAACGCGATGCTGCTGGCAAAGGACAGGCTCGGCGATACGAAATACAATTATGAGTTCATATTCGAGGACAGCCAGTTTGACCCCAAGGTGGCGGCCGGCGCCGCGCACAAACTTATCAGCATTGACAAGGTTGATGCCATTGTATCCGTCGGTCACGGCGGGCCCATCATCTCCCCCCTTGCGACGAAAAACGATATAATCCATTTTTCCATCTCGATTCAGCCGTGGCTGGCCGAAGGTGACAATAATTTCCTTCACTGGGCCCCGTCAAAGGAGCTGAACAGGGTGCTTGTGGAGGAACTCCGGAGAAGGGACATCAAGAGGGTCGGGGTTTTCAGAACGGTTTCCTTTGAGGGCTGGGCGGTATACATGGATGATTTCAACAAGAGGCGCAAGGGTACGGGCATAAAGCTTGTAAGCGACCAGACCTTTCAGGACGGTACAAAGGACTTCCGCGAGTTAATCCTCAAGGCAAAAAAAACCAACCCCGATATTTACCTGCTCCTTGCCCAGACCCCTGAACTGGAGATACTGGCAAAGCAGATAAAAGAGGCCGGTATCGACACGCCTATGACCTCGATAGAATCATTTGAGGCCACAAAGGAGACAGACCTGTTCGAGGGGTACTGGTATGTAAGCGCAATGTCGCCAACCAGTGACTTTACGGATGCCTACAAACGGAAATACCACGACAAGCCCCCGGTGGCGGCAGCCAATGCGTATGACATAGTCAATCTTATCGTCACCGCCGTGGAAAAGACGGGGGCCGGCCTGCCGGGAAAGCCGCCCACTGCGGAGATTTCAAAGGAACTGAGAAAGATAAAGAACTTTCCCGGTGCGCTGGGCGACCTGGTAGTCGGGGATGACGGCATAGTGTTGTCCGGGGTGCAGTTGAAGATGATTAAAAACGGCGGGCATGTCGTGCTGGAGTAGTAACACGGCCTTTGCGTCTCCCGGCGCACCCGGCGGCTGAGAGAGAGGTTTTTATGGGTTATCTGATTCACATTGCAATCTTATTCGCCATTTACTCGATTCTCGGTCTGAGCCTGAATCTCATAGTGGGATACACGGGCCTCTTCTCCATGACCCATGCGGTCTTTTACGGGATCGGCGCTTACACGACCGCCCTGCTTCTGACGGTAAAGGGAATGGACTTTTTCGCTTCGGTGGCAGCGGGGGTGATGATCGCTGTTGTTATAAGCCTGATTTCCGGGATAGTGTTAAGCAGGTTCAGCGACGACTATTATGCCATTGTCTCCCTGGGCTTCGGCGTGATCGTGTATGCGGTGTTTCTGAACTGGCAGGATCTGACAAGGGGGCCCTTCGGGATCCCGGGGATCGGGAGGCCGTCTGTGATGAACTTTGTTTTTTCATCGGGCGGGAGTTTTCTCATCCTGTCCATGACGGCCCTCGGGCTTGTGTTTCTTGCATCGCGCTTTATCGTCAGGTCGTCCTTCGGCAGGGTGCTGAAGGCGATCAGGGAGGATGAAAAGGCCATAAGGGTTTTCGGATACAACACCACATACTACAAGCTCGCAATCTTTGTAATGGTCGCCATGATGGCGGCCGTCGCCGGCTCCCTGTATGCTTCATACCTGACGTTTATCGGCCCGTCGATTTTCATGCTGAGGGAGTCGATATTCATACTCGCGATTATCATCCTGGGCGGCCTTGGAAGCCTCGGCGGCTCCATCATCGGTGCCCTGTTCATGATACTGCTTCCCGAGGTCCTCCGCTTTGTGGGCCTGCCGTCCAGCATCGCGGCCCAGATGCGCCAGGTGATTTACGGTGTCATACTGATCGTGCTGATGCTTTACAGGCCTCACGGTCTGATCGGCAAATACAGGATGTAACATTATCCTTGATGTTGCATAAACAGGCAGGGGAGTCCGCCCTAAAACTTCCACCGGACTCCCCTGCCCGCAGGCGGTATTTTTATGCAACTGTAAGGTTTATCTCAAAAAATGATAAGATTGATAGTGAGAGAGCGGAGGAGTCCGCCGTAAAACCTCCGGACTCTCCCGCTCCGCCGCCGGTATTTTATGCAACCGTAAGTTTATATCCGTCAGGGGATGAAAAAGGAAAAGATCAGTTGTTTTAAGTGCGTCCATTTTTATGTCACGTGGGATGAGAGGTTCCCGCGGGGATGCAGGGCGATGAATTTCAAATCCAGGCAAATGCCTTCAACTGTTGTTTACCGGTCATCGGGTATCCGGTGTCTGAAGTTTAAACCACCGGAGACACGGCAATTCTGACACTCTTCTGACACAGGGAGCAACCCTTAATGTTGCATAAGCAGGCAGGGTGGCCCGGCGTAAAGCCACCGGGCTCCCCTGCCTGCAGGCGGTGTTTTCATGCAACTGTAAGGTTATGTTGCCTGTCGCTCACATGGAAAAAGACCGGCGGCCTGCCGGCATATTTACAGATTCGGATTTATCTGCTAAGGTTTTTATTGTATAAGGACCCGTTGCCGCCCGGTGTTGTCAGGGGGCGGCAACGGCAAGTGTTGTTTTCAGAGGAAAGGAGGCCGGATGGTCATATCGGGGTTGCTGGTGAACACGCTTCCGGAAAAGCTGGATCAGGTGAAAAAAGAGCTTTCCGGTATCAGGGGCGTGGAGATAAACAGCGTTGTCGATGATTACAGGATCGTGGTGGTTATGGAAGCCGAAAGCGTGGAGAGGGAGATCGCCGTTTCAAATCATATAGCCGGCATGGACGGCGTTTTGAGTGTAAATTTGGCTTATCATAACTTTGAAGAGGAGGGAAAGACATGCAACTGAGCCGGAGGAAGTTTTTAAAGGCTGCTGCAGCGGCTGCCGCACTGAGCGCGGCAGGGGTTTCAACGGATATCCTGGGCCTTGCAGGAGATGCGGGCGCCGACCCCGGGGGTATCAGGTGGACCAAGGCGCCGTGCCGTTTCTGCGGTACCGGGTGCGGGGTCATGATCGGCGTGAAAAACGGCAGGATCGTTGCAACCAGGGGCGACCCCCAGTCACCGGTGAACCGGGGACTTAACTGTATAAAGGGATACTTCCTCGCCAAGATCCAGTACGGCAAGGACCGCCTTACAATGCCCCTCATCAGAAAGAACGGCGGAATGGCGGAGGCGTCATGGGATGAGGCGCTCGATCTCATTGCATCAAGGTACAGCGAGGCGCTTGACAGGTACGGTCCGGAATCAGTGGCCATGTTCGGTTCAGGGCAGTGGACGATATGGGAGGGGTATGCAGCCTCCAAGTTCGTCAAGGGCGGTATGAGGAGCAACAATCTCGATCCCAATGCAAGGTTCTGCATGGCGAGCGCGGTTGCGGCGTTCATGAGGACGTTCGGCAAGGATGAACCCATGGGGTGCTATGATGATTTTGAATATGCCGATACATTTTTCACCTGGGGCGCCAACATGGCCGAGATGCATCCCATACTGTATTCAAGGCTGACCGACAGGAAGATGAAGTTTATACATGTAAGGCACGTGGACCTCGGCACACAGGTGACCAGAACGTCTTCATCCGCTGATATCATGATCCTTTTTAAGCCGCAGACCGACCTTGCCGTAGCCAATGCAATGGCAAATGTCCTTATCAGCGAGGGCTATGTCAACGAAGAATTTGTATCACGGCATGTGGCGTTTAAAAAAGGATTGCAGGACCTGCCGTACGGCCTTGAAATAAACGGCAAAAACGACGGCGGCGCCGGATTCAGAGACAAGGCCGGGACTGTTGATTTCGAAGAGTATAAAAGATTCGTTTCAAAATATACTCCTGAATATGCCTCGCGCTTAAGCGGGGTGCCGGCCGGGAAGATTGTCGAAATCGCGAGGCTCTTCGGCGACCCGGCGAGAAAGACGCTCTCCTTATGGACGATGGGCATGAACCAGCACACGAGGGGCGTGTGGATAAACCATCTCGTATACAACCTGCATCTCCTGACCGGCAAGATAAGCGGGCCGGGTAACGGGCCCTTTTCACTCACGGGGCAGCCGAGCGCATGCGGCACGGCAAGGGAGGTGGGCACATTTGCGCACAGGCTCCCGCGGGGTGTGGTCATGAACCCCGCGCACAGGGCGTTTGCCGAGAAGATATGGAAGCTGCCCCCCGGCACCATCAACCCCAAGCCGGGTTACCATTCCGTGGAAATGGCGAGGGCTTTCGACAGGGGCGACATAAAGTGCCTCTGGGTGATGTGCAACAACTATTTCCAGGCCCTGCCCAATGTGCTCAGGTACAGGGCGGGTGCGAAGAAGGAAGGCCGTTTCCTCGTTGTATCCGACCCGTATCCGACAAGGTCGACGGAACTCGCCGATGTGGTGCTGCCGACCGCGATGTGGGTTGAGAAAGCGGGGGCATACGGAAATGCCGAAAGAAGGACGCAGTTCTGGGAAAAGGCCGTTGATCCCCCCGGGGAATCGAAGTCCGACCTCTGGCAGATAATCGAGGTTGCAAAAAGGATGGGATACGGCCGGCTGTTTGAGTACAACCTGGCAGAATATGACGGGAAGATGGAAAAGGCCCTCTTTGAGGAGTACAGGAAGTTCGGCAAAGGCGCAGGAAAGGACCTGGCGCCCTTTGATGTCTACAGCAAGGTCAGGGGACTGAGATGGCCGGTTGTGGACGGGAAAGAGACACTGTGGCGCTACAGGGAGGGTTACGACCCTTATGTCAAAAAGGGACAGGGTTTCTATTTTTACGGCAACAAAAAGAAGACCGGAGGCAGGGCCAATATCTGGCTGTGCCCGTATGCCCCGCCGCCCGAACAGCCCGACAAGGAGTATCCCCTGTGGCTCTGCACCGGCAGGGTGCTTGAGCACTGGCACTCCGGGACAATGACACAGAGGGTGCCCGAGCTTCACAGGGCCGTGCCCGAGGCCTTTCTCTCAATGAACGCGGATGATGCAGCCGGTCTCGGCATAAAAACCGGTGACAGGGTCAGGGTCAGGACAAGAAGGGGCGAGGTTACGCTCAGGGCGGTGATAGACGGCCGCAACAAGCCGCAGAAGGGTCTTGTTTTTATGCCTTGGTTCGACGAGGAGACGACCCGGATGGCCAACAACCTGACCCTTGACGCATATGACCCGATATCCAAGCAGGCGGACTTTAAAAAGTGCGCGTGCAGGGTTGAAAAGGTGTAGTCTGTTTTTATGCAACTATTCAAGGCCGGTAAAAAAGGAGGACTCCGGGATGTCAAAGAGGTCAATAAATATCTTGCTTGCTGTATTTATTCTCGTATTAAGCGTATCCGTATATGGATGCATAACAATTCGGAAACAGGCGGCAACCGCCGGGGGGGCGATCCTCATACCCGGGACATTAGAGGGCGCTCCGCCTTTTATTCCTCACGATGTGGAGGACGAGCAGGCATGCCCGGACTGCCACAGGCTGGGTGAGAACGAGGCCGTGATCACGCCTCATCCCGACAGGGTCAACTGCGTGCAGTGCCACATCACCCAGGACATGAGCGTAAAGCCGTTTGTTGAGAACACCTTTTGAGATTTACCTTAACCGTAATGTTGCATAAGCCTGCGGGAGAGTCGGGAGGTTTTGCAACAGTCTCTCCTGCAGGCGTATGCGATTTTCATGCAACTGTGAGCTTATTCTGTCACAGATCATGACTGGAAAGCGGCACAGGAGCCGCACCAAAACAACAGATCTCATCCCGAACCACCCGGGAAATCCTGAAAAAGAGAAACCGCCTGCTTTCATTGTCTTCCAACCGTAAACCCGGAACTTTGAACCCGAGCAGTTACGCTGAATCGACCTTAAGGGAATACCCCGCATGTTGTCTATTTATGGGAAATAGTGATAAATTTATAAATCGTGTCCATATTCAGTTTCAAGGAGTAATTGTCCCGGTACCAAATGAAAAAAAAGTCCTGGTTTTTCAATTTAGTGCTTTTGTTTTCTTCACTGTTGTTCTGTTTCATAACTGCTGAGATCGCTCTCCGGATTGTATTGTTTGGTGATATCGGGTTTTTAAATAATATCCCCATACTGGCCAGGCAGAGAAACCCTGCTTATTATGTGGACGGCAACTCTGAAGAAGAGTTCGGCAAGCTGGCCTGTCATCTGAACAGAAAGGCGTGCGGGAAAAAAGAGGTGCACCCGCTTCTGGGATGGACAGGGAATTTTTCCCCCGACAACTACCTGCATAACGAGGCCGGGCTGGTCGGTTCACGGAAACCTGTGCTTCTTTACGGAGATTCCTTTGCCCGTTGTGTCGGGGGCACGACGTGTTTCCAGGATTTTCTGGATGCGGACGAGGAGTTTTCAAAAGATTATTATCTGCTTAACTACGGGGTGATAGGATACGGGCTGGACCAAATCTATCTGCTGTTGCGTGAATCCGTCGGCCGCTATGACAACCCCTTTGTCATAGTAAGCCTTATGACGGAAGACCTTGACAGGAGTTCGCTGACATATTTCAACAGCCAGAAGCCCCACTTTGAAATCGTCAACGGCAGGCTCGTGCTTCAAAGGCCGCTGATGATAGAACCGCAGGAGTTCTTTTCACAGCACCCTCCCGGGATAACCTCGTATCTCTACAGGAGGGTACTGTACAGTAATTTCCTCAAGGCCATTTTGCCGGAACAGATCATTTCCTTTCTGAAGCGGGATGAATACTATATTCAGAAGAAAATCAGGATTAATGAGAGGATTATCGATGAAATCATAAAAGAATTGAGAGACAGGGAACTGGAGTTCGTGTTTCTGGTTTTTCATCATCGCGGCAATTTGTACAAGGATGACTGGAGGGATATATTTATCAGGAAAATGCTGGACGAACACAAGGTTCCCTATATCTGGGCAAAGGATATTGTCAGGGAATATGACGGCATCAGGGATGACCCTCTTTATATTCCCGACGGGCATCCTGCCGATTTGTATAACAGATTGATTTCAGACGAAATAAAGAAGGTTGTTTCAGAGTAAGGACTCCCCTGCGGGAAGAACAATTCCTTTCCATGCCGTTTACCCGCAGATGTTGGCGTCAAAATCATTCGTCCATGATGATTCCGGTTGTTCGTCAGTCCACGGTTTAGCCACCTGTTGCCACAGGTCTGGACTTCTGCCAATATTGATTAATCTCATATACCCCGCCGTCTCTGCGGCGGGGAGGTTCATTCCCCCCCAGCCTCTCCCGCCCGCCCCGGTTTATGCGGCGTTGAGATTTATTTCTTATGAACATGGAGAAAATGGCTGTCCGGCCTCGGGGGCGGATTCGGAACGGCTTCCGCAAGGCTAAAGTTATGCGCTTGAAAATGCGATATTAACTTATATATGCATGAGACTGCAAGGAGATGGGCCCTGAAATGTCCGTGAAATCCTCTGAAAAAGGGGCGAGAGCCGGGAGGTTTTTGATTCCCGGATTCCGCCTCGCCGTTTTTTTCGTGCTTGCGTGTGTCCTGTTTTTTGCCCCCCGTGCATCTCATGCAGCGGGAAACAGCGGTATAGATGTTGTGCTGGTTATGGACAGCTCGGGGAGCATGAAGAAGACCGACCCCCTGTTCCTGCGCATACCGGCGGCCAAGATGTTTATTTCACTGCTGGACGCGGACGACCGGGCGGCTCTCATAAGCTTCAGTGACAGGAGCTATCCCGTCGCCTACCTGACGCCGCTTGACAGTGAAGGCAACAAGGCGGCTCTCCTCGGCGCGACCGACAGGATCACCTCCAGGGGGCTTTACACGAACCTGTACGATGCACTGAAGGGGGGGCTTGATGTCCTGTCCATGGACGGGGATACCGGAAGGCCCGGCGTGATGATACTCATGTCCGACGGCATGATGGACACAGGCGACCCTGATGAAGACAGGGTGCTTGCCGGCAGGATTGAAGACGAACTTGCCGGCGCGCTCAGGGACAGGAATATCAGGGTCTTTACAATTGCATTCACCGAACAGTCGGATGCGGACCTGCTCCGCAGGATATCAAAACGAACAGGGGGGTTTTTCAATCTTGCGCTTACGGACAGGGATTTCCACCTGATATTCACCTCAATATTCGAAAGCCTCAAGGGGCCGGATATGCTTCCCGTGACCAGGAACGGCTTTTTTATAGACGGCTCCATTGAAGAGGTCACCATTATTGCAAATAAAGGAAGTCCTGACACTAAGATACGCCTGAACTCCCCCGATGGCCGGAGCTACACATATAACGAAAAAAAGGAAGGCGCCGACATCAGGTGGTTCGTGTCAAACAACTTTGACATGATAACAATAAAAAACCCCGCTGAAGGCAGGTGGGAGATACTCTTCAGCACAGGGGAAAACAACAAGGCTTATGTAATCACCGACCTCAGCCTGCGGACGAACTTCGACCGGTTGTATGTAGCCTATGGAGAGCCGGCGGATATCGACATATGGCTTGAAAAGGACGGACAACCCATAACAGAGGAGGAGATTCTCGATAAAATAGATTTTTATATCGAGCTGACCGCACCTGACGGCAACACCATGAAGCTGAAGCCGTTCAACAGGGGAAACGGCATCTTTCAGCGGAGGATAGCATCCTTTAATAAAGGGGATTACAGTCTCAGGATAGTGGCAAAAGGCATGACGTTTGAAAGGCAGAAGGTGTTTGTATTCAATGTCCCGGGCCCGAAGGAAGCGCCGGATGAACTGCCCCCTGCCGCGACATCCGGTGAAAGCAGGGCGGAAGGGCCTGACAAAACCGCGGCGGAGACGCAGGCCGGGGATGGCATGACGGAAGACAGCGGGACGGAAAAAGAAGAGGTGTCATGGAAGACCGTCATTGCCCGGTTTCTTATTATCAACATCGTGCTCTTCATCGCCGGCGCCGTGTATTTCAAAAGAAGGGATTTAAGGGCTCTTATGAGCTTGAGCGCATTAGAGAGGGTGAGAGGTTTTGTCC
>Ga0256839_1006172_pt1 | contig 10666 bp, 13 predicted proteins | sample 354166metaG_FD_185968 | JGI IMG/M metagenome (GOLD analysis project Ga0256839, IMG submission 185968) | Hydrothermal vent microbial communities from Mid Atlantic Ridge, Atlantic Ocean - 354-166 | ecosystem: Environmental > Aquatic > Marine > Hydrothermal vents | place: Atlantic Ocean: Mid... | reverse complement strand
TAACCAACCAAGAAGTGAGAGCAGCAATGACACATAAACATCTGGCTCATGCAGAGCATATTGTGGATGCCTTTAAAAGCAAACTGAGTAAAAGTGGCGTAGAGCATGTGGGTGAAAAACATTTTGATGAGCTTTCGCTGCTCATTGAATCGGCGATCAGTACCGCTGTACTGGAAGAGGTCGAGCATGCGATGGATAAAGTACAGCAGACGCTAACATCACTCCGAAAAGAGGTTGAGCACCTGTAATTATCAACCTTGAGGCTCTTTGTTAGCCCCGCTGGGGCGGGTAGTCTGCGTCGCTCTCAGGTTAAATGCCGGGCTTGCCGCTTGGGCCTGTTGGTTTGCGTAGTGCGGCTGCTTTCTTGAGAGTGCGTTGTCCCTAGGAACTTGGGGTATCCCTTGATGCCGGAGCGTTTAAAATCGCTCAGCAATAACTTTTCAACCTGCTCTTTATCAAGATTAAAAAGAGTCAGTAGCCCGTGGTACAGATACTCAAATAACTTGGCAAGAGCAATTTTATGGGTCTGCCGCGTGGTGGTAAACAGCCAATCACTTAGAGCCAAAAAATTGTCAAAAGGTGCCTCACCCAGCAGTAACGGCAGCGTATTAGCAAAACGTCCGGAGTTGGCGATAAGATCCCAGTAGCGTGTGAAACGGGTGAGCCGCTGCAGCGTCGCAAAATCAAGGGTGCTGGTGCTGAGGATGTTGTAGGGCGGGTGAGGATTGAAGCGGAGTTGAAAGGCTTCGGTATGGCGAATTAATGGCGTGCCGCGCAGTCGTTTCAAAATGCCCACCTGAATCTCATGGGGGGTTAAATTAACCAAGGTATCAAAACTCTGTTGCAGACTATGGATATCCTCCCCCGGCAAACCGATGATCAGATCAGTATGCATATGTGCATGGCTCTCATTGCTTAACCAGAGGATATTGTCACAACTTTTTTGATTGTTCTGGCGGCGGCTGATATTGCGCTGCACCTCGGGGTTAAAACTCTGCACACCAATTTCAAACTGTAGCGAGCCTTCAGGGAATCGTTTGATCACCTCTTTTAGTGGCTCGGGCAGGTGGTCAGGAATAAGCTCAAAATGAAGAAAGAGGTGCTCATCCAGTCGATCTAAAAAAAACTCCATAATACGAATGCTGGACTCGACCTTGAGGTTGAAGGTTCTATCAACAAACTTGAACTGCCTGGCACCGCGATCATAGAGCCCCTGCATCTCCGCCAAAAAAGCCTCCAGATTGAATGGGTAAGCGGTTTTATCCAGCGATGAGATACAAAACTCACACTTAAAAGGGCAGCCCCGCGAAGCCTCCACATAAATGACACGGTTCTTAATGTCATCATCACTATAAAAAGCATACGGCAGCTTCAAATCAGTAATAGCCGTGCTATCGGACGGATGTACCTTCATCAACGGCTGCGGGCCACAGAGGATCTGCTGGCATAGCTTGCCAAAACTGCAATCCGACAAACCGCACATTACATAGTCCGCCAATGCCACAATCGGCTGCTGCTGATGCTCAAAGCTGACCTCCGGCCCCCCCAATACAATCTTCACCTCGGGGGCGACCTGCTTCAGAATCGCCACCAACCGACTGCTCTCATCAATATTCCAGATATAGACCCCAAGACCGATGATCTTCGGCTCAGCCGCCAGCAGCCTCTCAGCAATATCAATTGGCCGCATCTGAATAGTGAACTCCATAATCTCAGTATCACACTGTAGCGCACCCATATTCGCCATCAGATAACGTAAGCCGAGCGATGAATGGCTAAAGCGGGCGTTGAGAGTCGCGAGAATAATAGTCATAGTCGGTTCAGGGTTCTATTTAGTCGTAGATGATAGCACTTAGGGGCTTATGCATCGTGCTGGCAGCGCAGGGCGTTAAGGTAATTGTCAACAACACCTGAAAACTGAGCCACGTGCACCCCCTTTTTGCTACACAAGTGGGATACAAATAAGGAGTCCATTTCTATATCGGGATGGTACTCTTCTGTCATCGTTTGATGAGTGCTAAGTAATGGCTTAAAACCTCTACCCAAGCGTCACCTTTGTTACCATTTTTGCATCAGTTTCTAGTTGTTTAGCCTGCTTTATAATCAGGTTATAAATTTCTTGAAGTGTTGCCTGCTCATCAGCAGTGTAGACGGGTAGGGTTAGCAATTTAGGTAGCTCTGTTCTCAGTACTTTGATCATTCTGTTCATTTCTCGCACGAGTAGCCTGCGTTCTACACCGCAACGCCCAGCAAAGTCAGCCCAATCGAAAGCGCGGATTTTGGTGATGTCGAACTCATCACCCATCGCCATGGCAAATTCATGTTCGATATCAGGATAGATGCAGACTGAAGCGAGATCATAAGCAGGGGCAAGGCGTAGCCCGCCGGGTTCGACTAGGAATGAGAGATTTTTCCCGTGAGCATCGCTATTGCCAGTTAGATATTGCAGAATTGCCCAGCGTATTAGCGTCATTTTGGTTGCGGCTTCAAACTGAGTGAGTGGTGCGATAGAAAATAGCTTTTCGAAACTGACACCATCACGAATATTAGCGACATCACGTCCATAGCCAAAGTTGCGCTCATACTTGTGGTTTACGCTAAGGTTGAGCGCCTGGCAGCTATCCACCACATGTAAGCGTTCTACATGAGAGTTATGTTTGATGCGATCAAAACGTTTAACCATTAATACTGGCTCTGGCACGCGTAGGATTTTCACCTCAGCAGAGGGTATCCCTAAGGTAGCGGCCAGCTTCAAACAGAAGTGTTCGTTGGCCACCAGCTTGGAGAGATTGGGGTTCATTGGCTCAGGTTTGAGAATGTGCGTAGATGCCAGCAGACCTTCCACTAGGGAGAGCTTTCCTTTGTCATCTACATAGACCGATAATTTGTCTTGATAACCGGCAATGGACATGCGCACACGGCCATCCCAGACATTAAAGGGGCGATTAGCTCGGTCTTGGATACGTTCTGAGAGTTCTTTAAAGGTGACTTCACGCATCGCAGGATCAATCTGTGCAGGTGTAGAGCCTTCGGGGAGTAGGGCGAGCGCCCCGGTGCTCTCTTGGCCCAGCCAATGTAGTAGGCCAAACAGATTACCTTTCGAAACAGCATGTGCTGAGGCGGCATCTTCAAGTGCTTTTCCTTCAGGCAGCAGGTTCTCAAAGAAGCGGCGTACACTCACAGAATGCAGCTCATCGGTCTGTTTTTCGGGACGTTGGAAGGGCAGTGCTGGGGAGATTGGGTAAGCCTCGGCTTGTGTCGTCCACGCTTGCTTATATGTAAAAGAGAAGCGCCCCGTATCGTCATGATAGCTCAGGGTGCCAACCTGTTGTTCACCTATCCAGGCTGAAAGGCTATGAGTGTTCATGATGGTCGGTTCTTAATGACAGCGATAACCTGTGGCTGTTCTGATTTTGGTACTGCTAGCAGACTAAGCCCTAATTGCTGGGCAACCGCGAGTGCCTTATCCAGACCCACAGACCGGTTGCCATTCTCTAGGTCTGATAACAGTTGAACCGAAACGCCGCATAGGGCGGCGGCATCATCAATGCGCAGCTGTTGTTGGGTACGAAGGCTTCGCACAAATGCACCAAAGGCCTCTACTGAATCCACAATAGGAGATTCGGGAAAGGGTTGTTGTCTGATTTTTCTGGCCATTATATTTCTCCGATATGAGAAACTATAGTTGATTGGTGGTTAGTAAATCAATAAATACTTAAAAACAAGAAATAACACGATGTATCAACCAAAATTTACTTAATTGATTAAATATAAGAAATAAATGAGGGTGCTATGGGATTTGAATACCTATGGGGAATATTCGTCGTGCTGGCAGCGCATGGCGTTAAGGTAATCATTTAATGTCTGGCCGGGTCGGATGTTGAATATTACATTTAAGGGGGCTATGTCGCTCATCCGGTCGAGTCGAAAGTGGCGAAATTGATCGCGCAGTTCGCACCATGCCACCAAGGTCCAGGTGCGCCCCCAGTAAAACAATCCTAATGGGTGGACGGTGCGTGATGAGTGTTGGCCATCTTCTCGGGTGTAGTTGAAGGTTACTTTTTGCTGTTGGCTAGTGCTGCTGCGAAGTAGCGCCAGGTGTGTTTTTGTTTTGCTATCAACATTGAAGTCGGGCACCAGTAACTCTTGGCGCTCTAGTTCGGGTTTGAGTCGTTCGGGTAGGCTGTTTTCAATTTTCTTTAGTGCCTGGTTTGCGGCTTGTGCCAGCCCTTTGTCTGTCCAGGCGTGTACCATGCGAGCGCCGAGCATCAGGGCGGCTAACTCCTCTTCATTAAACATGAGCGGTGGCAGGTGAAAGCCTTTCATGAGGCGATAACCGTGGCCAGTTTCTGCCTCGATGGGAACACCTGAGAGTGAGAGGTCCTGAACATCTCGATAGATGGTGCGCTCAGACACTTCCAGAGCATCTGCCAAGTCACGGGCGGTGGTGAACTGGTGCTGTTTTAACAGGCCAACAATCTGGAACAAGCGATCAGCGCGGCGCATTTAAAAGCGTAGCTCCAGCGCTTTGCATAGAAAATGCATCAGTGGTGTGGCTTGTGAAAAATGGTTGGCGACTTGGGGTAGTCGTGTGCGGAGGTTGGCGAACCGTCTCTTCGTAACGCAGTTTGTTTTCCAAAAACCAATCACGACGGTTGTTGGCCGCCAGCGTGGTGAGAAAATCAAATGTTTGCGCGCTGAAGTAACGGCTTGCCATCGTGATTAGTTCTGTTCGGAATAGGTGATCAGCATAAGCACGGCTCCTTGGGGATCCTGAATCACGGTAAAGCGCCCGACCTCAGGGATATCTTGTGGTGGTGCCAGTACTTTTCCGCCCAGTTTTTCAACCTGCGCGGGCATGGCATCCACATCCTTTACGGTGACATAAGCGCCCCAGCAGGGAGGCACTCCCTTAGCTTCTGCGGGCGTGGCCATGATGCCGGCAACTTCTGTGTCATCCGCTTTTGCCATGGTGTAGCTGCCGCAGCTGCTCTCCATATCCGTTAGTTTCCATCCCAATAATTCGCTGTAAAAGCTTTTAGCACCGGCCACATCATCGGTCATTAACTCATTCCAGCTGAATGCCCCGTGTTGTTTCATGGCTTGCGTCATCATTGTTGATCTCCTTGTGGGTGATTGATAATGCGACTATAGCGCAGGGTTACTGACAGCGTGGTGTCAGTAGGGGGAAATTAAATAACCGTTTCAAATCCTTCGAATTGTGGCGGGCCGAGGTAGATGTTTTGGCTTTTTCCACCCGCTCCAGCGTGCGCCTTGCGAAACTGCTCCGACTCTGTCCAGTGGGTGAAGTCCTGTTTTGAATTCCAGGTGGTGTGAGAGGCAAACAGGGTGTGGTCATCATGGCTGGGACCTTGGGCTAGATGAAACTCCTTGAAGCCGGGGACAGTGTCCAGGTGGGTTTCACGGTTTTTCCAGATGTCGATGAACGCCTGTTCACTGCCAGGCTTAATTTTGAAACGATTCATGGCGATGTACATGGTGCTTCTCCTTTCTTTACAGATATAAGATTTCACTATCTGGCAACTTTTCCAGCACTTGCTGATAATGGGTGGATGATTCGAGAAGCCGAATCACTTCAGCTAATGGCTCTGGCCATATCTCTTGGAAATCGACCTCTCCCTCTACGGTTATGGGGAAGGCTAGCTTCTCTAGAGGGGGTGTAAAATCGGCCATCACCCCCTCTTTATTTCCCCTGGCATCCATACGATACCACCCCTGCTCAGGTAAGTAGACCGCATTAAGACCATGCAAACAGTAAGGCGGTACGCTGTTTTCAATGGTTAGCCGTTGGTAGCAAAGCCCCGCAGGCAGCGTGTTGGCTCTGAGTAGTGCCGCCAGTAGATGGCTTTTTGCATAGCAGAAACCGGTTTGATGTTTAAATACATCGGATGCCTTGCAGGTTACCGGATTGAGTCGATAATCACTGCTGTGTTTTATCTCATCTCGCACATACTCAAAGCAGCTTTTTGCAACTGCCACAGGTGTTTTTTTACCCTGTGACAGCGTTTGAGCCACCTTGAGTATTTCAGGGTGTTTCCAGTCGATAAACTCACTGGATGCCAGGTAGCTATCTCTATCTATTGTGGATTTATCCCCCACCAATGGCATGAACTACCTCTACTTTGTCACCTTCATTGAAGGTGTGTTGTGGGTATTGGCTGCGTGTGACAATGTCGAGGTTAACCTCCATCGCCACGCGTCGGCCCGTAAGCCCCAGCTCTTCTACCAATTGTGCGGCGGTAAACCCTTCTGAAACAAGGCGGCTCTCGCCATTAACAAAGATTTGCATATTCAATATCCGGTTTTAGATCACGCTATTTTACGTTTTTTGTTGCGATAGCTCCAAAGGTTTTGCTTGATGGTGGTTCACTGCACACCCCTATCTGAGGATTAAGGCTTTGTATCTGAGGGTTTTTTTTGATAAGTTGGTGCCATTGCGGGTGTCGTATAATGGCTATTACTCCAGCTTCCCAAGCTCGAGACGTGGGTTCGATTCCCATCACCCGCTCCACTCTTTTTCAGCTTTGTGTGGCGGGTTCTCTACTCGCGTAGCAAAGTGCCCGCTGGCTGCATCTGTAATTCATTGATATTAAAGATTTTTTTGTTGTGGTTGGGGTTCTCCTCCGCCGATGTGACTGAACACATCAGCAGCGGCAAAGCCGCGATCTTGCTGCAGGCGTTAAACAGCCGCCAAAAAGGGGGCTGGCTGGCGCGAGGCGGTGGTTTTTAGTGACAAACTGGCTTGGGTTGAACTTTTTGACTACTTTTTCACTCCAAAATGGCGCTGTCATCTGTACAATAAAGCCAGAACTGTGTAATCGAGGAGAATACAATGCGAATAGCGATAGCCAGTGCCGTTGCGCTGCTAATGAGTAGTGCTGTGGTAGCCGAAACCCCTCAGGCGCTGCAAAGCGAAGAGGATCGGCTTAGTTATACCCTAGGCTACCAGCTTGGCCAACGGCTGGCCGCTGAAGGGATTGCGATCAACGCCGACCTTTATAGCGCGGCACTTCGAGAAGGGCTGCAAGGTGCTGAATCCCGGCTCTCGCCCCAAGAGAACCAGCAAGTGATGGAACTCTTTCAACAGCGGGGTGAAGAGCGCCGCCAAGCTGCGAGTGAAAATAACCACGCACAGGGGATAGCCTACCTTGAAGAGAACAGCACAAAGCCAGACATCACCGTGCTCGACAATGGCCTGCAATATAAAGTAATCACCCAGGGTGAGGGCGATAAGCCCAGCGCAACGGACACCGTAAAAGTACACTATCGGGGGGTGTTGATTAATGGGCTTGAGTTCGACAGCTCATATAGCCGTAATGAACCCGCCACTTTTCCGGTCAACCGCGTGATTCCAGGCTGGACCGCGATACTGCAAATGATGCCAGTGGGCTCCCACTATCAGGTTACCATCCCTTCTGAGTTAGCATACGGCGAACGTGGCGCACCACCCATGATCGGGCCGAATGCGGTGCTGGTTTTTGATATAGAGTTGCTGGAAATTGAAAAGTAGTCTATTTGCAGGGGTAGAAAATGAGTTACAAAAATTCAGAGATCACCAAAAAAGCTAATATTTATGATGGTGGACGAGTAACCAGTCGTCGAGTCGTCACCTCAGATGGTGATGTGGTTACACTGGGCATTATGCAGCTTGGCAGTTATAATTTTGCCACTGAAGCGGCAGAGGTGATGGAGCTGTTGCAGGGTGCTTGTCGCGTCAAGCTGGCGGGTAGTGAAGCGTGGGTAACCTATAAAGCAGGCCAGCGTTTTGATGTGGCCGCCAACTCATCATTTGATATAGAAGTAACCGAGCTGCTCGATTACATCTGTCACTACGTTTGATTACTAAAGAAGCTCTGATCAAGTCATCAATGTTTTATGCTGGCTGAAATAATCCAGACTTAATCAGCGCTTCCTTCAAAGTGGAGAACCGTTTTGGTTGTACGAATAATGTTTGCTGTGGCACTACTCTCGCTCTGTGTTACTCAGGTGATTGCCAGTGAAATGAAAGAGAGAAAGATTATTGAGGCGTTGCAGTTACTGGGTATCGACAACCACTTCAGTGAACTGCACAGCACCATGGTGCGCGGCTTAAATCAACGCCGCCTTGAAGGGGTCGCTTCCGGTACGCACGACTATAGCGAGTTGGAGGGTTTTATCGACCGCTACTTCGACCCGCAGCTGCTAACCCGCAAACTCGCGGCACAGCTAGTCGACAGCTACGACGCGAACCGTTTTGAGCTGCTGCTTTCGAGCCTGCGTTCCGAGCAGATTCAGCGAGTGCAAGCGCAGGTTAAACAGGTCGCGGCCGCTGAAAATATGGCGGCATTACGCGCCTACGCTAAAGAGTACCCATCCGCGCCATTAAGTCGACAAAAAACCTATATTATTGATGGGCTGGATCGCGCCAGTGCTGGCAATGAACTCTATGCTGGTGTACAGGCACTGGCGACATTAACCATGTTGCGAATGCAAGAGGTACAACAGGGTGTGCCGGCACAGTTTCCAGAAGAGCTTCTGCTGCAACAGCTCTATACCGACTATCTTGAGAGTGGCCGATATACCACAGAGATGATCTACCGCTCAGCGCTGGGCGATATGAGCCCCGAAGAGCTGCAACTCTCACTTCGAGTTTACCGCAGCACAGTGGTACAGTGGTTTCTGGCTGCGGCGGTTGAGCACTTTACGGAAGTTGTCGCCGCCCAAAGAGAGCAGTTACTAAATAAAGTTGGCAAGGTGGAAAAATCATCCACTACATAATGCTGTTTGGGTAAATCGCTGGGTTTTTGGCAGCCGTAGGAGGTAGTAGTGGAGTTCTCAGATCTTTCAATAGTCGTGGTTGAGCCTTCACGAACCCAAGGGCGCATTATAGGGCAAAACCTCTTGGCAGAAGGGGTTGCTCACTACAAATGGTTCTCCAGTGGTGAAGCGGCGCTATCCGCACTGCCCCGACTACTGCCCGACCTGGTAGTGAGTGCACTCTACCTTCCCGACATGACCGGCGTTGAGCTGGTCCACGCCATACGCAAAAACAAACGCTTTGAACAGGTGATGTTCATGTTGATCTCTAGCGAGACAGATGAGCAGGCGCTCGACCCCATTCGTCAGGCGGGTGTCGTGGCCATTCTACCCAAACCCTTCGAACCAAAAGATCTGCACCGCGCCCTAGCCGCCACAATGGACTTTGTGGAGCCAGAGACTCAAGAAAACGATGACTTTTTTGCAGACTTGCGGGTACTGCTAGTGGATGACAGCAACATCTCCCGCAGCATGTTGCGGCGCATTCTGAATGGCCTGGGCATAGAAAATATTGTAGAGGCCACCAATGGCTCAGAAGCCGTTACCGAGCTAGAAAGCGGCTATTTTGACTTGGTGATTACCGACTTCAACATGCCCGAGATGGATGGCCAAGCGCTGGTACGTTACGTGCGTTCATCCGACACCCTAAGCAGCATCCCGGTGTTAATGGTAACCGGCGAACATGACGAACAGCGCCTAGCCGCCGTACACCAAGAAGGAGTCTCCGCCGTCTGTGACAAACCTTTTCAACCCGCCTCATTCTCAGCACTGCTGCGCACACTTATAGAGTAACCACCCCCATCGCGTGTACATTGGATCAGGTGGGACATTACAAAAGATCCAACGGACTCGTGACACCCTGCGCCCCTTGCTTCAATACATGGGTATAAATCATCGTCGTTTGCAAATCCGCATGACCTAACAGTGATTGAATCGTCCGAATATCCGTCCCCGTTTGTAAAAGATGGGTAGCAAAAGAGTGGCGAAAAGTATGGGCAGACACTTTTTTAGTAATGCCGCACTGCTTAACCGCACGTTTAATCGCCTTATTGACCACCGATTGATTAATATGGTGTCTTCTTTCAATGCCACTTCGAGGATCCACCGCAATACGCCGACTGGGAAACACATACTGCCAACCAATCTCCTTATCCGCATTCGGATATTTTTTCGCCAGCGCATAAGGCAAGTGAACCGAACCCAGCCCAATATTTAAATCTTGCTGATGAACTAAAACCACCTTCTTCAAATGTAGCTGCAAAGGCACAATAATATTATTCGCCAATGGCGTTACCCGATCTTTTTTCCCCTTACCATCCCGAACCGTAATCTGTTTAAAACCAAAATCGACATCCTGAACGCGCAAACGCACCGCCTCTGAAATACGTAAACCACCCGCATATAACAGCTTTACAATTAAGCCCGTTGTACCCTCCAGCAAGGTTAAAACGTCCGCCACCTCCTCTTTGGTTAAGACCACCGGGATTCTAGGCTCCTTACGAGAGCGGCTAGCGCAGACCCCCTCTAAAGGCGCGTTTAACACCTTGCTATACAAAAAAACCAACGCATTAAACGCCTGATTTTGAGTAGAAGGTGCCACATTTTTATTAACCGCCAAATGGGTTAAAAACTGCTCAACTTTTTGCTCCGCATCTAAAAGAAGCGCCTCTCGACTTTTAATGCCATGAAAGTTAACAAGCCGTGTAACCCAATCACAATAGGTTTTTTCCGTGCTATACGCATAACCATACCTGCGTAATAAATTGCGCGTTTCTTCTAATAATGATGTTTTTTGAATAGAATCTGGCACAATGAATAACCTTTTTATAGTGCGTGTTTTTATCTGTAT
>Ga0256839_1006171_pt1 | contig 10670 bp, 6 predicted proteins | sample 354166metaG_FD_185968 | JGI IMG/M metagenome (GOLD analysis project Ga0256839, IMG submission 185968) | Hydrothermal vent microbial communities from Mid Atlantic Ridge, Atlantic Ocean - 354-166 | ecosystem: Environmental > Aquatic > Marine > Hydrothermal vents | place: Atlantic Ocean: Mid... | reverse complement strand
GGCTGCGAGAGTGGGGATGAAGGGCGCGTAGTTGCTCAGGTAAGCGCCCAGATTGGCCGTGACATCCAGGCGATAGGCGAGAATCCGCAAGTCGGAATCGAAGGCGAGCTCGGCCACCGTGCGGTGGTCGCGTCCCTGGGCGTCGGACAGGAAACTCTCGCTGCGCTCGGCCACCCACCGCACCGGCCGCTTGAGCATGCGGCTTGCAAGAGCGCACAGGGCATATTCGGGATAGAAGAAGATCTTGGTGCCGAACCCGCCGCCCACGTCCGGGGTGCGCACCCGGACCCGGTCCTTGGATATGCCGAGCACCCGTTCGGCCAGGATGTCCCGATGCATCCAGCCGCCCTGGGTGGGAAGCCAGGCCTCGAGCCGCCCTTCCGCCTCGTCCCAGACGCACAGACAGGCGCGGGGTTCCATGGCGCAGGAGACGAGCCGGTTGTTGACGAGCTCAAGACGCACCCGATGTGCGGCTTCCTTGAAGGCGCGCTCCACCTTCGCCTCATCGCCGTACTGCCAGTCGAAGGCGAGATTTCGGGGGGCCTCCGGGTGGAGGGCCGGGCCCTTGAGGGCCGCCTCGGGATCGGAGACGGCGGGGAGTTCCTCGTAGTCCACCTCCACGAGTTCGGCGGCATCCCGCGCCTGGGCGCGGGTCTCCGCCACCACCACCGCCACGATCTCGCCCACATGGCGGACGCGGTCGCGGGCGATGACCGGATAGGGAGGCTGAGGTGCGCGGCTGCCGTCGCGGTTTTTGAGGGGCACGAAACAGGGGATGGTGGCCTTGCCCGAGGGATCGAGATCGGCGGCGGCGGCCGCGAGCAGCACGCCCGGCGCGCGGCGGGCGGCATCGAGGCGGATTTGCAGGATACGGGCGTGGGCGTGGGGAGCGCGCACCGGCACCAGGTGCAACGCACCGGGCAGCTGGATGTCGTCCACATAGCGTCCCCGGCCGGTGAGAAAGCGCCGGTCCTCCACCCGTCGCACCGGCTGTCCGATCCCGAACTTCGCCATCCTCGGCCTCCAGCGATCCGTTGCGGTTGATGGTGGAAAGCGCGGCGCCACTCTAGACGAGCGCATCGCGCGCTCCAATGCCCGCTACGCTGGCGCGCTCTCATTGCACCGCGCTGAGAGCGGGCAGCGGCTGTGCCTGGAAGCGGTCAGCCGGATTGGGCGCTCGGGCGGAGCGCTGTCCGCGCGGCCGCGGACATTATTTGACATAACGTGCCTTCCCGCTATTCGACTTCCGCTGCAGACGATGGTCGCGTGCGGTCGCGCCTCCCTGTCCGGATGCAGCCGCTTGACCGTAATGTTGACAAGGCTAAATTCCGAAGCGACGGCAACAAGCGGTGCGGGACCAGCCCGGCCCTCCGGCGATGGATCCCCCGGGCGGCGCCGGAGCGGAGACGTAGGACAGCGCAGGGAGCGATGGTCATGGTGTGGTGGCGTCAACCCCATCTGCTGCGGCGGACCTTCCTGCTTGCGGGATCCGGCAGCATCCTGCTCGGGGCGCTCACCGGACGCGGCGCGCGCGGCCGCGAGGATGCGCCCGCCGCCGTCCACGGCCCCAAGATCGCGGGCCTGCCGCGCGATTCCTCGGGCGTCGTCAACAGCGGCCTCGCCTTCGGCACCCGCGGCGAAGTGGACCATGCGGCGAACGGCTTCGATCCCCACGCGCTGCTCACCGATTTCGACTACGGCACCGTAAGCCGCCTGCCCGACGGCCGCCGCCTGCGGGAATACGAGGTGGTGGTGGTGGACAAGACTATCGAGATCGCCCCCGGCCTCTACTTCCCCGCCTGGACCTACAACGGCCGCGTGCCCGGGCCGACCCTGCGCGCCGTGGAGGGCGATCGCATCCGCATTCGCTTCGTCAACGGCGGCAGCATGCCCCACACCATGCACTTCCACGGCATCCACTCCGCCCGCATGGACGGCATTCCGGGCGCCGGCGAGGCCGCCCCGGGCGAGACCTTCGTCTACGAATTCGACGCGCTGCCCTTCGGCTGCCATCTCTACCACTGCCACTCCATGCCGGTGAAACGCCACATCCACCGGGGTCTCTACGGCGCCTTCATCGTCGACCCGGATCCGGAACGCCATCCCGACCAGCGGGAGGTCGCGCTCTCCCGGCTCGCGGGCACCGAGGAGAACGCCCGCTGGCAGGAATTCGTCATGGTCATGAACGGCTTCGATACCAACTTCGACGAGGAAAACGAGATCTACGCCGTCAACACCGTCGCCTTCGCCTACGCCGACAAGCCGATTCCCATCGAACGCAAACGACCGGTGCGCATCTACCTGATCAACGTCACCGAGTTCGATCCCGTCAATTCCTTCCACCTCCACGGCAACTTCTTCGACTACTACGACCACGGCACCACCCTCACGCCGACCCTGCGCACGGTCGACACCATCATGCAGTGCCAGGCCCAGCGCGGCATCCTGGAGTTCACCTTCCAAGACCACGAGCCAGGCCTCTACATGTTCCACGCCCACCAGAGCGAGTTCACCGAACTCGGCTGGATGGGCTTCTTCGACGTCCGGGAGCAGGTGGCATGAGCCGCGCCCGCCTGCTCGCCTTTCTCGGGGTGGCGCTGCTGGTGGTCGCCACCGGCTGGGCGATGTGGTGGCTGCGCCCGGTCGAGCGCCTCGCCGGCGACGCGCCGCCGGTGGAGGAGATCGTGGTGGAGCGCACCGAGCTCGACGACGAGGGCATCCTCCTCACCCTGCGCGCGGACGGCAGCGAGCCCGTGCGCATCGCCCAGATCCAGGTGGACGGCGCCTATTGGCGCTTCGAACAGAACCCGCCGGGGCCGATCGGCCGGCTGCAGACCGTCCAGGTCCGCATCCCCTACCCCTGGGAGCCGGGTGCTCTCCACCGCATCCTCATCATCACCCAAACCGGCCTCAGCTTCGAACATGTGGTGGAGGTGGCGCTGCCCACCCCGGCACCCGGAGCCATGGAGTTCGCCGCCCTCGGCCTGCTCGGGGTGATGATCGGGGTGGTGCCGGTGGCGATCGGCATGCTCAGCTATCCCTTGCTGATCCGCTGGGGCCAGCGGGGCCTGCCCTATCTGCTGGCGCTCACCGTGGGGCTGTTGCTGTTTTTGCTCTTCGATACCCTCGATGAAGGGTTCGAGTTCGTCGCCCTCGCCCCGCCCGGTCTCGGCGCCGGCACCCTCTTCGGCCTGCTCACCCTGCTCACCACGGGAATCCTCCTCTTCGTCGGGCGCTGGGGCGCCGGGGGCACGCTCGAAGGCGTGCGGCTCGCCACCTTCGTCGCCCTCGGCATCGGCCTGCACAACTTCGGCGAGGGCCTCGCCGTGGGCGCCGCCTTCACCGCCGGCGAGGTGGCGCTGGCCGGTTTTCTCATCCTCGGCTTCACCCTCCACAACCTCACCGAAGGTGTCGGTATCGTCGCCCCCATGATCGGCCGCGGCCCGCGGGCGTGGGTGTTCCCCGCCCTGCTCCTCCTCGCCGGCCTGCCCACGGTCCCGGGCGCCTGGCTGGGCGCGTTCGCCGTCACCCCCTTCTGGGTCGCGGTCTGTTTCGCCATCGCCGCCGGCGCCATCCTGCAGGTGGTGATCGAGATCACCCTCTATCTGCTGCGCCGCTACGAGGCGGCCTACGCCTCGCCGGCGGTGTTGAGCGGGCTCGCCACCGGCGTCGGCATCATGTATGCCACCGCCCTCTTCGTGCCGCTTTGATGGGTGCGACCATGCCCGCTCCGGGCCCCGCCCCTTCCCTTGACGACACGGCGGCCCTGCTTCAAAGGCGTGGGCACTTGCGAGCGGTCCGGAGAGGGATCGTGATCGACAGCGAGCAGAGCGGCACCGCCGGGCGCCCTCCCTCACGGGATGTCGGCGGCATCTCGGCGGAGCTCACCCCCGACGAACAGGCCCGCTACCACCGGCGCACCCGAAGGGCCAAGGAAAGCGCGGTGGTCGAGGACTATGTGGAGCTGATCGCGGATCTGTTCGAACAACAGGGCGAGGTGCGGGCGGTGGACATCGCCCGCAGGCTCGGCGTCACCCACGCCACCGTGGCCAAGATGATCGGCCGCCTGCGCGAGATGGGCCTGGTCACCGCCCAGCCCTACCGCGCCGTGTTCCTGACCGAGAGCGGCTGGCGGCTGGCCCAGGCGGCGCGACGCCGGCACCGGTTGGTGGTGGAGCTGCTGCTCGCCCTCGGCGTGCCGGAGGGGATCGCCCAGGCGGATGCCGAAGGCATCGAGCACTATTGCAGCGGCGCCACCCTCGAGGCCTTCGAACGGTTCCTCCGACACCGCGCCCAAGGATCCGGCCCCGACCGCTGAGACCGCTGTCGGCCCGCGCTGGGCCGACCGTTCCGGGCCGGCGCCGCCGCTTGGTGCGATGGCGTATTATCACGAACGGGAGAGGGAACCGCTCCCTCTCCCGTCAGCCTCCCTCCCCCTTCAAGCCAGGAGTCTTCGCGCGATCACCTGCGCCTGGATCTCCGCGGCGCCCTCGAAGATGTTGAGGATGCGGGCGTCGCAGAGGATCCGGCTGATCGGATAGGCGAGAGCATAGCCATTGCCGCCGTGGATTTGAAGCGCATTGTCGGCGGCGGTCCAGGCCACCTGGGCGCTGAGCAGTTTCGCGAGCCCCGCCTCCCGGTCCGACCGGCCGCCGCCGTCCTTGGCCCGTGCCGCCTGGAAGGTGAGCTGGCGGGCCGCCATCACCTCCGCTCCCATCCAGGCGAGCTTGGCGAACACCCGCGGAAAGGCGATGATCGGTCGTCCGAACTGCCGCCGTTCCGAGGCATAGCGCACCCCTTCCTCGAGCGCGCTCTGCGCCACCCCCACCGCCCGGGCCGCGGTCTGGATGCGGGCGCTCTCGAAGGTGGCCATCAACTGGCGGAAGCCGCAGCCCCGCTCCGCACCCAACAGCCCCCCTTCGGGCACCCGAAACCCGTCGAAGGACAGGGCATACTCCTTCATGCCCCGGTAGCCCAGGACCGGGATCTCGGATCCGCTCAGCCCCTCCACCGGGAAGGGCTCTTCATCGGTGCCGCGCGGTTTCTCGGCGAGCAGGATGGACAGACCCCGATGGCCCTCCCGATCGGGTTCGGTGCGCACCAGCAGCGTCATGAGATCGGCCCGCGCGGCATGGGTGATCCAGGTCTTCGCCCCGTACACCCGCCACATGCCGTCTGTGAGCACGGCCCGGGTCTGGATGCGGGCGAGGTCGGAGCCGGCGTCGGGTTCGGTGAACACCGCCGTCGGAATCACCTCACCGCGGGCGATGCGCGGCAGCAGGCTCTGGCGCTGATCCTCGCGGCCGCCGCGGAGGATGAGCTCGGCGGCGATCTCGGAGCGGGTGGCGAGCGAGCCCACCGCCAGCGAGCCCCGCGACAGCTCCTCGCTGACCACGCACATGGCGAGCTTGCCCATGCCGAGCCCGCCGTAGGCCTCCGGCACGGTGAGGCCGAAGACGCCGAGTTGCGCGAGCTCGTCGATCAGCTCCATGGGAATCAGCCGGTCTTCGAGATGCCAGCTCTGGGCCTCGGGCCGCACCCGCTCCTCGGCGAAGCGGTGGAACTGGTCGCGCACCAGCTCGAGCTCCTCCAGATCCAGCCCCCATGCGCCGAAACGGCCCTCCCGGAAGGCCTCCGCGAGCCGCTCGAGCCGCGCGCGATCGCGTCCCTCGACCATCAGCGCCCCGAGCTCGGGGTGCTGGAGCGCCGCGAGCTCCTCCTCCTCGAGCCCGAGATCCCACGGACGCACATACTCCCCCGGGCTCATGGGAAGGCCGCCTCGGATGCGCCCGAGGTACTCGGCGCCCACCAGCTCGGCGATCCACCCCTCCACCGGCCCCAGCTGTCCGCTCGCCTCCAGCCGCGCAAGCCATTCCGCAAGCGCCGCCAGCGCCCCGCGATAGGTGTCGTACCAGGCGAGCCCATGCGCGGCCGTCTGAAAGCGGGTGAGGCGTTCCGGATCGATGCCGCCGCCGGGAGCCACCCGCGCCGCCACCCGCTCGCGGGCGCGGGCGCACACCTCCTCAACCGCCGCCGCGGCAGCGGCCAGGCGGCGCTGTGCGTGGGATCGAATCGCCGCCTCCACCGCCCTCAGTCCTCCATCGCCTCCTCGAGGGTGCGCATGCCCGGGCGCTTGGCCTGCACCAGCACCGCCATGTTGCCCGGCTTGTGCTGGTTGTGCATCATCTTCTGATGGGCGCGGGGGATGTCGCTCCAGCCGAACACCTCGCTCATGCAGGGATCCACCTGCCGGCGGATGACGAAGCGGTTGGCCGCCATGGCCTGTTTGAGATGGGCGAAATGGCTGCCCTGCACCCGCTTCTGCCGCATCCACAGATAGCGGGCGTCGAGGGTCAGCTTGTAGCCGGTGGTGCCGGCGCAGATCACCACCATGCCGCCGCGCTTGACCACGAACAGGGAGACCGGGAAGGTGGCGGCGCCGGGGTGCTCGAAGACGATGTCCACGTCGTTGCCCTTGCCGGTGATGGCCCAGATCGCCTGACCGAAACGGCGCACCTCCCGGATCCAGCGGCCGTAGGCCTCCCGGTCCATGGGATCGGGCATCTCGCCCCAGCACGAGAACTCGCGCCGGTTGATGGCCCCCTTGGCGCCCAGCGAGAGCACGAACTCGCGCTTGCTCTCGTCCGATATGACGGCGATGGCATGCGCGCCGCTTGCGGCGATCAACTGGATGGCCATCGATCCCAGCCCGCCGGCACCGCCCCAGACCAGCACATGGTCGCCGGGCTTGAGGGTATGGGGCGGATGGCCGAAGAGCATGCGATAGGCGGTGGCGAGGGTGAGCACGTAACAGCCCGACTCCTCCCAGGTGAGATGTTTGGGCCGCGGCATCAGCTGGCGCGACTGCACCCGGCAGAACTGGGCGAAACTGCCGTCGCCGGTCTCATAGCCCCAGATCCGCTGGCTCGGAGAGAACATCGGATCGCCGCCGTTGCACTCCTCGTCGTCCCCATCGTCCTGGTTGCAGTGGACCACCACCTCGTCGCCCACCTTCCACCGCTTCACCTTGGCGCCCACCGCCCAGACGATGCCGGAGGCATCCGAGCCGGCGATGTGATAGGGCTGCTTGTGGACGTCGAGCGGCGAGATCGGCTTGCCCAGCGAGGCCCACACCCCGTTGTAGTTGACGCCCGCCGCCATCACATGGACCAGCACCTCGTCCTCGCCGATGTCCCACACCGGCACCACCTCCTGCTGCATGGCGAACATGGGCTCGCCGTGCCGCTCCTTGCGGATCACCCAGGCGTACATGTTCTTGGGCACATGGCCGAGCGGCGGGATCTCGCCGATCTCGTAGAGATCCTTGGTGGCACGGACCACCGCGGGCGGCCGCTCGAGCACCGCGGTGGCGCCGCCACCCGGCTGCTGGGCCCGCGATCCGTTGGGCTCGGAACCCAGGCCCGCTCCTGAAGACGGGCCTGCAGACGCGCCGCCCGCGGCCCGCTCGTGCTCCCCCAACACACCCCGGAAGAAGTCCTCCGGCTTGAGGTCGATGCCCTCCCGCCGGGCGATGGCGAGCAGCTCCTCCTGCCTGCGGGCCGGGATGGCTCCGCGGCGGATCCACCCGGACACCGCCGTCTGCCAGATCCCCAACAGCTCGGCGACCCGCTGCTGGGATCCGAACTTGCGGATGATGGCCTCCACCTGCTGGCGCGACATCCTCGCTCCCCCACAACCGTCAACACCTTCGATGACAGGTTTGTGCAGCGCCGTCAACAGCGTATCGCATATGCGCTTTGACCTTCAGCTCCGATGATGTTATCGCAGCGGCGATAACACGGGAGGGCGAGGAGGATGGTGTTGGCACATTCCGGACGCGATCGGCCGTGGCTGTTTCGCACCTATGCCGGGCACAGTTCCGCCGAGGCCAGCAACGCCTTGTTTCGGACCCATCTGGCGCGCGGCCAGACCGGTCTGTCGGTGGCCTTCGACCTCCCCACCCAGACCGGCTACGACGCCGATCATCCGCTCGCAGCCGGCGAGGTCGGCCGGGTCGGGGTGCCGGTGAGTTCCATCGACGATATGGAGCGGCTGTTTCAGGACCTGCCCCTTGCCCGCCTCAACACCTCCATGACCATCAACGCCACCGCCCCCTTCCTGCTCGCGCTGTATGTGGCGGTGGCGGAGGGCCAGGGGGCGCGGCGCGCGGAGCTGCGCGGCACGGTGCAGAACGACATCCTCAAGGAGTATCTCTCGCGCGGCACCTACATCTTCCCGCCGCGGCCCTCGATCAAGCTGGCCGCCGATGTGATCGCCTTCGCCGCCCGCGAGATGCCGCGCTTCAACCCCATCAACGTGTGCAGCTATCACCTCCAGGAGGCGGGTGCGACCCCGGTGCAGGAGCTGGCCTTCACCCTGGCGAACGCCATCGCCGTCCTGGATGCGGTGCGGGAGCTCGGCGAGGTGCCGGCCGAACGTTTCCCGGAGGTGGTGGGCCGGGTGAGCTTTTTCGTCAACGCCGGCCTGCGCTTTATCACCGAGATCTGCAAGCTGCGCGCCTTCGTCGAGCTCTGGGACGAGATCACCCGCACCCGCTATGGGGTTGAGGATCCGAAGCTGCGACGCTTTCGCTTCGGAGTTCAGGTGAACTCCCTCAACCTCACCGAACAGCAGCCCGAGAACAACGTCTACCGCATCCTGATCGAGATGCTCGGCGTCACCCTCTCCAAACGCGCCCGCGCCCGGGCGGTCCAGCTGCCGGCCTGGAACGAGGCCCTCGGCCTGCCCCGCCCCTGGGACCAGCAATGGTCGCTCAGGGCCCAGCAGATCCTCGCCCTCGAGACCGATCTCCTCGAATATGAGGACATCCTCGACGGCTCCCGGGTGATCGCGGCCAAGGTGGAGGAGCTCAAACACCAGGCCCGCGAGGAGCTGGACCGCATCGCGGCGATGGGCGGCGCGGTGGCGGCGATCGAAAACGGCTATATGAAAAGCCGGCTGGTGGAGTCCAACACGTTACGTGTTAGGGCCATCGCCGAGGGACGGCTGCCGGTGGTGGGGGTGAACTGTTACACCGAGGGCGAGCCCTCCCCTTTGTTGCGGGACGGGGCTGCGGTGGTGGCGCAGGTGGACCGGGAGGCGCAGGCGCGCCAGGTGGAGCGGCTGTGCGCCCATCGCAGGCGGCGGGACGGCGGTGCGGTGCAAAGGGCGCTGGATGCGCTCAGGCGGGCCGCGGAATGCGGGGACAACATCATGCCGCCCACGATCCACTGCGCGCGCGTGGGGGTCACGGTGGGCGAGTGGGCGCAGGTGTTGCGGGAGCTGTGGGGGGACTATCGGGCCCCGACCGGGGTCGGAGCGCCGCTTGCCGCCGTCGGCGACGGCGGGCTTGCCGAGGTGCGGCTGCGGGTGGAGGAGGCCCGGCGCATCCTCGGCCGGCGTCCCAAGATCCTGATCGGCAAACCCGGTCTCGACGGCCATTCCAACGGGGCCGAGCAGATCGCGGTGGCGGCGCGGGACTGCGGCATGGAGGTGGTCTACGAGGGAATCCGGCTTTCCATCGCCCGCATCGCCGCGAGCGCGCTCGAGGAGGGGGTGCATCTGATCGGCCTGTCGGTGCTCTCGGGCGCCCATCTCGCCCTCGTGGAGGAGCTCTTCAAACGCCTTCGCGCACTCGGTCTGGGTGCGCTGCCGGTGGTGGTGGGCGGCATCATCCCGCCCGAGGACGCCCGGCGGCTGCGCGAGGCGGGGGTGGCGCGGATCTATACGCCCAAGGACTATCGCCTCGTGGACATGATGGCGGACATGGTGGACGTCATCCTCGCCGCCCACCGCCGCGCCGCCTGAACCCTGAGCGGGGGAAGGCCGAAGGTGTGCCAAGCGGCGTGCGCCGCGCCCGCAGCCTGATCACCCCTCCTCCACGAACTCCTCCCGGCGGTAGCCCTGGAGGTAGAGCACCGCCCGCAGGTCGGCGTGGTCGAGCACCGCATGGGCAAAGGGGCGCAGCACCGCATGGGGGCGGAAGGCGACCGCCAGGCCAGCCGCCTCGAACATGAGCCGGTCGTTGGCGCCATCGCCCACCGCCAGCGTGTCCCCGGGTCCCGACCCGTAGCGGGCGGCGAGCCGGAGCAGGGTCTCCCGTTTGGCCTCCGGGCCGCGGAGCGGCGGGCGCAGCCTTCCGGTGAGCACGCCGTCCTCCACCTCCAGCTCGTTGGCGAGGTCCATGTCGAAGCCGAGCAGCCAGCGCACGAAGCGGCTGAACTCGGTGAAGCCGCCCGAGACCAGGGCGCAGAAGGCGCCGTGCGCCTGCATGGTGCGGAGCAGGGTGCGCATGCCGGGCGTGGGCTGGATGCGCTCCCGGCAGATCAAGTCGATGTCGCGCAGCCGCAGGCCCTCGAGCAACGCCACCCGCAGCCGCAGGGAGGCGGCGAAATCGAGTTCCCCGGCCATGGCGCGCCGGGTGATGGCGGCGATGCGCGGCCCCAGGCCGGCCAGTCGGGCGAGCTCGTCCACGCACTCGACCTGGATGGCGGTGCTGTCCATATCGCACACCAGCACCCGTTTGCGGCGCCCGTGCCGGGGCAGGAGGGCGCCGTCCGCGCGCTGTCCCGCGAGCAGCGCAGGCAGTGCTTCCCGCACCGCATCGCGGCGCGCGGGCGGGACCGGAAGTTGCAGCGCCTCGCCGGGGCCGAGCCAGTCCGGGCGGGCGG
>Ga0256839_1006170_pt1 | contig 10671 bp, 8 predicted proteins | sample 354166metaG_FD_185968 | JGI IMG/M metagenome (GOLD analysis project Ga0256839, IMG submission 185968) | Hydrothermal vent microbial communities from Mid Atlantic Ridge, Atlantic Ocean - 354-166 | ecosystem: Environmental > Aquatic > Marine > Hydrothermal vents | place: Atlantic Ocean: Mid... | reverse complement strand
GTGCCAGGCAGGTCTATCTGCACGCCTTCCTTGACGGGCGCGACACCCCGCCGCAGAGTGCCGAGGCCTCCCTGCGCCGGATGCAGGCGAAGTTCGACGAGCTCGGCGGCGGCCGCTTCGCCTCCGTGATTGGCCGCTACTACGCCATGGATCGGGATCACCGCTGGCCGCGGATCGAAAAGGCCTACGATCTCATCACCCTCGGCCAGGGCGAGTACACCGCTCCCGATGCCCTCACCGGCCTGCAGGCAGCCTACGCACGGGGCGAGACCGACGAGTTCGTCAAGGCCACCGCCGTCGTGCCGGAGGGCGGCGAGCCGGTGCGGGTGGAGGACGGCGACGTGATCGTGTTCATGAACTTCCGCTCCGATCGGGCCCGGCAGATCACCCGCCCCTTCATCGAACCCGACTTCGACGCCTTCGCGCGCAAGGCCTGGCCGCGGCTCGGCCAGTTCGTGAGCCTCACTGAATACAACAGCCAGTACGACATTCCCGTGGCCTATCCGCCGGAGCGGCTGAAGAACGTCTTCGGCGAGTACATCTCGGGCCTGGGCATGCACCAGCTGCGCATCGCCGAGACCGAGAAATACGCCCACGTGACCTTCTTCTTCAACGGCGGCCGCGAGGAACCCTTCGAATTCGAGGACCGGATCCTCATCGACTCGCCCGATGTGGCCACCTACGATCAGCAGCCGGAGATGTCCGCCGGCGAGGTGACCGACAAGCTGGTGGCGGCCATCGACGCGGACCGCTACGAGGTGATCATCGTCAACTACGCCAACCCCGACATGGTCGGCCACACCGGCAACTACGAGGCGACCGTGCAGGCCATCGAATACCTGGACGGCTGTCTTGGTCGCCTGGTAGACACGGTGCGCGAACATGGTGGCGAGCTGCTGATCACCGCCGATCACGGCAACGCCGAACAGATGCGCGACCCGGACACCGGCCAACCCCACACCGCCCACACCAGCAACCCCGTGCCCCTCATCTACGTGGGCAGGGATCTGGCTCTCAAGCAGAACGGCGGCGCCCTGTCCGATATCGCTCCCACCATGCTGGAGCTGATGGGCCTGCCCCAGCCGGTGGAGATGAACGGCCACAGCCTGATCGATCACGGTGAGGAGAAAAGCGCCGGGCCGGCCCCCGCCGTTGCCCGCCAGGCGAGCTGATCCCCGCGCCGCCCTCGAGTATCATGGCAGCCATCGTGCTGCCCCGTTTCCTGATCCTGTTGCTGTTCACCGCGCTGGCGCTGCCGGCGGCGGCCGCGCCTGTCCTGAGCGAGAGCGAACGGCAGGCCAAGGCCCGCGAACTGGAACGGTTGCAGCAGCGGCTCGAAGCCCTGCGGGCCGAGCGCGACGCGGTGCGCGGCCGTTTCGAACGGGATCAGAAGGCCTTGCGTGAGGTGGAACGGCGGATCGGCCGCACGGTGCGCGAACTCAAGCGCCTGGAAGGCAAGCTGCGGGCCCGGCGCAAGCGGTTGCAGGCGTTGCGCCGCCAGGAAGGCGCGCTACAGCGCAAGCTGGCTGCACAGCGTGAACTGCTCGCCCGGCAGGTGCGTGCCGCCTGGATGACCGGTCGCCAGGAATATCTCAAGCTGCTGCTCAACCAGGAGGATCCGGCCCGCCTCGGCCGGGTGGTGGTCTACTACCGCTATTTCAACGCCGCCCGCAAGGCGCGCATCGACGCGGTGCGCGGCACCCTGGAGGCGCTTGCGCGGATCGCCGGGCAGGTGCGCGAAGAGACGGCCCGCCTCGAGGCCCTGCGCCAGCGCACCCTGGAACGCCAGCAGACGCTGCGCGCGGATCGGCGCCAGCGACGCAAGGTGGTGGCCCGCCTGCAGGCCGAGCTGCGCGACCGCGAGCAGGCCATCGCCCATCTGCAGGAGAACGAGCGGCGACTGCGCGCGGTGCTGGAGGCCATCGAGGCAAGCCTCACCGATCTGCTGGCCGACAGCGAGGTGGCGCAGCCTTTCGCCAGCCGCCGCGGCAAGTTGCCCTGGCCGGTCGATGGCAAGGTGCAGAAGCTTTACGGCAAGGCCCGCCAGCGCAGCGATCTGAAATGGAACGGCGTGCGGATCCTGGCCCGCGAGGGGCGCACGGTGCGGGCTATCGCCCGCGGCCGGGTCGCCTACGCCGACTGGCTGCGCGGCTATGGCCTGCTGCTGATCCTCGACCACGGCGACGGCTACATGAGTCTCTATGGCCAGAACCAGAGCCTGTTCAAGGAAGTGGGCGACTGGGTCGAGGCCGGCGAGCCCGTCGCCGCGGTGGGCCGCAGCGGCGGCCAGACGCAAAGCGCCCTGTATTTCGAAATCCGTCACAACGGCAAGCCCACCAATCCGCTGCGCTGGTGCGGCGGCGCGGCGCTGGCCCGCCGCTGAGAGCGGTGTCCCTCGCCACCTGTTGCCGTCTGCTGTAATATCACACGATTGGCGACCGCACGGTGTGGTCGAACCCAAGGAAACGGTCCCGCCGGGGCCACAGGAGAGACCCGGACATGAATCCGCTGACCCGCAACCTTCTCGTTCTGCTCGTCGGCCTGCTGCTGGGCGTATCCCTGGCGCTGACCCATGGCGTGCTGGCCGAGCGGCCCGCCCGCAGCCAGGCCGCTGGCGACCTGCCGCTGGACATGGTGCGTACCCTGAGCGAGGTGTTCGGCAAGATCAAGGCCAACTACGTGGACGAGGTAGACGACGCGACCCTGCTCGAGAACGCCATCCGTGGCATGGTGACGGGGCTCGATCCCCATTCATCCTATCTCGCCCGCAAGGACTTCGAAGAGCTGCGCGTCGGCACCACCGGCGAGTTCGGCGGCCTGGGGATCGTGGTGGGCATGGAGGATGGTTTCGTCAAGGTCATCTCGCCCATCGACGACACCCCCGCCCAGCGGGCCGGCGTGCAGGCCGGGGATCTGATCATCCGCCTGGACGATACCCCGGTGAAGGGCCTGACCCTGGATCAGGCCGTGAACATCATGCGTGGCAAGCCCGGCAGCAGGATCACCCTGACCATCGTCCGCGAGGGTGAGGAGAAGCCCCTCAAGATCACGCTTACCCGCGCCAAGATCCGGGTCAAGAGCGTCCGCTCGAAAGTACTCGAGGACGGCTACGACTATGTGCGGATCTCACAGTTCCAGGAACGAACCGCCGCCGATTTGCGACAAGTCATCCGCAAGCTGCGCAAGGAGAATGGCGGCAAGCTTCATGGCCTGGTGCTGGATCTGCGCAACAATCCCGGCGGTCTGCTCGACGCGGCGGTGGCCGTCTCTGACGTGTTCCTCGACGAGGGCGTGATCGTCTCGGTGAAGGGGCGCACCGAGGACAACAAGCTGGTGCGCTCCGCCCGCGCGGGCGATCTGCTCGACGGGGCGCCGATCGTGGTGCTGGTCAACGAAGGCTCCGCCTCGGCCTCGGAGATTGTCGCCGGCGCTCTGCAGGATCACCGGCGCGCCATCATCATGGGCCAGCGCACCTTCGGCAAGGGCTCGGTGCAGACCGTGATCCCGCTGGGCAACGATACGGCCCTGAAGCTCACCACGGCCCGCTACTACACACCCTCGGGCCGCTCCATCCAGGCCGAGGGCATCGAGCCGGATATCGTGCTTGACAAGGTTCAGATCAAGGAGCGGGAAGAGCGGTTCAAGCCGCTCACCGAGGCCGATCTGTCCGGCCATCTGGCCAATCCCGACGGCAAGGACAAGAAAGACAAGAAGGACAAGAACCGCTCCAATGGCAAGAAACTGGTGACCGAGGACTATCCGGTCTACGAGGCGCTCATCGTCCTCAAGGGGTTGAACCTGCTCAAGGCAGACAAGTAGGGCGGATTACCGGGCGATGTGCAAGGCGCTGGCCCTGCTGCTCGGCTTGCTGGCCGCCTTCACCGCCGGCAGCGCCCAGGCACGACCGCTCGTGGCCCTCATCATCGATGATCTGGGCTGGCGGGCCGCCGATGGCGAGCGTGCCGTGCGCCTGCCCGGCGCCGTGACCGTGGCCATCCTTCCCCATGCGCCCCATTCCCGCCGCCTGGCCGGGATGGCGCACCGCCTGGGCAAGGAGATCATGCTGCACCTGCCCATGGCGGCGGCCAGCGGCCAGCGGCCCGGGCCCGGCGCCCTTACCGAGGGTCTGACGGAGAAGGCTTTCAAGCGCACCGTGTTCGCCGGCCTCGCCTCGGTGCCCCATGTACGCGGGATCAACAATCACATGGGCAGCCGGCTCACTGCCGATTCGTTGCGCATGGGCTGGCTGATGCAGGCCCTGATGTTCCGCAGCGATCTCTACTTCGTGGACAGCCGTACCACCGCCGCCACCGTGGCCGAGCGGGAAGCCCGGCGCCGCGCCCTCCCCGCCACCCATCGCGACGTCTTCATCGACTACCGGGACGATGCGGCGATCATCGACAGCCAGCTTGAAGAACTGATCGCGCGGGCCCATCGCAGGGGCAGCGCCCTCGGTATCGGCCATCCCCTGCCGAAGACCATGGCGGCGCTGGAACGCTGGCTGCCCACCCTGCAACGGCGGGGCGTGGAACTGGTGCCTGTCTCGCGCCTCGTCGCCTGGCGACAGAACCAAAGGAGGAAACCCACATGGCAAGCGTCCTCGTCCCCCTCGCTGAAGGTTGCGAAGAACTCGAAGCGGTCACCATCATCGATCTCCTGCGTCGGGCCGACATCGAAGTCGTCACCGCCGGCCTCGCCGCCGGCCCGGTGCGCTGCAGCCGTGGCACGGTGATCGTCCCCGACACCACGCTCGATGCGGTGATCGATCGCGATTTCGACATGCTGGTATTGCCCGGCGGTCTGCCCGGCGCCGACCACCTGGAAGCCGATCCGCGGATCCGCGCGCTGCTGCAGAAGATGGCCGAAAGCGGCCGCTGGACCGGTGCCATCTGCGCCGCGCCCGGGGTGCTCGCCAGCGCCGGCCTGCTCGACGGCCGCCACGCCACTGCCTACCCGGGCAGCCTCGAGAGCAAGCTGGTGAAGGATCTGATCTACGAAGAGAAACCGGTGGTGGTGGATGGCAAGGTGGTCACCTCCCGCGGCCCCGGCACGGCTCTGGACTTCGCCCTCACCCTCATCGAACTGCTCGCTGGCCGGACGAAGCGCGACGAAGTGGAAAGTGCGCTGCTGCGGCCCTGAAGGATCGCCAACCAGGGCAAGGGATCGCGCCGGCGGGCGGGTAGCGTCGGCCGGGGATTGCAGCAGGTGCGGCGTATGTCGCGACCCTGGCAGGCTGTTGAAAAACGGTGTTTTTCAACAGCCTGCTAGGCGAATTCCAGGCCGTATCCGACCTTCTCCAGATACCCCGCTTCCTGTTCCAGATCCGCTGCGGTCAGGGGGTGATCCGCCAGCCAGCCATCGGGAAAGCGCAGGTGCAGGGTCTTCTTCTTCACCGTCAGTTGCAGTTCGGGCAGAGGGGTGTGGCTGCGGGCGCGGTGCAGCACCACGGAAAGGCGCAGGAGGATGGCCAGGCGGGTGAGGGGCTTGCGCCAGCTCTCGGGCAGGGCGTCGAAATCGGCGACCGGGAACTTGCGGCGGTGGGCGCGCACCAGGGCGGCCATCACTTCCTGTTCGGAGCGGGAGAAGCCGGGCATGTCGGCATGGCGCAGGATGTAGGCGCCATGCTTGTGATAGCCGTTGTGGGCGATGTCCATGCCGATTTCGTGCAGGCGCGCCGCCCACGCCAGCAGCAGGGCCAGATTGTCGTCGTCCAGGCGCCAGGCGTCGCGGGCCTGATCGAGCAGCCGCGCCACCGTATCGGTGACCCGCCGGGCCTGGTGCGGGCTCACCTGGTAACGCCGGGCCAGGGAGTCGACGGTGCGCGCGCGCACGTCCTCGTGGCGGATGCGACCGAGCAGATCGTACAGCAGGCCCTCGCGCAGGGCACCGTCGGAGACGGTCATGTGGCGGATCCGCAGGCCCTCGAACACGCCGAGCAGCACCATCACGCCGCCAACGAATACCGGTGCCCGCTCTTCGCTCAGGCCCGGCAGGTCCAGTTCGTTGTGGTGGCTGAAATCGGCGATCCGCTCCACCAGTTGCGAGAGCGCGGCGGCGCTGATCCCGTCGTCGCACAGCCCCAGCGCGTTCGCCACCCGGCGCACGGCGCGGATGGTGCCCGAGGCGCCGACCGCCTGTTCCCAGCCCTGTTGCCGGTAGGCGGCGATGATGGGCTCCATCTCCAGCAGGGCGGCGGTGCGCGCCTTTTGCAGGCGCTTGCGGCTGATGGCGCCGTCGGCGAAGAAGCGGCGTGAGAAGGCCACGCAACCCATGTGCAGACTCTCCATGTGCACCGGCTCGAAGCCTTCGCCCAGAATCACTTCGGTGGAACCGCCGCCGATGTCCACCACCAGGCGGCGTCCGCCGGGATCGGGCAGGCTGTGGGCCACGCCCAGATAGATCAGGCGAGCCTCTTCCACGCCGGCGATGATTTCCACCGGATGGCCGAGCACCCGCTCGGCATGTTCGATGAGTTCGGCGCTATTGCGCGCGCTGCGCAGGGTGTTGGTGCCCACCACCCGCACGCTGCCCGGCGGCAGATCGCGCAGCAGTTCGCCGAAACGGGTCAGGCAGGCCATGGCCCGATCCATGGCCTCCGGGGTCAGGCGCTTGTCGGGGCCGAGACCAGCGGCCAGGCGCACCATCTCCCGGGCCCGATCGATGATCTGCAGATCGCCGTCGCGCACCCGGGCGATGACGAGATGGAAACTGTTGGAACCGAGATCCACCGCCGCCACCTTGTCGAGGCGTTGCGGATCGGTGCCGGCACGGTGGAAGAGGCGGGAAAAGATGGGCGGAACTCCGTCTGGCGTGCTGCCGGTGCATTATCGCCCGGCCCTTCACGGCCTGACAATGGCAATGCAACGGTTGGCGCAAGCCGGCTCTGGTACGCTCGAGCCGGCCTGGGATACAGACCGATCGGTATTCGCTACAGGCACGAAGCCCTCATGGCCGGAGGGAGATTGCGTGACCGTCGGCCGCAGGGACGACGTGCAGGACGCACAAGTGTCGCGAGAGGGCAGGATGCCCGAAGCGACCGCGACCGTAGAGCCTGCATGGATGTATTCACGGCGTGTCACGCAATCTCCCTCCGGCCATGAGGGCGGTCCTGGGTTATGTATTCAGCAAAATGATGCCTGTTTCGGCGCAGTTATCCAGGCAAGAAACATCTGGCCTTTTTGTGACGAACGGACTATGATGGTCGTTCCTCCCGTATCGGGAGCGCGACGTTTCTGACCTTCCCCCGCGAATCATTCTCCGGTCTGCTGGTTGGCACCGTCCACACGGTCAACGAACCGTTCCGGGTGACCCGGCAGCCGTCGTGCAATACCGCCTTCTGCCGTTCCCTGCCTTTTGAACTTTTGCATCCGCCCCGAGGCGGAGAAGGTGTTATTGCATGACATTCCAGGAACTGAATCTGAATCCCTCCCTGTTGCGCGCCATCGAGGCCTGCGGCTTTTCCGCGCCCACCGACATCCAGCGCGAAGCGATCCCCGTGGTGCTGGCCGGCCGGGACCTGATGGCCTCGGCCCAGACCGGTACCGGCAAGACGGCCGCCTTCGTGCTGCCCGCCCTGCAGCGCTTGGAGGCGGCCGCGCCGCGCCCCGGCAACGGCCCGCGGGTGCTGGTGCTCACGCCCACCCGCGAACTGGCCATGCAGGTGGCCGACAACATCCGCCAGCTCGGCCGTTTCGTTTCCCTGCGCAGCGGCAACGTGGTGGGCGGCATGGCCTACCCGCCGCAGATCCGCCTGCTGCGCGAGCCGCTGGATCTGCTGGTGGCCACCCCGGGCCGGCTGATGGATCACATGGAAGCCGGACGGGTGGATTTCTCGCGCCTGGAGATGCTGGTGCTGGACGAAGCCGATCGCATGCTCGACATGGGCTTCGTGCAGGCCGTCAAACGGATCGCCGCCGCCATGCCCGCCGAGCGGCAGACCCTGCTGTTCTCGGCCACCCTGGAAGGACGGATCCTCGATATCGCCCGGCAACTGCTGCGCGATCCCGCCACCGTGAAGCTGGCCGCCAATCACGAACAGCACGCCGCCATCGAACAGCGCATCCACCAGGCCGACGATGCCGCCCACAAGCACAGCCTGCTGGAACACTACCTGGGTGACGAGGCCCTGGAACAGGCGGTGATCTTCACCGCCACCAAGCGCGGTGCCGATCGCCTGGCCAAGAAGCTGCGCAACCTCGGCCACGCCAGCGCCGCCCTGCATGGCGACATGAGCCAGAACGCCCGCAAGCGCACCGTGGAGCAGATGCGCCGCGGCAAGTTCCGCCTGCTGGTGGCCACCGACGTGGCCGCCCGCGGCCTCGACATCAAGGGGATCAGCCACGTGATCAACTTCGATCTGCCGATGGTGGCCGAGGACTACATCCACCGCATCGGCCGCACCGGGCGTGGTGGCGCCAGCGGCACCGCCGTCTCCCTGGTCGGTCCCGACGACTGGGGCAAGCTCGGCGGCATCGAACGCCTCACCGGCCGCAAGCTCGAACGCCGCACCATCGACGGGCTGGAACCCACCCGCCCTGAACCCCGTGGCCAACGCCCTGCCGGGCCGAAGCGCCGCGGCGGGGGCCGCCCCGCCCAGCGCACCCGGCGCGGCGGCCAGGGCCGGCCCGGCACCGGCGGCCGGCGCCGCGCCGCCTGATTGCGTGGTAGCGGGTGGCCGGGAAAAGTGCAGGGTGCGCTCGCGCAGCAGCGCGCCGCGCGCGGGGATCCGTCACCCCTATTCCACCGGCTCCACGGCCACCCGCACCGTCACATACCGTCCGGGCCGTTCATCCATCTCGCGGGTGAATGTCCGACCCCGGTAGCGATAGGTGACCAGGTAGCCGCTGATCCGCTCTTCCTCATAGAACTTCTCCACCACGCGGCAGCGCCGTTCATGCTCGACCCGGGCCGGGCGGTGACCGCCGGCCATGGCGTTGCCGATCACGCCGCCGAGCACGGTGCCAGCCACGGTGGCGATCCCCTGATCCCGGTGGCCACGCCCCATGGCGTTGCCCACCGCGCCCCCGATGATGCCACCAGCGATGAGACCGGAAGGATCCCGCCGCGCCGGGTGCACCACTTCTTCGGTCCAGCATTCGCGATCGGTCACCGGCACCCGCGCGATCGTTTTCAGCGGTTTCACGTCTACCACCCGCGCCCGATCGCGGAAGCCGTCGTACTCCAGACTATCCGCGTAACCGTCTGCCCAGGCCGGCATGGCCAGCAGCGCCGAGAGCATGAGGGTCGTTGCGATACGCTTGTGCATGATGCCTGCCTCCTGTGATTGTGTGGCATCCAGTGTGACGAACCCGGCCTGAACGGCGACTGAACGGCCAAAGGCGTCAACCCCCGTTGGCGGCTCCGTTATCCCTGAGCGCCGGGCGAGCTCTCTGCACGCAATCGTTCTTGACAGTTCTCCGAACGTTCCCTACAATTGAGAACGTTCGGAGAACATGCATGCTCACGCAACTGGAAGAACGTATCCTTCGCTTCATTCGCGGGCACATTGCCCGCCATGGCTGCGGGCCAACGCTCACGGAGATTGGCGCCGCCGTGGGGGTGAAGTCGAAGGGCACGGTGCACAGGTATGTGCAGTCGCTCAAGAACAAGGGCGTGCTGGAGCATGTCGAACGCGGTTGGCGCGGTATCCGGCTCGCCAGTGAATCCTCACTCCACTCCACGACCCTCCCGCTGGCGGGCCGGATTGCCGCCGGCCACCCCATCGAGGCCATTCCCGATCAGGGCCAGCTCGATCTGGCTGCCCTGTTCATTGCCGAGGATCGCTATGCCCTGCAGATAAAGGGCGATTCCATGATCGACATGGGCATTCTCGACGGCGACTGGGTGATCATCGAGCGCACCGACACTGCCGGGGACGGCGAAGTGGTGGTGGCCCTGATCGACGACGACGAGGCCACCCTCAAGCGTCTCAAGCGGCTGCCCGACGGCGATATCCTGCTGATCCCCGAAAACAGCGAAATGGCGCCCATGCAGTACGCACCGGAACGGATCCGCATCCAGGGCCGCCTGGTCGGCCAGCTCCGCCGCTATCCCTAGCCCGACTGCAGGAGCGGCGTAAGCCGCGACAAACAGACGCCCAAATCCCCCTCAAGATCGTCCAGTCCCCGCCGATATGGCCAAGGCAGGGCCGGCCCCGGCCCGGAACCGCCTACAGGAGCACGGACATGCAGACGGCGACCCCATCCCTCGCAACCGGCGGGCAGCCGGTCGAGGCGGACAACGCGAATCTCGATACCTTCACCTTCTGGGTAGGCGAGCAGATGCTGGCAGTACCCGTGCACAGCGTGCTGTCGGTGACCCAGAATCTGGCCGACCTGAAACCCCTGCCGCTCGAGGGGCGCGGCCTGCTTGGCGCCACCCAGTATCGCAGCAAGCCGGTGGCCATTTACGATTTGGCCACGATGCTCGACATCGTCTCCGGCCAGCAGTACAAGACCGAGCTGCTGGATCTGCTGCAGGCGCGTGAACAGGATCACCTCGACTGGCTCGATGCGCTGGAGGAATCGATTCGCACCGATGTGCCCTTCGGCAAGGCCCGCGATCCCCACCAGTGCGCCTTCGGCAAGTGGTACGACGCGTTCACCACCCGCGACGAAGCCTTCCGGGAGATTCTCGACCGCTTCGATGAGCCGCACCGCCAGATCCATGCCC
>Ga0256839_1006169_pt1 | contig 10671 bp, 11 predicted proteins | sample 354166metaG_FD_185968 | JGI IMG/M metagenome (GOLD analysis project Ga0256839, IMG submission 185968) | Hydrothermal vent microbial communities from Mid Atlantic Ridge, Atlantic Ocean - 354-166 | ecosystem: Environmental > Aquatic > Marine > Hydrothermal vents | place: Atlantic Ocean: Mid... | reverse complement strand
ATCCTTCGGGGGAGTTTGCGCGGTATTGGCTGCATAATGAAATGTTGCAGGTCGAGGGCAAGAAGATGTCCAAATCCTTGGGCAATTTCTTTACGGTACGGGATTTGTTGGAGCAGGGCATTCCGGGAGAAGTTATCCGGTTTGTGTTGTTAAGCACGCATTATCGGTCTCCGATGGACTGGACGGAGAAGAAGGTTCGGGAGGCGGAGAAGACTCTTGATAAGTGGTATTTCACGCTTCTTAAAGCAAATTTCACACCAGAACTAATTGACGTATATAAAGAGCAGGGGGTATGGTCTCCAAGCGATAGGGTCGTTGCGATGTTGGCCAGTGATCTTAATACTTCTGGCGCATTATCTATACTTCATGAACTTAGTTCTGCGCCCAATTCCAGAAGCTTAATACCATTTGCTGCGTCATTGGAGCTGTTAGGCTTAATTGATGATTGGTCAATACTCGCCGATTTAGCCAGAATTGGTGTTTCGCATGTTGGAGAGTATGATCCGCGGGTAGTAACGCTTATTTCGGAACTTATACTAAAAAGGCAAAACGCACGAGCATTAAAAGACTTCAACACATCCGACTCAATCAGGGACTCCTTAATTAGCGCAGGTGTTGAAATTCAAGATACGGGTGGCATCCCTAGCTGGTCGCTTAATTCCAATTTTGACCCCTCCAAACTGGAGGCCTTGAAATGACTCCTTCACAAACGCAAAACGGCGCGGGTGATGGGCTGAAGCCCGCCCTACTTTCCACCTCCAAAGGTGCGTGCAGAGCACGCACCCTACGGATATTTGTAGGGTGCGTGCTCTGCACGCACCAATGCCGGAGCCTCGCCCAATGACCACCCACATCACCCTTTACGACACCACGCTGCGCGATGGCCAACAAACCCAAGGCGTTGATTTTTCTGCTGAGGATAAAACCCGCATTGCCCTCGCGCTCGATGATCTGGGCATTGATTATGTCGAGGGCGGCTGGCCGGGGGCCAACCCTACGGATAATGATTTTTTCAATGCCGCCCCGCGGCTGAAAAACGCCACCTTTACCGCCTTTGGCATGACCAAACGCGCCGGGCGATCTGCTGCCAATTGTGATGTGCTGGCGGGGGTGGTTAACGCGAACACCCCTGCGATCTGTCTGGTGGGTAAAACCCATGATTTCCATGTGACAACCGCGCTCAACATTCCGCTGGATGACAATATTTCCGCCATTCGCGATTCCGTGGCGCATCTGGTTGGTCTTGGGCGCGAAGCGCTGTTTGATGCGGAACATTTCTTTGATGGCTATAAGGCCAACCCCGAATACGCGCTGGACTGTATCAAGGCGGCATATGCCGCCGGTGCGCGCTGGGTGGTTTTATGTGATACCAATGGCGGCGCCTTGCCCGATGATATCCGTTCGGGCGTAACCGCCGCGATCAAGGCCGGCATTCCGGGCGATCATCTGGGCATTCATACCCATAACGATACCGAACACGCGGTGGCCAATTCGCTGGCAGCCGTGGATGCGGGGGTGCGGCAAATTCAGGGCACTTTGAATGGTTTGGGGGAGCGTTGCGGCAATGCCAATCTGGTGGCCCTTATCCCGACCCTAAAGCTGAAAGAACCCTATGCCAGCCGGTATAATATCGGGGTTTCCGACATTACCGGTCTGACCAAATTATCGCGGATGCTGGATGATATTCTGAACCGCGTGCCGGATGCGGGGGCGGCTTATGTGGGGGCCTCGGCTTTTGTGCACAAAGCCGGTTTGCATGCATCGGCCATTTTGAAAGACCCGACCACTTATGAACATATTCCGCCGGAATTGGTGGGTAATGCGCGGCTGGTGCCGATGTCCAATCAGGCAGGCCAAAGCAATCTGCGCGCAAGGCTGGCGGATGCGGGGATTGCCATTGAAAAAGGGGATCCGCGCCTGAACGATATTTTAACCCATGTAAAAACCCTTGAGGACAAGGGTTATGCCTATGACAGCGCGCAGGCCAGTTTTGAACTGCTGGCGCGAGATATTCTGGGGCAGATGCCGGATTTTTTCGAGGTCAAACGATACCGTGTCACAGTGGAGCGGCGCAAAAATAAAGCCAACAAAATTGTCACCCTTTCCGAAGCCGTAGTGGCGGTAAAGGTCGACGGCAAAAAGGTTTTGTCAGTGTCCGACAGTCTGGATGATCTGGGCAAGGATAGCGGGCCGGTAAATGCGCTGGCCAAGGCTTTGGCCAAGGATCTGGGATCGTATCAGCGTTATATCGATGATATGCGGCTGGTGGATTTCAAGGTGCGTATCATCAATGGCGGGGTTGATGCGGTAACCCGCGTGCTGATCGACAGCGAAGACAGCACAGGGCGGCGATGGTCCACGGTGGGGGTTTCGGCCAATATTGTTGATGCGTCTTTTCAGGCCTTGCTGGATGCGATCCGCTGGAAATTGATTTTTGACGGGGCCAGGAATTGAATTTTGTAAACACCGTCAAAGCCGGTGATCCGGACCGGTATCTGGCGGCCATGGCAGCAAAACCTGACGATCGGGAAAAACTGCTGGTATTATATGCGTTTAACCTTGAAATTGCCCGCGCCCCTTGGGCTAGCGCAGAGCCGATGATTGCAGAGATGCGTCTGCAATGGTGGCTGGATGCAATTGGCGATATTTTTGAAGGGCGCGGGGTGCGTGGGCATGAGGTGCTTGGGCCGCTGAACGCGCTAATTGATACCCATGAACTGCCGCGCCAAATTTTTGATGACATGATCAACGCAAGGCGGTTTGATATTTACCGCGAACCCCATGCAGATCGCGTTGCGTTTGATCACCACATCCTGTCGACTTCTGGCGGGATCATGGGGTTGGCCGCGCAAATACTGGGCGGAGATGCCTTCGAAGTTAAAGATATTGCCTATGCGACGGGTGTTGCAAACCTGCTGCGGGCGACACCAGAGCTGATCGCGCGAGGCCGCAAACCTTTGCCGGATGATGTTGGGCAGGTTGTTGATACAGCACTTTCGGCGTTAAGCAACCAAGCTAACAAAATGGTGTTTCCGGCAGTTTTGGCAGGTTGGCGGGCGCGAGCGGCTTTACGCGTCGCGCGGAAAAGCCCTGAATATATTGTGGCGGGGCAGCTTGAGGAATCCCCTGCTTGGCGGCGGGTTAGTTTTTTGCAGAGCAGGGTATCGGGGCGAGTTTAGTTTTAGCTTTGTAAATCAGGTTGCCTGAAATGCCAAGCGAGCAGATTAAAGCTATGGTATTGACTTTATTTGTAGTTGCGGGGAGAATAGATATCATCCATATTAATAATAGATGATATCTGGAGAGTAAATCCAGTGAAAATATAAGTAAAACCTCTTGATTTAAAACGTAAGGATATAAAAATGTTTCCCAATTTTATGAAGGCTGGCATGGCTGTAAGCGCTGCTTTTGTTTTGTCTGCTTGTGTGCCGACACTTGATGTAACTTCACCTGTACAGCAGGCTGGTTATCTTGCCGGCTTCGATCAAAATAGAGTTGCTCGCTCGCGTGTTGTGACGGTTAGAAGTTACTCTGGAAGCGATGCTGATCGTGTGGAATTTGCTGGCGCACAATGTGAGATGCTATCAAACGAAATCGTTGCGCGATTTGTGACACCTGCAGAAATTATGGTTCCGGCATTTGTCCAGAACAAAGAATTGGCGCAACGTGGTCGTCCCTCAAACCTGCGAATTGTATGTACGGCAAATGGTAATACCGGCGTCGAAACATTTACAGCCGAAGACAAAGAAATAAGCACGGCAACAAATGCAGGGCTAGCTGGTGCAATTCTTACATCACTGGTTACAGGGGCGATTGCATCTTCAACACCATGGTCATATCCGACAACCATGATTGTGCAAGTGGATGGCGTTACTCCGTAAGCTCAGCCGGCGCCCCCCTTTTTTAGGCCCAGGATTATTATTTGGCAGGTGATTACATGTAATCACCAATAGGGGGGCAAGCTCTGGCGCCTTGCGGCTTATTGGCCGGTTTAAAGTCCGATAAAACAGCTAACCCTGCAAGCTCAAATATTTTTGTCGGGTTACTGATTGAGTGCTTGCCGGATGCATGCATGGGGTACAGATATGTATTTTAGCGGCAAGGCGGTGCGAACCCTATTCTTGGGGGAGGGTGTTTGATTTGCCTTGCAGGGTAAACCAGATCAAGGCGCCACCTGCCAGCACCAGAAACGGAATCATGGCCATGTTTACCGCTGTCCAGCCCTCTTGGGCGCTGGCCCCGGTGGCGTTCATCAACCCGCCCGAGGCAAAGGATGCAATGGTTACCATACCGAAAACCGCAAAATCATTCATGCCTTGCACGCGGCCACGTTCGGCATCGGTATGGGCAGTGGCCAGCATGGCCGTAGCGCCGATAAAACCGAAATTCCAGCCAACACCAAGCAAAACAAGTGCAATATAAAAATTCGAAAGCTCAACCCCGTTGAGCGCAACAATACCCGCCGCTCCCAGTATAATCAGGCCAAGCGTGATGATTTTTTCGGCTCCGAAGCGGTTGATCAGGTGGCCGGTGAAAAAGCTGGGCACAAACATGGCCAGAACATGGCCCATGACCACATCCGCAGATGCATTGGTGCCATACCCGCAGCCAACCACCGCCAGCGGCGTAGAGGTCATGACCAGATTCATCAAGGAATAGGAAACCATGGCGCAAATCATCGCCACAGCAATTTTGGGCGTGCGCAAAAGCTGCATGCGGGTGCGGCCCTGCGGGGCGTCTTTGGCGGGCTTTTCGGGCTTGGGTATATCAAGGAAAAAGAACAGAAATACGCCAACCCCGTTCAGGGCGATCATGGCAAAATAGGCGCCGATAAAAGGCACCGAAAACATATCATTGGTAAGTTTAACCAGTTGCGGGCCAAGCACCGCGGCCACCAACCCGCCCGCCATCACCCATGAAATGGCCTTTGGTGTGAATTCGGGGCTGGCGGTATCGGTGGCAGCAAAACGGTAAAACGCCTGTGCGGACATATAAATGCCCACCAGAAACCCGCCGAAACAAAATAGCCAGAAAGACCCGGTCCATAAGGCATATGCCGAAATGCTGGCCCCGCCAGCCCCGCCGGCAGTGCCAATGAAAAACCCGACGCGGCGGCCGTATTTTTGCATGATGCCCGCCAGAACCGGCGCCGTAAACATTGACCCCATTACCGTCATGGTGATGGGCAAGGTGGCAAACCGTGGATCCGTGGCCAGCATTTGCCCCGCCAGCCCCCCCAGCACAAAATGCAACGACATTTGCGCCCCGAGGATGGCTTGGGCCGCAACCAGAACATAAACATTGCGCATGGCGCGCCTGTCAGGATTTATAGTGGTAGAAATGGTCATAAGGCATTTGTATTCCTCTGACCGGCAGGTGCAATTGCTATTTTTCCGAAATACTGCAAAATTACTGAAAAAGGGTAAAAAATGGTTGGCCGGATTATTACGACAACAGACGACATCAAAGAAGGCACCGCATGGTTGGCTGCCAATCATCCGCAGTTTGCCGAGGCGATAGACCTGACAGGCCAACCGCCATTGCGCCGCCGCGCCGACGGATTTGAAGCCTTGCTGTCAGCGATTGTTTCCCAGCAAATATCGGTGGCGGCCGCCCGTGGTATCTGGCAGCGGCTGGAAACAGCAGGGGCAATCAGCGCAGATGCTGTTTTGGCGCTGGAACACGAAGACTTGCGCGGGCTTGGATTGTCAAACCAAAAGGCTACTTATGCAAAAGCGCTGGCGACAGCAGAGATTGATTTTGCAGCCCTGCGCGGCCAGCGCTCCGAAGAGGTGGTGCTTGCGTTAACTGCTATAAAAGGAATTGGCACATGGACCGCAGAAATATACGCAATGTTCAGCCTTGGCCGCGCCGATGTATTTGCCCATGGTGATCTGGCCCTGCAAGAAGCCGCCAGGGTTTTGTATGGGCTGAATGAACGCCCCAAGGAAAAAGCCATGCGCGTAATGGCGCAACAATGGTCGCCTTGGCGGGCGGTTGCAGCGCGGGTTCTTTGGGCTTATTACCATGTGATTAAAGAACACGAAGGAATAACCTGAATGCCTGCTTTGAAAAGCTTTCGCCGTGATGCAAAATCCGGCAACACCAAAAATCTGATGATATTTTTGCATGGTTACGGCGCCGATGGCAAAGACCTGCTTGGCCTTGCCGACCCTTTGGGTGAACATCTGCCCGACACGGCGTTTGTTGCCCCCAATGCGCCACAGCCTTGCACCGGCAACCCGATGGGGTTTCAGTGGTTTCCTATCCCCTGGCTTGACGGTTCATCCGAGGAAGCCGCCGAGGCGGGCATGCTTGAGGCCAGCACAATGCTGAACAGCTGGCTGGATGAAACCATGCAGGCCGAGGGCGTGAGCGCTGCCAATACCATCTTGTTCGGGTTTTCACAGGGGACCATGATGGCGCTGCAAATCGCGCCGCGCCGCGCTGAAAAATTTGCCGGTGTGGTCGGGTTTTCGGGGCGGTTGCTGGCCCCTGAAAAACTGGAACAAGAAACCATCAGCAAACCGCCGGTTTTACTGGTGCACGGGGATCAGGACGATGTTGTGCCGGTTCAATCCCTGCCCGAGGCCGCCGATGCGCTGACCAAAGCCGGGTTCGAGGTTTTCACCCATATTTCCAAAGGCACCGGCCACGGGATTGCCCCCGATGGGCTGGGCGTGACCTTGCAGTTTGCACAACAACAATTTGGCCGAAAATCAACATGATCTAGGGGGTTGATCGCAAACCTTATCTAGATATAGTCGCCTTAACCTGTTTAACAGCATAAGGCGGCAAAATGCATCCGGCCGAGAGCAACAAATTCATCTGGCAACCGGCCGCGCTCAAGCGGTTTCCGGCCCTTGTGCTGAACGCCGATTTCCGGCCGCTTTCGTATTTTCCATTATCGCTTTGGCCGTGGGAAGAAGCGGTAAAGGCCGCTTATCTGGACCGTGTGGTGGTGATTGCATCTTATGATGAATGTGTGCATTCGCCCTCGACAACCTTGCGAATTCCGTCGGTTGTGGTGCTAAAGGATTTTGTCAAACCTCGACCCAAAACTGCTTTTACGCGGTTTAATCTGTTTTTACGGGATGAGTTTTGCTGCCAGTATTGCGGAAAATCCGGCGAGATGACGTTTGATCATGTTATCCCCCGCGCGCGCGGCGGGCGCACCACATGGGAAAATGTGGTGGCAGCATGCAGCCCGTGCAACCTGTATAAAGGTGCAAAAACCCTGAAACAGGCCGGCATGAATTTACGGATTTCGCCGCGCCAACCAACCGCAGAGCAACTGATGCGGGCAGGGCGCAAATTTCCGCCGAACTTTTTGCATGATAGCTGGCTGGATTTTCTGTATTGGGATGCGGAACTGGAAAGCTGAGGCTTTTTGAACGCTTTGGTAATATTCCATTGTTAAACCGACGGTAGCCACAGTTTCAGGAGCCGTCATGAACCATCTTTCCAGCCTTGCTATTGACACCTCTGAACCCGGAAAAATCAGGGTTCGCCCTGCGCAGACCACTGCTGGAACAGTGCTTGAAATTGCCGAAAAATGCCTGTCGGAATTACAGGAAAACATGTTTGGACAGGAACAGTTCGACCTTAGCATTCTTAACAGCAAAAGCGCTGATATAAGGCGGTTTTATGCGGTGCGGGCGCGATCCGAAAATGTGGATATTGTGCTGAAAATTAACCTGTTTAACAAACAACGTGACAGGTTCCAGCGCGAGGCCATGACCCAGCAACGGATGTATGACCAGTATCTGGATGTGGCAAACCTGCATGTGCCAAAGGTTTTATATGTGTCGGAAAAGCAGCCGTTTTTTGTAATGGAATATGCACGCGGGTCAACAGTTTACGGGGCCTTGCGAAACCATATTCTGGTTGAGGACGAGGACGCGGTCTTTTATCAGGCAGGGCAGTGGCTGGCCAAAATACATCAATTACGGGCCACGGAAAATGTTTCTTTTGCACCAAATGAAGCAGCACGAAACCTGACCGTGCGGCTGAACGGTGCTGAAAAAGCGGTTTCGGGCATCTATATGGCAGATGAATTTTACGGGCATCACCAAAAACTAATGGCATCGCGCGCAGAATTCGAAGGCCGCGATAATCCGGTGGTTCTTGGCCACGGGGATTTTCACGGCGATAATCTTGTGTTTTCAAATTCCGGCTGCACGGGGCTTGATTTTTACAATGTCCGGCGCTTGTCAGCCGGCTTGGATATTGCGCGGTTTTTGGTGCACGCGGATTTTTCCCAATACGAAGATCCGGCAAATATTGGTGAATTGGGTTTGGTGCAATCCCATCAGGATGCCTTTTTCAAAGGCTATGGCATGGTGCTGGATTCAGACCATGTTTTCACCTATTTTATACGGCTTCGGATGTTGGAAACATGGTCCAAATTTCCGGCGCAAACCCAATCTACCCATGTGGCGCAATCTTCGCTTGATCTGATGGTGCAGCGGGTCGAACTGGCTTTTCGGGATTAGCAGGTTTTGCTTTTAACTCCTCGTTTGGTTGGCTAGTCTGCCCCAAAAGGAGAATATCATGGATTTGGAAATCGCAGGAAAGACCGCCATCGTTTGCGGGGCCTCAAAAGGGCTGGGCCGTGGCTGTGCCGAGGCCTTGGCCGAAGCAGGGGTAAATTTGATCATCAATGCAAGATCAGACGGGCCATTGCGCCAGACCGCTGGCGAAATAGCCAAGAAATACGGGGTAAAGGTCACGCCGGTTGCTTGTGATATTACCACTGTTGAGGGCCAGCAAAAAGTTCTGGCTGCATGTTCTGCCCCTGATATTCTGGTAAATAACGCAGGTGGCCCGCCCCCCGGCATGTGGAGCGACTGGGAACGTGACGATTTCATAAAAGCGTTGGATGCCAATATGTTAACGCCGATCATGCTGATGAAAGCTGTGCTGCCGGGCATGATGGACCGCGGCTGGGGGCGGGTTGTGAACATTACCAGCCAGTCGGTAAAGGCGCCAATTCCGGTTTTGGGTTTATCAAACGCGGCGCGGGCAGGGTTAACCGGCTATGTTGGTGGCACGTCGCGACAAGTCGCGCCAAATGGTGTCACGATTAACAACCTGTTGCCGGGCATTCATGCCACGGACCGCGCGGATTCGCTGGATGGTGCGGTGCGCGATGCGCAAGGGATTACCATTGAAGAAGCTCGTGAACAGCGTTTTGCCACCATTCCGGCGCGGCGCTATGGCACTGCGGATGAATTTGGCGCGATGTGTGCGTTTTTATGCTCAAACAAAGCCGGTTTTATTGTCGGGCAGAATATTTTGCTGGATGGTGGTGCTGTGAATTCGACCATGTGATATGAAAGATAATCGGGCAACCAAAGGCTTTAGCCTTAAGGATCAACTGTTTAACGTTGATAAAATTTGTTATCTTTCAGGCTTGTTTGAGGCAGCGGATGCCGATTTTGACGGGGTGCAATTTCAAGAATCGGTGATGGCACAACTGCCGGCACTGGAACTGAAGGCGCGAATTTCAATGATTGCCGAGGTGCTGGAACAGCATCTGTCATCTGATTTTGAAATTGCCGCCACACAAATTCTGGCCGCCCTGCCAGCCGAGCTGGACCCAGGCAAAACCGATGATGATTTTGGCGACTTTATCATGGCCCCGTTGGGGGTTTTTGTTAGCAATAACGGGTTGGAATATCTGGAAACCTCATTGGCATTACTGCGCGAAATGACCAAACGGTTTTCGGTTGAATTTGACATCAGGTATTTTCTGAATGCCCATCCTGTGGCCACGATGGATGCGCTGAAACAATGGGCAAAAGACCCGAATTACCATGTGCGCCGGCTGGTTTCCGAGGGCACGCGCCCAACCCTGCCTTGGGGTAAGAAAATCGGAATTGCAGTGCATGAACCGCTGGGTTTTCTGGATGATCTGCACCATGACAAGGCCAGATTCGTGACACGATCTGTCGCCAACCACCTGAACGACATTGCTAAAAAAGACCCGGAACTGGTGGTTGCTACCCTGAAACGCTGGGCCAAGCTGGGCAAGCAAACCCCCGAGGAACTGGATTGGATAACGCGCCACGCATTGCGAACCTTGGTCAAAAAAGGTGATATTGCTGCGCTGGAATTGCTGGGCTATCGCGCCAAGCCTGAAATTTCGGTATCAGAAATCCAAGGGCCAACGGTGTTGGAAATCGGCGCGGTCGGGGTGTTTGAACTGGCGATTACGGCCGTGCAAGATGAAAAACTGATGATCGATTATGTGGTTGATTTTATAAAGAAAAACGGGTCATCCCGCCCCAAGGTTTTCAAGCTGAAAAAGCTGGACATAAAAGCCGGTGAAACGGTTAACCTTTCCAAAAGCCACCGGTTCTTAAAAGATGCCACCACATTCACCCATTACCCTGGGGCACATCGAATGTGGTTGCAGATCAATGGCCAGAAATTTGGCCTTTGTGAATTTGAATTGAGGTAAGTTATGGAATTTCAGGTCTGGATTGCTTTTGTTGCGGCCTCGATGGCGCTGTTGTTGATTCCGGGACCAACGATCATGCTGGTGCTGAGCTATGCGTTAAGCCGGGGGCGCACGGTTGCGGTAACAACGGCTCTTGGTGTGGCTTTTGGCGATTTAATCGCGATGAGCGCGTCATTGCTGGGGCTTGGTGCTTTGGTGCTGGCCTC
>Ga0256839_1006167_pt1 | contig 10677 bp, 17 predicted proteins | sample 354166metaG_FD_185968 | JGI IMG/M metagenome (GOLD analysis project Ga0256839, IMG submission 185968) | Hydrothermal vent microbial communities from Mid Atlantic Ridge, Atlantic Ocean - 354-166 | ecosystem: Environmental > Aquatic > Marine > Hydrothermal vents | place: Atlantic Ocean: Mid... | reverse complement strand
TTATGAAGTTACATGTTATATTCCAGGAGAAGGACATAACTTACAAGAACACTCAATCGTTCTTGTTAGAGGTGGAAGGGTTAAAGATTTACCTGGTGTAAGGTATAAGATTATCCGTGGTGCACTTGATGCAGCAGGTGTTCAAAATAGAAGACAATCAAGGTCTAAGTACGGTACTAAAAAACCAAAAGAAGAAAAAAAGAAATAAGGAGCTGAGGTAAGAAACTATGCCAAGAAAAGGACCAGTACCACCAAGAGAAATTATGCCAGATCCGCTATATAACGATGTTTTGGTTCACAAACTGATTAATAAAGTTATGGTTGATGGAAAAAAAACAAAAGCAGAAAAGATTGTTTACACAGCTATGAAGAATCTTGCTGATAAGGTAGGAGAAGATCCATTAACAGCTTTACACAAGGCTATTGAAAATATAAAACCAATTTTAGAAGTTAGACCAAGAAGAGTTGGAGGTTCAACGTATCAGGTGCCAATGGAAGTACCTCCAAGAAGGCAGATTTCATTGGCTCTTAAATGGCTAGTAGAAGCTGCAAGAAATAGAACAGGAAAAGGAAACTATACCATGATAGAGAAACTTACAAATGAACTTATAGATGCATACAATAACCGTGGAGCAGCTGTGAAAAAGAAAGAAGAAGTACATAGAATGGCTGAAGCAAATAAAGCGTTCGCTCATTATAGATGGTAGTATTGAAAAATTAAAAAAATTTCTAAATTATAGCCTCAAACAAATTATTGGAGGAGATTTTTATGGCTAGAAAGTTACCGATTGATAAACTTAGAAATATTGGAATAGTAGCTCATATTGATGCTGGTAAAACTACAACTACAGAAAGGATTTTATATTATACAGGTAAAACTTACAAGATAGGTGAAGTCCATGAAGGTGCAGCCACAATGGACTGGATGGAACAGGAAAAAGAACGTGGTATTACGATAACGGCAGCTACAACTGCTACATTTTGGAAAGGTTATCAATTAAATATAATTGATACACCAGGGCACGTTGACTTTGGTGTGGAAGTTGTACGTTCAATGAAAGCTTTAGACGGAATTATATTTATTTTTTCATCTGTTGAAGGAGTTCAACCTCAATCAGAAGCAAACTGGAGATGGGCAGATAGGTTTGGAGTTCCAAGAATAGCTTTTGTAAACAAAATGGACAGAACCGGTGCAAATTTTTATCAGGTTTATAAAGATATAGAAGAAAAATTAGGAGCAAATCCTGTTGCTATTCAATTACCAATAGGTGCTGAAGACAATTTTATTGGAGTAATAGATTTAATACAGATGAAGGCTTATATATGGAAAGGAGATGAATTAGGAGCCAAGTTTGATATAACTGATATACCAGAAGATATGAAGGCTCAGGCTGAAGAATGGCGTGAAAAAATGGTTGAAAAGATTGTTGAAACTGATGAGGAATTAATGGAAAAGTATCTTGAAGGAGAAGAAATTTCTGAGGAAGAACTTAAAAAAGCTCTTAGAAAAGCTACCATAAATAGGGAGCTTGTACCAGTTTTATGTGGTTCGGCATTTAAAAACAAGGGAGTTCAACCTTTGTTAGATGCTGTAGTTGATTATTTGCCTTCTCCAAAAGATATGCCACCTGTTAAAGGAGTAAATCCAAATACTGGAGAAGAGGAAGAGAGAAAACCAGACGATAATGAACCATTCTGTGCACTAGCATTTAAAGTAATGGCAGACCCTTATGCAGGACAGCTAACATATTTTAGAGTTTACTCAGGAGTAGTAAAAACAGGAGATACAGTTCTTATTGCAAATAAAGGTAAAAAAGCAAGGATGGGTAGAATTCTTAGAATGCATGCAAATCAGAGAGAAGAAATTACCGAAGTGTACGCAGGTGATATAGCTGCTGCAGTTGGATTAGATACTGTGACTGGTGACACACTTTCTGATGAAAAACATCCTATTGTATTAGAAAGTCTTGAGTTCCCAGAACCAGTTATAGCTATGGCTATAGAACCAAAAACAAAACAAGACCAGGAAAAACTATCGCAGGTTTTAAATAAATTCATGAAAGAAGACCCAACATTTAAAGTTTCTGTAGACCCTGAAACAGGACAGACTCTTATCCATGGAATGGGAGAACTTCACTTAGAAATTATGGTTGATAGAATGAAAAGAGAATACGGAATAGAAGTTAATGTAGGTAAACCACAAGTTGCTTATAAGGAAACTATCAAGAAGAAAGCTGTAGGTGAAGGTAAATTTATAAGACAGTCAGGTGGTAGAGGTCAGTATGGTCATGCTGTTATAGAAATAGAACCAAATCCTGAGAAAGAATATGAATTTGTAGATAAAATTGTTGGTGGAATTATACCAAAAGAATTTATACCAGCTGTTGATGCTGGTATACAGGAAGCTATGCAAAACGGTGTAGTAGCAGGCTATCCTGTAATAAACGTGAAAGCAACATTATTTGATGGTTCTTTCCACGAAGTAGACTCATCGGAGATAGCATTTAAAATTGCAGGTTCTATGGCATTTAGAGAAGCTATGAAAAAAGCAGACCCAGTATTACTTGAACCTATCATGGAAGTAGAGGTAGACACACCTGAAGAATATATGGGAGATGTGATTGGTGATTTAAATAAAAGACGTGGAAAAATACTTGGTATGGAGAAAAGAGGAGCTGTTCAGGTTATAAAAGCGGAAGTTCCTTTAGCAGAAATGTTTGGATACGCAACTGATTTACGTTCACTAACTCAAGGAAGAGCTACATTTGTAATGCAGTTTAAAAAATATGAAGAGGTTCCAAAACAAATAGCAGACCAAATTGCTGGTGAAAGGGCAAAAGCATCTGCTTGATAGATTAAAAATAAAAATTTGAAAGGAGGTATAGATAAACCATGGCGAGAGAGAAATTTGAGAGGAAAAAAGAGCACGTAAACGTAGGGACAATAGGGCATGTAGACCACGGGAAGACGACACTAACAGCGGCGATAACATATGTATTATCAAAGAAAGGATTAGCACAGTTCATAGGGTACACAGACATAGACAAAGCACCAGAGGAGAAAGAAAGAGGTATAACAATAAACATAACCCACGTAGAATATGAGACAGAGAAGAGGCACTATGCCCACGTAGACTGTCCAGGGCACGCGGACTATATCAAGAACATGATAACAGGAGCAGCCCAGATGGACGGGGCGATTTTGGTGGTATCAGCTGCAGATGGGCCAATGCCACAAACAAGGGAGCACGTATTATTAGCAAGACAGGTAAACGTACCATACATAGTAGTATTTTTAAACAAATGTGATATGGTAGACGATGAGGAGCTATTAGAGTTAGTAGAATTAGAAGTAAGGGAATTATTAAACAAATACGAATATCCAGGGGACGATGTACCAGTAATAAAAGGGTCAGCATTAGGGGCACTACAAGACGAAGAGAAATGGATAAAGTCAATAGAAGAGTTATTAGATGCGATGGACAACTATATACCATCACCAGAGAGGGATGTAGACAAACCATTTTTAATGGCTATAGAGGACGTATTTACGATATCAGGTAGAGGTACAGTAGTAACAGGTAGAGTAGAGAGAGGTAGATTAAAAGTAGGGGATGAAGTAGAGATAGTAGGGTTAAGCGATGAGATAAGGAAGACAGTAGTAACAGGTATAGAGATGTTCAGGAAGACATTAGACGAGGCAGTAGCAGGGGACAATGTAGGGGTACTGCTAAGAGGTATAGGGAAAGACGAAGTAGAGAGGGGGCAAGTATTAGCGCAGCCAGGTACAATAACACCACACAAGAAATTCAAAGCACAGGTGTATATCTTAAGCAAAGAGGAAGGAGGAAGGCACACACCATTTTTCAAAGGATACAGGCCGCAGTTTTTCATAAGGACAGCGGATGTAACAGGTACGGTAGTAGAGTTACCAGAGGGGCAAGAGATGGTAATGCCAGGGGATAATGTAGAATTAACAGTAGAGTTAATGGAGCCAGTAGCTATAGAGGAGCAGATGAGATTTGCTATTAGGGAAGGTGGTAGAACTGTTGGTGCTGGTGTAGTTACTAAAATTATTGAGTAATTAAGGAGTAAGCAGTAATGGAGAACGAAAAAATCAGGATTAAGCTAAAAGCCTTTGATCATAAAGTTTTAGATCAATCTGTGAAACAGATTATAGATACCGTTAGGAGAAGTGGAGGGGTTATTAAAGGCCCCATACCACTTCCTACTCAAAGAAAAATATGGTGTGTACTAAGGTCTCCTCATAAATTTGAGCAATCTAGAGAACATTTTGAAATGAGAATTCATAAAAGATTGATAGATATAGAAAATGCAACACCTCAAACTATAGAGGCTCTCATGGACATCAGCTTACCAGCTGGTGTTGATGTAGAAATAAAATTAAGCTAATAAGGAGATGAAAAATGCCTAAAGGCATACTCGGTAAAAAAGTAGGAATGACTAGAGTTTTTATACAGGACAAAGAAATTCCTGTTACTGTTATTCAGATAGAACCAAATTATGTTGTTGGTTTTAGAACTAAAGATAGAGATGGTTATGATGCTGTAATTCTTGGAATGGGAAAAAGAAAAAAGAAAAGAACTCCCAAACCTCTTTTAGCTATTTTTGAAAAAGCTGGATTAGAACCTTTAAAGTATTTAAAGGAGTTTGATACAAAAGAAGGTGAACAGTTAGAGTTAGGACAGGAAGTAAAAGTAGAAGAGGTTTTTGAGAAAGGTGATTTAATAGACATTACAGGAAAGTCTAAAGGTAGAGGATTTACCTCTGCGATGAAAAGGTGGGACTTTAGTGGTTTTCCTAAATCTCACGGTGCAAGATATCATAGAGCTGTAGGGTCTATTGGAGCATGTGCAGATCCAGGGAGAGTATGGAAGACAAAAAGGATGGCAGGTCATCATGGTAATGAAACTATCACAATACTTGGTATGGAAGTAGTAGATATCATTCCTGAAAAGAACGTTATTCTTGTAAAAGGTTCTGTTCCAGGAGCTCCTGGTTCAATTTTAGAACTCAGGGATAGTGTAATTAAAAATAGAAGAAAAGGAAAAAGAAAGTTAGAGAAAGTTAAAGAGCTTTACGCATCTGAATAAAAATGAGGTAGGGATAAATGGAAGTGATTGTAATTAATCAAAAAAATGAGGAAGTGGGAAAAATTAATATAGATGATTCTATACTTAACACAGATGTTAATAAAGGTAGTATATGGGAAGTTGTAAAATGGCAGTTAGCTTCAAGAAGAGCAGGTACTGCAAGTACCAAAACCAGAGCTGAAGTAAGAGGTTCAAGAAGAAAGATTTTACCTCAAAAAGGTACAGGAAATGCGAGACATGGAGATAGAAAAGCAAATATATTTGTAGGTGGTGGTATAGTACATGGTCCAAAACCAAGAGATTTTTACTACCCATTACCTAAAAAACTAAGAAAAAAAGTATTAAAAGGTGTTTTAACTATAAGATATAAAGATGGAGATTTAAAATTTATAGAAGATTTTTCTTTTGATAAACCTAAGACAAAAACAGCTGTTGAATTTTTAAATAATTATGGACTTGAAAACAAAAAAGTACTTATAGTTATTCCTTCAAAAGATGAAAATGTTATTAAATCCTTCAGGAACTTACCATATGTGAAAGTTTTAGTATCTGATGGATTAAACACTTATGATTTGTTAAACGCAGACGTAGTTCTTATTACAAAGACAGCAGCAGAAAAGATAAATGAGAGGTTAGGCCAATGAAAACACCATATGATGTACTTATTAGACCAGTTTTAACAGAGAAAGCGGTAAACTTGAATGAGAAAGAAAATAAGCTTGTTTTTGAAGTTGCTTTAGATGCTACTAAGCCAGAAATTAAACAGGCTGTTGAGCAAATATTAGGTGTAAAAGTAAAGTCTGTTAGAACAATGATTGTAAAGCCTAAACCAAAAAGAGTTGGATTTAGAAATCCAGGTTTTACGAAGAAATGGAAAAAAGCTATAGTAAAAATAGAATCAGAAAAACCAATTAATATCGCAGAGTTAATATAAAGAGGTGAATAGAAAATGGGTGTAAGAAAATTAAAACCTGTAACAAATGGTACAAGACATGCAGTTTTATACGATTTTGAAGAGATTACAAAAACAGAACCAGAAAAATCTCTCTTAGCACCAAAAAAACAAAAAGCAGGTAGGAATAATCAGGGAAGAATAACTGTTCGTCATAGAGGTGGAGGACATAAAAGAAGATACAGAATAATAGATTTTAAAAGAGATAAATGGGGAGTACCTGCAAAAGTAGCAGCTATAGAATATGACCCAAACAGGTCTGCAAGGATAGCATTACTTCATTATGTTGATGGGGAAAAAAGGTATATTATATGGCCAGAAGGATTAAAAGTTGGAGACACAGTTGTCGCAGGTCCTGATGCAGAAATTAAAGTAGGGAATGCTTTGCCACTTGAGAATATACCTGTAGGAACATTTGTTCATAATATAGAACTTACTCCTGGAAAGGGAGGTCAGCTGGCAAGAGCTGCAGGTATGTCTGCCCAGATTTTAGGAAGGCAAGATGATTATGTTCAGTTAAGACTTCCTTCAGGTGAAATCAGACTTGTTCATAAAAGATGTATGGCTACTATAGGTACAGTTGGACTTGCAGAACACGAACTTGTAAAACTCGGTAAAGCAGGAAGAAAAAGGTGGTTAGGTATTAGACCAACAGTTAGAGGAACAGCTATGAACCCTGTAGACCACCCACATGGTGGTGGTGAAGGAAAAACCTTTGGAAAACATCCTGTTTCTCCATGGGGACTTCCAACAAAAGGTTATAAAACAAGAAGAGGTAAGAAGTATTCAGATAAGTTCATTATAAAGCGTAGAGGTAAGTAGAGATGGGATTTAAAGGGAAATGGAATGAAAGATTTAAAAATCCATATGTTAATCCAAAAATTCTGAAAAAAATTAGAAAAATGAATGAAACAGGTGAAAGGAAGATTATAAAAGTATGGGATAGAGCATGTACTATCACAGAAGAGATGGTAGGGCATACAATAGCTGTTTATAACGGGCAAAAATTTATACCTGTTTACATAAGACCAGAAATGGTAGGACATAAACTTGGAGAATTTTCTCTAACAAGAACGTTTAGAGGACATCCAGATAAATCTGCTAAAGCAGTAAAGAAAAAATAAAAGAGGTTAGGTAAAATGGCTACTGCTGAAATTAAAGAAGCTAAAGCAGTTCATAAATACGCTAGAATATCTCCTACTAAAGTAAGACAAGTGATTAATCTTATAAGAGGAAAAGATGTAGGAGTGGCTTTAGCTATACTACAAGAAACAAATAAAAGAGCAGCAAGAATTGTAGAAAAATTGCTCAAAAGTGCAATAGCAAATGCAGAAAATAAAGACATGGATGTTGACAATCTGTATATTAAAGAAATCAGAGCAGAAGATGGTCCAATGTTAAAAAGATATATGCCTAGAGCTTATGGAAGAGCTACAATGATAAGAAGAAGATATTCACACATATACATAACTTTAGCTGAAAGGCAATAAAGGAGGATAAAAGTGGGACAGAAAGTAAATCCCATAAGTTTAAGATTGGGAATAACAAAAGACTGGAAATCAAAATGGTATGCAGATAAAAAAAGATACGGTCAGGTTTTACATGAAGACTTAAAAATAAGACAGTTTATAGAACAAAGATATAAACCAGCAGGAATTGCTGATGTAGTCATTGAAAGACTTGGAGATAGGCTTAGAGTTAAAATCTTTGCTTCTAAACCAGGTATAGTTATAGGTAGAAAAGGAGCTGAAGTAGAAGAACTAAATAAAGTCTTGAAAGCTTTATCTAATGCCAAAGATATTACTGTAAACGTTGATGAAGTTAAAAGACCTGAGTTAAATGCGAAATTAGTTGCAGAAGATATAGCACTTCAGTTAGAAAGAAGGGTTTCTCATAGGAGAGCTATGAAAAGAGCAATAGATAATGCTATGAAAGCTGGTGCGAAAGGAATAAAAGTTCAGGTAGGTGGTCGTATTGGAGGAGTAGACCTTGCAAGAAAAGAATGGTTTATGGCTGGGAGAATGCCTCTTCAAACTATAAGAGCGGATATAGATTATGGAACAGCAAGAGCTTCAACAAAGTATGGAATACTTGGAGTAAAAGTATGGATATACAAAGGTGATAAAATAGAAGCTAAAAAAGAAGAAGTTTTAAAGAAAATAGAAGAAGAACTTCAATCAGTTTAAAGTTAAGGAGGAATACAAAAGATGCTGTTACAACCTAGGAAGTTAAAATGGAGAAAACAACAAAGAGGGAGAATGAAAGGTAAAGCGACAAGGGGAAATAAAGTAAGTTTTGGTGAATATGGACTTCAAGCCCTTCAACCTTGTTGGTTAACATCAAGACAGATAGAAGCAGCAAGGGTTGCGATAGTTAGAGAAGCAAAAAAAGGAGCAAAAGTCTGGATTAGAGTTTTTCCACACAAACCTGTAACAAGGAAGCCAGCAGAAACAAGAATGGGAAAGGGTAAAGGTGATTTAGACCATTTCGTAGCCGTTGTAAAACCAGGTCATATACTTTTTGAAATTGCTGGTGTTCCACAGGAAGTAGCAGAAGAAGCTTTTAGAAAAGCAAGTTATAAACTGCCTATAAAAACAAGAGTAGTAAAAGCAGAGGGTGTGTAAAAATGAAAGCATCAGAACTTAGAAAATTAACAGAAGAAGAACTCAAAGACAAACTATTAGAGTTAAAGAAAAAGCTTATGCAACTTAGATTTCAAAATGAAATAGGTGCTTTAGGTAAACCTAGTGAAATTAGGGAAACAAAGCGAGACATAGCTAGGATATTAACAATTCTAAAAGAAAGGGAACTTTCAAAGACTGGAGGTAAATAATGGCTGGTACTTCAAAACCAAGAAGAAAAGAGTATATTGGCAAAGTTGTAAGTGATAAAATGGATAAAACTGTTGTTGTTCTTGTTGAGAGACAATTTAGACATCCTCTATATGAAAAAAGAATAAAAAGAAGTAGAAAATTCTATGCTCATGATGAAAGAAATGAATGTAAGATTGGAGATATAGTAAGAATTGTAGAAACAAGACCTATCTCTAAAACGAAAAGATGGATAGTCGTTGAAAAACTTCCACAAAAATAATTTTCTTTCCTTGAAAGAATAATATGAATGTTATATAATATTGCTTTGCCTTCACAAATTCGAATTAAAAGGGGTACAAAATGATACAAAGAGGAACTTATTTAGTGGCTGCTGACAACTCAGGTGCAAAAAAAGTACAATGCATTGGTATTCCTGGTGGAGCTAAAAAGAAATATGCAACACTTGGAGACGTAATAACTGTTACAGTTAAATCTGCACTTCCAAATGCACCAGCAAAGAAAGGAAAAGTATATAAAGCAGTTGTTGTAAGAACAAAAAAAGAAGTTAAAAGACCAGATGGAAGTTATATAAAGGCAGATGATAATGCAGTAGTTTTATTAAATAATAATCTTGAACCAATAGGAACACGTATTCTAAGTCCTGTAGCAAGAGAAATCAGGTCTAAAGGATTTTATAGAATAGTTTCGCTAGCACCGGAGGTTATTTGATTATGGTAAAAACCAGAATAAGAAAAGGTGATACAGTAATAGTTATAGCTGGTAAAGAAAAAGGGAAAATAGGTAAAGTTAAACAGATAATAAGAAATCCAGATAATGTAAGAGTGATTATAGAAGGTATTAATATTGGTAAAAAGCATCTTAGACATATTGAAGGAGTACAGGAAGGTGGAATTGTTAATATAGAAAGACCTATACATATATCTAACGTGGCTTTTTATGATGAAAAAACAGGACAGAGAGTAAAAATAGGATTTAGATATAGAGAAGAAGGGGACAAAATAATAAAAGAAAGATATAACAAAAAAACCGGAGAAACAATAGATATCGTGTGGGAAAAACCAAAAAAAGATAGAGGTAGTCAATAATGGCAACTGCTGAAAAATATAAATCTAGACTTGAAAAAAAATATAAAGAAGAAGTAATGCCTAAACTTATAGAAAGATTTGGTTATAAATCTCCAATGGAAGTTCCAAGGATTCAAAAAATAGTTGTTAATATGGGTGTAGGTGAGGCTGTACAGGATATTAAACAATTAGATAGAGCAGTAGAAGACCTAATGTTAATTACAGGCCAAAGACCAGCTATTACCAGAGCAAAAAAATCTGAAGCAGGTTTTAAATTAAGAAGAGGTAATCCTATAGGAGCTAAAGTCACTCTTAGAAAAGAAAGAATGTGGGATTTTCTTGATAAATTAATTTCTGTTGCCCTTCCAAGAGTTAGAGATTTTAGGGGTTTAAATCCAAGATCTTTTGATGGAAGAGGTAATTATGCATTTGGGGTATCTGAGCAAATAATATTCCCTGAAATAGACTATGATAAAGTAGATAGAATTCGTGGTATGGATATTATTATTCACACTACAGCAGAAAGTGATGAAGAGGCTAAATGGTTGCTTGCATTACTTGGATTACCTATAAGGTCTCAATAAGGAGGAAATAATGGCACGTAAAGCTTTGTATGTAAAAGCATTTAAAGAGCCAAAGTTCAAAACTAGAAAACATGCAAGATGTCCTATCTGTGGAAGACCTAGAGGATTTTTAAGACAGTTTAACATGTGT
>Ga0256839_1006166_pt1 | contig 10677 bp, 6 predicted proteins | sample 354166metaG_FD_185968 | JGI IMG/M metagenome (GOLD analysis project Ga0256839, IMG submission 185968) | Hydrothermal vent microbial communities from Mid Atlantic Ridge, Atlantic Ocean - 354-166 | ecosystem: Environmental > Aquatic > Marine > Hydrothermal vents | place: Atlantic Ocean: Mid... | reverse complement strand
GGAATACCTCGATGAACTCACCAAGGGCCATGAACCGGGTAAGGTGAGAATCATTTTAGATTGATGATTTTAGATTGATGATTTTAGATTGATGATTTTAGATTGATGATTTTAGATTGATGATTTTAGATTGATGATTTTAGATTGATGATTTTAGATTGATGATTTTAGATTGATGATTTTGGATTGATGATTTTGGATTGATGATTTTAGATTGATGATTTTAGATTGATGATTTTAGATTGATGATTTTAGATTGATGATTTTAGATTGATGATTTTGGATTGATGATTTTGGATTGATGATTTTGGATTGATGATTTTGGATTGATGATTTTGGATTGATGATTTTGGATTTGGAACGGCTTGATGAATGAACAAGAACTGAAAGACAGAACGAAGCAATTTGCATTGCGGGTTATTCGTATGGTTGAAGCCCTGCCGAAATCCGTTATTGGAAACGTTATCGGAAAACAGTTGCTCAGATCGGGAACGTCTGTCGGTGCAAATTATCGAGCAGCGTGTCGCGGAAAATCAAAAGCTGATTTTACGGCAAAACTTGGGATCGTCGTGGAAGAATCGGATGAATGTTGCTACTGGCTTGAGTTGCTGATTGAATCCGGAGCAATGCCAAAGGAAAAGCTGGAACCTCTGTTGCGCGAAGCAGATGAGTTGACCGCTATATTCGTTTCATCCATAAAAACCTCCAGGATTCGGGGGAACGGATGAGCAACCAGGAAATCAAAAATCTACCATCAAAAATCAAAAATCTCCTCCAGGCGGGCGAATGGAAAGATGTCGAGTTCAAGAAAGCCCGGACGGCGGTACCGAAATCCGCATTCGAGACCGTTTCCGCATTCGCCAACACCCACGGCGGTCATCTTGTGTTTGGCGTCGCGCAGCAGGGCGAAACCTACGAGATCACCGGTGTTGAAAAGCCGGATAAGGTGCAGAACGATTTTCTCTCCGTTCTTCACGCGGATGCAAAAATCAACCATGACGTGGATGTTACCGAGCAGAGGTTGAGTGTCGGCGACAAAACGGTTCTCGTCTTTCGGATTGCCGAAAACCCCCGCACACGCAAACCCGTCTATCTGGACGGCGACATTCGGCGCACCTTTCTGCGCAAGGGTGGCGGCGACTACAGGGCCCAGATGCAGGACATTGAACGTCTGCTCCGCGACGCCACCGCGGACCGTTGGGACAGCCAGCCGTTTGAACGCGTGGATATTGAAGAGGTCTTCAACCCCTCCAGCCTGCGCTGGTATCGCGATCGCTTTCATGCGGTCAATGACGGTTTCGATCCGCATCAGCCCGATATGGATTTTCTGTACGACTGGGGATATCTCGTCAAAGACGGCTCCCGGTTTATTCCTACCCGTGCGGCCGTCATGCTCTTCGGTTCGCTTCGCGGAGTCCGCAATCTGATTCCCCGTCCGGTCATCGATGTGCAGTTCCTCGGTTACGCGACGGATGAACCCTTGCCGGAAACCCGCTGGATCGACCGTTTTGTATCCGAGGAAAACATCATCCAGTCGTGGCTCCAGCTTGTCGCCAAATACAAGTTCTTCATGCCCAGGCCGTTCCGTGACATCGATCCGGTGACCCTTGGCCGCCGGGATGATCCCCCCGGTTTCCGGGTCTTCCGTGAGGCGGCGATCAACCTGTTGATTCATCAGGATTACGGCGACCATTCCCGCAAGGCCGTCATCAAGTTCTTTCGTGACGGAATCCAGTTCTGGAACCCCGGCGACGTGTTCGGCGACGATTCGCGCCTGTTTGAGCCCGGCGAAAAGGAAGTCCGCAATCCGGCCGTCGCCACGGCCATGCGCCGCATCGCCATGTGCGAACAGGCGGGCACCGGCATGCGCATGATGAGGGAAGAGTGGCAGAAGCTTGGCCATCCCGCTCCGACCTTCAAGAATGATCGCTCTTGGAAGGCCTTCGAACTCTTCATTCCCGAACTCGACAAGGAAGTGGACATGGCGTCGGACCTGGTCAAGGCCATGTTCGGCGATTCCCGACAGTCCGAGGCCCAAGTTACGGGTGAAGTCGCAGGTGAAGTTACGGGTGAAGTTTACAAGTTGCTGAAGGTGCTTGAGAAATGCCCACTGACCAGAACCGAGGCACAAGCAGCCCTTGCGCTCAAGGGGCAGGCCAATTTTAGAGACCGATATCTGGGGCCAGCTCTGGATGCCGGACTAATCGAAATGACCATCCCGGACAAGCCACGGAGCAGCAAGCAGAAATACCGGTTGACGGAGAAAGGCAGAAAGATGGTCCAAAGTCTAAAGTCCAATGTCCAAAGTCTAAAGTCCAATGTCCAAAGTCTAAAGTCCAATGTCCAAAGTCTAAAGTCCAATGTCCAAAGTCCAAAGTCTAAAGTCCAATGTCCAAAGTCTAAAGTCCAATGTCCAAAGTCAGGATAGGCAAGATGGCCAGGATTGAGAAATTTGAAGAAATTGAAGCTTGGAGGAAAGCACGTGAGCTGACACGGGAGATCTACCAGGTTACAAATCAAGGAGCTTTTGCCAAAGACTTCGGCCTTCGTGACCAGATAAGACGTGCTGCGGTTTCGATCATGTCGAATATTGCGGAAGGCTTTGAAAGGGATGGAGACAGGGAGTTTTTTCAGTTCGTTTCGTTGGCCAAAGGATCGGCAGGTGAGGTCAGAGCGCAATTATATGTTGCGCTGGATGCTGGTTATATCAACCAAGAACTCTTTGCGCAGCTATCAGATATGTCAACACAGATTACCCGAATGCTTGCGGGCCTGATGAAATACCTGCGCAGTTCTGAGTTCAGGGGGAGCAAGTACAGATGAACGACAAGAAAAGTCCAAGGGCCAATATCCAGAGTCCAAGGTCGGAAAATCAGGGAGAGCTGACTTTGGACTTTGGACCAGAGACTTTGGACTCGCGCAAACCGGTCACTTGCCTGGGCATCGAATTTCCAAACGATGATGCCCGTCGCTCCTACTTCCTCGAAAAACTACGCGACCGGTTGCGCGACCCGGAGTTCCGCAAGATCGAGGGGTTCCCGATTGGCTCGGATGAGGACATCCTGGCCCTGTCCGATCCGCCGTACTACACGGCCTGCCCGAATCCATTCATCGAGGATTTCATCAAGCATTACGGCAAGCCCTATGATCCGAACGTGCCTTACAGCAAGGAGCCGTTCGCGGCGGATGTGAGCGAGGGGAAGAACGAACGGATTTATCGAGTCCATTCATACCACACAAAGGTACCCCCGCGAGCGATAGTTCCTTTCTTGGATCACTATACAGACGACGACAGTATCGTTCTTGATGCATTTGCAGGCAGCGGGATGACAGGGTTGGCAGCTCAGCGTTGCCACAGGCCGGCCATTCTTTGTGACTTAGCCCCTGCAGCCACTTTCATTTCTCACCATTACAACTCGTTTCCTGGTCCAGAGGAGCTAAAGGATGCTCTTGACCTACTCTTATCTGAAGTCCGCAAAGAATGCTCGTGGATGTATTGCGTAAAACATAATGGACAAGACGGTGTTCTTAACTACGCGATACTGAGCGAAGTATTTTTCTGCCCGAATTGCACACATGAGCTGACTTTCTGGGAGGTAATCAAAGACTCAAAATGCCCCAATTGCCAAGCCAGCGTTAAGAAAAGTGAGCTTCAAAGGAAGATAACGGTAGCGGGAAGAACCGAAATAAGGCCAGTCCACATCTGCTACTTTGTGGGCAAGAAACGCTTCAATAGGCCTGCAGCTGATCAGGATATTGAACTCCTTAAGAAGATCGAATCCAGCCCAATCCCATATTGGTATCCGGATGATCTGATGATGCACTGCCCCCCGCCATGGGGTGACTATTATCGTGCAGGCTACCACAAAGGCTATGAGCGCGTTAGTGACTTCTACACGAAGAGAAACTTATGGACCTTAGCGTGCATGTGGCAGAAGATATCAGATCTTGGTCTGCCTCCATTCTTGCGCTTCGTGGTCACGTCACTGCTTGCCATGCGATGTTCCTTGCGTATGCCATATCGCGAGGGAGGGAGAAGCGCTGGAGCAATTAACAACCTTCACATTCCATCGCTCATTCAAGAATACAATCCAATCGAGGTTCTTGCACGAAAAGGCAAGGCCTTTATTGATGCTGCGTACGAAGCTCCCAGCAGTCATAAACCACTCATCACCACTCAGTCGTCGGCCACCTTGGCGCAAATTCCTCCGAATAGCATTGATTACATATTCATAGATCCTCCGTTTGGAAACAACATTATCTATTCTGAATTGAACTTCCTGTGGGAAGCTTGGTTTAGGGTGTTCTCCAGTAGAGAACACGAAGCGATAGTGAGTTCTTCTCAGAAAAAAGGCTTTAGCGAATATGGCCACATCATGTATCTATGCTTCCGCGAAATGTACCGCGTGCTGAAGCCGGGAAGATGGATTACTGTTGAATTCCACAATAGTCAGAATTCCATATGGAGTGCAATTCAAGAAGCACTTGCGGCGGCCGGTTTTGTTGTCGCAGACGTAAGAACGCTTGACAAGAAACAAGGGAGTTACAAGCAGGTCAGCACTGCGGGTGCAGTCAAACAAGATCTTATCATCTCCGCCTACAAACCCAACGGCGGACTTGAGGATCGGTTCAAGCTGACTGCGGGCACCGAGGAAGGCGTCTGGGATTTCGTCCGCACGCACTTACGGCAACTTCCCGTTGCCGTAGTCTCAAGTCCAAAGTCCAAAGTCCAAGGCAAAGACGACCTTGGACATGAGACTTTGGACATTGGACAAAGATTAGAAATTGTCGCCGAAAGACAGAACTACCTGCTCTTCGACCGCATGGTGGCCTTCCACGTTCAGCGCGGGGTTACCGTTCCTCTGTCTGCATCCGAGTTTTATGCTGGCCTGGAACAACGCTTTCCTCCGCGCGACGGTATGTATTTCCTGCCCGACCAGGCGGCGGAGTACGACAAGAAGCGCATGAAGGTGAAGGAGGTCCTGCAGCTCCAGCTCTTCGTCACCGACGAGGCCTCCGCCATCCAGTGGCTCAAGCAGCTACTCACCAGGAAGCCGCAGACCTTCCAGGACATCCACCCGCAGTTTTTGAAAGAGATCGGCGGCTGGCAGAAGCACGAGAAGCCGCTGGAGTTATCGGAACTGCTGGAGCAGAATTTTCTCCGTTACGACCTGCCTGCCGCGTCCGCGGCGCAGGCAGGCGGCAAGGGGCCGATACCCGACCAGATCGTCTCCTGGATGAAACAAAGCGCCAAGCTGCGTAAACGCATTGAGGAGCTTCTTTCCTCTGGCCAAGCTGAGAAAACCGACCGTGGACTTAGGACTTCGGACTTTGGACTCCTTCGCGAAGCGAAGGATAGATGGTACGTCCCGGACCCGAACAAGGCCGGCGACCTGGAGAAGCTGCGCGAACGGGCCCTGCTGCGCGAGTTCGAGGAGTACCTGCCTGCGCCGCGGACGTCGCGGCAGGCAGGCCGCGAGTCCAAGCAGAAACGCCTGAAGGTGTTCCGCCTCGAGGCCGTCCGCGCCGGGTTCAAGAAGGCCTGGCAGGAGCGCGACTACGCCACCATCATCGCTGTGGCCCGCAAGATTCCAGAGAAGATTCTCCAGGAAGATCCGAAATTATTGATGTGGTATGATCAGGCATTGACGAGGACGGGAAAGGAATGAAATGAGGATAGGGCAGATTAAAACGATTAGGGAGGAATAAATTGATGGGAATCATCAATAATGAAAAATTTAAACAAATATTAAGCATGCATAACGGAGCAAAGTTTTACTGGGCAGACTTGCATATTCATACGCCAAAATGGAAAAGCTTTTCGTTGCCTCCTGATGTTGACAGTAATGATAAAGATGAAATTGCAAAATTATATATAGAAAAAGCCAGGAGAGAAGAAATAAAAATACTCGGTATTACTGAACATAATGATGTTGAATGGATTGATCCGATCAGGGAAGCAGCAAAAGATACTGATATAGTTATATTCCCTGGCTTTGAGATTACAACAGGCAGTGGGAAAGACGGAATACATATAATATGCCTTTTTAATCCGAACACCGCTTCATCAGAACTTGATCATATGTTATCAAATATCGGTCTGACTCCTTCAGAAAGATTTAATCCTGATAACACTCCCAGAGCATTTCGCAAGGCAGTAGATGAGGTAATTGAAATTGTTAGAAGTAGAGGTGGAATATGTATTGCTCCTCATGTTTTTAATGATAATGGTCTTCTTTCTGAAACAGAAGGACAGATACGTATGGAATTATTCAGAAATGAAGATATGTTTGCTTTAGAAATACCTGCTGGACGAGATAATTTGAGCGGATTTAACAGGGACGTAATCGATAACAAGAAAGACAACTATAAACGTAAGAGGCCTTTAGCCTGCCTGAATTCATCAGATGCGAAATGTATCGATGATATAGGTAAAAGAAAGACAATGATTAAGCTTTCATCTTTTACGGTCGAGGGTTTGAGAGAGGCTTTTATCGACTGGGAATCAAGAATAAAATTGCCTTCTGAACTCCCGGCAATTGAACCAAGATTTTCAAGAATCATCGGGATTTACTGGGAAGGAGGTTTTCTGGATAGTGTAAAGATTCATATGAATAATAACCTGAATTGCATTATTGGAGGGAAAGGAACAGGCAAATCTACGATTATAGAAACTCTGAGATATGTATTCGATTTAGCACCCAAGTCGGATAAATGTGACGCCCAGTTTAAAGAGATTGTGAAGGAAGTATTTCGTAGTGGTTCCAAAATAAGTGTATTGGTGGAATCTCATGAACCAACGCCAAAACAGTATATTATAGAGCGGACATATCCTGATAGCGCCGTGGTAAAAGAAACAGATGGTACGGTCAGGCCTGATTTACGCCCTGCTGATGTTATCCACCCTGAAATTTACGGCCAGAAAGAGATATACGAAATTTCGAGAAACTCTGCCTTTCAGTTGGAGCTTCTTAACAGATTTATCGGGAATAAACTTGATACACACGTGGAAAATGAGAAGGAGCTGTTAAAAAAACTTGAGGATAACAAAAATGATTTTTTAAGGTTGAAGCGTACTGTTGTATCCGCTGAAGAAAGAATCTCTGCTCTTCCGGTCATAGAAGAGAAAATTAAACGATATAAAGAACTTGGCATCCAGGATAAGCTTAAAGAAAAGAGGCTTTACACAAGAGAAGAATACATTTTAAAGCAAGGCTTATCCAAAATTGAAGAGTTTAACAAAAGTCTTGATGAGTTCAGGAACGAAATTGACCTGGATGTGGTTTTTCTGAAACAGACTGTTGATCTTCCCAATAAGAATCTTATTAATAAAGCCGGGGATATAATAATGGGGATTCAAAAACAGGTCAGTGAATCACTGGAAAAATTGTCGATTGCGGTTAAGGAGTCTTTAAGGTTATACATTGACAATGTCATGAAGCCGTGGGAACAGCTCAATAAAAGTCAAAATGAAACATATGCAAAGATACTTAGGGAATTACAAAAACAATTTGAATCGGTGGATCCGAACGAATTCATACAGCTTGAGCAGAAGATTGATCAATTGAAGCTCATAAAAAAAGAGCGAGATAAATATCAAAGAGAGCTTGATAGATTAATCGATGACAGGAATAGGTTGCTTGTCGCTCTTAATGATAATCGGTCAGAGCAGTTTAGAATTAGAGACAGCATAATAATGGAGCTGAATGAACGACTTGATGGCGCTATTGAAATTGACCTTGAATACCAGGGGGAGAAAGATGCGTTTATTGAAAAGCTGAAACTCTTCAAATCAAAAGTAAGGGAAGAACAGTTACAACGCATTACAGGTACAAGGGGGTTTTCTCCTATGGAGTTTTCCAAGAATGTTCAGGAAGGCCCGGATAAGCTTGTTGAACGATATGAAATTTCATCTGCGTCAGCCCAATCACTCTGCAGGGCAATAACTGAGGAGGAACTTTTCGATCTTCAGGTTTTTAATATTCCTTCAAAGGTGCTTATCAAACTAAACCTGGGATTAAAGGAAGCTCCGAACTATAAAGAAATAGGCCATCTTTCCGTGGGTCAGAAATGTACAGCTCTTCTTACATTGATTTTGCTTGAAAATCCATATCCACTTATAATTGACCAGCCTGAAGATGATCTGGACAATACATTCATTGTTGAAGATATAGTCAATAAATTAAGAAAAGAAAAAGAAAGACGTCAGTTTATTATAGCAACTCATAACGCAAATCTTCCTGTTTTGGGAGATGCAGAGCTGATAATAGCCTTGAAAGCAAGCGCTAACAAGGCAACGATCATGGACGGGAACTTCGGTTCTATAGACGAAGAAAATATTAAGGAAGTAGTTAAAAACACTCTCGAAGGAGGCATGCAGGCCTTCGACATGAGAAAAGAAAAATATGGTCTTTAGATGAGGTGCCTATGACACAATTAGAACTTTTTGAGATTATACAGAATGGCGAAAGTTCGGGAGTTGAATTCAAGAGAGACGAGAGGGGAAACAGACGATTTAATGAGGACTTTGCCAAAGAGGTAGTAGCGTTCTCAAATCTCAAAGGCGGAAAGATTATCATTGGTGTTGACGATGACGGGTCAATCAGTGGACTTATTGATGAAAACTGTGAAGAATGGGTAATGAATGTTTGCAGGACGCTTGTTAATCCCGGCGTAATCCCTTATTACGAAGAAATACAGCTTGATACGGGCCAGCGGGTGGCAGTTGTTTATATAGACATGGGTTATAGCAAGCCCTATTACATGGAGCGCGGAGGAGAAAAGCGAACTTATTACATAAGAGTCGGAAGCACCTCCAGAGAAGCAACAAGAGAAGAATTGTCACGGCTTTTTCAGGCATCAGGTTTTTATCACTACGACGTTGCTCCTGTTGCTAATACATCCATTGAAGAATTGGATATGGATGAATTGAAAAGGTATTTCTCTAAATATCACGGAATAAAACTTGACGACTTAACTGACAGTGAAGTCAGAAATATTTTAATTAATGCTGATATCATGCAGACAACAGAATACGGCGATGTCTTATCAGTCGGAGGCTTATTGTTATTTGGCAAGCAACCTCAAAAGTTATTGCCAAACAGCGGTGTTACCTTTGCTTATTTTCGTGGAGATACATTATCTGATGAGCTTCTCGACAGAAAAGTTATTGAAGGCGCATTGCCGAAACTTATAGATGAGACCGTAAAGGCAATTCAAAGAAATCTTAAAGTCGCTTCTAAAATCAAGGGGTTAAAAAGGATTGAAAAGGGATTGCCAAGAGAAGTTTTTAGAGAAGCTGTCACCAACGCAGTTGCTCATCGGAATTATAGCATTGGAGCAGATATAAGAGTTTATATGTTCACAAATCGGATAGAAGTAAGAAGCCCGGGATCTCTGCCAAATACAGTAACGATTGAAAAGATAAAGATTGGAAGTTATTCTTATCCCAGAAATCCTTTGATTGCGCAACACTTGAGAGACTTGAGGTATATTGATAAACTTGGCAGGGGTGTTCATATGATATTCAGAAAAATAGCTGAGGTTGGATTGCCTGAACCTGAATTAAAAGAAGAAGGAGAAGAATTCATATTAACTTTATTTACAGCATAGTACATTATTACAGCACTAACCAATGAAGCAAATACTCGCTTTCACTAATGAACACAGATGATAGGCTCTGGAAGGAAGAACATAAAGCAGTATGTCGCATTGAGCGTTCCCAACTCTACGTTGCTTTGGATGTGGGCTATATAGATGAGCCAGCCGACTCAGTCCTCAACATCCAGTCCTCATCACTCGATATCAGAAGGCGATTGGGTCTATGCAGAACCTTTTCAAGGTGTCGGTAAAGTTATGGAAAAGTCATCTTTGTGGGGGACAGAAACCTTCCGAGTATGGTTTCCTTCAACAGACACGGTGGTCAGGCTTCGACCTGAACAGCTTTCCACTCAGCCCTCAGTCCTCAGCACTCATTACTTGACTTACATCGCCTCTGCAGCACGCGTGGCCGACGCCCTGACGCAGGACCTGTCTGCGTGCGGTGACGCACAGGCAGGTGTCCTGCTTGCGCCCATCGAATCCTCGGTCATACCTCTTCCGCATCAAATCCGGGCCCTGTCCCGCGCTATCGCCGGGGATCGTGTACGTTACCTGCTGGCCGATGAAGTCGGTTTGGGCAAGACCATCGAGGCGGGACTCATTCTTCGCGAACTCAAATTACGCGGGCTGGTCAAGCGGGTCCTGGTCATTGCCCCCAAGGGCCTGGTGACCCAATGGGTGGCCGAGATGCGCACCCATTTCAACGAGGATTTCCGGCTGCTCATCCCCGGTGATTTCTCCGCTTATCGCCGCATTGCCAGGGAAGACAACATCTGGCAGAGCCATCCGCAAGTAGTCTGCCCCATGGATTCGGTCAAACCCATGGAAAGCCGGCGTGGATGGTCGGCGAAGCAGGTGGCCGAGTACAACCAGGAGCGGTTCGAGGACCTGGTCTCCGCTGGTTGGGACCTGGTCATCGTAGACGAGGCCCACCGACTCGGGGGCAGCACCGACCAGGTGGCCCGGTTCAAGCTGGGCCAGGGGCTCTCCGAAGCCGCACCGTATTTCCTCTTGCTGTCAGCGACTCCGCATCAGGGAAAGACCGATGCTTTCCATCGGCTGGTCTCCCTGATCGAT
>Ga0256839_1006164_pt1 | contig 10680 bp, 15 predicted proteins | sample 354166metaG_FD_185968 | JGI IMG/M metagenome (GOLD analysis project Ga0256839, IMG submission 185968) | Hydrothermal vent microbial communities from Mid Atlantic Ridge, Atlantic Ocean - 354-166 | ecosystem: Environmental > Aquatic > Marine > Hydrothermal vents | place: Atlantic Ocean: Mid... | reverse complement strand
GTTCGCCTGGCTGGGGCAGTACCGCCGGTTGGTGGTGCGGCATGAGCGTCTCCTGGAAGTGTTCCGGGGCTTTGTCTTGGTTGCGTTCATCCTCATCTGCCTCCGCCAATTTTGAAAGGAGTTGTAGAGCCCTTGCTTTTTGCTCTTCCCCTTGGCATACTGATGTGGTCATAAGTGACCACAATCCGACGCACGAGGAGAGGATCCCGTCCCATGAGCAAGTTCAAACACGTCGGCGTCCGGGAGTTCCGCGACCGGGCTACCTACTACCTCAAGCAGGGCAAGCCCCTGGCCATCGAGCGCCACGGCGAGGTCATCGGCTACTTCCTCCCCGTAAGGCGCCGGGACCCCGAAGAGATCCGCAAGCGTCTAGAGGCCTTCGAGCAAGCCCTGGAGCGCTTCCTGGCCGAAGCCGAGCTCCCCGAGGACGAGTTCGCCCGACTCGTCGAGCAGGCTCCTACTAGAGGGAGGAGGAAGGCCAAGGGAACGACCCAAACGACGAAGGTAGGTCGCTGAGGTGGAGCTTGAGCTCATCGTCGATGCCAGTGCCCTGGTGGGGGAGCTGCTGCGTCGGCGGGGCCGACGGATCCTCACTCGTCCCGACCTCACCCTGTATATGGCCCTCCCCCAGTGGGAGGAAGCGATCTACGAGCTGACCCACCGGGTGCGCCACGTCGCGGCCCGCTTGGACCTCGACCCGGAGGAGCTGTTGGCTTCCGCCCGGGCGTTGGCCGAAGCCGTGATTGAGGTGGTTTCGGAGGAGGTGTACGCCCCTTTTGAGGAAGAGGCCCGCCGGCGCCTGGAGGATCCCGATGACGTGCCCACGGCCGCGCTGGCCTTAGCCCTCGGCCTCGGAATCTGGACGAAGGATCAAGACTTCTTCGGCTCGGGCCTGGCCACTTGGCGCACGGAGATCCTGCTCCGAGTCCTGGAGATCGAGGCGGAGGAGTAGGATCTTAACCCAACCCTGAGTCCGGAAGCGACTGCTTGCGAGGTGCAAATCAATAATGCGGCCCACCGGGATGATGTGCCGGATCCGCACCTCGCTCCCCTTCACCTCCACCTCCTCCACCAGCAACCTCACCAGCTCCTGGCGCTCCCCAAATTCCAGTTGCTCCAGCCCCTTCCCCACCGCCCTCCGGAAGGCCGCTAAGCTCGCTAGCACGTCCTGCTCCCGAATCCGCTCTCGCCTTTGCCCCTCCAGCTCCGCCCGCTCCTGCTTGAGGTGCACCAGGCGCTCCTCCAACCGCCCCCGGCGCTCGGCTAACTCCGAAAGCTCGATCACCCCGGCAGCATAAGCGTCGATGAGTCGCTGGATCTGCTCTTGGCCCTTTCGGAGGAGCTGTTCCGTGCGCCGGATCCGCTCCTCTAGGGGGTCCCGACCCGCAAGCCTCAGCCGCTGCACCTGAAAGAAGTATTCCTTCACCCATTCCGGCTCCTGCAGCAGTCGCATCACCGCTTCCCACACCACGCCATCCAGCCGCTCCGCCCGCACCATCCGGCTGGGACAGGGCAGCTTCCCTCCCTTCCCGGGGTTCTTCCCCTGGCAGCGATAGTACGCGCGGCTGCCGTGCGTCACCAATCCGGTCATCTTCCACCCGCAGATCCCGCAGCGGACCAACCCCCGCACGAGATACTCCCGCCGCTTGTTGTTCCGCTTGGCGAACTGCCGGTTCTGCTGAAACCGCCGCCGGGCCGCCCGGAAGAGGTCTTCGTCGATCCAGGCCGGGATCGCCACCCCGATCCACTCCTCCTTGGGCCGCTCGGCCCGCTGGCGCTTCCCCAAGGGGGACTCCGGTCCGACGTACCCGGTCCGGTTGTAGTAGAGCGTGCCCGCTCGTACTCCGCAAAGGCCCCTTGGATCTCCAACAACAGCCGGTCCTCCGCCTTCTCCGCGATGGGTCGTTCCAAGAAGATCACCTCGCACCCCCAGCGCTCCAGCTCCTCCACCAGCAGGACCTGATAGGCATAGCGGCGCGCCAGGCGATCGGGGCTGAGCACCAAGACGGCGTCGAAGAGGCCGGCGGCCGCCTCATCTCGCAGCCGATCCAAAGCGGGGCGGTCGAGCCGGGCGCCGCTGTACCCCTCATCGCGGTAGATGTGCTTCTCTTCCCAACGGTAGCCCTGCTCCTGGGCGTACCGCTTAAGGGCGTGGAGCTGGCTTTCGATCGTCCGTTCTTGGGCCTGCTTTGGGGTAGAGACCCGCGCGTAGAGGGCCACCCGCTTCATGCTCTCCCTCCTCCCTCTCCTTCTTCTCGCTCTCTGCGTCTTTGAGCTTCCCTGGGGCCCGGCTCAAGAGGAGGCGAAGAGCTCTGCGGAACCGGTCGGGACCGTCGCGCCGGGGGCAGGGAAGGAGCTGAACCCGAAAGCTCATGGACATCCTCCTCCCTCTTGGGCTTGGGGGAGGATGCCGAGGAAGGATTTCGCTTGTCTAGCTCTTTCTTGGTGAGGGGTCTCAGAAAGACATGAGCAGAAGCGGTAAAGCGGAAATATGGATTTGCGCCCCAAAAGCGACCACTTCCCCACCGGTCCCACTTTCCGCGCGAGAGTCCCCTCCCAGCGTCCCACATGTCTGCGACTTCCCCACCCCGGTCTCGTAAGTTACTGCCCGGAGGTGAGAGGAGTCCCATGTCCCGAAACAAGCCGCTGAAACTCATCGGCTATCTTAGGGTCTCCACCGTCCGCCAGAAGGACGAGGGCTACAGCCTCGAGGCCCAGCGCCAGGCCATCGAACGCTACTGCCAAGCCCACGGTCACCAATTGATCGCATTAGAAGAGGAGTCCGAGTCCGCCGTCAAGGCCCGACCCGTCTTCAACAAAGTCTTCCAACACGTACTGAACTCCGACGGGGAAGTGGACGGACTGATCGTCGCCAAGCTCGACCGCCTGGGGCGCTCCGTGAAAGACCTAGCCGACATCGCCGCCGCTTTAAGAGAGAAGAACAAGCAGCTCATCAGCGTGCAGGACCACATCGACACCTCCAGCCCCAACGGCAAGCTCCTCTTTCACATCTTGTCGGCCATCGCGGAGTACGAGCGGGAGCTGCTCATCGAGCGGACCAAGATCGGGCGGGCTATCGCGGAGCGGAAGGGGGTCATCTGCCATCGGCCCCGTAAGCCTATCGACCTCGAGTTATTGAAGGAGCTGAAGAAGCGGGGGGTGAGCCACCGCCGGATGGCCAAGCTCTTGGGGGTCTCCAAGAGCACGATCTTACGAAGGTTGGATGAGCTGGGATTGCGGTGAAGATCGTGTCCGAACCAACCCGCAGACCCCAAACCGAGTGCGGAGCATCGACAACGGGTCAACCGGTTGTGTAAGCTGTTTTGGGTGCGCAAGTTCAGAGAAGCGGTTTAACGGCGGGAAGAAGTCCTATGAGGAAACGCTCACAGCACGAACCGAGGCAGGGTTCCGATCAGGGAGGCACCAAGCAACGAATCCCCCGTGCGGATGAGGCGCTCATCGAACCCCCAAAGCTGCGGGACTATCTCCTTTCCCCTTCTCATCCCATCGGTCGCTTCAAGGCCGTCTTCTTCCGAGGACTCGGATACACCCAGGAGGAGTGGCAGCGTTTGGAACAGGATCTCCGAGAGCAGCATCTTCCGCAAGAAGCGGAGGTCGTCGGCACTTCCGAACACGGGACGAAGTACAAGATCGAGGCTCCGCTGGTCGGACCCAACGGAAAGCGGGTAGAATTGATCTCGATCTGGTTCATCCGAAAGGGGGAGGAGCGGCCGCGGTTTGTCACGGCCTACCCGAAATGAAGTTCCGGATGTTGGAAACGGTGGTCTTAGCGCGGGATCTTCCCGAGCACGGGCTTAAGCGGGGCGATCTCGGGGCGGTCGTCGAGGTCCATCCCGGCGGGGAGGCGGCCGAGGTGGAATTCCTCACCGCCGACGGCCGGACCCAGGCGGTTCTTACCCTGAGCGTCCGGGACGTGCGCCGGGTGGGGCCGAAAGACCTTTTGGCCGTGCGCCCCCTCAAGCCGACTCCCACGGCTTAAACCCAAGCGAGCCGGGCGGTCCCCGTCTGCTCCCCGTCAGGGGCCGGGGGCGACGCCCGCCCCGGAGAAGACGGCGGAAGATCCCTTAGGTGCGTTACGATCCCGATGACGAGTTCAACCCCAGCTCGATCCCCCGCTCCCGGCAGTAGCGCTTCAGCTTGTCCACAAAGACCGCGCCCTTCGAGGTGCGAACGGTCCCCTCCCGCCACTCCTCCTTCACTTCGCTTAGGCAGCGATAGATAAGCTCCCTAAGCCGCGGCTCCTTCGCCGCCCTCCGGGCCAGCTGTGTGTAGAAGGCCCGCGAGCGCTCATCCCCCAGCGCTTGGAGGATCTCCTCGACCAGCCCTTGGACCTCCGCTTCCCGACCTTCCCCTCCCGGAGCGACGGCCTCCGATCCCCCCAGGGTCGAGCGGGCCGCCTCCGCCCAGGCCCGCGGCCCCGGCGCGTAGACCAAGAGCCAATCCGGCTCCCCTCCCTCCTCCCGGGCGGCGGCCTCCTGCCACTCCACCTCGGCCAAGAAGCCCGTCTCTACTAGCTCTGCGTGGGCCGGGCCGAGCTTCTCCCGCGCCTTCGAGGGATGTCGCTGCCGGGTGAGCGGAAGGAGCTGACAGAGGGTCGAATAGCGATACTGAATCCGCGGATGCGAAACCCCACCCCCACCCCGACCCCGCCGCAGCAGCCCGTAGAACTTCACCCCTAAAAGCTCGTAGAGCCTGCGGGCGACCGTGCTGCGCAGGCCCCGATAATACGCGTAGTCCAGCGGTTTGAGGTAGAGCGCGTTGACGTTCTGGAGATACCAGCTCCCCAGATACAGGTAGTTCTGATCGGCGACGGTGCCGTCCTCTAAGCGCTCGCCCTTGAAGACCACCCGCTCGTAGAGGTGAAAGACGTCCTCGACCCACTGCTCCCGACCGCGGCAGTAGAAGGCCCCGCGCGACTCCACACCCGTGAGGGTGATGCGCTTGAGCGCCTCCTTGATCCGGCGGTAGTTCTTCCCCGAGGAGTTGATCCTCATCCGCCGGCAGAGCTCATAGAGCGAGCCCAAGGGAATCGGGTTCTCCAGGGGCAGGGGTCGGGAGCGCAGCTGCTCGCTGATGATCTGCTCGATGGCCTTATGCACTTCCTTGTCGAAGGGGCCGGGGAAGCCCTGGCGCACGTTCGCCGAGACCCGCCAGAGGATCTCCACGCGCTTCCCATCCCGGCTCACCACGTCGTGATAGCAGATCTCTTGAATGTCCTTGAGCCCCTTGCGGGAGAGGGCAAAGAAGGGGAGCGTGAGCAGATTCACCTCGGAACGGACGACGTCCTCCTCCTCATACTTCCCAATCTCTGAAGCGGTCGGAACGGGCTCGAGGTTCGGCGTTCCCTCCTCGAGAGGAAGGGGAAGCTCCGAGCTTTGGGAAGAAGTTTGCTCCTCTCTCCGTGTCATGATCCCCCTATCTTGAACCTTTCCGAATGGGAAGGTCAACGTTGCCGCCCTATAACGTTACTCTAAATACTCAAAACGTTACTCTAAATACTTAATGCAGGGCGAAAATTCGCAAGAGAACAGGGTTTTCGCCCTCTCGATTTCCTTCAAAGTACGATAATCCTTCCTTCAAAGTACGATAGTGTTCCTTCAAAGTACGATAATCCTTCCTTCAAAGTACGATAGTGTTCCTTCAAAGTACGATAGCCGGGAGTTTTCCACATTTCTGGATTTGAACTCAATTTCGATTTGGTGTCGGGCGGTGAAAGAGCCGTTGCCACCAGGGTTTTCGGGCTTCGAGGGCCCGACGGAGTTCGGCCAGCTCCTCCCGCTGGGCCTCGATGGTGCGCCGCAGGTACTCGATGTCCGTCTGCCAGTTGGGATCCACCGCCCCCGGGAGCTTGGAGTAGAGCAGCTCCTCGAGAAGTTTGACACGATCTTGTAAAAAGCGTTTGTCCTCTTCCAGACGTCGGATTTGCTCCTTGAGTGCCTCGATGAGGGCCGAAGTTTCCGAAGTCTCCGTCGGTTTGACCTCCGCAGGGGAAGCCCGGGAAGCCAGTTCGGTTTTGACCTTTTCCGCGGCCACCAGCACGGGCATCCCCTGCTCCTCGAAATGTTTGACGCGCTGGAGTAACGCCACGCCCCCCTGATCGACGAGGATCTTCCGATTCTTTCCTTGTTTGACATGGTTTGACAATACGCCGTCAAGGAGTGTCAAGCGGTAGCGGACTTCGCGCTCCGTCATCCCGAGGATCTGAGCTAAGGATTTGATGTCGTGCATGATCCCCTCCCGTGACACTCCACGGTAAAGCCTCGTCGGGGTCTGGAGGAGGGCCTCTCATCACCCGGGGGAGGGAAGTTGAGGGTGCAAGGGGGTCGCCCCGTCCGTCCCCTGTCGTTGGGGGTCCGGGGGCCCGGCTTGCGGGGCGGGGGAGGCCGTCAAAGGGTTTCCGGAGGTTTTCCCGATTCCTTGCGAGTATCTCTTCTCCCGGGAGGAGGCAGATCTGTGCGTGGAGCGTCAAAGACTTTCCCGTTTACAGTGGGCGTTGTGATGGACGTTGGAATCCCTTGGGGAGCGACTCGCGCGGGCTCGGCAGTGGAGTTCTGTGGACGGGGGAGGCGGAGGAGGCGTTGCCATCAGGGGAGGTGAAGCTCCTCGAGGGTGCAGCGGAGGGCCTCGATCTGCTGCCGTTGGACTTGGATCGTCCGTTGGAGGTATTCGAGGTTGTACTCCGAGGTGTGGGGGTGGGGGGCGACTGGGCCGGGGAAGCGGTTCTGCTGGCTTGACGCCTCTCGGCGCCCTGGGATCCCTCCGGCGAGAGGGGATCGGCCCATGCGCAAGCTCACGTCCCGAGTATCTCCTCTTGTCCGAAGTGTAGTAGAATATACCGTCGCCGCGTTCCTGGAAGGGGGTGTTACTCAAGCGGGGTGGAGAGCCTACGTTGCCAGTTCACCATCGGTGTGCCCGTCGAGCCTTTCAGCATGATGAATTAAGGAAGGAGAAATACCATGACGCAACGAACCGTCCTGCTCGGTCTGACCCTGCTCTTGCTGGCTTTTTCCTTCACGCTCAGCATCGGCGGTACCGGCGTCCTGCGCGGTGCAATCGCCCAGAGTCCCGATGTCACCCTCTCCGTGGACGCCACCCGGCCCGGCGATCTCATCGACGGCCTCCTGTGGGGCAGCAACCTGACCCACCGGGCTTCGGCAGCCCAGACGGTGGAACACGCCGGCTTTGTGAACGCCACCCGCCGGATCGGCGTGCGCGTGATCCGCTGGCCCGGTGGCAACACGGCTTCCGCCTACGACTGGAAGCGCAACGAGCTGATCCAGCCCGGTCGCCGCGTGCCCCAGCCGGCCGGCGTGGACCTCGCCCGCATCCTGCAGTTTGTGCGTGAGACCAGCGCCGAGCTGAGCATCACCGTCAACTTCGGTACCATGACCGCTCAAGACGCCGCCCACCTGGTGGAGTTCCTCAACGGCCCCGCCGACTCGAAATGGGGTGCCCAGCGCGCGGCCCTCGGCTTCCCCGAGCCCCTCAACGTGCGCTTCTTCGAGATCGGCAACGAGGAGAACCAACCCCATATGTGGTACTACTCCTGGACCGCCGAGAACCCCTTCAAGTACTTCTTCGGCGGAGAGGAGGAGCGGCGCGGCTTCTACAACAACGCCTCCAGCCAGGAGTATGACCCCGTGGGGGCCAAGGGAGACTTTTTCAAAGCACGTGGTGGGCCGAACCAGACCTACACCCTGCGCTTTCCCCCGGTGCGGGACGTGCGGGTATACGGGTTCATCGACCGGGCCGCGGCCGAGTCCTGCCTGCAAACCTACCGGCAGACGGGCAACATCCCTCTCATCCCCGACCGGTGTGAGGCGTGGACAAGGGTCGCCGACCTCTCTGCCCAGCTCCCGGACGCCCGTGCCTTCACCCTGGACGCTGAGGCCGGCGTGCTGCGCTTCGGTGACGGCGTCGATGGTGCGATGCCGCCGTCCGGCAGCTTCTTCCTGGTGGAATACACCACCTACGGCCACGAGGGCTTCTTAGACTTTACCCGAGCTATGCGCGCCGCTCCCTCGTCGGTGCCCATCCAGATCGGCGCAGCGGTGCTGCCCTTCGTGGGCAGCCGGCCCATCACTGACACCGTGCGCATGCAGGAGATCTTCGCCCAGATGGACTTCTACGTGCGCCATCAGTACGACGTCTCGATCCCCGTCCAGGCGTACGGCTCCTACGATGCCCGGCGCCAGATCGCGGCGGTGCGCGTCGCTAACCTGGAGGCGGTATACGACCGGGTGCGTCGGTATACGGCGAGCATCGGGGTGGACAGGCCTCTCAGGATCGCGGTGACGGAGTGGAACGTCTTCCTGAACCGGGACTACTGGCAGATCAACCGCACGCTGGAGGGGGGCGTCATCGCGGCCGAGTGGTTCATCCGCCTCCTGAACGCGGGCCCGGCGGCGCCCGTGGCCTACGCCGAGCAGTTCGCGCTAGGCGGAGGCAACCTCTCTCTGATCCGCAGTCAGAACAATTACAGCGTTGCGCCCATGGGTTATGTCTTCCAGGGCTTCGCCGATTGGCTGGGCAGCCGGGTGCTCCCTATCACCGTCACCTCGCCGGAGGCCCTTGCTTACGACCAGACCATCCCCTACGTCACGGCGACGGCCGCCCTCTCCGCCGATGATCGAACCCTGCGCCTGGCCGTGATCAACAACGCGGAAGCAATCGCACTGACCGCTCGCCTGCAGATCACCGGGTTCTTCCCGTCCGCCGCCCGGCTGTGGCGCCTCTCCGCCGAGTCGTATGCGGCCGGCAACGACCGGGACTCGGCGAACGTGGTGCTGCGAGAGGAGCCGGTCCAGGAACCCCCGACCGTCCTCATGCTCCCGCCACATTCAGTGACGTTTCTGGAGCTACAGGTCCCGCCGGCGCAGGGGAACTGACGTGGTAGGCATCCAGACGACCCGACGACGGTTTTCCCATTTTGGGCAGCCTTGCGGCCTCCTCAAGGGGTAAAGGGTCATCTCCGCGTCTTTTTTTTGAGATTTCCGGTCTCGGGCCAGTACGGGGTTTCGCTCTCGTTGCTGAGGCGCTCAGGCGGGGGTTCAGGTTACAGCAGCCGAGGTACGGTGGGACCCTCGGCCCGGTAGTAGCGGATCTCCTCGTCTTGGATCGTGGTGCCGGGGCGCAGCTCCGGAAGGTAGAGGACCTTGCCGGGGTACCGGCGGGCGATGGGGCGGTCCAGGCGGAGCCCCATCAGGTTCTCGTCGAGGACGATCACCGGGCCGGCACCACCGCCTCGGCCTTCTGCTTGAGGAGGGAGGCGGCCAAATGAAGCGCCTCTTCGACGGCCTCGCGGGGGACGCGGCCTTGGTAGTTCTCGACCAGCTCGTCGACGGAGTGACCGGCGGCCAACAGATCCAGGAAGACCTCGACCTCGATGCGGGTGTACTTAAAGGTGGGCCGTCCGCCGCAGACGCCGGGGGCGGAGACGATGTACTTCCCCAGGGGGTAGTACTCGTAGACCTGCCCGCCGACCTCTTCGCGGACCAAGCCGCCCGACTTCGACTGCGACTGCGATATCGTCTTGGCCATTCGAATCCCTCCGGGAGGAAGTATACCCGGTTCCGGAAAGCGGGGCGAGGGACGAGATCCCCTGGGGCGGGCGGAGGTGATCTCTCATGCCGATGACGTATATCGGCTACCCAACCCTGGAAGCGTGGGCCCGGGTGGCGGATCGGAAGCTTCCCGTCTACGCCGGCTTGGTGGAGGAGCCCCAGCCTCCCGACTCCCATGGGATTCAAACCGTTCTTTTGGTGATCTGGGTAAGCCAACACCGGCCCTCCGCTCAGGAGGTCCACTACTTCCGCTGTCGGGTGGGGCTGTTGGAGTACATCGGGAAGACGCCCTTTGGGAACGATCATCCCGAGAGGAAGCAGCGGGCAGGGCAGGCTTGGGGGCTGATTCGCTCTTGGTTGGAGGAGCAGGGCTTCTCCGTCCGGGAGGGGGTGATCGCCCAGAAGGAGGCTCGGGCGCAGCAGGTGCCCGAGGAGTGCTTCTTGGAGATGCAGTGCTCGCAGTGCGATCGGAAGCTGGACAACCCGGCTCCGTGGTGCGGGTGTCGGTGTCACGAGTGGGTCTAGCCGAAGCCGAGCGGAGCTTGGCTCCCGTGGAAGCTCCGCAAATCTTAGATCGTCCGCCTGGAGTTCCCCTCCGGTGCCGAGGGTGGGAACCTGAAGCCTAAGAAGTCGGATCCCGAGCGCTTTTCGAAGACGGAGATCGGGCGGATGGCCTCCGTCGCGCTCAAGGTGGCGGGCCATCGGGCGGCGGCCCACGTGGGGCAGGGGAAGCTCACCCCGGGCAAGGAAGGCCTCTGCTGCGTCCCCGATTTTTCCGAGAGGGTCGTGGCCGAGGCGTTGGGGGTGGGTCGGGCATAACCCGGCCCGCCCTCGTTTTGTGCTGCGGGAGGCCCCGATCTTTCTTTGGGTTTGCCCTTAAGGGGAGCGATAAGCTGGGAGCGGGCGAGTCGAGCTCAGCGAAAGCGAAGGGGTTCGAGGGTCAGCGGGCGGGGAAGCCCCGGATGGGCGAGGCGGAGGAGGAAGGAGGCGATGCCGCTGTAGCCGACCATGAAGGCGGGGATCTCGCTCAACCCATCCTCCCCTGGCCAGAGGAGAACCCTTCTTCCCCGCTCGGTTTCTCGCTCCCTCTGCACCC
>Ga0256839_1006163_pt1 | contig 10681 bp, 10 predicted proteins | sample 354166metaG_FD_185968 | JGI IMG/M metagenome (GOLD analysis project Ga0256839, IMG submission 185968) | Hydrothermal vent microbial communities from Mid Atlantic Ridge, Atlantic Ocean - 354-166 | ecosystem: Environmental > Aquatic > Marine > Hydrothermal vents | place: Atlantic Ocean: Mid... | reverse complement strand
TTGTCAATAAAGATGCGGCAGGCACGCTAAAGCTTGGCCAAGCGCGGGGCATATGCCTGCTGGTGCCTGCCAGGGCCGGGCTGGAGGTGGCGGAATATGCGCCCAATGCGGTGAAAAAGGTTGTGGTCGGGGTTGGCCATGCGGATAAAAAACAGGTGGAACATATGGTGCGGCTTCAGCTTCCCGGCATTGACATTGCCAATGCAGATGCGTCCGATGCCCTTGCCATTGCCCTTTGCCACACCCACCACGCGCGGTTTTCCAACCGCTTGCAAAAAGCTATTGAAAAGGCCAGCGCATGATCGGAAAAATTTCAGGGCGGCTTGATTATATCGGCGCGGATCATGTGATGATCGATACCGGCGGGGTGGGTTATGTTGTTTATGTTTCGTCGCGCACCTTGGCGGCCATGCCGCCTCTCGGCGCGCCGGTTGCGGTGTTTACCGAGCTTCTGGTGCGCGAGGATCTATTGCAGCTTTTCGGCTTCCTGAGCATGGGCGAGCGCGAGTGGCACCGGCTGCTGGTGAGCGTGCAAGGCGTGGGCGCCAAGGCGGCGCTGGCGATTATGGGCACGCTCGGGGCGGATGGCGTGAACCGCGCCATTACGCTGGGCGACCAAGCGGCCATAAAAGCCGCCCCCGGCGTGGGGCCAAAGCTGGCGCAGCGCGTGGTGCTGGAGCTGAAAGACAAAGCCCATAAGGTCATGGCGATGGGCGGCGCGGCCACCAAAGTGGTGGATGCCCCAAAGGCGGAGAGCCTTGAAAAACCCGAGGCATACGAGGTGGTGGATACCACGCCAGACCTTGAGAACAACGCGCAGGCGGATGCGCTTTCGGCGCTGGTCAACCTCGGCTATGGCCATGGCGATGCCGCCACGGCGATTGCACAGGCCGGCGAGGGCGATGCCTCCACCCTCATCCGCAATGCCCTGCGCTTGCTGGCACCGAAAGGCTAGGACATGGAACCGGATCAAACGCTCCGCCCCGAAGAGCAGCCCCAGGATGCCGACCGCGCCCTGCGCCCGCAGGTGCTGGATGAATTCATCGGGCAGCGCGAGGCGCGGGCCAACCTCGCGGTGTTCATAGAAAGCGCCAAGCGGCGCGGGCAGGCGATGGACCACACGCTATTTTATGGCCCGCCGGGGCTGGGCAAAACCACGCTGGCGCAGATTATGAGCCGCGAGCTGGGGGTGAATTTTCGCATGACCAGCGGGCCGGTGCTGGCCAAAGCCGGAGACCTCGCGGCGATACTCACCAACCTCGACGAGCGCGACGTATTGTTTATTGACGAAATCCACCGGATGAATCCTGCTGTGGAAGAAATCCTCTATCCGGCGCTGGAGGATTTCGAACTGGATCTGGTGATCGGCGAAGGCCCCGCTGCCCGCACGGTGCGGATTGATTTGCAGCCCTTCACGCTGGTCGGGGCCACCACCCGCCTTGGCCTGCTGACCACGCCCTTGCGGGACCGGTTCGGCATCCCCACGCGGCTGGAATTTTATACGGTGGACGAACTGGTGCAGATCGTCACCCGCGCCGCCCGCCTGATGCAGGCCGAGGCCACCCCCAACGGCGCGATGGAAATTGCCCGCCGCGCCCGTGGCACCCCCCGCGTGGCGGGCCGCCTGCTTCGCCGCGTGGTGGATTTTGCCATCGTGCAGGGCAATGGCAAAGTGACCGAAGAGATCGCTAATATTGCGCTGACGCGGCTCGGGGTGGATGATCTCGGCCTTGATGGTGCGGACCGCCGCTACCTGAAGCTACTGGCCGAAAACTATGGCGGCGGCCCCGTGGGGGTGGAAACAATTGCCGCAGCCCTTTCTGAAGCAAGGGATGCTATTGAGGAGGTCATCGAGCCTTTTCTCTTGCAGCAGGGCCTTATTCAACGCACCCCGCGCGGGCGGATGCTGGCGGCCAAAGCGTGGAAACACCTTGGCCTTTCAGCCCCCCGAACGGATGATCTTTTTGGAGATTAACATGATCAATGACGGTTTTGACGAAAGCCAGATTGAAGCGCTTTTCACCCATGATGGCCAATATCGCTTTGCCCGCTGGGGCCGCCCGATTGCCCCCGTGGTTTTTGGCACGGACGATAAATCGCTCGACGCCATCAAGGAGGCCTTCGCGGCCGTTGCCGGCATTGCCAATATGAAACTGGCCGAAACCGACCCCGAGCTGGGCGCGAACTTTCTGGTGTTTTTCTGCTCGAAATGGGAAGAAATCGGCGAGGTCCCCGACCTTGATAAAATGATGCCGGGGCTGGATGATCTGATCGGGCAGCTCAACCGCGCGGGGGCCAACCAGTATCGCCATTTTGCCTTTGACGACCAAGGCGGCATAAAAATGTGCATTCTGCTGATCAAGGTTGACGGCGAAATGGCCAAGCTATCGGTGCAGGCGCTGGCCACCGACCAGATGGCGCGCTCGATCCTGCTCTGGTCCGAAACCGCGTTTTTGCTGAAATCCCCGATCGGGATTATCGAGGCCAACAACATGGCGATTGTGCGCCCGCCAATAGCCGCCGTGATCCGCTGCGCCTATGATCAAACCATGCCCGTGGCCGCCGAAGACCCGACCCACACATTGCGGCTTGCCTCGCGGGTGATGCAGCTGCTGATTGATGGTGAAGAGGATGATTGACGGGGGGATGGGGTAAAACCCCGCCCTACGCTTCGTCTTTGCTCACCAGCCGTTTAAGCCAGCCCTTTTTCTTCTCTTCCGCTTCGCCACTTTCATCCGGCCCCTCAAGGGCCGTTTGGAAGTTGGTGAAAAACTTATCAGCCATTTTTTTGGCAAATCCATCCACCAGCCTTGAGCCAAGCTGCGCCAGCTTGCCGCCAACGCGGGCTTCAACCTCGTAGCTAAGCTCGGTGCCGCCATCCACATCGGCCAGCCGCACCTTGGCCTCGCCCTTGGCAAAGCCCGCCGCGCCGCCCTTGCCTTCGCCCGAAATGGTGTAGCTTTCCAGCTCGACAATATCGCTCAGCGTCACCACCCCCTTGAAGGTCGCCTTCACCGGTCCGACCTTTTGCGTCACCACGGCGGTAAAGCCGCCATCCTCGTCGCGGATCATCTCCGAGCAGCCCGGAATGGCGGCTTTCAGAATTTCGGGATCATTCAGCGCTTGCCACACCGTTTGGCGGTTGGCTTTGATAATACGGCTTCCTGTCAGTTCCATGATTTTCCCTTTTTTTGCCAGCATAGCGCGGCAAAATTACAGATGCAATCAGCCGATCTCGTAAGGCAGGATCCCGCGCTGCATCGGATTGATCTTCAAAGGTTTTTCCAGGGGCGGCACCGCGCGCTGATGGCAGGATTTGCGCTCGCATATGCGGCAGGAAATGCCGATCGGCTCAAAGGCGGCGGCGCTTTGGAGGTCAAAATCATCTGTATAGGTCAGGGCCTTGGCATGGCTGACCTCGCAGCCAAGGCCAATGGCAAAGCGGGGCTTGGGCGCGCCATAAGCGCCGCCGGGCTTGGTTATATCCTTGGCGAGGCAGAAATAGCGCCGCCCGTCCGGCGTTTCGGCGAGCTGGCGCAGATATCGGGTCGGGGTTTCAAAGGCGCGATGCACGTTCCATAGCGGACAAGCCCCGCCGAAACGGGCAAATTGCAGCTTGGTTGCGGAATGGCGCTTGGTGATGGTGCCGGCCTGATCGACCCGCACAAAGAAAAACGGCACCCCTTTCGCGCCTGCACGCTGCAGGGTGGAAAGCCGGTGTGCAACCTGCTCTATGCTGGCCCCGAAGCGCTCGGCCAGAAGATCCAGATCATGGCGCAGGGACCGGGCCGCAGCCAGAAACGGACCATAGGGCAGCAGGGCGGCACCGGCAAAATAATTGGCAAGGCCGATTTTGCATATCGCGCGGGCCTGCGGATCGCTGAAATTGGCAAAATCCAGTGTGGCATCCAGCAGATCATCATGCTCGATCAAGGCAATCTGATGGGCCATCTGGAAGGCTTGTGTGGCGGGGGCTGCATCGCCCCTCAGGCCAAGCCTGCCATCTTCAAACCGCCGCAGCGGGCCTTTGGTATAGATTACATCGATACCGTGCTGGCGGGCAAGATGGCGCTCCAGCAGGGCGGGATGATTGCCGTTGCCCAGGCGGACACGGCTGGCAAAGCTTTCGGCGGCGCGGTCCACGGCGTCGATATAGTTGTCGCAATAATGGAAAAAATCCCGCACCTCCTCCCAGGGCTGCGGATCAAGGCCGGTGGCGTCTTGCCCCAGGGCCTCGTTGAGCGAGGCAAGGCGATCCTGCGCATGGCGATGGGCGCGGTGCAGATTTAGAAAGGCGCGGGCGAGGGCGGGAGCATTGGAGGCGGTAAGCTGAAGATCGGCCAGCGGCGGGACCTCTCCGAATAGCGGGTCGGCGAGGGCTTCGCGCATATCCACCACCATGCGGTCGGCCTCGGCCACGGAAAGCTCGGTGACATCAAAGCCGAATTCCTGCGCCATGGCCAGCACCACGCCTGCCGAAATGGGGCGGTGGTTGTTTTCCATCTGGTTCAGATAGGATAGGGAAATCCCGAGTTTTTCAGCAAAGGTTTTCTGGGTCAATCCGCGCTTCAGGCGGGTTTCGCGCAGCTTCACGCCGGCATATAGTTTCTGGTTGGTCATGCGGCATCCTTTGCAAATACGCAAAATTATCAGCACAAGTATACCAGTGTTTGCAAATATGCCAATCCCTGCTTTCCCGCGCGCCCCGATTGGCCTATGGTGCAATGCAAACCTTGGGGAGACCATTATGCAATCTATTCTTGAACAGCTCGAAACCCGCCGTGAAGAAGCGCGGCTTGGTGGTGGTCAGCGGCGGATTGATGTGCAGCATTCCAAGGGGAAGCTGACGGCGCGGGAACGGCTGGAGGTGTTGCTGGACCCTGACAGCTTTGAGGAATTCGATATGTTTGTGGCGCATCGCTGCACCGATTTCGGCATGGAAAAGCAGAAATACCCCGGTGATGGGGTGGTGACGGGCTGGGGCACGATCAACGGCCGCATGGTTTACGTATTTTCGCAGGATTTCACCGTGCTGGGCGGCTCGCTCTCGGCGACCCATGCGCAGAAAATCGTCAAGGTGGCCGATATGGCGATGAAAAACGGCGCGCCGCTGATCGGGCTGAATGATTCCGGCGGCGCGCGCATTCAGGAGGGCGTGGATGCCCTTGGCGGCTATGCCGATGTGTTCCAGAAAAATATCGAGGCCAGCGGGGTGGTGCCGCAGATCAGCGTGATTATGGGGCCATGCGCGGGCGGGGCGGTGTATTCGCCTGCGATCACCGATTTTATCTTTATGGTGCGCGATAGCTCCTATATGTTTGTGACCGGCCCTGACGTGGTTAAAACCGTTACAAACGAGGTGGTGACGGCCGAGGAGCTAGGCGGGGCCAAAACCCATACCAGCAAGTCATCCGTGGCAGATGGTGCATATGACAATGACCTTGAAGCCCTGATCGAGGTCCGCCGCTTGGTGGATTTCTTGCCGCTAAATAACCGCGAGAAGCCCCCTGTGCGGCCGTTTTTCGATGCGCATGACAGGGTGGAGGAAAGCCTTGATACGCTGGTGCCGGATAATCCCAACACCCCTTATGATATGCACGAGCTGATCCGGAAAACCGCCGACGAGGGTGATTTTTTCGAGATTCAGGCGGATTTTGCCAAGAATATCCTGACCGGCTTCATCCGGCTTGAGGGCCAGACCGTGGGCGTGGTCGCCAACCAGCCGCTGGTGCTTGCGGGGTGTCTGGACATTGACTCCAGCCGCAAAGCCGCCCGTTTTGTGCGCTTTTGCGATGCCTTTGAAATTCCGATTCTCACCTTCGTGGATGTCCCCGGCTTCCTGCCCGGCACCAGCCAGGAATATGGCGGGGTGATCAAACACGGCGCGAAGCTGCTATTTGCTTATGGCGAGGCCACGGTGCCCAAGGTGACGGTGATCACCCGCAAGGCTTATGGTGGCGCTTATGATGTGATGGCCTCCAAGCACCTGCGCGGCGATTTCAATTATGCATGGCCAAGCGCGCAAATCGCCGTTATGGGCGCGGCTGGGGCGGTGGAAATTATCCACCGCGCCGACCTTGGCGACGCCGAAAAAATCGCTGCCCATACCGCCGATTACGAGGCCAACTTCGCCAGCCCCTTCAAGGCCGCCGAGCGGGGCTTTATTGACGAGGTGATCATGCCGCGCAATACAAGGAAACGCGTTGCGCGGGCCTTTGCCAGCCTGCGGGGCAAGCAGCTCAGCAATCCGTGGAAAAAACACGATAACATTCCGCTTTAGGGGGCGCTTATGTCTGCGACAATCAAGCCCGCTTGCGAAGCGGAAAAATCGGCGTATGTTAGGGGAAACTCACAAGGCCAAGCCGATGAAACTACCCGATCCGCCCAAGCTGGTGCGTTTTTTGATTTTCCATGCTGCCAATGGCATCGCGATTGGTGCGGTTTTTGCGCTGGCGATCATCTGGAGCAATTTTCTGGGCGTGGGCGATATGCTGGCGCGCGACGAAAGCGGTATTGCCACTTTCATTCTGATTTTTCAATCATCCCTGACCTTCGGCGGCGTTTCGGCCGCGATTGCGGTGATGCATCTCGGGGACGACGACTAGAAGCGCCCCGTAAGGGACGACGACTAGAAGCGCCCCGTAAGGGGCGACGATTAGGCGTTCCCGCTAGGAGTTCCCATGGCTAATCTTCCCTATATGCTCAAGCATCGCGGCTTTCCGGGCCGTTTGCCCAGCTCTGATCTGCAATTCACCATAAGGCGGGCCTCGCCCAAGGGGATCACGCCGCTAAAGGCCCGCGAGCGCTTTCGCGACCGCCGCGCGATTGATAAAAAGGCTGATGCGGTGTTTATCGCCAGCCTCTGGGCGCATTTTGGCGATCAGCCCTTTGAGCGTGGAAATCTGGATGCGGGGCGACTGAACTGGCTCTTTGGCCGCGAGGTTATCCCTGCCACCGATCCGTTTGATAACGCCTGTTACGAGGCTATGCTGAAAATAGATGTGGCGCGGGCGCGTCGTAGCTTTCCGGAGATGTTTGAGGGGATCGAGCCTTGAGCCGCGCTGTGCAACATTCCGCCGACCCAAAGGTTGGGCGTGTAAAAAAGGCTGGATTGCGGCGACCCATGCGGGCATCCTGTGGAGGCAAACCATTTGGAGAAAGACAATGCCAAGCATTTTACGAAATAAATTTGCCGCTCTCGTTCTGGCGGGTTTCACCCTTTCAGCCTGTAGCACCCTGGGCGAAAGCGCCGGTATGGGCGCGCTATTGGGCGCGGGCGTGGCGGGCGCAACCGGTGGTAATATGGTCACCGGTGCGGTTATCGGCGCGGGCGCTGGCGCGGCGTGCTACCAGACCAACACCTGCTAAACCACGCGCTTCATCGCGCTTGAAATCCATGGGGCTGCCTGCTTTTTGCGGGCGGCCTTTTTTATGTGCCAAGGGGGCTTTGCCTGATGTTTGAAAAAATCCTGATCGCCAATCGCGGTGAAATCGCCTGCCGTGTAATTAAAACCGCCAAAAAGATGGGCATCAAAACCGTGGCGGTCTATTCGGATGCGGATCGCAATGCGCTGCATGTGCGCATGGCCGACGAGGCGGTGCATATCGGCCCGCCGCCCGCCGCCGAAAGCTATATCGTGATTGATAAAATCATGGATGCGATCAAGGAGACAGGGGCGCAGGCCGTGCATCCGGGCTATGGTTTTTTGAGCGAAAACCCGCTTTTTGCCGAGGCGCTGGAGGCTGCCGGCGTGGCTTTTATCGGGCCGCCTGTGGGGGCTATTCAGGCGATGGGAGATAAAATCACCTCCAAAAAACTGGCGGAAGAAGCGGGTGTTTCGACCGTGCCGGGCCATATGGGGCTGATCGAGGATGCCGCGGAAGCGGTAAAAATCAGCCGCGAGGTCGGTTATCCGGTGATGATCAAAGCCTCCGCTGGTGGCGGCGGCAAGGGTATGCGCATTGCCTGGAATGACGAGGAAGCGCGCGAGGGTTTTCAAAGCTCCAAAAACGAGGCGGCGGCCAGCTTCGGTGATGACCGGATTTTCATCGAAAAATTCATCACCCAGCCGCGCCATATCGAGATTCAGGTGCTGGGGGACAAACAGGGCAATTGCATTTATCTCAACGAGCGCGAATGTTCGATCCAGCGCCGCCAGCAAAAGGTGATCGAGGAGGCTCCATCGCCCTTCCTCACCCCCGAAACCCGCGCAAAAATGGGGGCGGAGGCGGTGGCTCTGGCGAGAGCCGTGGATTATTGCAGCGCGGGCACGGTGGAATTCATTGTCGATAGTGAGCAGAATTTCTATTTTCTGGAGATGAACACCCGCCTTCAGGTCGAACATCCGGTAACCGAGCTGATTACCGATATCGACCTCGTGGAGCAGATGATCCGCGTGGCTTATGGGGAGAAGCTGGCGCTGCGCCAGAGCGATATCGGCATCAATGGCTGGGCGATTGAAAGCCGCCTTTATGCCGAGGATCCTTACCGTAATTTCCTGCCCTCCATCGGGCGCCTCACCCGCTATCGCCCGCCCGCCGAGATCGAGGGCGCTGTGCGCAATGATACCGGCGTTTTCGAGGGTGGCGAGATCAGCATGTTTTACGATCCGATGATCGCCAAGCTCTGCACCTGGGCACCTGACAGGGAGGGGGCTATTCGCGGCATGCGGCAAGCGCTGGACGAATTCGAGCTGGAGGGCATTGGTCATAATTTGCCCTTCCTGAGCGCGGTGATGGATCATCCGCGCTTCATTTCGGGGGATATTTCCACGGCCTTCATCGCCGAGGAATACCCTGACGGCTTTCAGGGGGCAGCTCTGCCCGAGCCGGTGCTGAAGCAATTGGCGGCGGGGGCTTCGGCCATGATGCGGGTGGCGGAAATTCGGGCCGCGCAGATCAGCGGGCGGATTGACAACCACGAGCGCAAGGTGGGCGAGGATTTTGTGATTTCCCTGCAAGGCGTTGATTTCGAGGTTAAAATAGAAGCGGACAAGGCCGGATCAACCGTTAACTTCAATGATGGCTCCAGCCTGCGGGTCACATCCGACTGGCTGCCCGGCGATGCTTTGGCCGAGCTGGAAATTTCGGGAGAGGTGGTGATTGCCAAGGTGCAGCCGATCGCGGGGGGCTATCGTATGCGCCATCGCGGCGCGGATCTGAATGTCATTATCCGCACTCCGCGCCTGTTCGAGCTTTCCGGGCATATGCTGGAAAAAACCGCGCCGGATACCTCGCGCCTGTTGCTCTGCCCGATGCCGGGGCTGGTGGTGAAGATCGATGTGGCGGTGGGTGACGAGGTGCAGGAAGGCCAGGCGCTTTGCACGGTAGAAGCCATGAAAATGGAAAATGTTTTGCGCGCCGAGAAAAAATCCGTGGTGGCCGGGATCAACGCTGCGGCAGGGGACAGCCTTGCGGTGGACGAAGTGATTATGGAGTTTGAATAGTTTTGAATATACAAATGTTCTCTTTTTGTTCTAAAGTGATGCCTGAAAGGGAATCACGGGATGAGCGAAGGCATTTTGGTTCAGGTCTTGTATCTGGATATGAACAGCTATTTTGCCTCGGTGGCGCAGCAGTTGGAGCCGGCCCTGCGCAAACGCCCTGTGGGCATAGTGACCAGCCTGCACGAGCGGGCGGCCTGTATTGCCGCGAGCTACGAGGCCAAGGCCAAAGGCGTGCGGGTAGGCACACGCATGCAAGAGGCGCGCCAGCTTTGCCCGGGGATTGTTTTTCGCCCGGCGCGGCACGATATTTATGTAGAAATGCACAGCAAGATAAAGGCGGCTGTCGCGCGGGTGCTGCCGATAGCCGGCGTGCATTCGGTCGACGAGGTGTCTTGCCTGTTGCTTGGGTCCGAGCAACAGCTGCCTCGCGCCCTGCAGCTGGCCGAAGCCGCGCGACAGAGCATTTACCGGCATGCGGGCGAAGCGTTGCATTGCTCTATCGGGCTGGGAACAAATCGTCTGTTGGCCAAAGTAGCGGGAGAATTGCACAAGCCCAGCGGCACGGACTGGCTGGTGCCTGCGGTGCTGCCGGACAAGATTTTGCACCTGAAGCTCACCGACCTTCCGGGGATATCAAGGCGCATGAATGCCCGGCTGAATGCGGCCGGGGTGCTGGATATAGCCTCGCTTTATGCGTTGCCCCCCCGCCAGGCCCGCGCTATCTGGCACAGCGTGGCCGGCGAGCGGTTTTTGCGGGCATTGCGCGGCGAGTCTATCCCGGACCCGGAGGCCAAACCCCACAGTCTGGGCCATTCGCAGGTGCTTTCAGGCTACAGTCGGCATCCACAACAAGCGCGGCTCATTTTGCGACGGTTGTTGGTCAAGGCGGCCACGCGGCTCCGGCATGGTCGCTTTTTCGCAACGAAGCTCCATATCTCGATAACAAACGAGAATTACAAGCGCCTGCATTACGGCGGAAAAATTGCAGCCACACAAGACAGTTTTACACTTCTGGCCCATATGGAAAGCTTTTGGCAGGGGTTGGCACCGAAAAAACTGTTCAGCGTCGGGGTGGTGCTTGGGGGGCTGGTCTCGCGGGAAAACCACATTGCCGACCTGTTCGAGGAGCGGGCTTTCGGGGCGGCGACCCCGCGCGAGCGGCTTTGTGCCATGCTGGATGCGCTCAACCAGCGTTACGGTCGCGATACGGTGTGTTTTGGCGAGCAGCCAAAGAA
>Ga0256839_1006162_pt1 | contig 10681 bp, 9 predicted proteins | sample 354166metaG_FD_185968 | JGI IMG/M metagenome (GOLD analysis project Ga0256839, IMG submission 185968) | Hydrothermal vent microbial communities from Mid Atlantic Ridge, Atlantic Ocean - 354-166 | ecosystem: Environmental > Aquatic > Marine > Hydrothermal vents | place: Atlantic Ocean: Mid... | reverse complement strand
CCATGGCAATGCATCCCAATGACTGAACAATTTAACCTGACCTTGCACGGTCGCCGCGAACTCAATGACAACACCGCGCATTTCACCTTCCGCCGCAGCGATGGCGCGCCCCTGCAATTGACCGCCGGCCAGTTTATCCGTCTGTACTTTCCCAATACTGAAGGCACGGCTTTCCGCAGTTATTCCGTGGCCACCCGGCTACCGGCCAATGAAGCGGCCATTGATGATATCGAAATCGCTGTTTCCTGGGTGCCCGGCGGGCTGGCCACCGGGCACTTGCAACCCATGCAACCGGGAGACAACATCGCCGCCAGCGGGCCTTATGGCCGTTTTATTCTGCCAGAGCCTGTCTGGCAACGTTATCTATTGATTGCCACCGGCACCGGCGTCACACCCTACCGCGCCATGCTTTCCGAACTGAAAAACCGCCTGGCTCAAGGCGCCGAGGTGTTCGTTATCATGGGCGCGCGCGACGCCAGCGGGCTGTTATACGAGCAAGACTTCGAAGCCGTCCAGGCAGAGTTTCCCCATTTTCATTACATTCCCTGCCTCAGCCGCCAGCCACGGGACAAACCCAAGCCCAATGACATTAACGGCCACGTTCAAAAAGCCCTGGAACAACTGGAAATCAACCCAGCCACAGACATTGCCTATCTCTGCGGCAATCCCGCCATGGTGGACGAGAGCTTTGTCCTGCTAAAAGAAGCGGGTCTGCCCGTGGCGCAAATCCGGCGTGAAAAGTATGTCTCTCCAAAAGTCCGCAGCAACTAGCATAGATACCAATAAGCTAAAATAGTGACCTCCGGCCTATTTCACCATGAACCACCTGGCAGCATAATATTTGCCTGTCAGAACAGATCACTCATGGCTGTCAAAGGGGAATTATGAACACGCCACATGCATCACCATCTCACCGTATTCACCGGCTCCTGCCTGTGGGTATGTGGTTGGGCCTTGGTCTGATGGCTGTTACAGCCATCGCCACACAAAGCCCTGATGCCACGCTGGTTCTAACCGATTGCCACATCCGTTCTCCTGGCTATCCGGTGTCCGTGGCCGCCCAATGTGGCCAACTAAACGTACCGGAAGACCGCCATGGGAATAACAACGGCCGGCAAATCCCGTTGAATATCGCCCGGATTCCCGCCACCGCCGCCAACCCCAAAAAAGACCCGGTGCTGTTCCTGGCCGGCGGCCCCGGACAAAGTGCCGTGGAAACCTTTCCCGCCATGCGCAGCGCCTGGCGCCATATATTAAAGGAGCGGGATGTGATACTGGTGGACCAGCGCGGCACGGGAAAGTCCAACCCGCTGACCTGCGACTTTGATCTGCCCAGCCCCATTCTTGATACCGGTTCGACAGACACGGCCGCCGCTGAGGCCGCATTGCGCCAGTGTCTGCAAAAACTTGACGCCGATCCGCGCCAGTACACCACCGCCAACGCCATTGAAGACCTGGAAGACGTGCGCCGCGCCCTGGGCATTGAACAATGGAATCTGCTGGGTGTCTCCTATGGCACACGCAAGGCGCTGACTTATCTGAAATACCATCCGCAGGCCATTCGTTCAGTGGTATTGGACAGCGTTGTTCCCCAGGATGAAGCCCTGGGCAGCACCATTGACACCAACCTCACTGAAGCGCTGAAAAAGCAATTTACCGAGTGCGAAAAACAACCCGCCTGCCAAAAAGCCTTTGGTGACATCAACAGCACGTTATGGGCGTTATTGACCCACTACCGTAACCATCCTGCCACCATACGCCTGCCTGACCCCACCACAGGCGAGCACACCGACTTTCAGCTCACCGGCGATAACCTGGCTCTGGCGGTGCGGCTCTTTGCCTACACGCCCAGCACCATGGCCCTGATTCCACTTTTACTGCACCGCGCCGCCAATGGCCAACCGGAAAACCTCGCCGCCCAGGCCATTACTGTGGAAAAAGCCCTCAAGGACAGCATTGCCAATGGCCTGGAGCTATCCATCATCTGTGCCGAAGACGCGCCTTTTTATCCAGACCCTGACGATGACCCGGCTCCGGGAGTACTGGGAGGACGCCAGCTGGCAACCATTCGCCATTCCTGCTCCATCTGGCCCCATGCGGACATACCCGCGGATTTCAAGGCGCCGGTACATTCTGATAAACCGGTTTTGCTGTTATCCGGCGAGCTGGACCCCATTACGCCGCCGGCTTTTGCCGAGCAGGCCGCGCGCACCCTGGGCCACAGCCAACACATTGTCATCAAGGGGCAAGGTCACAATGTTTTCCCCCAGGGCTGTCTGCCGCAACTGGTGGCCCGGTTTTTTGACGCACCAGACAAACCCGTTGAGGATGAATGCCTGCAACACTTCGACTCGCCCAGTTTTTTCATTGACCTGATGGGGCCGGAAGAATGATTCAAGCCCAACAACTCAGCAAAACCTTTGGCCACGTCCAGGCCGTTAACAGCGTCAGCCTGCAAGCCCCGGATGGCCGCATTACCGCACTTTTGGGCGCCAACGGCGCCGGTAAAACCACATCCTTGCGGATGATTTACGGCCTGATTCGACCAGAATCCGGCCAGGTGCGCATCGATGGTGTTGATCCGCACCACGACCGTGAACAAAGCCTGCACACATTGGGAGTGCTGCCCGATGCCCGCGGGTTATACAAAAACCTCACCGCGCGGGAAAACATCGAGTATTTTGGCCGCCTGCACGGCATGGCAGAAAGCGACGTGCAGCGCCGCTGCGACCTGTTGATTGAACAACTGGGCATGCAGTCATTCGCCCACCGGCGCACCGAAGGCTTTTCCCAGGGGCAACGCGTCAAGGTGGCGCTGGCCCGGACACTGGTGCATGATCCGCAAAACATCATCCTCGATGAACCCACCAACGGCCTGGATGTCATGGCTACCCGAAGTGTGCGAGACTTTTTGCGCCAGGAAAAAGCCCGCGGAAAGTGCATCTTGTTTTCCTCGCATGTCATGCAGGAGGTCTCGGCCATCTGCGACCACATTGTGGTGATTCATAACGGGCGCATTTGCGCCACCGGCAGCGAAAGCGAACTGCTGGCGCAGACAGGACAAAAAAACCTGGAAGATGCCTTCGTCCACCTGATCAGCCACAATGGTGATAACAATGCTCGGGGGAACAACCCATGAAAAGCCCCTTTTCCGTTATCTTCTGGAAAGAAGTCAAAGAGAACCTGCGCGACAAACGCACCATCACCTCGGCGTTGGTCATGGGGCCGCTCATGGGGCCGGTTTTATTTGCGGTGCTGTTCAGTTTTATGATCCAGCAGCAAAAAAGCCAGTCCGAAGCCCCGCTTGAACTGCCCGTCATCGGCGCTGAAAACGCCAAAAGTTTCATCAAGTACGCCCGCCAGCGCGGCGCCCGCATTATCCCGGGGCCATCAGACCCCGAACAGGCTATCCGCGCCAAGGAACACAAACTGGTATTACGCATTGATGATGATTACGCCCGGCAATTTCGCAGCGGTCAGCCGGCCCGGATTCAACTTTACTATGACGCTTCAGACAAGGACAGCGCCACCCCGGTAAAACGAACCCGCGTCCTGATAGAGCGCTATGGCCACCAGATTGGCGCAGCGCGGCTGCAACTGCGCGGCGTCAGCCCGATGCTGAACCAACCGGCTTTTATCGAAAACCACGACCTGTCCACACCCCAAAGCCGGGCGGCGATTATTCTGGCATTACTGCCTTATGTACTCATGATTGGTATTTTTACCGGCGGTATGTACCTGGCCATCGACACCACAGCCGGCGAAAAGGAACGGCAATCTCTGGAGCCGTTATTACTCAACCCGGTCCGCCGTTCCACCATACTGGCCGGCAAACTGGCCGCCACGGTGGCCTTCAGCCTGATGGCCGTGGCCATTACCATCCTGACTTTCAAAATCGCCTTTCACTTTATCCCTTTTGAAGAACTGGGCATGGCGCTGAAGCTGGATGGCCGCGTTATGGGGCTTATCTTCTTGTTGCTGATGCCCGTGGCCCTGTTGGCCGGAGCGGTGCAAACCATTATCGCCGCTTTCAGCCGCAATTTTCGCGAGGCCCAAACCTACCTGTCGATTCTGCTGCTATTGCCCATGCTGCCTTCCATCGCAGTCATGGTCATGCCTGTCAAAGAAACCCCCTGGATGATAGCCACACCCATTCTTGGCCAGAACCTGCTGATTAACCAACTGGTCAAAGGTGAAGACATCACAACCGTTAATCTGCTCCTGGCCACCGGCGGCACCGCTCTGGTGGGCTTCGGGCTTGCCTGGATAGCAGTGAAGCTGTATAACAGGGAAAGCATGCTGTTTTCCTCATAACACACTCAGCGGAGGTGCCCGCACCATGCCAACCCTGTCCCGATACCATGCGCTTACAGCTTTCGGCTTCTGCGCCAGCGTCTTGCTTGGCTTTTCCGCCCAGGCCGGCCAGTCCGTCATTTATCGCTGGGTGGATGAAAACGGCACCATCCACTACAGCGACGCGCCGCCGGATACATCCGCCCAACCGGCGGACTTGCCGGAAATCACCATTGTTCCGGCGCGAAAGAACCATCCAAAAAACCAGCAGAAAAACACCGATAAAAAAAACGACGACAGCGAAGAAAAAAACAAACAGCAAACCATGCGTTTGAGCGATATCCGTCTGGTGCGTCCAAAACCGGAAGAAAATCTCTGGGGCACCGGGGGCACAGTTACCGCCGAGGCGGCGTTTTCCGGCCGCCTGCCGCGCGGTTATGCCATTCGCTTTGTGCTGGATGGCAAACCCCTTAAACCCACCCGCAAAAAAGTCTACGTCATCAGGGATGTCATCCGGGGCGAGCATCAATTGTTAGCGGAAGTTATTGCGCTGAATACGGGCAAGGTGGTCGCCAAAACCCCGCCGGTCACCTTTTACCTCAAACAAGCCACTGTCAACATGCATAACAACGGCTAATGCCGAGATCCGCCCTTCTGGCGCCGACCAAAAAAGCCCGGATTGACCGCTGCTCGCGCCCTTGCGGCATAGTACAATAGCCGCTTTCGACACAGCCTGTTCCAGACACAAACAAGAGAGCGCCATGTTTGATAAAAATACCCGCATTGCCGACATTGACCCCGCATTGGCCGCAGCCATTGCCGCAGAAGAAAAACGTCAGGAAGACCATATCGAGCTCATCGCTTCGGAAAACTACACGTCACCGGCGGTGATGCAGGCCCAAGGCAGCGTGCTCACCAACAAATATGCCGAAGGCTATCCGGGCAAACGCTATTACGGCGGCTGCGAATATGTGGATATTGCCGAAAACCTGGCCCTGGAACGGGTCAAAAAACTGTTCGGGGCCGATTACGCCAATGTTCAGCCACATTCCGGGTCCCAGGCCAACCAGGCGGTTTACTTCGCCTTGCTGGAGCCTGGCGACACCATTTTGGGCATGAGCCTGGCCCATGGCGGCCACCTGACCCACGGCGCCAAAGTCAACATTTCCGGCAAGCTGTTTAACGCGGTCCAGTACGGCATTGACGAGGCCACCGGCGAAATCGACTTTGCACATGTCCGGGAACTGGCCCTGAAGCACAAGCCAAAAATGATTATCGGCGGATTTTCCGCCTATTCCAAGCGCATTGACTGGAATAAATTCCGCGAAATCGCTGATGAAGTCGGCGCCTATTTCATGGTCGATATGGCCCACATTGCCGGGCTGGTGGCTGCCGGCCTGTATCCCAACCCGGTGGGCGTGGCCGATGTCACCACCTCCACCACTCATAAAACCCTGCGCGGCCCACGGGGGGGCATTATTCTGGCCCGCGCCAACCCAGAAATTGAGAAAAAACTCAATTCCATTGTCTTTCCCGGTATTCAGGGCGGCCCATTGATGCACGTTATCGCCGCCAAGGCCGTGGCCTTTCTGGAAGCCTTGCAGCCGGAATTTGTCGAATACCAGAAAAACGTTATCGCCAACGCCCGCGCCATGGCCAGCACATTGGCCGAACGGGGGTTCAACATTGTCTCCGGCGGCACCGAAAACCACCTGTTTCTGGTGGATCTGGTGGACAAGAACATCACCGGCAAGGATGCCGAAGCCCGCCTGGGAGAAGCCCACATCACCGTCAACAAAAACGCCGTACCCAATGATCCGCGCTCGCCGTTTGTCACCTCCGGCCTGCGCCTGGGCACGCCGGCGGTGACCACCCGCGGCTTTGGCCTGGAAGAAGTCACCCAACTGGCGCACTGGGTGGCTGATATCCTCGATAACATGACTGACGAGGAAACCGTGCAACAGGTGCGCCAGCATGTCACCGAACTGTGCCAGCGTTTCCCTGTTTACGGATAACCGCCATGAGCAAGAAAAAAACCAGAAAACTACCGGAAAACCTGGCTCGCCGCCACCGCGCCAGAAAGCGTCTGATGCAGGCCTTATACCAATGGCAGCTCAATCACGCTCCGGCTCATGACATTATCGAACAATTCATGCTGGAACAGGACATGAACAAAGTGGACGTGCCCTACTTTCAGCAGAACTTCCGCCAGATTGTGGAACAGGCCGATGAACTGCGCGCGCATTTCAGCCGCCACCTGGGGCGCAACGCCCGGGACGTGGGTGTGGTGGAAAACGCCATTTTGCTCCTGGCCACCCATGAGCTCAAAAACCACCCCGACACCCCCAAAGCCGTTATTCTGAATGAGGCCATTGAGCTGGCCAAGGAATACGGCGGCGAAGGCGCTCACAGCTTTATCAACGGAGTCCTGGACAAAACCGCCCGCGACTTGCGCCAGGACTCCTCCGCCAATCACGCCAACAGCCATGGCCCGGCGGACTGAAAACAAGCACGGTTCAACCGCGGATGAATTTGATCTGCTGGCCGTTATTCGCCAGCAACTTCCGAGCAATACCATTCCCGATTCGGGCGTGTGTGTCGGCATTGGCGATGATTGCGCGGTTTTGCAGCCTGCCGCCGGGCAGAAACTCGTGGTCAGCAGCGATACCCTGAATGCCGGTGTCCACTTTTTTCCCAGTGACCCGCCTGAGGCCATCGGCCACAAGGCGCTGGCTGTTAACCTGAGCGACCTGGCCGCCTGTGGCGCCACACCTCGCTGGGCCAGCCTCAATCTCTCCATGCCAACAGCGGACCGTCACTGGCTGCAGCGGTTTATGCAAGCCTTCCTGAAACTGGCCAGCACCCACAACACGCGCTTGATTGGCGGCGACACCACCGCTGGCGCATTGTCCATCAGCGTCACCGTCATGGGTTTCAGCCCCCGCCCGTTACTGCGCAGCGGAGCCAAGGACGGGGACTTGCTGGCCGTCAGCGGCCACATCGGCAGCGCCGCTTTTGCGCTCAAGCACCGCCACCACCCGGCAGGCTGGGCATTAAGCCGTGCCCTGCAATGGCCGCAACCCCGGCTGGATATCAGCCAGGCCATCGCCCCGTTCGCCCATGCCGCCATTGACATATCCGACGGCCTGCTGGCCGATGCCCGCCATCTGTGTCAGGCCAGTGGCTTGAGCGCACACATCGCACTGGAGAAAATCCCCGTGCACCCACTGGTCAAACAGCACGACCCACACTGGCCCGAGCTGGTTCTGGCCGGTGGCGACGACTATCAACTGCTGTTTACATGCGCCAGTAAGGATCGCCACCTGCTTCCGGCTGATTGCCAGGTCATTGGTCACCTGCAACAAAGCCGGCAACCGCCACAGGTGCAAGTCTGTCACCATGGCGAGCCGCTGCACCTGCCCACAGACGGTTTCCGGCACTTCTCATGAATCCGCCAACTGTCCGCCAGATTCGCCACATCGCCTGGAAAACCCCCACCGGCTGGCTGGCGTTTGGCTTTGGCAGCGGACTAGCACCGGTGGCGCCGGGCACCATGGGCACACTGGCGGCCTTGCCTCTGTACTGCCTGTTATCGGTGCTGCCTTTGTGGGCTTACACACTGCTGGTACTGGCCGCCTTTGTGGTCGGCGTCTATGTCTGCGGCATCACCAGCAAGCGCCTGGGCGTGCCCGATTATGGCGGCATCGTCTGGGACGAATTTGTCGGCCTGTGGATTACGCTGGCCGCTGTCCCGCTACACTGGAAAACCCTGCTGGCCGGGTTTGCCCTGTTTCGCCTGTTTGATATTCTCAAGCCCTGGCCCATCGGTTGGCTGGACAAAAAAGTCCACGGCGGGCTGGGCATTATGCTGGACGACGCCCTCGCCGGCCTGTATGCCTGGGGCCTCTTGCAGATTCTGCTGCATAAGCACTGGTTGGGAATCCTGCCATGACAGCTAAAATTCTGGTCTTGGGCGCAGGCCGCATCGGCGCGGCCATTGCCGATAACCTCAGCGCCGATTACGATGTTACCGTGGCGGACAACAATCCCCAGGCGCTGGCTGTTCCGAACAATCGCGGTCTGGGCATCAAACTGGCGGACTTGAGCCATGATGATACGTTGTTCAACCTGGTGCGTCCGTACGACACCATCGTCGGGGCGCTACCCAGCCAGTTCGGTTTTCAGGCGCTAAAAACCGTCTTGCAGGCCGGCAAACCGGTGGTGGACATTTCCTTCTTTGCCGAAGACGCCCTGGCGCTGGATGCCCTGGCGCAGGACAACCACACCACCGCACTGGTGGATTTTGGCCTGGCCCCGGGGCTGACCAACCTCATCACCGGCCGCCTGCTGGCACAGGCCGAGCGGCTCGATGCCATTCGCTGTTATGTGGGCGGCTTGCCGCAAAACCCGCAACCGCCGTTCAATTACAAAGCCCCGTTTGCACCCCTGGACGTTATCGAGGAATACACCCGTCCGGCGCGTCTGCGGCGAGCCGGCAAAGACATTACCTTGCCGGCCTTGTCGGAAATCGAAGCCATCCGGATTGGCGGAACACCACTGGAAGCCTTTAACACCGACGGTTTGCGCAGCCTGTTACACACCATCGCACCGGAACAACTGCCGAACATGGTGGAAAAAACCGTGCGCTACCCCGGCCACGCTGCCTTTATCCAACAACTGGTGGATGCCGGCTTTTTCACCCCGGCGCACCGCCAGACCACCGCCGCAGTGCTCCTGGAGCAGTGGCAATACGCTCCGGGAGAGGCTGATATCACTTATTTCGCCGTGGAAGCCGAAGGTCGCTGGGACGACGCCATTGATAAAAAAGAAACCCGCCGCTGGGAGCTGGTGGATCGGCAAAACACCGAAAGCGGCCATTCGTCCATGGCCCGCACCACCGGCTATACCGCCGCAGCCGGCGTGCGCCTGCTGCTCAATGACACCCTGCCCCATGGTGTACTGCCGCCGGAAACCATCGGCGCCAGCGCCCGCTGGTATACCCGCATCATGCAGGAACTGGCCTGCTACGGCATCACCCTGCAAGGCCCGGCTTTTGACCCGCCACACACGGTAGAATAACCGCATGAAAGTCCACTCCAAAGCCCTGCTGACAGCCCTGGTTGTGTTTGCCGTGCTGGCGGCTTTGTTACTGGTGCTGATACTGGCGGAAAAACTGCTCAATATCTGGCATTTTTTACACAATGCACCCATGTGGGTGGTGGGGCTTTACCTGCTCGCCCTGCTTGCCGTCATGGCGCTGGGGCTGTGGTTATGGCTGACCCTGGTGCGGGTCAAACCCGCCGCAGAAAAGATACAGGCCGTGGACGAAACCAGCCTGAGCGAAAAAATCCGCGCAGAAGCCGCCCGCGGCGTGGACGTGGCCGCCGCCGAGGCCGAATTGGCCGAACTGCACCGCCGCCGTGGCGAAGACGCTTTCCACATCGCCCTGTACGGCACAGTATCCGCCGGAAAAAGCGCCTTTATCCGCGCGCTTTTTCCGGACCAAAACGTTGCAGTTGACGCTCGCGCCGGAACCACCCGCGACATTCGCCGTTATCGCCACAACAACCTGGAAATCATCGACCTGCCGGGGCTGGACGACCCACAGCCCGATATTGAACAAACCGCGCTGGAAGAAGCCTTGCGCGCCCATGTGGTGGTCTTTCTCACCGATTCGGACCTGACCCGCACCGAAACAGAAGTGCTGGAAAAACTGAAACGCACCGGCAAACCGCTGGTGGTGGCGCTGAATAAAACCGATCGCTACGACAGCCAGGAAAAATCCCGGCTTATTCAGCAACTGAAAAAACGCAGTGGCGCGCGCATACCCATTGCCGCGGTCAGCACCGGCGGTGTCGAAACCGTCATTTACCGGGACGCCAGTGGCCGGGAACAACGCCACACCCGTCCCCGGCCCGCCGACATACAGCCCTTACTGAACGCCATCGAACAGGTGGTGGCCAATAACCCCGAGGCGTTAAACCGTTTTCGGGATGCCGCCATTCTTTTGCTGGCGGCGGAAAAACTGCACCACGCCCGGGAAGCCTATAACCGCCAGCAGGCCGAAAAAATCATCCGCCAGGCCACCCGCAATGCCGTCCTGGGGGCCATGGCCGCCATCACGCCCGGGTCCGACCTGGTGATTCAGGGCACCCTGGCCACGCGCCTGGTGCGGCAGATTTGCGACCTGTACGGTGTTAGTCCCAAAGACATGGAAATTGACCAGCTCATCAAACTGGCAGGCGGCAAACTCAAAACCTCCGCCTCCCTGTTATTGGCCGTGGCCGGCAACGCATTGAAATCCTTCCCCGGCGCAGGCACCGCCGCCGGTGGCGCCATGCACGCGGTGGCCTATGGCATCTTGTTTAACGCCCTGGGCCATGCTGTG
>Ga0256839_1006161_pt1 | contig 10682 bp, 9 predicted proteins | sample 354166metaG_FD_185968 | JGI IMG/M metagenome (GOLD analysis project Ga0256839, IMG submission 185968) | Hydrothermal vent microbial communities from Mid Atlantic Ridge, Atlantic Ocean - 354-166 | ecosystem: Environmental > Aquatic > Marine > Hydrothermal vents | place: Atlantic Ocean: Mid... | reverse complement strand
CAGAATGAACTCCGACCTGCCGAAGGTCCTGCACAGGCTTGGCGGGGTCCCGCTGTTTGCCCATGCCCTCAGTGCCGCGCGGCCGCTGGGGGCCGACAAGACAATCCTTGTGGTTGGTCACAAGGGTGAAGAGGTGGCAAAAGCCGCCCGAGACCTCGACCCGGAGGCCGTCATCGTTGACCAGCCCGAACAGAACGGCACAGCCGATGCGGTCAAACAGGCCCGTGCGAGCCTGGCTGATTTCGAAGGCGACGTTGTCGTGCTTTACGGCGACACCCCGTTCATCCGCCCCGAGACGCTGGCGAACCTGGCCCGGGCCCGCGCAAGACACGATGTCGTCGTGCTGGGATTCCGGGCGCAGGATCCGGGCCGGTATGGCCGCCTGGTGATGGATGGGGATCGATTGGACAGGATCGTCGAATTCAAGGATGCCGACGCCGAGCAGCGCAAGATCGACCTGTGCAACAGCGGCATCATGATGGCGCATGCAGAGGTGCTTTTTGATCTGCTCGAGGCCGTGAACAATGACAACGCCTCTGGCGAATACTACTTGACCGATATTGTGGAAATTGCCGCCAGCCGCGGGTTGTCGGCAACGGCGGTCACCTGTCAAGAACACGAAACCCTCGGGATCAACACCCGGCAGGAACTTGCCCGCGCCGAGGCTGAATTTCAGGCCCGCGCACGGGCTGAAGCCCTTGAAAACGGCGTCACCATGACCGCGCCGGAGACCGTTTTTCTTGCGCTCGACACCCACCTGGGCCGCGACGTCACGATTGAACCCCATGTGGTTTTCGGACCGGGCGTCACGGTGGAAAACCAGGCCACGGTGCGGGCCTTCAGCCATCTCGAAGGCTGCCATGTTGGCGCCGGGGCCATCGTGGGCCCGTATGCCCGCCTGCGCCCCGGCGCCGAGCTTTCAAACGATGTCCGGATCGGAAATTTCGTTGAAATCAAGAACGCCCGGATCGGCGATGGAGCGAAGGTCAATCACCTGAGCTATATTGGCGACGCCGAGATCGGCGAGAAATCCAACATCGGCGCCGGCACGGTGACCTGCAACTACGATGGCGTGAACAAGCACCGGACAACCATTGGACGAAACGTCTTTGTGGGGTCAGACACCATGCTCGTGGCGCCGGTGAAGCTTGGCGACAATTCCATGACGGCCAGCGGTTCGGTGATCAATCGCGATGTGCCCGAAGGCAGTCTGGGGATCGCGCGCGCCGCGCAGGAAAACATCGCCGGCTTTGCCCGGCGTTGGTTCGAAAAGTTGAAGTCTCGCAAGGAAAAACAACAAAAAGGATCGGATTGATGTGCGGGATTGTTGGAATACTGTCAAACCACGAAGCGGCTCCGATCCTAGTCGAGGCATTGAAACGGCTGGAATATCGCGGCTATGACAGCGCGGGCATTGCCACGGTTGACGCCGACAAGACGCTGGATCGGCGGCGCGCCGTGGGCAAGCTTGTCAACCTGTCTGACCTGCTTGTGCATGAGCCGCTTTCGGGAAAGGCCGGGATCGGCCACACCCGTTGGGCCACGCATGGTGCGCCCAGTGTCGGCAACGCCCACCCGCACCAGGCCGGCCCGGTGGCCGTTGTCCACAATGGGATCATCGAGAATTTCCGCGAGCTTCGTGAAGACCTGAGCACAAAGGGCCATGAGTTCCGGACAGAAACCGACACGGAAACCGTCGCCCTTCTGGCACAACATTTCATCAATCAGGGGCTGCCCCCACGCGACGCAGCCGAGCAGACCATCGCACGGCTTGAGGGCGCATTTGCATTGTGTTTCCTGTTTCAGGGCGAAGATGATCTCTTGATCGCGGCGCGCAAGGGTTCGCCACTGGCTATCGGACACGGAGACGGCGAAGTCTTCGTGGGCTCGGATGCCATTGCGCTTGCGCCGATGACCGACCGGATCACCTATCTTGAAGAAGGCGACCGCGCGATCCTGACGCGACACAGCGTCGAAATCTTCGATGCAACCGGAAATCGCGCCGACCGCGATGTCCAGAAAATTCACATCGATGCCTCACAGGTCGACAAGGGCGGCTTCAAGCACTTCATGGCCAAGGAAATCTTTGAACAGCCAACGGTCCTGGGCGAGGCCGTCAGCCACTATGTATCGGCTGACGGAAAGACAGTTGTGCTGCCGTCAGGAGGGCTCGATTTCACGGAGTTCGACCACATCACGATGGTCGCTTGCGGCACGGCCTACTATGCCTGTCTGACGGCGAAATACTGGCTGGAACAATTCGCCCGGCTGCCGGTCGATGTGGATGTCGCCAGTGAATTTCGCTACCGCGAGCCACCGGTGCCCGAACGCACTCTGGCGATTTTCGTCAGCCAGTCCGGGGAAACGGCCGACACGCTGGCGGCGTTGCGATACATGTCGGGCAAGGCGGCGCGGATCGTGGCGGTGGTCAATGTTGCCGAAAGCTCGATTGCGCGCGAAAGCGATCTTGCGCTGCCCATTCTGGCCGGAACCGAAATCGGTGTCGCCTCGACCAAGGCGTTTACATGTCAGCTTGTCGTGCTGGCCGCGTTGTCCCTGAAAGCGGCGGCGGACCGCGGCGAAATGGATGCCGACACGCTGGCAGACCACCTGTCAGGCCTGCGCGCTTTGCCCGGGCTTTTCAATCTGGCGCTCAACCAGGCCGATCAGATCGACATGGCGGCCCGCAAGGTCGCGCAGGCCGAAGACGTCCTGTTTCTGGGCCGCGGGAAAATGTACCCGATCGCCCTTGAGGGCGCGCTGAAGCTCAAGGAAATCAGTTATATCCATGCCGAGGGCTATGCCAGCGGCGAACTGAAACACGGGCCGATTGCGCTTGTCGACGACAGCGTGCCGGTCATCGTGTTGGCGCCGCGGGATGCGCTGTTCGACAAGACGGTTTCGAACATGCAGGAAGTCATGGCGCGCGAGGGCAAGATCGTTCTGATCACCGATGCCAGGGGCGCGCACGAGGCAAGCGACGGCACCTGGATCACGATGACCATGCCCGAAATCTCAGAGCTTCTTGCGCCAATTCTCTATGCGGTCCCAGCGCAACTGCTGGCGTATTACGCGGCCGTAGCCAAAGGAACCGACGTTGACCAGCCGCGCAATCTGGCAAAATCCGTGACCGTTGAATGACCCTGGATGAGGCCCTTGATGCCCTCGCCCAGCAGGCAGAACCCGGCCGCGCCAGGCAAATGGCCGCCTACCACAAGGCCACGCGCCGCTATCTTGGCGTCCCGACCCCGGCTGTCAACGAACTGACGAAGACGTGGCGGCAGACGCTGGATGTCGCATCACGGGTCACTCTTGCGGGGCAGCTTTGGGAGACCGACATTTTCGAGGCGCGCCAGGGGGCGGCCAAACTGCTGACCCAGGCCCGCATTCGCCCGGATGATCAGGTCTGGGGCCTGATCAGGTCCTGGGTTGCGCAATTCGACAGCTGGGCCATTGCTGACCACGCCGCAATTGCCGGGCAAAAACGGCTGGTGGCGCAGCCCGATCGGCTGGACGAGGTTGCCCGGTGGACGCAGTCTTCGCACATGTGGACCCGGCGGGCCGCGTTGGTCTTTACCCTTCCCTGGACCAAGCAGAACCATCCCAAGCCCGAAGAACTCGCGGCGCGCGACCGCATACTCGGCTGGGCGGCAGGCTATGTCGACGACAAGGACTGGTTCATTCAGAAGGCCGTCGCCTGGTGGCTGCGTGACCTTTCCAGGCATGATGAAGAACGGACCCGCGCCTTTCTGAGCGAACACGGCGAGCGGATGAAACCCTTCGCACGAAAGGAAGCGGCCCGACATTTGCAAGACTGAACGGTCGAAGCCCGCGGTGCGCGATTTGCTCAGCCCCCGTCGCGCAGCGCCCGTCTCATGATCTTGCCGGTCGCGGTCATGGGCAATGTGTCCAGCCTTTCAATCTGACGCGGCGCCACATGCGGGCTGATACGTTGGCGGACACGGTTGATCAGTTGGTCTTCCAATCCGTCCCAGTCGGCGCCTTCTCGCAAGACCACATATGCTTTGACAACCTGCGTGCGAAGCGCATCGGGCGCGCCGACAACCGCAGACATCACCACATCCGGGTGTTCGTTCAGGCAGTTTTCGATTTCGGATGGCCCGATCCGGTATCCGGCAGAGGTGATGACATCATCATCCCGGGCCAGGAAGGTGAAATACCCGTCTTCGTCGCGCAGGCCCAGGTCTCCGGTCTTCAACCAGCCGTTCACGAATTTCGCGGCAGTCGCATCGGGCTTGTTCCAGTATTCCAGAAACATCACCGGATTGGGCGCTTTCACCCCGATCTCACCCTGCGTGCCGGGCGGCAACGGCTGGCCGGCCGTGTCAATGATCTCCACCTCGAACCCCGGCACCGCGCGCCCCATGGACCCTGGCCGGACCTCCATCGAGCCGGCGCAGGACGCCAGAACCAGATTGCATTCGGTCTGGCCGTAGATCTCGTTGATCGGCGCGCCCAGCACGTCTTGCCCCCAGGCCAGCAAATCAGCCCCCAGGCTTTCACCGCCTGACGAAATGGAGCGTATGGACAGATCGTCGGGAACGCGCGCCGCCCGCATGAGCTTGAGCGCCGTAGGGGGCAGAAACAGGTTGCGGACACGGTGCGTCCTGACCAGTTCAAAGGCGGCATCGGGGTCGAATTTTCGCATGCGGTGGCTGACCAGTGGCACACCGAAATAAAGGCACGGCATGGCGAGGTCCATCAACCCGCCGATCCAGGCCCAATCCGCGGGCGTCCAGCCGATGTCAGCCGGCTGCGGAAAGCCTTCGTGGTGACACTCGACAGAGGGCAAATGCCCCAGAAGAAACCGATGCGCGTGGACCACGCCCTTGGGCGGGCCAGTGGTGCCGGATGTATAGATGAGAACCGCAGGGTCGTCAGCCAGGGTCGCGAGCGTTTTCCACGGACCTCTGGCGCGCGATATTTCCATCCAGAAGCTCAGAACCGGCGCACGCGCACGCGGCCCCGTGCTGTAAACCACCTCCAGTTCCGGCAGGTCCGCCGCCAGGGCCATCACCTTGTCGATATTGGCGCCGTCGGTCACCAGCGCCCGTGCACCGCTGTCGGCCAGCCGAAAGCGCAGCGCGTCTTCGCCAAAAAGCGTGAACAACGGCAACACGATTGCGCCCAGTTTCATGGCGGCAAAATGGGCGATCATGACTTCCGGGCATTGCGGCAACAGCACCGCAACCCGGTCGCCCTTTCGGACCCCACGCGCGGCAAGGCTGGCCGCAAGCCCGTCGGCAGCCTGGCGCAGCCGGCCGTAATCCCACGGGCGCAGGCTGCCATCGTCGCCGACATGAAGTATCGCAACCCGGCGCGGGTCCGTGCCCGCCCAGCTGTCACAGCACCGTTCGGCGATATTCAGGCGTTCGGGGATTGACCAGCGAAAATCTCTGCGCATGGCATCCCAGTTGCCGGTTTCGGCAATCATGCGCCGTTGGTCAGGGGCCATAGACTATCAGTTCCGGCAGATCTGTCAGTGGAACGCCAAGCAGACGCATGGCCGGCAGCGAGATCCGGCTGCCACCCGTGGGCGGGCCATCAAGGGGAAGCAGGGTGAGCGCAAGGCTTTTTCCGTTTGCCGGATAGACCACCCGCCCCTTGCTCTCGGACGTCACCAGCGGCGTTTCCAGCCAGAACCCGGGCCGGCCCGGGGCCCCGAGCGATGCGACAGTGCGCCCGATCTCACCCAGCCCATGACCGGCTTCCGACAAGGCTGCCGCCCTCTGTTCCTGGCTTGTCGTGTCAAACTGCTCCGCGGTCCGGGCACCGGTCCGAGGCACGGAAGCATCGGTGTCCGGTCGCGCGACCGGACGGATCGAGCCAGCCTCCGGCCCGTTGCCGGGGCCAACCCCCCCGCCCTCGCACCCCATCAGCAGGCCAGCACAAACCGCAAGAAAAACCAGGTTCAAAAGTTGCTTCATGGCTCAAGGATAGGCCGGTAAACTCTGATCCACAATCTCTCAAAGTTCTTGCGAGTGCCGCGCAGGCGCACTAGGTCTTGATCATGGAGACTTCCCTGATTGACCCGTTTCAGCGCGCCGTGACCTACCTGCGCGTTTCGGTCACCGACCGATGCGATTTTCGCTGTGTCTATTGCATGAGCGAAAACATGACCTTCCTGCCCAAGAAGGAACTTCTGACGCTGGAAGAACTTGACCGGATGTGCACGGCCTTCATCAGCCAGGGCGTGCGCAAGCTGCGCATTACTGGCGGCGAACCTCTTGTGCGGCGCGGGATCATGTCGTTTTTCGGCAGCATCAGCCGCCATATTGACAGTGGCGCCCTGGATGAATTGACGCTGACAACCAACGGATCCCAGCTTGCGCGATTTGCCGATGACCTGGCGGCTGCCGGCGTTCGGCGGGTGAATATTTCGCTCGACACGCTGGATGACGAAAAATTCGCGCGCGTGACCCGTTGGGGGCGGCTGGCGCAGGTGCTCAAGGGGGTCGATGCGGCGCAGAATGCCGGGTTGCGGGTCAAGATCAACGCCGTGGCTCTGAGGGGGTTCAACGAGGAAGAACTGTTTTCCATGACCGAATGGGCGGCCAGTCGCGACATGGACATGACCTGGATCGAGGTCATGCCGATGGGGGACATGGGCGACACCGACCGAATTGGGCAGTATTGGCCGCTGACCGATGTCCGCGCGCAATTGGCGCAGCGATACACGCTGGTTGATCTGGCCGAACGGACGGGCGGGCCCGCCCGCTATGTGCGACTTGAAGAAACCGGCCAGAAAGTCGGCTTCATCACCCCGCTTTCCCACAATTTCTGCGAAAGCTGCAACCGGGTCCGGCTGACATGCACGGGTGAACTGTTCATGTGTCTTGGGCAGGAAGACCGCGCTGATCTGCGCGCCGCACTGCGCGACCACCCGGATGATGACAGGCCGCTGATCGAAGCCATCCACCAGGCGATTGCGCACAAGCCAAAAGGCCACGACTTCGATTATTCGCGCCAGAATGTTGCGGGCCAGATGTCGCGCCACATGAGCCACACGGGCGGCTGATCACAAGCGGCCGCATCAGCCCGGTTTGCGCGCGATCAAGTCAATCAGGGCCGACTTGCCCGCATGGCCCCGGCCCTCCTGCACATCGCGCTCATAACTTGCAAGCCGCTCGATGTGCCAGTTGCCGAAGTATTTCCGCAGAATGTCATCGGTATACATGTTCTCGACAAAAGGCGGCCCACCCGTGCCCAGGGCCACCTGCTCGGGGCGATAGCCATGCAGCATCAGGATGCCACCGGGTTTCACCGCCCGCTTCAGATCTGCAAACTGCTTGCCGCGTTGCGATGGCCCGGCAAACTGAATGAAGATGGCAACCACCAGATCATGGGCCGGGCCGTCCCAGTCCCAATCGTCCCAGTCCGACACATAAAATTCGGGCGCGACACCCCGCGCCGACGCCAGTTCCCGGGCCCGCCTGACCGCCGTGGGTGAAAAGTCGAACCCCGTCACGTCAAGGCTGCGGCCGGCAAGGTGGACCGAATTGCGCCCCTCACCGTCGGCCACGCAAAGCGCGCGCAACCCCGGTTTCAGCCAGCCCGGATTTTCTTCGAGAAACAGGGCCGGCGACGTGCCAAACAGATAGTCATCGCTTTTTGCATAGCGCTCTTCCCACATTTTCGACCCTTTCGAAGCCTTGCCAATTCACCCGCCGACCGCCCGTGTCACCCGGCGTCCAGAAGCGAAAGGATTTCGCCGCAGTTTTCCGATCTGCCGGCACAGCAATCAGCCAGAAGAAAGCCGACGAGATCGTTGACCATCGCAAGGTTCGCCGAATAGTGGATCTCGCGCTGTTTGCGCCTGGCTTTCAACATGCCCGCCCGTTTCAGAATGGACAGATGGCCCGACAGCGTCGAGGTCACGATGCCAAGAATGCGCGATATTTCATTGACTTGCAGCCCATCAGGCCCCGCCTTGACCAAAAGGCGAAAGATGGCCATGCGCGAAGGCTGCGCAAGGGCGGCAAAGGCGTCGATGGCGGTTTCCTGTTTCATGTTTCGATCATGCCGGAATTGTCGAAACTTGACAACAATGATCACACACGGTAGCCCGACTGACATTTCGGCAATTACCGAAGTATCAGGCAGATGCCCGCTGAGGGCGAAATGGGGGGCGGGGCGTGGCGATCAACGGGTGGAAAACCGAAAGAGCCGGATGGCGCTTTGCAACTGATCTGGTCACGACATGACCCAAAGCCCGGTCGTCGCCGAAGTTGATTTTCATGCTCCGGGCAAACACACGGGTTTCCTGCGCATACCGCATTCGGTTGACCGATCGGCCTATGGCTGGATCGGGGTGCCTGTCGTGGTCTTGAACAACGGCACGGGCCCCACCGCCCTGCTCATGGCGGGCAACCACGGCGACGAATACGAGGGCCAGATTGCATTGGGCAGGCTGGCCCGGGAACTGACACCGGGCGACATTCGCGGCCGGATCATCATCCTGAGCACGGCGAATGTTGCCGCTGCGCAAGCCGGTCGCAGGGTTTCGCCGCTCGATGCCGGCAACCTGAACCGCAGCTTTCCCGGCGATCCGCGCGGCACCCCCACCCGGATCATCGCCCATTACATCGAAGAAACCCTGATGCCGTTGGCCGACTATGCGATTGATCTGCATTCCGGCGGGCAGTCGTTGTTTTACCCGGCGACACTGCTTCGCGGTTCTGGCCACAATGACCGGGAACGCGCCAGCTTGAAGGCGATGCAGGACGCATTCGACCTGCCCTATACTTGGGTTTTCACCAGCGGCGGCGGGCCAGGCTCGACTGCGCCGACAGCGATGGGGGCCGCAAACCGAAAGGGCGTTGTGTCGGTCATGGCCGAACTGGGCGGTGGCGGTGCGGTCACGCCCGAAATCCTGCATCTGTGTGAGCGTGGGTTGCGGCGCGTGCTGCACGCTCTGGACATGTTGCCGGGCCATGCGCCCGACACCGCGCGTGGCAGTCGCGAAGTCAATGCCATTGGCCTGATCCACGCCTATGAAACGGGGGTTCTGGAACTTCTGAAAGAGATCGGTGACGACGTGACCAGGGATGAGGTGGTCGCCCTGATCCACCATCCCGACACGCCGTGGACCCCGGCCACGAGGCTGCGCTCGCCTTCAACCGGAATGGTGCTTTGCAAGCGAGCAATGGCGCAGGTCGCCCGCGGGGATGCGGTGTTTCAGATCGCCCGGGATGTGTCCGCATGAACTCGAACCCTGCGTTTTCGGGCAGCCTTCTGGGGCTGGAATATGTCGCGGCCGCAACCCACGGGCTGCGCGGTGTGGCCGTTCAGACACCGCTGCTGGAAAGCCATGAAGCCAACGAACGTCTGGGTGCGCGGCTGCTGATCAAGGCCGAGAACATGCAGCGCACCGGTGCATTCAAGATCCGCGGGGCCTACAATTGCATCCGCCAACTGACGAATGCGCAGAAGGCCGGTGGTGTGATCACCTATTCGTCCGGCAATCATGCCCAGGGGGTCGCCCTTGCCGCGCGCCTCTTCGGGACGCACGCGCTGATTGTCATGCCCGATGACGTGCCGGAGGCCAAGCGCGCGGCCACCCGGGCGCTGGGGGCCAGGATCGTCATGTTTTCGCGCGATGCCGAAGCCAGCGATGACGTGGTTGAGCGTCTGCGCCGGCAAACCGGGCGCATCGTGGTGCCACCAAGCGGCGACCTGCGTGTTCTGGCCGGAGCCGCCACAGTGGCGACCGAGTTGCTCGAGCAGGCATCGGGGAAGAACGCGCGGCTAGATGCTCTGCTTGTTCCTTGCGGTGGCGGCGGACTCACGGCGGCAAGTGCGGTGGTCATGGCGGCCCGGTCGCCGGATACAAGGGTCTACGCAGTCGAGCCTGCGCAGTTTGACGATACGCGCCGGTCCCTGGCGACGGGCCAGCGCGTGGCCAACCCACCCGGTCGGCGCACGATCTGCGATGCCATCATGACGCCCATGCCCAATGAACTGACGTTTGCGATCAACCGAGAGCTGCTGGCCGGCGGTCTCACGGCCAGTGACGCCGAGGTGCGTGATGCGATGCGCTTTGTCTACCGGCATTTTCGCATGGTGGTCGAACCGGGCGCCGCGGTCGGTCTTGCAGCCGTCCTGGCGGGGCAGATCGACATCGCGGGCAAGACGGTCGCGACCATCATCACCGGAGGCAACATCGATGCGGCACGGTTTTGCCGGCTGGTCGGACCGGACACGCATGAATAGGAGACCATGATGAAACGCAGGCTGATGGCCGAATGGCTGGGCACATTTTCCTTGCTGGCGACAGTCGTCGGCTCGGGCATCATGGCCGAGAACCTGGCGGGCGGGAATGTCGCGATCGCCTTGCTTGGCAACACCATCCCGACCGGGGCGATACTGGTCGTTCTGATCACCGTGTTCGGCCCGATCTCGGGGGCACATTTCAACCCGGCGGTCACGCTGAGTTTCGCCCTGCGCCGGGACATCGCGCCGGGCGATGCGGGCCTGTACGTCATCGCGCAGATCTTCGGCGGAATCGTTGGCGTTTTTGCCGCGCATTTCATGTTCGACATCGCGATCATCGAAAGTTCGACCACCCTGCGCACCGGTCCCGGCCAGTGGCTGGGTGAATTCGTGGCGACCTTCGGGCTGGTGGGCACCATTCTGGCCTGTCTGAAGGCGCGGCCCGACGC
>Ga0256839_1006160_pt1 | contig 10684 bp, 10 predicted proteins | sample 354166metaG_FD_185968 | JGI IMG/M metagenome (GOLD analysis project Ga0256839, IMG submission 185968) | Hydrothermal vent microbial communities from Mid Atlantic Ridge, Atlantic Ocean - 354-166 | ecosystem: Environmental > Aquatic > Marine > Hydrothermal vents | place: Atlantic Ocean: Mid... | reverse complement strand
ACCTCAGCCCAGCAGGCTCGCCTGTCAGCAGGGTGTGCATTATGCCGATGAAGGGCACCAGTCCATGAACCCTGCCGGCTCGCATCTCCTCCACCCAGAAGCCCACCAGCTTAGAGATGCCGGCGTTGTAGCGTCTGAGCCACCTGCGCGAAGCTTCGCTGCCACCGTCCCAGAAAAGCTCAAAGTCAAGCTGCCAGTGCACGTGGTCAAACAGGTGGAGGTTTGCCAGGTGGAGCACGTCCTCGTAGATGTCTGTGCTTAAAGATGCCACCATCCTGGCTATCAGGTCGCCCTCAAAGCGTCTTCTGAGCCACCTGAGGTTGTCCAGCACCCTCCTGTAAACTCCAGCCCCGCGGTAGCGGTCTGTGACCTCCGGGCGTCCGTCTATGGACACGAGAATTGTCCTGAACCTGCGCAGGTAGCTTTCACCCAGCCTCCTGAGCAGCAGCCCGTTGGTGTGGAGCATGTACCCGGCTGGGATGGTGTCCATTATCTCCATGAGGAGCTCTGCACGCAGCAGGGGCTCGCCGCCGTAGAAGACCAGCACGGGCTCAGGGTCCTGAGCAAGAAACCTCCTCAGGTCCTCCACCGAGTACTCCACCTCGGGGTGCTCCGCCTCCTCCCTGCTGCCACCGCAGTAGGTGCACGCCAGGTTGCACCTCTGAGTAAGGAGCAGGTGGTAGTACATGCTATTAAGCATAAAAACCTGCTTCAGTAAAATTGTAAAATGTTACCTGAGCGTGGGTCTCAGGTTTACCCGGGAGATGCAGGTAATGGCTCGCAGGTATCCTGACAGGAAGGGGAGGTTCGGCAGGTTTGGCGGCAGGTATGCGCCCGAGATTCTCATGCCAGCCATAGAGGAGCTTGAGAGCGCCTACAGGAAGCTCAGGCGTGATGCCAGCTTCAGGAGGGAGCTCAACTACTATCTGCGGGAGTATGCCGGCAGACCCACACCTCTGACCTACTGCGCCAACATGAGCGACGAGCTGGGATTTAAGGTTTACCTGAAGCGTGAGGACCTGGCGCACACGGGTGCACACAAAATCAACAACACCCTCGGTCAGGCGCTGCTGGCGAGGAGAATGGGGAAGCGCCGGGTAATTGCCGAGACAGGGGCGGGGCAGCACGGCGTGGCAACCGCAACCGCCGCTGCGGTGCTGGGGCTGAAGTGCGAGATTTACATGGGCACCGAGGACATGGAGAGGCAGAGGATAAACGTGTTCAGGATGCGCCTGCTCGGCGCGCAGGTTCATCCCGTCAGCTCCGGCTCAAAGACGCTGAAGGATGCCATAAACGAAGCCTTCAGGGACTGGCTCGCCACCGTTGAGCACACCAACTACATCTTCGGCTCGGTGCTGGGTCCGCATCCGTATCCCATGATGGTCAGGGATTTCCAGAGCGTGATAGGCAGGGAGGCGAGGAGGCAGATTCTCAGGCATGAGGGCAGGCTGCCGAGCGCCATCGTCGCCTGCGTGGGTGGCGGCAGCAATGCCATCGGCATCTTCTATCCCTTCATAGAGGATGAGGAGGTTGAGCTCATAGGCGTGGAAGCTGGAGGCGAGGGCATCGCCACCGGCAGGCATGCGGCGAGGTTTGCAGCGGGAAGGGAGGGCGTGCTGCACGGCACCTATACCTATGTTCTTCAGGACGAGCACGGGCAGATTGCCAGCACCCACAGCATAAGTGCGGGACTTGACTACCCTGCGGTTGGTCCGGAGCATGCGCTGCTCAGGGAGATTCGCAGGGCGGAGTACCACTACGCCACCGACAGGGAAGCGCTGCGGGCTTTCCACTACCTGAGCGAGAAGGAGGGCATTGTGCCAGCGCTTGAGAGCGCGCATGCCGTTGCCTGGGTGCTCGCCAACGCCCACAGGTTTGACAGGGATGACGTGGTGATAATCAACCTCTCCGGCAGGGGAGACAAGGACGTGGAGGCTGTGGCGAGGCGTGAGGGTGCCGTGTAGGCTCAGCAACAGTATAAAAATATTTATATGAGCGGCTCATAAAGGGATAGTGCATGACTGACCAGCCTGACCTCAGCGAGAGGTTTGCTGTTTACTCCGCATACGCCTTTTCTCTTGGCATAGTTGCACTCTCTCTTATCTCACTTTTCAACGACACCTTGGTTGAGCCGGACTCGCGTGCAATTGTGCTGGACATAATCTTCCTGCTGATAGGCCTCTTCATCTTCTCCGGCACCAGAAGGCTCGGCAGACGGCTTAGCTTAGCAGCTCAGGCGGAGCGAGAGCTCAGCGAGCTCATGCTGCGGCGTCTTGAGCCCTTAGTTAAGGAGCTCGCCTCAACCCAGGTTGCGATAGGCGAGCTCAGCAGCAGGGTTGACGCCATCAGCAGGCGCCTCTCAAAGCTCCAGCTCGCGCCGCCTGCGCCTCAGCCGCATGCCATCACCCAGGGCTTCCTGATAAGGAGCATGTACCTCTCCCTGCTCACCATGGGGGCGCTCCTCCTGCTCTACCTGCGCCTCACCCCCAACAGCATATACGTGATACTCATCCTCATACTGCTCTGGTGGTACGTTATAACCGACGAGTACGACATGTTCGGCGACACCGCGGTTTACCTCTTCATAATCCTGCCCATACTGCTCCTGCCGGCGGTGAGCTTAGTGCTGCTCGCCTACTCCACCCTGCAGACCCTCTACATATTTCTCTTCGTAACCTTAGTGCTCTATGTGGTGGGCTACTACAGCCTGGTCACCTACTATGCCACGGGCAGGGTGCCCTTCATAGAGAAAGCCTCCTCCGGGAACAGGATGAGGAATGGGGGGCACGTGGAGAGGAAGCTGTTCTCTCCCTCCCGCGAGCCCTTCCTTCGCGGTGCACTAAGGGCGCTCCGCAGAAAAATGAAGGAATTCAGGTGATGAAATGCGGCAGTACCTTATAATGATTGCAATAGCTGTGATGGCAGTGTATGCCGCTCATGCCCAGGAGCAGGTGGGAAACTACACCGAGATTCAGGGGCTTGAGCCTCTGGTGCGTGACTTCTCAGGCTTCGGACACGGCGGGAGCAAGTGCATCTACTGCCACGCCTTTCTCATGCCTGATCGTGAGTACGAGCAGAAGTTCCTGCAGGCTGGCTGCAGGTGTCATCAGAGCGATGTTGCAGACGGCTACAACGTCAGGATGAGGGACGTGCGGAAGCTGCACGACTCCTACACCTGCAAGCGATGCCACGCGGGCACGAGAAACGTTACGCTGCAGCTCTACCATCTGAAGGTGCACAGGAATGTGAGCTGCACCAGGTGCCACGCCGTAAAAACCACGCCCGACTTCACAGTCACCAGACCCTCAAGCATGAACTGCAAGAGCTGCCACACCTATGATATACACTTCACCCACTCGCGGGTGCTCGGGAAAGCCTGCAAGCTGTGCCACGGCACAAAGTTTGCCAGCAGGTTCACGGAGCAGGACCTGGAGCAGGCAGGCATAAAGAAGGAGTGGGTGGGCATAAACGAGACTGAGCAGCGCAAGGAGGTGAAAAAGCGTGGGTTTATTACCATCTCAAAGATACTTGCCTTTATTGCTGACCTTATCTCTTAGCTTAGCATCAGCATGCGTTAGCTTTGAGCCGAAGAAGGTAAATGCGGTGGTGGTTGAGGTGGCGGCAGCAGACAACCAGCTCCTGAGCAACAGCGTCAGGCTCAGCCTGAGGGAGAGCTCTCCGGGAGCATGCCCGGGAGTTGAGTACCCGCCCTTCATAGCCTTCAGGGTTACGGTCTATGACGGCGAAGGCAGAGCCCATGCCACCTGCTGGGGGCTGGTGCAGTACCGGGGGGATGGCATCTACAGGGCGGTGCTGTACACCGAGGACGGATACTCACCCTCGCCTGGAGACAGGGCGAGGTACTACATAAGCCTGCGGGGGAGAAACGTTAAGTGGTCTGCCAGCTATGTTGATGGAGAGATAATTCTGGAGGGTGAAGAATGAGGAGGCTCATGGTGGTTATTCTGGTTATGCTGCTTCTGCCTGCGGTGCATGCTGATGAAGCGAGAATCTCCGGCAACTACACCACCACGCCTGTTTTTTCTCCCGGGGATACGGTTGAGGTCAACGTGGTACTGGAGGATGTGGACCATGCTGGCTTTGTGGCGGTGAACTACTACCTGGTGATATACACCCCCGGGCTTGAGGTCATGGACGTGGTTGCCTGGAACGTGCGCTACAAAAAGCACATGAGCAGGGTGAACGTGACCATACCCTACACCATACCTGCCGGATGGAAGGAGGGCACCTACTTCATAAAGGTCAGAGCCTACGACGTGGCAGACGAGCAGAAAATCAGGAAGATGTACGCCGAGGCTCTGGACTGGTATTCTCCGGAGTACGAGCTGGTCAGGAAGTTCAGGTCGCTGCCCGAGGGTGAGAACGTCGGGGGTTATGATGAGTTTACGAAGGGTGAGAGCGTCGCAACCTTGGTGCTCACCAAAACCCTGCGCTTCAGGCTTGAAAAGCGGGCAGAGCCACTCAAAAGCCAGCGCTATCCAGTGAGGGTCAGCTACCTGCTGGACGGCAAACCTGTGGCTGAGCCGAAGTTCCTCCAGGACAGCAGCTTTGGCTTTAACTTCTCGGTGCGCAACGCCGTGCACTCTGGCCTGGTTGCTCTTGACTACCAGTTCATCGTGGTTTCCAGAGACGGCAGGGAGGTGAGGTACTCCTCCGGCACCACCCGCTATCTGCGCTTCAGGGGTGAGGAGGTGAGCAGGGTGTTCAGCGACACCCTTCCCCCGGGGAAGTACTACCTGATAGTGCGCGTATACGACAGAGCAAAGGAGGAGCCGCTGCAGAGCTTCCTGAAGGACCTGCTTGAGGGCAGGGTTTATGATACCCGCAAGATAGACGCCTATCGCAGGGTGCGGGAGGGCGAGGACGTGAGCGATGAGCCCTACCGCGTGCTGGGGCTGCTCAAACCCCGGGAGCAGGACACCTTAGTTTACTTTGCCAGAATACCCTTTGAGGTGCTGCCGCAGCTTGAGGCTGAAGTTAAGGGACCGGTGCCCAGGTTCCTGAGCATAGAGCCGAGCGAGTTTGTGGTGGTGCAGGGCGAACCCCTGTCGGTGAAGGTGAAGCTGAAGAACATGGGCACCGAGGGCATGGTGGATGTGGTGCTGCTGGTGAGGGGTGAGGAGAAAGGGTACGAGCTGAGGAAGAGCGTCTTCGTGAAGCCCGGAGAGGAGAAGAGCGTGGAGTTCAACCTCACCATGCCCCTCAGCGAAGGACCCTGGAAGCTCTCCATCGCCAACACGAGCCTGCGTGAGGTTGTGCTGGTCCAGAGAAAGGAGGTGGTGGAGAGGGCGAAGGAGTTTGAGAAGGAGTTTGAGCCGGTGAAGGTGCAGAAGCCGAAACTGCCCTTGGCAATTCTTGCCCTTGCCACCGCCGGCGTGCTTGTGTTCGCCTACCTGATGCGTCGCAGGCATGGCAGGCTTCCGCCCGAGCTCACGCTGCCTGTGGCGGTGGCGGTGCTGGTGCAGCTCGTGCTAATAGTGCTGTACCTGCTGTACCTGAGCACCTGACCCCATTATTTCCACTGGAGCCTCTGGAGCCCCTATCTCGCCTGCGACTCGTACAGCTCCCTCACCCTCTGCAGGGTGTCCGCCTCCTCCGGGGACTTGTCCTCCCTCACCCTGACAACCCTGGGGAAGCGCAGCGCAAACCCGCTGGCGTAGTTGGGTGAGCGCTGAATCTCCTGATACGCCACCTCAACCACCACCTCGGGCACGAGCTTCACCTCTCCTGCCTCCTGGGAGATTATCAGCGGCTTCAGCATCTCCGTGAACTCCTGGAGCTGCTCCTCTGTTACGCCGGTGCCAACCCTGCCCACCGGCAGGAGCTCGCCCGTCTCCTCATCCCTGGCGCTGAGCTCGTAGCTGCTGAGCCAGCCTGCACGCTTGCCCGTGCCCCACACCGCCCCGGTTATCACCAGGTCAAGGGTCTCCATCAGCGCCTTGAGCTTGTACATGTAGCCGACCCTCGTCCCGGGCACGTAGGGTGCACTCAGGCTCTTCAGCATTATCCCCTCATGCCCGAGCTCAAGGGCTCTGCGGTAGAACTCCTCAGCCTCAGCAACGCTTGAGGTGACAAGCTGCTCGGCAAGCTCAAACCCCTGCTCCTCCCTCACCGCCTGCTCAAGCCTCTTCCTGCGCTCCTCAAAGCTCAGGTCTATGAGCATCTCTCCGTTCAGGTAGAGGGCGTCAAACAGATAAACCTCAAAGGGAATCTCGGCAGCCATCTTCCTTACGTCGTACTTCCTTCTGAACCTGCGAAGAATCTCCTGAAATGCCCTCGGTTTTCCTGTTGCAGGGTCAACTGCCACGGCTTCCCCTTCAACCACAGCCTCCTCTGCTGCAATGCATCTCATAGCCCTCTCAGCCACATCCGGCAGCGCATCGGTAACGTTCTCCAGTCTCCGTGAGAATATCCACAGCCTATCACCCTTTCTGTGTATCTGCACCCTGGCGCCGTCGTACTTCACCTCAACCGCCGCTTTCTTCAGCTCTGCCAGCACCTTCTCCAGGCTGGGCGCAAGCTGTGCCAGCATGGGCTTCACAGGTGTTCCGGGACGCATTCTCACATCTGCAAGCCCCTGCTCGCCGTGGTGCTTGGCTATTTTTGCCACCTCACCGAAGTCGCCGCACAGCATGTAGGCACGCTCCACCGCATGGGCTGGCACAGAGAAGGCGAGGGCTACAGCGTCCCTCACCAGTCCCTCAGCCACACCCACCCTGAGCTCCCCCAGCACCGTTCTTGCAATGTACCTTGCTTCTATGGGCTCTGCATGCGAGAACAGCTCTGCCAGCAGCTTGAGCTTCCTGTCGTGGGAACCCTTACCTGAGGCTGCGGCAATCTTCTCAAAGGTGCCGTAAACTTCCCTGACGGTTAGCTTCCTGGCTAAGAGGGTGGTCTGGACCTTGCGCTTCAGCATGGCTTCGGCTGCGCTGCCTGCATCACCCGCCTCTGCAACCGCACGCTTCACCTCCTTCGGCGAGGTGCCGCAGACAAAGGCTATGGCTTCGTAGAGCATGCTGGGTCCCACGCCGAGCTCCAGACCGCTCCACTCGGGGAACACCCTGCCCATAAGCAGACCCGCAAGTATTCCGAGCAGCTCTTCGTCAGCCCTCCGCAGCACCTCCGCGATTATCTGCGTCTTCTCAATCTTGCCCGGGGTCTCCTCAAGCCTGGCATACACCATGGCAAGCTCACTGTACAGCATCTCTAAGCCTCCCCAGCATCCTCTCGTGCTTGGGGCACAGCTTCTGGCTGAGCTGTGCTCTCAGCACTTCATGCTGCCATCTGGAGTCGTAGAGCATGCATTCAGCGCTGTTGCAGAAGGCTTCACCGAATATCTGGTAAAAAACCACCTGCACCGCATAGCTTGCGAGCACCCTGCTCAGCCTCTCATCCCCCTGCCTCAGCCTGTCAGCGGATACCTCCTCCGCCGCTGCCTCGCTCATGAGCGCTCTTGCCAGGTGGTACTCTCTGCTCCTTGCGGGTGCCTCCACCGCGCCTGAGGCAGACACCAGCCCGGGAATGCCCAGCACCACAACGCGTAGGTGGGGCACGCCGGCGTCGCAGGTGGCGATGAGCCTTTCTGTGAGCACCACGTGCACCACGTCAAGCCCCGCCTCATGCGCCGGGATGAAGCCGCGAAGATAGCTCTGGAGCAGCAGGGCATGGTAAACCACGCCTCCCGGGGTGCATTCGCCTGCCAGCACCCTGCGCTCGTACTCAACCTCTCCAGGCAGGGGTCTTCTGGGAGAGTTGCTGCAGGGCATTCCGAGCCTGAGCCCAGCAAGCCCTCTTGCGCACTCCCCTGCCTCACCTGCAAACCTCTTAAGGAAGTCCCCCCTGAGCTCTGCTCTTATTCCGATGCCCTCAAGCTGCTCCCGCACACCTTCAAGCTCTGCACCTGCATCACTGTAGAGCAGAACCTTCATCCTTCTGCGCCCTCAAGCAGCTTCAGCGCAGCCTCGGCGGCACGCTTACCCGAGAGCAGCATCGCTCCGAAGGTGGGACCCATTCTGGGCAGACCGTAAACTGTTGAGACCGCCATCCCGGCAACTATCAGCCCGGGGTAAGCCTCGCCGGTGTGCTCAACCACCGCATCCTCGCTCCTCTCAACCCACATTGCCGAGTAGCCTCTGACCTCCATGAGCCCACGCCTGACCAGTGCGCTGACAACCTCCGCATCATGCCCTGTTGCGTCTATCACAACCTTCGCCTGCAGGGATATGGGGTCAACGCAGGTTATCTCCCGGGGCAGCGCTGACACGGGTGTCCAGTTTATGACCACTCCAGCAACCCTCTCCCCCCTTATAACCACATCCTCCACCTTGGTCATGTTGAGGATTCTAACGCCAGCATCGCAGGCGCTGGCGATGAGCTTGGAGCAGGCGTGCGGACCGTCTGTGACGAAGAGCCCGGGGGAGTGCTCTGTGTAGGGTATTCCGAGCTCGTCCAGCACCCTGTGGGCGGGTGCCCTGACGGTGACCTTGTTCATCAGGTATCCGCCTATCCAGAAGCCTCCCCCGAGATAGTTGTTCCTCTCAACGATGAGCACCTTCACACCCCTCTGCGCCAGCTCCCTGCCGGCGCTCAAGCCAGCGGGTCCGCCGCCAACTATTATAACATCGCTCTCCGCATGCTCAGCCAGCATGCGGGAGAACTCTTCAACAATAGCCCTGGTGACGTTCTTCTCCTCAACCCTGTCAAAGAGCATGCTCTCGCCTCCTCTGCACATGCCTACGCTAACCTTCACATCAAAACTTGAACATTCTGCCTACAAGCTGAAGGCTTATCCTGCCCTGGGGGGCAACCAGCCTGAGCTCGTCATCTTGCAGCTCAAGCACGCCCGCACGCTCAAGCGCAGTGAGCAGGGGCTCTGCCTCAAACTCAGTGGCTCTGTTCAGCCTGAGCACGTGGGTCCTGCCGAAGCACCGGCGCTCAACCAAGCCCAGCTCCTCAAGCACGCGGCAGTGCCTGCTAACGCTGCTTACCGGTAACTCAAGCGCCCTTGCTATGGCAGAGATGTGCATGTCGCCGTCGCTGAGCACCCTGAGAATCCTGCGCCTGACGTCGCTTCTGAGGGCTATCATCAGGCTTTGCAGTGAGGGCATGAGATGGTTTCTGCGGGCGGGTGATATAAAGATGACTGAAGCTGGCTGGGGATAATTGTCAGAGAGCTTAATCACAGGAGGAGCGCAAGGAAGGGTACAGGAAAGGAAGGGCGAGGGTGGCAGGTTTAATGTACGGTGAGAGGTTAAATGTCGCTTCAGCCAATGAGATGCTAAAAACGGCAGAAATATATGCCCACGTGAGCACCAGGAATCTGTGTGTGTTCTAACAGAGTATATAAGCCACTTGCAAAGAACGACTTACAAAATCTGTTAAGGTGCAGCCTCTCATTATCTTAATCCAAAAATTGGCGTCAATGACTTTGATATCTGGCATTTCTGCAAAGAAGCTGAAAATATTGTTTCCCTATACGGAGGTCACAAACAAATCATAAAGGGATGCAGAGGTATTCCAGTTCCTATCAGGGCAACCCGGAACAAATTATTCAACCCCCCATACGAGCCACATCTCAGCCAGCGCCTGAAGCTTCTCATTTTCTCGGTTCTCCATGAGCTTTTTCAGAGAATGTTCTCGTCCGCCCTCTCCAGTTATATCACTGCTCTCGCTTCCAGCATGCTGCAGAGCTCTCCCAAAACTCACATATAAACCAGACCGAATGGAAATTTAAGCCTGACAAACAGCTCTTCCATGGCATCACTCAATGCAGACCCCCACCTCCAGCCTGCCTATCGCATCCCGACCTCTGCTGTTACCCGCTACTCCTCCCACAGCTTCAGCGTAACAACCACCAAATGCTTCTTCTTAGCTGCCGTCGCATCCACCACAGGACCGAACTCATCCGGCTCTATTTCTCCGTCATTATTGAGATCAGGAACATAGCCCTTGGGTACCTCTATGATAGTGAAGTTTCCATGGGGTACTGGCTGATTGGACGACATTCCACGCCGGTCCAGCAGAATATAGGTGGTATAGTTGGTGTAGCTCTTCAGTTGCACTCTATAATTGCCAGAGGAATCTCTTGGGTTCCAATTACCGAAATCAAACCTAACTTTGGCTGTCGTGGTTTTGCCTGCGGGTAAATCAGTTACAGGGGCGATGTTGCTACCTGGAGAATCTGATGTCTCACACCACCAATCGTAAGTGCCACATATTTGGTCGCCATCCGTTTCCTCATGCATGCCCATAGCCTGAGGAAACGCATACTCACATCCTGGCCCAGTGTCTTCAAAAGTCTTCACGTTCTCTATATAGGGTCCGCCATGCATACCACCTCCTCCACCACCCATACCACCACCCATACCACCGCCGCTGGGTACCGTCACAACAGCCACGAAGTAGTAGTCGTAGTAGCTTGTGTTGTCGGTGCTCCAGGATATGGCATAAACTTCACCATTGTCATCCATATTACCCATGTTGAGAGACTGCTCACACTGGGGAGATGTGCTCTCATTCAGCACTCTCATTATGTATGTGGAGGTAACTTTTGTTGCCACCACCACGTCCTGTGCGTTTGAGGAGTTGCCCCTGCTCATTCTGAGCATGTTCTTTCCGCCGTAGGTCCAGTAGTAGGAGTAGTTGTAGGGAGAAGCCATCAGGT
>Ga0256839_1006159_pt1 | contig 10685 bp, 9 predicted proteins | sample 354166metaG_FD_185968 | JGI IMG/M metagenome (GOLD analysis project Ga0256839, IMG submission 185968) | Hydrothermal vent microbial communities from Mid Atlantic Ridge, Atlantic Ocean - 354-166 | ecosystem: Environmental > Aquatic > Marine > Hydrothermal vents | place: Atlantic Ocean: Mid... | reverse complement strand
TCTCTCCGCTCGATGTGACGGACGGAGGACTTTTGCAAGAGTCTCAATTATTGATTTACTGCTCTTGTCCTCCATGCCGTCTCTCCCGGCTTTAATCCATACGCGCTTCGACTTTGACGTTTCCGTGAGGGTGCTTGCCGTATTCTCCACGAATTGCCCGTGTTGTGATATGCTAATAAACCTTAATGTTGCACAAGCCGGCAGGGGGGTCCGCCGTAAAACCATCTGACTCTCCAGCCCGCGGGCGGTGTTTTCATAACACTGTAAGGTTTATGCAACTGTAAAGTGAAAACAGATGACCGAACGCGAATCCGGAATCAAAGGCGGCAAAGAGGATAACCTCACGGCGGGGGCAAGGGGCGGAGCGGTTGCATTCGTATTAAAGACGTCATCCACTCTGCTGAGCTTTTTAAACCAGATCATACTTGCGAGGATCCTGGGCGCCGGGGGGCTCGGCGAAGTCATGCTTGCCCTGAGCGTGATAAACATATCCGCTATGCTTGCAAAGTTCGGCATGGAAGGCGCGATGATGCGCTTCATTCCCCTGTACATCGAGAAAGGGGACGAGGCGCGCCTGAAGGGGACAATATACTTCGCACTTAAATTCTGCATCATGCTCTCTGTATTCTTCGTATTTCTCGTGTGGCTGTCCTCGGGGTTTATCTCCGCCTCGGTATTTCATTCAGAGGGGCTCCTGAAGCTGCTGCCCATTGCAGCCGTAGCCATACCGGCCAATGTCCTGTATGATGTGACAGGCGGCATTTTAAGGGGGTACAGGGAGACGTTCAGGGCCCTGCTTCCGCAGTTTCTCATTTCGCCTTTCCTGAGGCTGGTGATATTCCTCCTGTTGAGCATAAGAGGCGGCACCCCCTTTTATGCCGTAACCGCGTTTGTCGCCGGTGAGATCATCGCAATGTTTTTCTCGCTGAAGTTCCTGTCCGCAAAGACAGGGAAGATCGGAACCCGGGTGCGGAAAAGTGAATACAGGGAGGTTCTGGATGTTGCGTTTACAATGATATTCACGGGCCTCAGCCTGTTTCTGTTTACGCAGGCTGACATATGGATAGTCGGAATGTTCACCACAACGGAGTCCGTGGGCATATACGGTGTGACCGTGCGTCTCGTAACGCTGGTGGCTTTTTCCCTCGGGGCCTTTTCCACCATCATCCCGCCCATTATGTCATCAGTGCATGCATCGGGCGACATGAACGAACTGAAAAGGGTGGTAAGAGAGAGCACCCGCTGGATACTCAGCACTGCAATGCCCATAATCCTGATTCTCACCCTTGAGGGCAATCTTATCCTGAAATATTTTTTCGGAGACGAATTCATATCCGGATACACGGCCCTGCTCATCCTGTGCGCAGGACAATTGATAAACGCCGGGTCGGGCCTAGTGGGCTATTTGCTGCAGATGACCGGCGGGCACAGGAGCCTGATGAAGATTACGGTCTTCTGGGGGATTCTCAATGTGCTGCTGAATACGGTCCTGGTGCCGGTGTGGGGCATTGCAGGCGCGGCGCTGTCAACATCCTTCTGCCTTGCCATGGTAAACGTCACGGCGGTTTTCGTGGTTTACAGGAAACTGTCGGTCTACACCCTGGCAAAGGGAGCGGGGTTTGATATGATTTTCATTGCCGGTGTTGCGGCTGGTTACGCCGTTTGCACTTACAGCGGTTATCCCGCGGGACAACATCTTCTCCTGGCAGCCGCACTTGTCATTTACATATCCAGGGCCGTGTATAATAACGACCTCCCGTGGCGCCTCCTGCTGCGGGGCGGTAAACCCTGATGTGGCACGAGCAGGGGAGTCCGGCGTAAAACCCCGGACTCCCCTGCTCCGCCGCCGGTATTTTATGCCGCTGTAAGGTTTATTTTATCACCATGACGCTTACACCTGCGGATTTCTTCAACACCTCAACCGTCACATCCTCACCATAACGCCTGATGACAAGTTCCACGCTCGTTGTTCCGGTTACGGAGAGGTTCCTTATGGTCAGATGATCCAGGAATTCCGGTAAAGTGGGCTGCCTGAATATCACCCGTTCACTGCCGGATTCAAAGTCAAGCCCGAGGGAGGCCTGAAGCATCAGCAGGAGTGAACCGGACGCCCATGCCTGAGGCACGCAGGCAACCGGGTAAAGGGTGGGGGGTGCCCCCCTTCTCCTGGTGAAACCGCAGAAGAGTTCGGGAAGGCGTTGAAACTCCATGAACACCGATGCATCGAAGATGGCCGAGAAAACCTTCCTGAAATGCCTTCTTAATCCTATGGAGGCCAGCCCGTAAGCTATGATTGCATTGTCATGCGGCCACACGGAGCCGTTGTGGTACGACATCGGGTTATAGAGCGCCTCGCGTGAGCTGAGGGTCCTTATTCCCCATCCGGAAAAGACCGCATCCGATGTCAGTGTCTCCGCCACTCTCACGGCCCTGTCATGATCCGCGATTCCGGTGAAGAGGACATGCCCGGCATTGGAGGCCACCACCCTGCAGGGTTTCTTTTCTCCGTCGAGCGCAAGCACGTAGGTGCCCATTTCCTCATCCCAGAACGTCCTGTTGAATTTCTCCTTCAGTTCCCCGGCCTCTTCAAGAAGCCTCTGCGACAGTTTCTCCCTGCCCGTCAGAGCGGCCAGCATGGCCGCCTCTTTTTTTGCCGCATACTGGTAAGCCTGAACCTCACAGAGGGCTATAGGTCCTTCGGCGAGCGATCCGTCACGATGGAAAACGGAATCATGGGAGTCCTTCCATCCCTGGTTCCGCAATCCCCCGGCGTCCGGTACGTACTCTATAAAACCGTCATGGTCTATGTCACCGTAATCCTTCATCCAGGCAACAGCCGCCTCTATATTGTCACGGATGTCAAGTATGAACCGGGTGTCCCCGGTCCTCCTCCAGTAAGCACCTGCAAGCATGATAAACAGCGGGGTTGAGTCGACGCTGCCGTAATAAAGCCCGAAAGGAATCTCGCCCAGCGCCGCCAGCTCGCCTTTGCGCACCTCGTGCAGAATCTTGCCGGGCTCCGCGGCCCTGGCCCTGTCCACGCTCTTTGCCTGCCTTGCGGCAAGATAGCTGAGCACTCCCCGCGCAAGGCCTGGCCTTATCCACAGCGTCTCCAGCGCCGTGATTATTCCGTCCCGGCCGAAGGGCGTGCAGAACCAGGGGATGCCGCCGTAAGGGTAAGCGCCTTCACCGGACTCGGTAAGCATCATGTTTATGTCCGACAGCGAACGGTTGACGGACCTGTTGAACAATTCATTGGAGGTTTCCACGTCTGCGCTGTTTCTGGTTTTTTCCCTCAGCCTGCGGCGTGACTTCTTCAATGCATCCGTGAAATTCACAGGCGTGCAATTCCGGTTGTCCGTGACACACGCGATCGTAAAGTAAATCTCCCTGGCGCCGCCCGGCTGCAGGGGCAGAAGAAACGAGAACGATTTGTTATGGAACGATTCCGGTTTTTCAGAGACCGTAATGAGGGTCTTCCTGGTGACGCCGTCAAGCCCCTCGTATGAGAGTTCCACCGTATTGCCTGCATATTTTATCGGCTGGTGCCGTCCCTCCCGTTTTCTCTTAAGGCCCCTTACCTCGAATATATCCTTGAAATCCGCGTCAACGAGTATGTCGAGGGTGACGGTTACGGCCTTCCGTCCGAAATTTCTTACCCTGATGTGTTCGAGATACCGCGTCTCGTTCAGTATCTTTGAACGCATGATGTGGAGCAGGTCTTTTGATACAAGGAGACGGTCCTTTGCATAGAGGTCCGGGTTCGTCAGGTCCACGGTCAGCAGGATGTCGTCCTCATCGACATTGGAACTGAGAAAAAGCGGTCTCAGGCCGTTTATCCTCAACTCATACAGTGATAGAAACCGGGTGCCGCCGAAATACAGCCCCTGCTCATTCCTTCCGACCGGTAATATGTCGCCGAAACGGTTGAAGACTCCGAATATCTCACCATCCTTGATTATGAGTTTTGAAGGATCGAGGATGGAAGATGTGGCTGATATATAATACTTGTCGTTTATTATACTGAAGTCGGGCATTGCTGCATAACGGTTCCCGAGACAATATCGCACGCCGGGCGGAATAACCTGCCCGTTTATGCAGGATCAGGATTCATATGATTTAGGGTTAATTGTGCAATTATAACATTTTAACTGCGCCTGCATTAAGGTTGAAGGGCGGACCCTCCTGCCAGCAGGTGATGTTTTTATGCAATATTCAAGGTAAAGCGATACGGCAGACACACCGGAGCACCCGGAGGGGGCTCCGGTGCATTCAGTTGTATGAATGTTGCAAATCGGCCCTGACGCCGGCGAGTTCGCGCGTCCCCGCGCCTATCTTCTTCATCAGGAGCAGGTTGTAGGTCATGAGGTAATCCCTTGCCATTCTTTCCGCTGAAAAACGTATCTCAAAGCGCTCCCTGCACAGTTTCCTTGAAAAAGCGGACAGGTCGTTTACGATGTGCCGGGCGGCCTCATCGTCATTTTCAAATATAAATCCGGTGATGCCGTGGTCAACCACTTCCGGAATGGAGCCCCTTTTCCTGGCGATCACCGGTGTGCCGCAGGCCATGGACTCGATCATGGCGAGCCCGAAAGGTTCGGGCCAGTCCACGGGATGAAGGAACGCCAGTGCGGAGCCTATCAGCGAGTTCTTTTCCTCATCATTGATCTCCCCTATAAATTCCACAAGGGAGTTGTTCAGCAGCGGCCTGATTACAGCCTCGAAATACTCCCTGTCCGCTCTGTCCACCTTTGCGGCTATCTTCAGCGGGATGCCGGTCTTGAGGGCTATATTTATGGCGGAATCCACTCTTTTCTCGGGCGATATTCGTCCGACATATACGAGATAGTCTCCGCCTTTTTCATTGAAATCGTACAGGTCTTCCGGCACGCCGTGATACACCGTTGCGATCCAGTTTGCATATGGCAGCGGTTTCCTCTGCGCATTGGATATGGATATGAGCGGGGCCTCATTGTACTCTCTGAAGATATACCTGAGGTCCCACAGGTCCAGCCTGCCGTGCAGTGTGTTTACAACGGGCAGCATGGTTCTCCGTCCGAGAACGAATCCCATGCTGTCGATATGGGAATGTATGATATCAAACTCGTCCCGGCGTTTAAGCGCCTCTTCCATTGCAAGCAGGTGCAGGCTCACCGGGTCCGCGCAACGGCTTTCAAATCTCAACGCCCGTTCAAACAGCGGAACGAGCCTCGCCGACGTCCGTGAATCAGCGGATGCGAAAAGGACAACTTCATGCCCCATCTTCACCAGTTCCTCGGTAAGATACGAGACTATCCTTTCCGTCCCCCCGTATAATTTGGGAGGCACGCTTTCATACAGAGGAGCAATCTGGGCTATTCTCATAACAGTTCCCTCCTTTCCCGTAGTATGATTCCGCGCTTTCTCTTAAGAACACTCCTCTTCAGCGCTCACGGCCTGAGAGCGCTGATTTTTTATTTACAAAAATTTTCCACAAAAGTCAATGATTTTTCACCTGCGCGAAAGCAAGACATATGCCAGGGAAGCAACCATTTAATTAATTACAATAACTTACAGCAGATAAAACGGAAAGCGGAGCGCAGGGACAAAGCCGGCACGTAAAGGGCCGGGACATACTGGCCATAATGAGGACAGAATGTCCTGCTTTCCCTGCCGGCGGAGGAGTCCGGCGGAAAGCCTTTATAAAGCGACGGACTTCTGTAAATATGCCGGGATGCATTACAGGCGGAATATTTCCAATGAAAAAATATTTATGTTACAATTTACCCTGACATTGCCTTAACCTTAATGTTGCATGAATGTGCAGGAGGGAAGATGTATGCAGATTAAGGACCTTATCAGGAAAAACAGAAGTTACCGCCGGTTCCGCGGGGATGAAAAAATAAGGGCGGCAACGTTGAAGGGCCTCGTGGACCTCGCGCGGCTGTCCGCGTCGAGCGCGAACCTGCAGCCGCTGAAATATTGCCTTTCCTCCGACTTCAGGACAAATGAAAAGATATTCCCCTGTCTGAAATGGGCGGGGTATCTTAAAGACTGGGACGGCCCTGCCGAAGGTGAGAGGCCGCCTGCTTATATAATTATCCTGGGTGATACACGCATCAGTAAGAGTTTCGGATATGACGCGGGAATTGCGGCGCAGAGCATCCTGCTGGGAGCCGTGGAGAGGGGGCTTGGGGGGTGCATAATCGGCTCCGTTGACAGGAAAGCTCTCGCAAAGGCGCTCGGGATACCCGGGCATTTCGAGATACTTCTCGTCATCGCCCTCGGCAAACCCGCGGAAAAGGTGGTGATAGAGAAGGTCGGCGAATCAGGTGATATCAGATACCGGCGTGATGAAAAGGGCGTTCATCATGTGCCCAAAAGACAACTGGAGGATATAATCGTTACCCCGTGCGGTTCCTGACAGCGGAGAGATACTTCTCCGTGTTTTTCCTGATATCCCCCCTGAGAATTCCCGAAATCACCGCAACCGCATCCGCACCGGAGGCAAGCACGTCACCGGCATTGCCGGGTGTAATCCCACCTATTGCAACCACGGGGATTTTCACGCGGCTTTTGATCTTCCTCAGGGCATTCAGCCCCCTGGGCCTGCCCGCGTCTTTGGTGGCGGTGTATGACACCGGGCCGAACCCTATGTAGTCCGCCCCTGCATCCTGCGCCGCGAGCGCCTGTTTCAGGCTGTGTGTCGAGACGCCGATGAGCTTTTTCACGCCCAGTATCCTTCTTGCCTCCTCGACCGGCATGTCGTCCTGCCCGAGATGCACGCCGTCGGCATTGACCGCCATTGCAATGTCGACATAATCATTTATAATGAATGTTGTTTTGTTTTTCAGGGTGAGCGACCTGATGGAGAGCGCCTCCCTGTAGATGTCCTTCCCTGACATCTGTTTTTCCCGCAACTGGATCATCCGGATGCCTGCCGCTATCGCCCGGCGCACCGTCCGGGTATGTGACAGGCCGGAGATGTCCCTGTCCGTGATGAGATATAGAAAACCGTTGAATGCGAACAACCTGCCGAACCCTATTTGTCCCCGGCGCTGTTTTTTTCGAGAAAATGCGTGTTGAAGTTTCCGCTTATGAAGTCGGGGGAATCCAGTATCTTCAGGTAAAACGGAATAGTGGTTTTTATGCCTTCTATTATGAATTCCCTCAATGCCCTCCGCATTTTCACTATGGCTTCCGCCCTGTCCCTGCCGTGGACTATGACCTTTGCGATAAGGGAATCATAATGCGCGGGCACCTTCCACCCTGAAAAGGCCGCGGTGTCCGTCCTCACACCCTGTCCTCCGGGCGGAATAAACAGTGAGACCGTCCCGGGGGATGGAAGAAACCTCTCCGGGTCCTCCGCATTGACCCTGCACTCTATACTGTGCCCGGAAAACCCGATATCCTCCTGCCTGAGGGACAGGGGGAGCCCCGCGGCGAGTTTTATCTGCTCCTTTATGATATCCACATTCGTGATCATTTCCGTCACGGGATGCTCAACCTGTATCCTTGTGTTTATCTCCATGAAATAGATATGATTGCTGCTGTCGAGGATGAATTCTATAGTGCCGGCGTTCCTGTATTTCATGGCCTTCGCCGCCTTTATTGCTATATCGCCTATCTTTTTCCTGAACTTGGGGTTTGAAAAAATGAAGGGCGCCTCTTCAATGAGTTTCTGGTGCCTGCGCTGGATGGAGCAGTCCCTCTCGCCGAGATGTACCATGTTGCCCTTGTTGTCGGCAAGAATCTGGACCTCGATGTGCCGTATGTCGGAGAGGTATTTTTCAATGTACAGGTCCCCGTTGCCGAATGCCGCGACAGCCTCCCTCTGGGCCATCTGGTACATCTGCCTCAGGTCTTTTTCATCATGTACTATTCTCATGCCCTTGCCGCCCCCGCCTGCAGAGGGCTTGAGTATCACGGGGAATTTTATCTTCCTTGCCGTCTTCAGCGCATCCTCTTCATCCGCAACAGGCCTGTCGCTGCCGGGGACAACCGGTATGCCTTTTCTCTTCATTATCTGGCGGGCCTTTGATTTGTTGCCGCCTATGCGGATGTTCTCGGCGGAAGGCCCTATAAAGGTGATCCTTGAGGCGGTGCAGGCCTCGACGAACTGCGGATTCTCGGCAAGGAATCCATAGCCCGGATGCACTGCCTCTGCGTCCGTTATCTCTGCGGCGCTGATAATGGCGGGGATATTCAGGTAGCTCTGCGCCGAGGGAGCCGGGCCTATACAGACAGCCTCATCCGACAGCCTGACGGGCAGGGTGTTCCTGTCTATGTCGGAGTACACGACGGCCGTCCTGATGCCGAGTTCATGGCATGCCCTGATAATCCTGACCGCGATTTCACCCCTGTTGGCTATGAGAATTTTCTTAAATAAATGCATCGCTGTATTGAAAATTAAAATTCATTGAGCGGGTTCTATGAGGAAGAGGGGCTCGCCGTATTCAACGGGCTGCCCGTTTTCCACGAGAATCTTCGCAATAATGCCGTCGGTGTCGCTCTCAATCTCGTTCATGAGCTTCATCGCCTCGACAATACACAGCACCTGTCCCTTCCTGACCCTGCTGCCGACCTCCACGAAAGGATTCGCCTCGGGTGACGGCGCCCTGTGGAATATGCCGACAATGGGAGATGTCAGGGTTACAAGCCTCTGCTCCTCAGCGACCTCCTTTTCAGCTTCCGCGGCCTGGGCGGCTGTCTTGCCCGGCTGGGGCGCAACATCAAAAGACGAGAGGAACTTTTCCCTTTTGATCTTCAGCTTCGAGCCTTCCCTTTCAATCTGAATCTCTGTGATGTCGGTATCCCGCAACAGCTCTATCAGATTTTTTATTTCATCCAGTTCCATTATTTGACCCTCTCAATGTATTCCGATGTTCTCGTGTCGACTTTTATGATGTCCCCTTCATTCAGATGAAAAGGCACCTTGACGACGGCCCCCGATTCCAGCACCGCAGGCTTGCTGCTGCCGCTGGCGGTGTCGCCCCTGAACCCGGGCTCGGTTTTTTCTATCTTCAGCTCGACGAACATGGGCAGCTCCACGGTCAACGGCTCGCCGTTGTAGAGCAGTATTTTGACCTCCATATTTTCCTTCAGGAATTTTTTTGCATCCCCCAACTGCTCAAGGGACAATGGCATCTGCTCGTAAGTTTCATTGTCCATGAAATGATACAATTCGCCGTCGTTGTACAGGTACTGCATTGACCTTTCCTCGAGATTGGGGGTTTCAAATTTTTCCCCGCCTTTGAAGGAATCATCGAAGATGCTGCCCGTCTTCAGGTTCTTCAGTTTTGTCCTGACTATCGCACCACCCCTGCCCATCTTGTGGTGCTGAAAGTCTATTATTTCATGCGGCGCGCCCTTGTATTCAATCCTGGCGCCTTTCCTGAAGTCGCTCGTTGCTATCATTATATCCGTTACCTCGCTATTATCATCAGATTTCCCGTAAGAGAAGTCAGCACATCGGCCTTTTTTTTCCCGACGGCCACCATGTCTTCTATTCTTACGCCGCCGAAACCCGGGACATATATGCCGGGTTCCACGGTAAACACCATGTTTTTCTCGATTATCTCCCTGTTACGCCATGATACAACAGGTTTTTCATGAACTGCAAGCCCCACGCCGTGCCCCGTGCCGTGCCCGAAGAAATCACCGTAGCCCGCGGCCCTGATATAATCCCTGGCCGCGCCGTCCACTGCCGCGGATCTGATGCCCGGCCTTACCGATTTTATCGCCCGGTTCCGCGCCTCCAGTACGGTATAGTATAATTCTTTCTGCCTGGAAATGCTCCTGCCTCTCATGAGCACCGTTCTCGTCATATCGGAGAAGTAGCCGTTGTATTCCCCTCCCCAGTCAAAGACAACAAGATCGCCCTTTCTCAACTTCCTGTCGGAAGGTCTTGCGTGGGGGAGTGCCGACATGGGGCCGGAAGCTACTATAACCTCAAAGGGCAGGGTTTTGCAACCTTCCTTCCTGAGAAATTCCTCGAGTTTCAGCGCGAGTTTCCGCTCCGTGACACCTGTCTTTATAAGGGGCAGGAGTTTTTGAAAGGCTGATTCCGCCCTGGACACGGCCTTCCTGATACACGCAAGCTCCTGCCGTGACTTTACGGCCCTCAGGGACCCGACCAGACCGGTAAACGGCCGGAGCTTTATCTTTCTCTTCAGGAGCTTCCTGTAAAATCCGAAGGTGACATTGTGGTCCTCAAAGCCCAGCGTCCTGATTCCGTACTCATCGCATATGTCCTTTATCTCGCCGGTTCTTTCCGAACGCTCAATCCTGATGGTGTACCCTTTCACCTCGGACCTTGCCTGTTCCCCGTAACGGAAATCAGTGACGAACAGGGAGTGTTTGCGGGTAATAATGATAAAACCGGAAGACCCCGTGAATCCCGAGAGATACCGCACATTAACCGGGTCGGTGATAAGGATTCCGCCGACCCGGCGTCCGGAGATCTTTTCCCTGAGAAGCTCTCTTCTTTTTTGCATCGGCCTGTCATCTCCCGGGCAGCCCGCGAAATTGAAACCGGAGGGATGCCAGCAGTATTATATCAGACCGCCGGCGTTTTTTTTAGGTAGCGTAAAATATTCTGTGTAAATTTGAATAAAAAAAAGAAAGGGTGTATTCTCCATAAGTTTGACTAAAAACTTTTAAAAGGAGGAATACACCCATGCCAGCAAAAGAATTAACGAATTTAA
>Ga0256839_1006158_pt1 | contig 10686 bp, 8 predicted proteins | sample 354166metaG_FD_185968 | JGI IMG/M metagenome (GOLD analysis project Ga0256839, IMG submission 185968) | Hydrothermal vent microbial communities from Mid Atlantic Ridge, Atlantic Ocean - 354-166 | ecosystem: Environmental > Aquatic > Marine > Hydrothermal vents | place: Atlantic Ocean: Mid... | reverse complement strand
GCTATTTTGTGTGCATCGCCGCAATAACATAAACATCATAGCGGGTATTTTTACTGCTGATGCTCATAGTCGGCGAGCGCTTCGATATCAGCTTTGCCCCCTTGGGCCGCTTGACTACCACACGCTTGCGGGCACAGTTGAGAGCCGCTGCCAACAGATCACCACTATCAGCAGGCTCACCAAGCAGAAGCTGAAACAGGCGCATCTCTTTCTTCACCAAAGCCGATTTCTCCCGGTGGGGATACATGGGATCAAGATAGATCACATCCGGCTTTTCACTACACTGCCGTAAATACTCTGTGCTATCCGCATTAATCAGTGTCATTCGCAAGCAAATTTCTGCAAGGCTACTCTGCCCTCGCTGCAAACCATCCTCAAGCAGCGCGGCGATGATGGGATTCTGCTCTAACATGGTCACCTGACAACCCAGAGTGGCAAAGACAAAACTATCCCGCCCCAACCCCGCTGTAGCATCAAAAATATGTGGATTAACTCCCGGCTTTAACCCTAAAGCCCTCGCCATAGGCTGGTTACGCCCACCACCAAATTGACGGCGATGCGCCGCTTTGCCCCCCACAAAGTCAACATAAACAGGACCCGGCGCACCCGGGGTATTAAGGCAGAGCTGCAACCGCTCATCGGTAAACTCTAAATTAAATTGTGGCGACTCACCACAGGGCAGCGCCAAGCACTTAGCCAGCCTATCAGCCTCTGCTTGGCGTGTGGGATTACTGGCGATAATGGCAACCGTGGTGTGTGGCATCGTCTATTACATGGCTTATCAGGAGCTGCTATCATAACCTGATCAATCAATAATCGGGAATTCATCGTGTCACAACACGCCGCACAGCGCCTGGAAAACTATCCACCGTTTAAATCGATGAATATAAAAGTACTGGCGCTGGATGAGCAGTGGCGGCAGGTGCGTATTTTACTGCCACTGGAGCCACAAAACCTTAACCCCGGCGGTACGCTGTTTGGTGGTGCGATGGCCTCGCTGGCAGACCCGATAGCGGCACTGGCTTGTGCCCAGCGTTTCCCTGATTACACGGTGTGGACAAAGCGGCTACAGCTGGATTTCTTACGTCCAGGCAGTGAAGATCTGGTTTTGCAATTTGATTTTCCTGATGAGCTGCACCAGCAGATCAAAACCATACTGACTGAGAAGGGGAGTCACACCCCCCGCTTCGAATACGGCTTTTATCGAACCGATGGTACCCACTGCTGTCAGATTAGCTGCGAGGTCGCCATTCGCCCGGCAGACCCCAACAGCCAGCGCTTGGGCTTTAGGAACAGAGAGTAATAATCGTCACACGGCACCTCAAAACCACCCCTAATCACACATTAAACATAAGACAGATCATCATGAAGCAAAAAACATTTTACTGGTACGACTACGAATCTTTTGGCCTGAACCCGATGAGTGACCGTCTAGCACAATTTGGTGGTGTGCGTACCGATGAAGATCTCAATATTATTGGCGAGCCGTTGATGATCTACTGCAAACCTGCCAATGATTTTTTCCCCAGCCCCACCTCTTGTTTAATTACCGGCATCACACCGCCAATGGCACTTGAAGCGGGGCTGCCCGAGGTGGAGTTTATCCGCCAGATCAATGAGCAGTTCAGCGAGCCAAATACCTGCGTGCTGGGTTATAACAACCTGCGTTTTGATGATGAGTTTACCCGCTACACACTCTACCGCAACCTAATGGACCCCTATGCACGGGAGTGGCAAAACGGCTGTAGTCGCTGGGACCTTTTAGATGTGGTGCGAATGACCCGAGCGCTGCGCCCGGAGGGCATTGAGTGGCCCACCACCGAAGAGGGTCGTCCCTCGGTTCGGCTGGAAGACCTCACCACGGCAAATGGCATTGCGCACGAATCGGCTCACGATGCGCTCTCTGATGTCTACGCCACCATCGCCATGGCCAAGCTGATTAAAGAGAAGCAACCGAAACTGTTCGAGTACGTTTACAACAACCGTAACAAGCGTAAGCTCAGTAAACTGCTTGATCTAGGTGAGCAGAAACCGGTGATTCATGTCTCAGGTATGTACCCGGTAGAGAAGGGAAACATGGCCATTGTGGTACCGATTGCTGAACACCCCACCAACAAGAATGGTGTAGTGGTTTACGATCTGAGTGTTGACCCCGCTGATTTAATCAACCTCAGTGCAAAAAAGATCCATCAGCGCCTCTTTACCCGCAGCGATGAGTTACCCGAAGGGGTTGAGCGTATCCCGCTAAAAACAGTACACATCAACAAGTGCCCGGTGATTGCGCCCTTTATGTCCCTAGATGGCAAGGCAGCCAAAAAATATGGCATCGACCTTAACTTATGCCGCCAGAACCTCGCTACTTTACAGGGGGCGAAAGGGATTGCGAAAAAGGTGCAACAGGTACTCTCGGAGAGCCAGTTCGAAAAACGGACTGACCCGGATCAAATGCTCTACGGTGGTGGTTTTTTCAGCCCGGATGATAAATCTCGCATGGCACAAATACACACCATGAGACCGCAAGAGTGGGTGGGTTATGAACCCCCTTTTGATGACAGCCGCCTGCCTGAAATGCTGTTTCGAATGCGTGCCCGCAACTACCCAGAGACGCTAACTGAAGAGGAGCAAGCACGCTGGCAGAGATTCCGCCTGAGTCGTCTGGATCTGCCCAGTTATCTGGCAGAGCTAAATGAGCAGCGTGCTGCCCCTGAGTGCGGTGACAACGAAAAAGCCATACTAAATACTCTAGAGGAGTATGCCCGTGAGCTTGTAGAGGAGTAGTCAACCAACACAAATTCATTCAGAGCTGACCTGCTTCCTTGAGAAAACAGGGCTTAACTCAGCTTTACCACTCAAAATCATTTATGAAAAAATCGTTAAAGCTCTGTAAGTTTGGATCGCTATCCGTTAGGGAACCTCTGATTAAGTCTGGATGAATTTAGGCTGAGAGGAAATTGTTCTCATTTGTTCCGAAATACGCAGCAATAGTCGCTCTATTGGTGTGGTTTTCGGGATAAATGAGGGCGATTTCAGCCAGCATAAAACATTCATGACTTGATCAGGGTTTCCTTAGATGGCACTGAATAATAGTTCTCAATATAGGTTATTCTGAGCTACCTGGTGGACTGGGAAAACAAGGAGTAGCAGAATGGACCAACTATTCAGACCCGTCACCGCTCTGTTTGAGCGGCTCTCTCTGCGCCAAAAACTGATTTTCATCGTATCACTTACCGTACTCCCCTTAGCCTCCGTGCTGCTCTACCTGATCCCAACAGTTGACCCAGATCTGCAATTTGACCTGACACTGCTGGTGGTCGTAACCCTCGGCATCACTCTCTACCTGATCTTTGCTTATCACCACTATCAGCAACAGACGATCCGCCGTCTAGCGAAGGGGGAGAGCGCTTGCTATAAAGAGAATGAGTTTAACCCTATATTTAGTGCATTTCATCAACAGCGGGTTGCGGTTGAGCGCTTAGACGAGAAGAGTAAAAGTGCCAATGAAGAGCTGCACAGTGCTGCTCGTGATTTGGCAAAAATGAACGAGCACTCAACCGAGATGATGACAGTTCAACAGAACTCGGTAGCCAGCATTTTGACTGAAATGGAGCAGTTAAGCGGTAATATCGACATCGTTTCCGGGCTTGCTGATGAGGCGGATAGCACCTCAAAAATGTTGGACACCTACGCCTCCGAAGGTGATGAAGTTGTTGAAACGATGGCGGCAGAAATTAAGAGTGCCTCCGACTCAATTAATCACTCAACCGAGCAGATCAATGGCCTATTATCTCGTTCGCAAGAGATCAGCTCCATTATCGACACCATCAATGACATTGCAAACCAGACTAATCTACTGGCACTGAATGCAGCGATTGAAGCGGCTCGCGCAGGTGAACATGGCCGTGGCTTCTCTGTGGTTTCTGATGAGGTAAGACAGTTGGCACAGCGTTCCCAAGAGGCCGCCTCCAAAGTTAATCAGCAAATATCTGCCATTCAACAAGATGTGCAGGATGTCAGCAACGGCATGGAGCAAATTATCAGCGCAATCAATAACAGCGTTGGGCTATCTGATTCAACCCATAACGCCCTCCAGTCGATTAAACAAGGGGCAAAATCCACCGTTGCAGCGATGGAAAATATCAGCCTGGCCATTCATGAACAGAATAGCAGCAGTAGCGAAATCTCCATCAATATCGAAAAAATAAATCAGATGGCACAACAGACCACCGAGGTGATCCAGGAGGCATCCGAAACAGCCGGTTATCTAGTCAAGTTATCCCGTTCACAAGAGAAGCCATCATGCTGACGCTTACTCTGCTCTCAATCGTCTTGTTTTTTATCTCAGTCGCTTGGTTGCGCGCTGTGGTGGTTCAGCGACGTTTTTCAGCTCAACGGCAGGCAGGCCTGCTGATCATCCGTCAGCTTTTCCAGCTACTGGAGAGCATTCCCCAGCATCGCGGCATGAGCAATGCGCTACTACAAGGCAACTCGGCCTTCAAAGAAAAATGCCAGATGCATCAAAAAAAAATAGACCAGCAGCTACAAAAAATAAGCAGCGATTATCCTGAGTTTTCAAGCTCACCCGCTTATCTTGAGGTGAAAACCGGTTGGCATAAAATAACTGAAAATCTCTCATCACTCACTGCCCCTGAGAGCTTCACCCTGCACACCGAAGTTATTTCAAAACTACTTGATCTGATTAGTGATACCGGCAGCCAGTGCAAGCTGGATAACAGCGATGATAAGCAGTTACATGGGCTGCTAGCAATCGGTATCAACATACTCCCCTTTGTTACCGAAGTGCTAGGACAGGCGAGGGGAATTGGCACTGGAGCTGCAACTCAGGCGCGGCTCAGCACACAGCACCGCAGTAAACTGAACTACCTACATCACAAGGCCACGCTGGTATGTAGTGAGACCATTACCATTTTAAAAAATAAGAGAATCGATAAAAATATGCTGGATTTCACCCAGTGCCAAAAAAGTATCGCACTGTTTCTGAGCACCCTTGAGCGGGAATTCATGACTGCGAAAAAAATAGTGATCAAACCTGATCACTATTTTGCCATTGCCAGTGATGCCATCGGCCTTAGCTTCAAGCAGCTCCACTCTCTCATGAAACAACTCAGCAGCGCCCTCGAAAAAGAGTATGACAGCCAGTACAAGCAGCTCTACCTTAGCCTATTCTCCATCTTCTTGAGCAGTCTGCTGGTGGTGGAGATGTTTATACTGCAACTGGGGAGTGGTTAAAACTGCGTGACTACTCAGCGCACTCATCTTTTGCTGTCTATTTGGATCGCTGCGCCATAAACCGCTTCTCCCGCTGCGCCATCCAGCGAAAGTAGGCCAGCGAAAACAGCAACATCACCAGCACATTAGCGCCAACAGGAATAAGCAGAAAACTGTAGCCCATGGCAGTAACTGACTCGCCACTAACAATAGGAATCATCGCCGCCGCTCCCCCTGGTGGATGTAGACAACGCAAGTAACTCATCAAAAAGATCGAGATCGAGACCGCTAGTGCTGCCGCTAAAACCAGATCCCCTATCAACAAACTACAACTGACACCCACAAAGGCCGAGACAAAGTGCCCGCAACAGAAGGCCCATGGCCTCGCCATCTGAGTGCCCGGAACCGCAAAGATCAACACTGCCGACGCACCCATTGAGGCCATTAAATAGAGGCCAGCCTGATCCCCTGCAACCGAACGGCTGATCCACCCCACCGTGAGCAGTGCAATTAACGCCGCCACCGTTGCAATCAGAATTTCAACATGACGCACCCGGCCTCGCCGCTCACCCGCGAGCTTCTCAAAGATTCTGAATAATTTTGACACTATCGCCCACCTTGGCGGTAAAAAATATTTTCATCTTAAGGAATCTCTGATTAAGTCTGGATGAATTTAGGCTAAGCGAAAATTGTTCTCATTTGTTCCGAAATGCGCAGTAATAGTCGCTCTATTGGTGTTATTTTCGGGATAAATGAGGGCGATTTTAGCCAGCATAAAACATTCATGACTTGGTCAGAGCTTCCTTAAGGAGACTTTAACCCCTTAATCAATATAGAAACCAGTAATATTTTGCAATAAAAAACGCCCCAACACAGCATGTGTGGGGGCGTTATTATCAGTGGTAACGGCCCTTAGCGGTTAAGCACATCATCCTTTACGCTATTGGCAACTTCAGCAACTTCGGCAATATCGGCATCAGAAACACCCAGCTCTTTCAGTGTAGCGGCTAAGTTTTCAACCACCGCAGTAAAGTGACCTTCGTTCAGGTTCATATGCTTATGCCCTTCACGCATGTCCAGGCCGGTGTAGCTGTTCGGGCCACCAAAAGCCATGGTTAAAAAGGCTTTTTGCTTAGCCGCTTGCGCATCCATATCAACCGTTGTGAAAAACTGGTTAATACGATCATCTGCTAATACCTTAGCGTAAAAAATATCTACCGCTGCATCAACAGCTGCATTACCACCCAAACGCTCAAATAATGAACTCACGTGCTCTCTCCTGTAAAGAAAATAATTTTGCCTGTTCAGTTAAACACAAATACAACAAAAAATTAACAGCTTATTAACGATAATTAGATCATCATCGGATTACAACAGGTTGCAGCAAACTGCTTCACTTGCTTTTGGCTCGGATAGTCTCCTTAGAAGCCAAACACTCACCACAGTTAAAAGTGCGCTGATGCAGTATAAGCAGACTCTTCTATAGCCTGCAACCACTATATTAATGACCTCAAGGGTAGATTGTTTTATTTGGAGCGACTTTACGCCCAAAAAAGAAGTATTAGCTGCACCTAATATAGGCATGCGCCGGCAATATCGCACCAAAATGGTGTGGAAAGTAGCGATCAAGTTACAAACGAAATGCTCTGTGCCATTACTGTGCGAATATGGCGCAAAATTTGCTCAACAACATTTATCTGACTGTAAAAGGCGACAACAATGTCCAAAACAACAAAAACAACCTGCCCCTACTGTGGTGTTGGCTGCGGGGTGCTGGTCACCGAAAATATAGACGGTCGCTATGCCGTTAAGGGGGATCCACTTCATCCGGCCAATTTTGGCAAGCTCTGCTCCAAGGGGGCGGCACTGGGTGAAACCCTGGGGTTAGAGGGGCGACTACTCCATCCCGAAGTTGAGGGGAGATGCGTAAGCTGGGATCAGGCGCTTGATCAGGTTGCGGAGAGGTTTTTAGCGACCATTGAACAGCATGGCCCTGATGCGGTCGCTTTTTATGTCTCAGGACAGCTCTTGACCGAGGATTACTATGTTGCCAATAAGCTGATCAAAGGTTATATCGGCACCGCAAATATCGATACTAACTCTCGACTCTGTATGTCCTCTTCGGTATCAGGCCATAAACGCGCCTTTGGGTCAGACACTGTGCCTTGCTGCTATGAAGATCTGAAACGAGCCAAACTGATTGTACTCACCGGCACCAATGCGGCCTGGTGTCATCCGGTACTGTTTCAACGCATCAACCGCGCCAAACAGAGCAACCCCGACCTGATGGTGGTGGTCATCGACCCTAGAGAGACTTCCAGCTGCGACATTGCCGACCTTCACCTGCCCCTACGCTCCGGTACTGATGCGCTGCTCTTTAATGGCTTACTGAACTATCTACAGCAGGATGGTGAAATAAACCACAGTTATTTGAATGCCTACACCGAGGGGTTTGAAGCAGCACTCCAAACCGCAGAGGAGACAGCCCCAACAGTGGATGCTGTGGCACTGCGCTGTGGCTTAGAGGCGGGTGCGGTTGGCGAGTTTTACCGGCTCTTCTCCCGTACAGAGCGGGTGGTTACCGTCTACTCTCAGGGTATTAATCAATCGACCAGTGGCGCAGACAAGGTAAATGCCATTATCAACTGCCATCTAGCCACTGGGCGCATCGGCCGCCCCGGCATGGGCCCCTTCTCCTTTACTGGCCAACCCAACGCCATGGGTGGACGTGAGGTGGGTGGTTTAGCCAACATGTTGGCCGCTCATATGGATATTGAGAATCCGACACACCGCACTTTAGTGAAAACCTTCTGGGACTCACCGACAATTCCTGAACAAAGCGGTCGCAAAGCGATCGATATGTTTGATGATATTGCCAAAGGAAAGATCAAGGCCGTGTGGATTATGGCCACCAACCCCGCAGCCAGCATGCCCAATGCCGATCATGTTGCCGAAGCGATTAAGCAGTGTGAACTGGTTGTGGTCTCTGATTGCGTTAAACAGACCGACACCACCCTACGTGCCAACATTTTATTGCCCGCACAAGGCTGGGGGGAGAAGAGTGGCACTGTGACCAACTCCGAACGACGTATCTCCCGTCAGAGAGCTTTTCAGCCAGCAGCCGGTGAAGCGAAGGCGGATTGGTGGATCCTCTCTGAGGTCGCCAAGCGCATGGGTTATCACGACGGCTTTAATTACCAACACCCTTACCAAATATTTAACGAGCACGCCGCCCTCTCCGGGTATCACAATGGTGGTGAGCGAGACTTGGACCTTTCAGCTCTGAGCAATCAAACTCAACAGAGTTACCAGCAGCTCTCACCCATCCAGTGGCCGGTGAATCAACAACACCCTGCGGGAAGTGCCCGCATGTTTGGCGATGGCCACTTTTTTACGCCATCCGGCAAGGCACAGTTCCAAGCCATTACCCCTCGGTTACCCGCACATGCCCCCTGTGATGAGTTCCCCTACATTCTGAATACTGGGCGGGTACGTGACCAGTGGCACACCATGACCCGCACCGGAAAGGCGGCGCGGTTGTCTGAGCATAGCCCCGAACCCTATATTGCCATTCATCCCGATGATGCCGTGGCGCGCTCTATCAATGAGGGTGAGTTAGCGACAATTGCCAGCCGCTGGGGTGAGATGATCGGGCGAGTGCGCCTCGACAGCGGCCAACGCCGTGGCGAGTTGTTTGCACCAATGCACTGGAGTGAACAGTTTTCCAGCAGAGGCAAGGTCTCTGCGGTCGTCAATCCTGCGGTAGACCCGCTTTCAGGACAACCTGAGTTCAAACACACACCGGTGCAGCTTAAGCCTTACCAAACCGCTTGGCACGGCTTTATCCTCTCCCGCCGGGCATTAAAGCTTGAAGGGGTCTGTTACTGGGCAAGGGCAACCGGCAACAACCACTACCGATATGAAGTGGCGGGTGAGCAGCTCTCCCAAGACCTCCCCGCATGGGCGAGAAGTTACCTGTGCACCTCAAATGACGATGTCAACTGGGTCGAACTGCTGGATAACGGTGCCAACAGCTATCGAGGTATTCGCATGATCGGGGATCAAGTGGAGAGCTGCATCTTTATCGCCCCGGATAAAGCACTGCCACCCCGCAGCTGGCTCGCCTCACTTTTTGAAAAAGAGGCGCTGGGTGATGATGAGCGCCGGGCGCTACTCACCGGAAAGCCACCATTAGGCCAGATTGATACCGGGCGCGTGGTCTGCGCCTGTTTCAATGTGGGTGAAAACAGTATTCGAGAGGCGATCCAAAAACATGGACTGAAAAGTGCGGAAGAGATTGGCAAGTGTCTAAATGCCGGCACAAATTGTGGCTCATGTGTGCCGGAATTGAAAAAATTACTGGGTTAGTCGCAGGCCTGCATGCTGTTGATCCAATCGCCCATCACCTGAACCGCTACGGGGTCGGTCTGCTCCCGTCCGATGGGGGGCATTTTAATACTGCCCATAGAGGCGAGCCGCTGCTGAATAGTCGCGTTATCGGCATTGCCGGGGTCGATCAACAACCCTCCGCTGGGGCTAGTAGGCTCCGTTGCCGCAACACCACAAACATTGCTTGTAAATGATGAGGTATAACGCAGATCAAAACCGCCTTGCGGAGCACCGGTACGATGGCAGCCCGAGCAGTTACTGTGAAGGTAGCTTCTGGCTCGCTGCTCCAATGAGGCGCTGCTATCGTCAATAGCATAGAGGCGATCCACCCTATAATCCGCCAGCAAGGGTAGTGAGAGATAATTCAATCGAGCCAACGCTTCGAGGTAGTTCTCTTCTGTGCCATCCGTATAGTAAAGGGGGTAGTTAAGTTGCAGGGTATCTGGCCCCAGCAGCACATCTGCCCCATCCGTATGGCACTCCATACACTCTTCGCGACTCGGAAAGTAGTGGCTGACAGGTGTGGTGATGCTATTTGAACTGGCGAGCAGAGTGCCCTCGCTCTGCGCCTCATTCCACTGATAGGCGTAACCGCCCCAGCCATCATTGGCATGGTTCATCAGAAAGCGAGTCTCAACAATTCGGCTACCACTGTAGAAGTGCTTGATGACGACTGAGCCCACCGGAAAGATGAAATCACCATTTTTTATGCCATTGCCATCGACAATCGAAGATTCATCGAGGGTTATGCTGATTGAGCTACCATCAGGGATTGCAAAATAACGCCCTTTACTCTCACCATCCGACCAGAGCACACTGTTTACAGTGTAGGGGATCACCCCATCGGCCATTACCTGGTTAGCAACATCTGTAAAACAGCCGCTAGTGGAGAGCAGTGTCGCGGTATCGATAGCATCCACCGGGGCAAGGCAGTTGCTGTTGCTCTCTCGGGCGACTATTTTTTCGACACGCTCAGGCTCAGACTCACTGGATGATGTCGGGTTATCACCACCACAGCCAGACAACAGGGGAAATAGTGCAGCCACTACTAGTACACCAACCACTTTATAT
>Ga0256839_1006157_pt1 | contig 10686 bp, 10 predicted proteins | sample 354166metaG_FD_185968 | JGI IMG/M metagenome (GOLD analysis project Ga0256839, IMG submission 185968) | Hydrothermal vent microbial communities from Mid Atlantic Ridge, Atlantic Ocean - 354-166 | ecosystem: Environmental > Aquatic > Marine > Hydrothermal vents | place: Atlantic Ocean: Mid... | reverse complement strand
CGTGGGTTGTTCAGCCACTTTGGCTTCCTCCGTTGTGATGGCTGGAAATGCAGCCAGTTTTCTTGGTCTGTGAAACAATGTGAGTGAGTCATCGATATGCCGCTTGATGTTGACCTTGGCTTTGACATAGTGATGCCGATATTTATCACTGGGTATTTGCAGCTTTCTTTCTTCAAAGCTTACGGTGTTGTCTTTGTTGACGGTGCGCTCAAATGATTCACACAAGAGTCATTCAGCAACCCTGCCTCACCTTCTTCACGGTAGCGGGCAATGTATCGCCGAAAGTTGCGACCACCTATACCCAAGAGTTGCCCTGCTTCTTCTTGGCTCAACCGACCACTTTGCCAGTCATCATATGCTTCTCAAAAACTCATCTTTCTTATCGCCTGCAACACTTCTGTTTGTCGCATCGTTGGTTGCCTCCAAGGGCAATCTGCAAGGCGGACAACTATTGTGCTCCTGATGAGGGCAGGTTATGTGTTCCTAACAAAAAAAGGGATTTAGCTTGCGGAATAGGGGTAGCTTCACTACTCTGCCGCTTCTAATTATAAGTTTTTTTGTTTGAGGTTTTTATGCTTGAATCCATGCGTAAACATACACAGGGCTGGATTGCCAAGGTGATTCTTGGTGCGATTATTTTATCTTTTGCTCTTTGGGGTATTGGAGACTACTTCACAGGCAATCAGGTTGAAACCGTGGCTGAAGTTGATGGCGAGGCTATTTTTGATGTTGAGTTTGCCGCGGCATATCAACGCCAGCTTGCGAGCTATGCCAGCATGTTGGGCGATCAATTTACAAAAGAGCTTGCAGATCGTTTGGGCGTAAAAAATGAGACGCTACAAATCATGATCAATCGCAAACTGATGTTGGGCGAGGCGCAACATATGGGCTTGGTTACACCAGATGAAGCGATTGTGGCGACAGTGCAAAACACACCACAGTTTAGAGAAGAAGGGAAAGGTTTTAGTACAACACGGTATCAGGCCTTGATTCGTCAAATGGGCTTTGCTTCGCCACGCGATTATGAAAGTTATCTGCGTCAAAATATTATGATCGACACTTTGCAGCGTGCGATAACTTCGTCTGCAACGGTTAGCGATGCTGAAGTTCGTGCCAAGTTTGAAGCAGATTTTGAAAAGCGGGTGCTTGCGGCACTCATTGTTGATCCGGAGCATTTGAAAGCCAATATCCAGGTTCATGATGAGGAAGCGCGTCAGTGGTATGAATCGCATGAGTCACTATACCAGTCGCCGTTGAAGGTTGTGCTTCAAGTTGTGGATATTGATGCGTCCAAATTGCAAAATCATGTGACGGTAAGTGAGGCAGAGATTGAGCAAGCTTATGCGGAGCGTCAGGCTGAGTTTGGTGTGCCTGAGAAGCGCAGGGCTGCGCATATTTTGGTTCGCTTGCCACGAGACGCTTCTGAAGATGTGCGAATGATGGCGCAGAAAAAAATTGAAGCTGCTAAAGCAAGGCTGGACGCAGGTGAAAGCTTTGCAGATGTGGCGAAAGATGTTTCTGATGATGTGACCGCATCCAGTGGTGGTGATTTAGGCTTTTTTGCCCGTGGCGCGATGGTTCCCGAATTTGAAGCCGCAGCTTTTGACCAATTGGAAGTTGGGCAGGTTAGTGATATTGTTGAAACACAGTTTGGTCTGCACTTGATTCAGCTTCAAGATATTCAGCCAGCGCAAGTTCAGCCTCTGGAGGAAGTGAAAGAAGTGCTACAAGCGCAGTTGTTGCGCGAAAAAGCGGCGGAAGAAGCTTATAAACTCTCAGAGGATTTGGATCATGCCTTGGGTATGGAAGATTCGCTTGTGGCCGCAGCCAAGGTTGTGGATTTGGAAGTGCGAGACCTTGGCGAAGTCAGCCAAACCAATATGCTGGCAGACCCACTATTAAGCCAGTTTGAAGCATTGAGAAAAAAAGTGTTCTCCACCATGCCAGGTGATGCGATTGAAATCATGGAAGTGGATAATGGTCATTATGTTGCCGTAGAGGTGTTGCGGCGCATTGAGCCTGCAACCATGGCATATGCAGATGTTGTGAGCCAGGTTTATGAGGATGTGCGCAATGCGAAAGCAGCAGAGCAAGCCCAAGCGATTGCGGATGAGATGTTGGTAGCAGGAAAATCGGGGCAAGATATTGACGCTTTAGCGCAACAGTTTGCCCAGGCCAAGTTTATTTCCAAGCCCATTCGCAGCAATGGTGAAGGTGATGATGCGGCATGGCTTCCCGCCGTGATTTCTGATGCGTTTCGCACACCACAAGCGCATTGGCTGGATACAACCATAGCAACACCACAAGGTATTGCGGTGGTTTTTGTTCAAGATGTTCAGAAGGCTGATGACGCTTTGTTTGCACAAAAAGAAGACACTTTGCGTGCTGAAGTAAAACAAGCGAAAGGCGCAGTGCGTTTTGCCCGCTGGATGGCAAGTTTAAGAGAGCGCCATGATATTGAAATTAACCAGCGTGTGTTAAGTCGCTTCTAGGCTAGGTTCATCAGCTCCCTTATGCCGCGTTGCATTTTTGTTACAGCTACAGATACAGATGCGGGCAAGACATGGGTAACCAAGTCGCTACTGCAACAAAGCTTAAGCGTGGGTAAGGATATTCAAGCCTTAAAACCCATAGCTAGTGGTGTGGATGAGCGAGGGCGTAATGAAGATGTCGCAACACTTTTGTCTGCGCAGCCTGATAAAATGGAGCATGATATTAACTTTGCAACTTTTGACTTACCACTCGCGCCTGCGTTAGCGGCAAGGCGGCAAGGCGGTTGCATCGCTAAAGACAGATTTTTGGCGTGGCAGCACGCACAGCTTGAAAAGCATGATATAACCCTGATTGAAGGGGTTGGTGGGTTGATGGTGCCGCTTATCCAAGAGCCCATGTGGTTGGTTTCCGACTGGTTGCAAGGTATGGCGGATGCTGAAGTGTTGCTGGTTGTGCCTTTGCGGTTGGGCTGCATGAACCAGGTTTTGTTGAGTTGTTACCACCTGCAACACATTGGAAAGCCACCGCAATGGATTGTGTTCAACGATATGGAACATACAGGAACTTTTGATGAAACATACCAAACAATTCAGCCCTTTCTACAATATATGTTGGATGAATTGCCGCATATTGTTTCCATAGGTTATGGGGAAGCCATGCCCAATTTATGGTAGTATGTAGCCAGCCTGGAAAGCCTTACCCCTGTGTTGCTTCGTTGGGTTTGCTAGGTAAGCAAGGCGAAAGGCTTGTAGAGAATAGCCTTTTCTATGCAGAAACCTGTTGTGCTTCATGCGGTGATGTTGAGTATTGGCGATGCTGGGTATATGAGAAGTGGTGTATGAGGTTTCGGAGTTGGATGCGCAAAACATTGGCGTTACAGCAATAAAAGGTGAAGGGTACAAAGGATAAGCCATGTCTGAATTAAAGAATGATTTATTTTTACGCGCGTGTTTGCGTCAAGATGTGGAGCGCACGCCAGTATGGATGATGCGCCAGGCAGGGCGCTACTTGCCTGAATACAGAGCAACACGAGCTAAGGCGGGTGGCTTTTTGGATTTATGTCGCTCGCCAGAGTTGTGTAGCGAAGTAACATTACAACCGGTTGACATTTTGGGTGCTGATGCGGCGATTTTATTTTCAGATATTTTGGTGGTTCCCGAAGCCATGGGCATGGAGCTTACCTTTGGTGTGGGTGAAGGTCCTAAGTTTCCACAGCCTATCATATGCAAAGCGGATGTTGAAAAGCTTCCTGTTTTAGATGATCCAAGCCGTGAGCTGGGTTATGTGATGGATGCAGTCAGCACGATTCGCCGTGACTTGCATGGTCGTGTGCCATTGATTGGCTTTGCGGGAAGCCCCTGGACATTGGCAACATATATGGTTGAAGGTGGCGGCTCGAAAAACTTTTCGAAAGTGAAAGCCATGATGTTTAATGAACCTGAAACCATGCACTTGTTGCTTGAAAAATTAGCAGACTCCGTGGCTGCTTATTTGAATGGACAAATTGCCGCGGGCGCGCAGGCAGTGCAAATCTTTGATACATGGGGCGGTATTTTGACCACGCGTGATTACAAGGCGTTTTCCTTGCAGTATATGGAAAGCATTGTATCCCAGCTCACCCGAGAACATGATGGGCGGCAAGTGCCTGTGATTCTATATTCCAAAGGCGGCATGGGTTGGCTTGAAGCCATGGCAGAGACAGGTTGTGATGTGCTTGGCTTGGATTGGTCGATTGATATTGATGAAGCTCGCCGCCGTGTGGGTGACAAGGTTGCCTTACAAGGGAACATGGATCCAACCATGTTGTATGCTAACCCTGAAAGAATCCGTGCGGAAGTAAAAGATATTTTAGCAAAATTTGGTCATGGCAACGGGCATGTGTTTAACCTTGGCCATGGTATCACGCCCGATGTGCCACCCGAACATGCCATTGCATTTTTCAAGGCAGTGCGCGAAGAGTCTGTGAAGTACCACAGTCGATAAACGATGTTTACAGGTATTGTTCAGGATGTAGGGACGATTGCCGCGGTTGAGCATCAAGCGCAGCAGTCGTTGTTTGTGTTTACGACCAAGCTGGATATGTCGACCTGGCAAGTTGGCGATTCCGTGGCAGTGGATGGCTGTTGCTTAACCATTACAGGCTTCCCTGATGCGAAAGCTTCTCTTTGGTCTGCCACACTATCACCGGAAACCATGCGGTTAACGCGGTTTTCACAGTTGCAAGAAAGCGATGTTGTCAACTTGGAGCCCGCATTGCGCGTGGGTGATGCTTTGGGTGGGCACATGGTTAGCGGACATATTGATGATGTGGCAGAGGTTGTGTCGGTTGTTGATGTGGGTGAGCATAAGCAAATGATTTTTGAGGTTCCTGATCGGCTGAAGCAATATGTGGTGGTCAAAGGCTCGGTTGCCTTAAACGGGGTGAGTTTAACGATAAATACAGTTGAAAATCATCAATTTGGTGTTAACTTGATTCCACATACCTTAAAGCATACAAACCTAGGTATGTTGCAAGCAGGTCATGTGGTCAACCTTGAAACAGACCTGTTGGGGCGGTATGTGGAACGGATTTTGGATTGTAAAAGTGAGTGCAATACACTGGAGAAGGCATGAGTCTTGACCCTTGCGAAGAACTAATCGAGGAATTGCGCGCTGGGCGCATGATTATCCTTGCCGATGATGAAGACAGGGAAAATGAAGGTGATTTGGTGATGGCTGCAGAGTGGGTCACACCTGAAGCGATTAACTTCATGGCGACTCACGGGCGAGGCTTGATTTGTTTAACCCTTGAGGAAGCCCAAGTGGACAAGCTTGGGCTACCACTCATGACGCACAATATCAATGCCAAGTTCAAGACCAATTTCACATTGTCTATTGAGGCTGCTGAAGGGGTGACCACAGGTATTTCGGCGTTTGATCGAGCGCATACCATTCGCACAGCCATTCAAGATGATGTCACCCCCGATGATATTCACTCACCAGGGCATGTGTTCCCGCTTAAGGGGCAAGAAGGTGGTGTATTGGTGCGGGCGGGTCATACTGAGGCCAGCATTGATTTGGCAAGGCTTGCAGGGCTAAAGCCTGCGGGTGTGATTTGTGAAATCATGAATGAGGATGGCTCTATGGCGCGAATGCCGGAGCTGAAAAAGTTTGCGAAAAAGCATAATATCAAAATTGGTTGTATTGCTGATCTGATTTCGCATCGATTAAAGCATGATTCGCTGGTCAAACGAGAGGTGGAAGTGCGACTTCCTACGGAGTTTGGCAATTTTAGAATGATAGGCTTTAGCAACCTTGTGGATGATGCCGAACATGTGGCATTGGTGATGGGAGAGTGCAAGCCTGATGAGCCATGCTTGGTGCGGGTGCATTCAGAGTGTTTGACGGGTGATGTGTTTACTTCTCGTCGCTGTGATTGTGGGTCGCAGCTTCATGCCGCCATGAAGCAAATTGCCGAGGCAGGAGCAGGTGTTCTTTTGTATTTGCGTCAGGAAGGACGAGGGATTGGGTTGTTTAACAAACTTAGAGCCTATGCTTTACAGGATGCTGGGCATGATACAGTAGAAGCCAACAAGAAGCTGGGGTTTAAGGCAGATTTAAGGGACTATGGTATTGGCGCGCAGATTTTACGAGATCTGGGCTTGCGAAAGTTGCGCCTTCTTACCAACAATCCAAAAAAAATCATTGCCTTGGATGGTTATGGTTTGGAGGTGGTGGAGCGGGTGCAGTTGTCTGCGTTTGCGCATGAAGATAATATCCATTATTTGAAAACCAAGCGTGATAAAATGGGGCATATGTTTGACCAGCTTCCCGTTAAACAAACCGTAGGGGATAATCATGAGTCTTGATGTACCAACACTGGAAGGGGTCGTCGATGCTACAGGCTTGCGCATTGGTATTGTTGCCGCGCGTTTTAACGCATCCATCACCAATGCGTTGGTGGATGGCGCGCTTGCCGCATTAAGGCAGCATGGTGCTACGGATGACATGATTCGCGTGGTTCGTGTGGCAGGTGCGCTTGAAATTGGCACGATTGCCCAACGCATGGCAAAGTCTCAGCAGTATGATGTAATTGTATGTTTGGGCTGTGTTATTCGTGGTGGTACGGCGCATTTTGATTATGTGTGTCAGGGTGCAATGGATGCTATCAATGCGGTAGCCCAACGCGGTGATATTGGTGTGGGCAATGGTGTTCTTACTGTCGATACACTGGAGCAAGCACAAGCACGAACAGGTGGAACACATGGGCATAAAGGTGCAGAGGCAGCGTTGACCGCGGTGGAGGTGGCGCAGGTGTTAAAAAGTTTGGAACCCATGATGGAGCGTGTGTGAGTCAACAAAGCAGAAAAGTGAAAAAACCCAACCGCCATTTGGCAAGGGAGTCTGCAGTGGAAGCGTTGTATGCGTGGCATAATGGTGGCAACGATACAGCAATGATACCAAGTATTTTGGCGGATAGGTTAAGCCAGGAAGACAAACGCGGGCAAGATGAGGACTACTTGCGGGAAGTTGTTTATGGTGTGAGCGAGGGTGTCGCAGAGCTGGATGAATTGATTGGTCAAGCAGTGAAAGGTCGTAGCTTGCGAAGTATCGCCCATGTGGAACTGAATATTTTACGCATAGCCGTATGGGAGTTAAAATTTCGATTGGAAATCCCATACCGTGTGATCATTAACGAAGCGCTTGAGTTAACCAGAGCATATGCTGATGAACCCTCTCGGGGATTTATCAATGGTGTGATTGATAAGGTTGCACGACAAGTGCGACAAGAGGAAGTGAAGCAGCAGCGATGAAGTATATAGAATGCCCGAGTTGCCATAAGCGTTTTGGCGCAACGCCCAAAATGTGTAATGACGAAGGGCGGTTTGTACGATGTAAGGTATGTTTGGAAAAGTTTAAGATAGTCATCTACAGCATCGATGTGTCGCAAGATGATGAAAAGTTTGAGACAGGCTGGGATCCCACGCTGACGGCTCCCCCGCATCAAGCGGCTGAGCTTCAGCCTGCAGATACAAGTATGGATTCAGGAGAAAGGGCTGAGGAGCCTTCTCACACCACGCCTGAAGCATCGATGCGAGAAGAGCTTAAGCAAGGTATGTTGCCTGATGAGGGCACACGGGCTCAAGCAGAGGATAATTTGACCTCTAGCCCACAGAGCAAGAGGGTGATTGCTTCTATCGTGTTTGCTGTAGCGGCGGCTTTGTTTGCTCTGACACTGTATATGGCGGTCTCGGGCAATGAGGAACAAGACTTGGCGACCCAACATGTAGCACCTGTGGCGCGTTTTACGGCAGAAGAAGTGGATAAGCAAAGCCTTGCGTGCAGAACGGCCGCCGCAAGGCAATGGCTACTTGATTATAAAGCGATGCACGAAGATTATGATGCGCAAGCTTTTGTTTCTATGCTTAAGCAAACAGAAGACAGCGCGGAAGCTGTGCAAGCGGCTTGCAAAAACCCGAGTTTACTTCAGTCTATTATTGATGCGGCGACCCAAGGTAAGCGCCCAGACTGGTTTGCTGCTGAAATCCAAGCAATACAGGAAAGTGACACACAATAATCATTTGAATGAGCCCTTAAGAGGGGGTTGAAAAGCATCATACATACCCTTATCTAAGAGGTAAGCAGTTAGAATTGTAATAATGATAAAGCTTATGGCGAAGATAGTAGGAGTGAATGATGGCAAAAGTAATAGGTATTGATTTAGGAACCACAAACTCATGTGTGGCAGTGATGGAAGGGGATAGCGCAAAAGTTATTCCCAATAGCGAAGGTGATAACACAACGCCATCCGTAGTGGGCTTTACTGCGGAAGAGCGGCTTGTGGGTGCGGCAGCCAAGCGGCAAATGGTGACCAATCCAGAAAAAACCTTTCATGCGGTCAAACGCTTGATTGGTCGTAAGTTTGACTCCGAAGAAACCAAGCATCATAAAGAATTGGTGTCTTATCCTATTGTACAAGCAGACAATGGTGATGCGTGGGTTGAAGTGGATGGTAAAAAAATGAGTCCGCAAGAGATTTCTGCGATTGTGCTGCAAAAAATGAAGTCCACCGCAGAAGACTATTTGGGTGAAGAAGTCAAAGATGCAGTGATTACTGTGCCTGCGTATTTTAATGACTCACAGCGTCAAGCCACCAAAGACGCGGGTGCGATTGCTGGCTTGAATGTATTGCGTATTGTCAATGAGCCAACTGCGGCGGCATTGGCGTATGGCTTGGATAAAACCGAGGAAAACCACTTGATTGCTGTGTATGACCTTGGGGGTGGTACATTTGATATTTCTATCCTTGAAATTGGCGATGGTGTGTTTGAAGTAAAAGCAACCAATGGTGATACATTCCTTGGCGGTGAAGACTTTGACCAAGTATTGATTCAGTATTTGGCAGATGAGTTCAAAAAAGAGCAAGGTGTTGATTTAACCAAGGATGCCTTGGCGTTACAACGCTTGCGTGAAGCGGCAGAAAAGGCAAAAATTGAGTTGTCATCCAGCCAGCAAACTGAAGTCAACTTACCATTTATCACCGCCGATGCTTCAGGGCCAAAACACCTGTTGATTAAAGTGACGCGTGCTAAATTTGAGTCTTTGGTAGCAGATTTGGTGGATCGCTCACTTGAGCCATGTAAGGCAGCACTGAAAGATGCGGGTGTGTCAGCATCAGATATTCATGAAGTGGTGCTTGTAGGTGGTCAAACCCGTATGCCTTTGGTTCAGGAAAAAGTAAAAGCATTCTTTGGCACTGAGCCGCATAAAGGTGTGAACCCTGATGAAGTGGTTGCCATTGGTGCTGCCATTCAAGGTGCGATTTTGACTGGTGATGTGAAAGATGTGTTGTTGCTTGATGTCACACCATTGTCACTGGGTATTGAAGTGGAAGGTGGTTTATTCAATAAAATCATTGAGAAAAATACCACCATCCCAACCAAAAAATCGCAGGTTTATACCACAGCTGCGGACAATCAAACTGCGGTAACGATTAAAGTGGCACAAGGTGAACGGGAAATCTTCTCGGCGAATAAACAATTAGGTTTATTTAATCTTGAAGGTATTGCGCCAGCACCTCGTGGTGTACCACAAATTGAAGTGACCTTTGATATTGATGCCAATGGTATCTTGCATGTTCATGCTAAAGATAAAGGCACGGGCAAAGAAACTTCGATTCGCATTGAAGCAGGCTCTGGTTTGAGCGAAGAAGAAATTGAACGCATGAAAAAAGATGCTGAAGCACATGCGGAAGAAGATGCGAAATTGAAAGAGAATATCGAAGCGAAAAACCGAGCTGACCAGCTTGTGTTTGCCACTGAGAAATCTCTGGAAGAACATGCTGATGCTGTAGATGCAGAGACCAAAAAAGCCATTGAAGAGGCTTTGGAAGTTTTAAAAGAGAAGCTCAAAGGTGACGACTTTGATGCGATTAAAGCAGCCGAGGAAGATTTGGCGAAAAAATCGCAAAAGCTTGGTGAAGCGGTATATCAAAAAATGCAAGCTGAACAAGGCGAGCAAGATGCGGGCGCTACAGCATCGTCAGGTAAAGATGAGGTCCATGACGCAGAAATTGTGGATGCGGAAGTGGTTGACGATAAAGGCAAGAAGTAAGCCCTGCTTAGGCATTGCGGCTTCATGTTGACAAGGGGTGGGGTTGAAAAGCCCCGCTCCTTTTGCGTTTTTGAGAATATTTGCAAGATAGATAAAAAGATGTAGGAGACTTGGGTGAGCAAACGAGATTATTACGAAGTGTTGGGTGTTGATAAAAACGCGGATAACAACGCAATTAAGCGGGCATACCGCAAACTTGCGATGAAATACCACCCAGACCGCAACCCTGATGATGAAAAGGCAGCAGAGGCATTTCGTGAAGTCACTGAAGCTTATGAGGTGTTGGCCGATGAAGAAAGGCGTGCTCGCTATGATCAGTATGGATTTGCGGGTGTGGATGATCAAATGGGGGGCTTTGGTGCAGGCGGGTTTCAAAGCTCACACGCATACCAAGATTTTGGTGATTTGTTTGGCAATGTGTTTAGTGAGATGTTTGGTGGCGGTAGAGGCGCCCAGGTTGACAACCAAGGTGCCGATTTGCGTTACAATTTAACCATTACGCTTGAGGATGCAGCCAAAGGCAAAGAAGTTGAGTTGGAAATACCCAAGCATGAACCTTGCAATACGTGTCATGGTTCTGGGGCTAGGCCTGGTACAAGC
>Ga0256839_1006156_pt1 | contig 10688 bp, 9 predicted proteins | sample 354166metaG_FD_185968 | JGI IMG/M metagenome (GOLD analysis project Ga0256839, IMG submission 185968) | Hydrothermal vent microbial communities from Mid Atlantic Ridge, Atlantic Ocean - 354-166 | ecosystem: Environmental > Aquatic > Marine > Hydrothermal vents | place: Atlantic Ocean: Mid... | reverse complement strand
CCGGTGCGCCACCACGAGCGGTCGCGCGGGCCGCGGGGGGCGAAAGGAGGCGGCACGCACGATCCGGGCGGCCTTCCAGTGGCCTAGGCGTGTTCGCGCCCGGGATGCGAGGGGGTGGCGGTGAAGTTGCACCCCGCGACGGGGCGCCGACCGGCAAAGCCCGCCGACAAATCGTGGTAGTGGCCGACCACCGACTCGTCGATCCGCCAGCACAAAAGAACCTCTCGCTCGCCGCCGAGATACGAGCGGAAATCCAAAAGCCCGGTTTCGAGATCCTTGACCTGAGCGCCGTGGCCTTCGATCTCGTCGATGATCTCGCGCAGGGCGCCGTAGAGCCCCTGCACCCGGCCGATCATGAACCGTGTGGTGCGACCGGCGTCCTTGGGGATCGCGCCCAGCAGGAGCTTGCGATCCACCTCGACGTCGCGCACTTCGAGCTGGGCGATGAGCGGTCGAAGCTGGCCGTGGATCTTCATGGCCGTGGCGACCAGCGGACGCAGGGCGGGCAGGGCGGCGTTGGCGTCTTCGAGACTGACGGGGCGGACCACGCACGGAGCCCTAGCGCCTGCGCACGCCGAGATCAAGGCGGCGGCCCATGGGCGGCGACGAGGGCATGGCCGGCCACCGCGAAGGCGGCGTGGACGTTGAGGGACAACCCCTCGCGGGCCATGGGGACCGTGGCGACGTCGGTGCAAAGGCCGAGGATCGGTCCGGGCAGACCGCGGTCCTCGCCGCCCACCACCAGGACGTCCACGGGGGGATCGCGGGGGATCGTCTCCAGTCGGCGGCCGCCGGTCTCGACCGCCACGACCCGGGCGCCGCGCGCCGCGAGGACGGCGAGGTCGTGTTCCGGGCGCCGCATCTCCACGACGTGAAGATGAAACAGCGCGCCGGCCGACACCCGCAGGGCGCGGGGCTCGTACGGGTCGGCGCCGCGCTCGTCCACCAGCAGCGTCTCGAACCCGAGTGCCGCCGCCGTCCGTGCGATCGCGCCGAGATTGACCGGATCGGCCAGCCCGATCGCGGCCGCCGCGGGGCGGTCGAGACGGGCCGGGTCGAACGGCTCCGGGCCGGGAACGTCCACGAGGGCGGCGCACCCACGGTGAAAGGCGAAGCCGGCCAGCGCCGACAGCACCCCATGGGAGGCGACGTAGATCGGAGTGTCGCCGGGCAGGTGGGCCTCGAGGGCGCGGGCGTGGGGCCCGGTCGCCACCGCGGCGTGGACCCGCAGGCCGGCCCGCGCGGCCCGCTCGACCACGCGGCGAGTCTCCAGCAGTCGCGTACGGCCCGGCCGGCGGCGGCGAAAGCCCACGAAGGCCGCAAGGCGCGGGTCGTCGGGGGCGTCCACCGGAAGGATGCGTGCCACGGGGTCGGGCGCAAAGGGGGCGGCCGTGCGGTTCGGGCCGGGCGTGTCTGCGGCATTCGGCGCGAGCGGGCGCGCCGGGGGCGGGCGCAGACATCCTGCCACGGCCAGCGCGCGGCCGTCGATCCAGGCCCGGCGGGACCGGATGGCGTGCCCGCGGGGGGGGAAGCGGCGGTCCCCCGCCGAGACCGGGTCGGTCGATCCGCGCCCTGGTGGCAGACCCATCCCCGTGCCCCGGCCCCCGCCCTCGCCCGGTGCAGGCATCCCGGCGGCGGCGCGTTCGGATCTCGAAGCCCCGTCCGGTTCCCTGGGCCCCCGAGCGCGCCCGCGTGCCGCGGCCGGCGGGGGCGGCGTCACCGTGCGGCCGCGTCGCCGCGTCGCCGCGCCGCGCTCGCCCGTCCCCCGTGCACGATCGCCGCGGCGCCAGGCTGCTATAAGGGGCCGCCCCAGGCCACGAATCCATGCTGGAGGACGATCCGCGAGAAGAGAGGGCCCCGGCCGCGCCCCGGGACCGATCCGGTCGCGGTGCCGGGGACCGGCGCCTCGGGCCGGCCTGGGGCTTCGTCCTCGCGGGCGCGCTGTGGGCCGTGGTGAACCTCGCGGTGTGGGTCGCCCACCCGCCGGCCGCGGCCACGGCGGCGGCGGCCGGGCGCATGGTCGCGCGCACGGCGGCGGTCGGGATCCTCCTGGGGCTGGGGTGCGCGGTCCTGTCTCGTGTGCCGTTGCGCCCCCCGTGGCGCCGGCTCGTCGTCGCTGCCGCGTTCATCGCCCTCGGGGCGGTGGTCCTGCCGGGGGATCTTTCGGGCCGGATGCACGACCAGGTGCCCGCGGCGCCGGTCCTCGCCACGTGGGCCGGCGTCGTCGTGATCGGCCTTTCGCCGCCCGCGGCGCTGTTCGTGCTCGAGCGCCGGCCCGCCTGGTGGCTGCGGATCCCGGCCGTGGCGGCGGCGGTGTTGGCGTGGGTCGCAAACGTCTTCGTCCTCGAGAACAGCTATCTCGGGGCCCACCTGTTCCTGGGGCTGATGGGCCTTGCGCTCGTCGCAGGGGCCCTCGCGCCGCTGCCCCGGCGGGCCATGGGGCCTCGGGGGCGGCTCGCGCGTCGTGCCGGGGGGCTGATGCTGGCGGCGCTGGCGCTGGCGGCGCTGGTCGTCCCGGCCTCCGACACGGCGCGACTGGCCCTGTTGTCGTTTCCCGGGGACGTGCTGACGCCGTACCTGAGCCAGCGCAAGGCTCGGCCGGCCTCGGCGGAGGTGCCCCCCCAGGCCGTCGAGCCCCCGGAGGTCTGGCGGCCGTGGTTTCGCCGGCGGGACGATGCACCCGCGGTCGCGCCCACCGCCACGGACGTGCGGCCGCCGGCGCCCATCGTCGTGCTGCTGACCATCGACTCGTTGCGGGCGGACGTCCTTTCGGACCCGCGCGCGGCCGAGCGGCTGCCCAACCTGTCGGCCCTGCGGCGCCGGAGCGTGTTCTTTTCCATGGCGCGGACGCCGGGCTCGCAGACCGTCGTCACCCTGACGTCGCTGTTTCTGGGCACGTACTACTCCCAGCAGTACTGGAGCCCCTATCCGGGCCTGCGGGACCTGTGGCCCGACGACGACCCGGGGGTTCGCTTTCCGGCGCGGCTGTCCGAGGCCGGCGTGGCGACGGCGCACTACCCCACGGCCAGGTGGCTCGTCGGACGGGTCGGCGTCGTGCGCGGGTTCCGGGAGGAGCGCTACGTTCCGGGCAAGAAGGGGCGGTACGTGACGAGTCTGGAGACGTTCCCGCGCATCGAGGCGCGGCTCGCCCGCGCAGGTTCGACCCCGCTGTTCGTCTATACGCACGTGCTCGACACCCACGTGTCCATGTCCATGGGGGTCGAGGCCAAGTCCCCTCGGGAGCGGTACTGGCGCAAGCTCGAGATCGTCGATCGGTCGATCGGGCGCCTGGTCGAGACGATCGAGTCGCTGCCGGTGGCCGACCGCGTGATCCTCATCGTGTCCTCCGACCACGGTGAGGCCTTCGGGGAGCACGGCGTCCATCACCACGCCTCGACGCTGTACGAGGAGTTGATCCGCGTCCCGCTGCTCATCCGGATCCCGGGTGTGGCGCCGCGCACCATCGACACGCCCGTGTCGTTGATCGACCTCGGGCCGACGATCCTCGACCTGTTCGGGTTGCCGGTCCCCGGCGCCATGATGGGCCAGAGCCTGCTGCCGCTCGTCGCCGGCCGGGCGGACGCTGCGCCGACGCGCCCCATCGCCGCGGAGGGGCACCTGAAGAAGACGCTCGTGTTCCCGGACGCACGCAAGGCCATCGTGGACGACCGGCACCACACCCGCGAGGTCTACGACCTGCGTGCGGACCCGCAGGAGCTGCACAACCTGGTGGACGCGGGGGACCCGCGGGCGCCGCGGGACGCGGCTCTGGTCGAGCGCTTCTTCGAGATCCACCGGATCCGCCGCGCGGGCTACGAGGTCCCCTTCCGGCGCTGACCGCCCGCCGCGGCCGTTGGGGGTGAGCCGCGTGGGACTGCCGGGTGCAGCCGTGGTATGCTGCCGGTGCGGTGAGAGTCCATCGTCGCCGGCCGCGTGGACATGCCGTCCTGTGGATGGCGGTGGCGTGGTGCCTGTTCGCGCTGGCTCCATTCGCGCACGAGGCGTGGGTGCAGCACCGGATCTGCGCCGACCACGGCGCCTGGTCCCACGCGGAGGCACCGCCCGCGGGCGAGCGCACCGGGGCCGGCCGGGACCCGTGTGCGAGCCGGCGCCCCGCCGCGCCGCCCCACGACGCGGCCCACCACTGCCGCACGATGGCCGAGCGCCGGGTGGCCTCGGACCGAGCGGCAGGGGCGATGGACACCGGCGCGACGTGGCCGGCGTCGGTGGTGCCGGTCGCGCCCGCCGTCGTCCCGCCCCCTGGTCCGGCACGCCACCGGCTCGCGCCCAAGCAGTCGCCGCCCGGGGCATGAGCCCCGGAAAACCTGCCCCGCTCGTCGCCCGGCCGGCGGCGCGCCGTCGCCTGCGGTGCGCCCCGCGCTCGAACGGCCCCGGATCTTCCAGCGGGTAGGCCCCGGGCCGGGCCGGTGCGCGGTCGGAGCGCGTGTGGATCGTGGCGGCCGTCGTCGCCGCGTCCCCGCTGCGAGCCCGGGTCTCCCGCCGGCCGCGCGTGTGGGCCTCCGTTCGGCGGCGCCGAGCGGAGGGACGCCCGCCGTTTCGGATGCCCGAGCCGTTTCTTCCCTCCTTTCTTCGAACCGGATCCAAACCGCCCATGCCACCGATCATGTTGCTCGTCTCTTGCGTCGCTGTCGTGACCGGGGCCGCCCCGCCGCCGTCCGAAGCGGGCCCGCGGGGCCCCCGGCCCGTGCGCCCCGACCCTGGCGGCGGCGGCGCGCCCGAACCCGCCCGCGAGCCACCGCCGCGGGCGCCCGAGGCCGCCCACGACCACGAACGCCACGGGCACGACCGCGAGGCCGGCCACGCCGACCGGCGCAGGGTCGTGGTGGAGAACCACGACGCCGGTCCGCCGCGGACCCGCAAGGCGGCGAGCGAGACGGACGTGACGATGGAGGAGATCGCCCGCGTGCCCCGGACGACGCCGGAGAACCTGCTGGAGCTTTCGCCCGGGGTGGTCGTCGGGAGCTTCGCCGAAGCCGCCCACCCGGGCACGGTCTTCATCCGGGGGTTCGACTCGGACGACGGCAAGGACCTGGCCACGACGGTGGAAGGGATCCCGGTCAACGAGGTGGGCAACACGGACGCCCACGGCTTCGCCGACACGCGGTTCTTGATCCCCGAACTGGTGACCCGCGTGCGGATCGCGCAGGGCTCGTTCGACCCGGCCCAGGGGGACTTCGCCGTGGCCGGCAGCGCGGACTGGTCGCTCGGGCTGGCCTCACGCGGCCTCGTGCACGCGGCGAGCGCCGACACCTTCGGGCAGGTGCGCACGACCCTGTTGTACGGCCCGCCGGGACAGCCGGCTGGGACGTTCCTGGCGGCGGACCTCCAGGGGGGGCCGAGCTACGGGGAGCAGCGCGACGTGGCGGCCGGCCGGGCCATGGTGGGGTTCGAACACGACCTGGGCGGTCACACGCACGTGCGCCTGCTCGGCACGTACTACGAGAACGACTTTCGCCACCCGGGCGTCGTCCGTCTCGACGATGCCGAGGCCGGGCGCGTGCCGTGCAGCAAGGACGTGGCGGACGTCTTCTGCGCCTACGACCCGCGGCTCGGCGGCCACTTCCGCCGTCTGGGGGCGGGGGCGCGGATCTTCCGCCATGCGGGCAGCGTGCCGTTTTCGCTGGGCGGTTATGTCACCGGCAAGCACCACGTGCTGCGGGAGAACTTCACGGGCTTTACCACCGATCTGGACCACCCGGGCGGCCCGCGGGGCGATGGGATCCGGCAGTCCTACGGCTTCGTGACGGTGGGGCTCTACGGCCGGCTGGGGTTGCGTACGACGGTCGCCGGGCGCAGTCAGGGGTTCGACGTGGGGTTCGACCTGCGGGCCGATCACGGGCGCGCCCGGCTCGACCGCCTGCGGTTCGACGACGGCACCCCCTACGGTGTGCTGTTCGACAACCGTTTCGTGACGCGCCGGGTGGCCACGTTCGCCGGTGCCCACGTCGAGCCGGTGCGTTTCGTCGCCCTGGACGGCGGCCTGCGGATGGAGGCCTTCTTCGCCGACGTGCTGGATCGCCGGGCCGGGTCGCGCACGCGGCCCTTGCCTGCGGTGCGGTTCCTGCCGAGGGTGTCCGCCACGATCGCCCCCGGCCGGATCGTCGAGGCGACGGTGGCCTACGGCCAGGGGGTGCGCTCACCCGACCCGAACGGGCTCGTGCGGGCGGCGGCCGTCGTGCCCACCCGCACCCACGCCACCGAGGCGGGCGTGCGACTGTTCGGGTCGGATCGCCGGGGCGTCGCCGACTTCGACGCCCGGGTGTTCGGGTTCTATACGTTCGTGCCGCACGACCTGGTGTTCGACGAGGAGGACGGGCGCAACGCGGACGTGGGGGCGAGCCATCGCTTCGGGGTCGGCGGGGCGTTTTCGGTGACGGTGGCGGACGTTGCGACCGTGCGTGCGGGCGGGGCCTACGCCCGGGCGCACCTGCGCGACGACGCGGCGCCGTGGCGGTGGCTGCGGGGACCGGCGGTGCCGTACGTGCCGCGCTTTTCCGGCCGGCTCGACGCGGTGGCGGGCCACGACTTCGAGGTGCGCGGTGAACCGTTCGTCTGGCACGCCACCGTGGGAGCGACCCTCGTCGGACATCGGCCGCTGCCGTCCGGGCGCTTCGGACCGGGCTACGCGGTGGCCGACGCGAGCGTTTGGTTGCGCTGGCGGTGGATCGAGGGCGGCGTGGCCCTGCGCAACCTCACGAACGCGCGCTACTATCCGGTGCAGCTCGAGTACGCCAGCAGCTTCGACCCGCGCACGGCGGCCGCCCCGGTGCTGCCGGCGCTGCACGTCGCACCCGGGGCGCCCTTTTCGGCCATGTTCACCCTGCGGATCTTCTACGAGCCCGGCGAGTGGGCGCACTTCGTCCACGATCGGCAGAAGAGGCGGCGGTCGTGACGACCTCGATCGTGCGACGTCCGCGCACGTCGCGGCGCGCGGCCCCGCGCGGTGCCGTGGCGGCGGCGTGGTTCTTCCTGGCGGCCGCGACCGGCTGTGCCTCCTTCGACGACGACGGGATCGTGGGGCTTTGGGTGTACGGGGCGCCGCCTGCCTCGCCGCCGGTTTCGGCCGATGGGACGTTGCTCGCGTGCAGCCGGTTCGAACTGGCCCTCGGACCGGTTCAGGTGTTCGAGGACGGCGGCCACGACGACCACGCAGGCGGCGGTTCGCCGGCCGAACCGGAGGGGGCGGGGGCCGGCCGGCGCCTGGCGGCGAAGGCGGACGGCGTCGCCCACGGCGATGGTGAGGGGGGGTCCGTGCCCGAGGGGCTTGTCGGCGAGTTCGCCGCGCGTGTGTGGGTCGATGCGCTGGACCCGTCGCCCGTGGACGCGGGGGCCCTGCACGTGCGGTTGGGCCGGACGGCCGGGGACGTGGACGCGGCGGTCGGGAACCTGGGGGACGACGGCGGTGACGGCGTCGCGATCCGGCTGGCGTGCACCTTCGAGGGGGGGCGGCTCGCGGGGGCGATCCCCCTGCCCGAGCCGGTGCCGATCCACGTCGAGGCGGCGCCGTTCGTCCTGGCGGAGGGGGGGACGCTGTCGATCGAGGTTGCACCCTGGGGCGCGCTGTCGCAGGTGGATCTCGCGGCGCTGCCGCCGGGACCCGATGGGACGCGACGCCTCGACGCCGATCCGGTCGCCGTCCTCCGGTTCGTCGAAGCGCTGGCGGCGGCCGCGCCCCTGCGGGGGACGTTCGCCCGGCCGTAGGGGCGCCTGGCGGGACCTTGCGGTGCGCGGAGGAACACGGCGCTGGGCGCGCCTTGACCCCGTACCATGGTCGAGGTCCTACGCTGAAAGAGCCGGGCGTGTGGCCCGGTGCGGAGGCACCATGGACGGCATCCTTTCGATCCTCGCGACGATCCAGTTGCTCGCCCCGGCGGCCTCGGCCGAGCCGGCGGCCCGGCCGGCGGCGGCCGACGACCGGGCGAAGACGGCCCGGGCGCAGGCGGAGGTGCCGGTCGAGGGGATGCGGTGCGCGAAGTGTGCGGCGAACCTCACGGCCGCGGTGGAGGCCCTCGACGGGGTGGCGCGGGCCGAGGTGGACCTGCCCGGGGCGCGGGTGCTCGTGTGGTTCGACCCGCAGAAGGTCACGGTCGCCGCCATCGTGGAGGCGATCCGGTCCGTGGGATTCGAGCCGGGCACGCCGAAGGTGTCTGGGGGGCGGTGACCGGAGGATGCGGGACGACCGTCGTCGATGGGGTCCGGCCCCGGACATGGGCCGCCGCACCCCGCCGCGGCCCCGCCGGTCGCCCGCGTGCCGCGGGCGATCGCGGCGCGGGATGCCCGCGGCTTCGTCCGGCTGGTGCAGGATCGGGCCACCGGGCGGCTGGTGGGGGCGCGCATCGTCGCGCCCGAAGGCGGGGAACTCGTGATGGAGGTGGCGACGGCGATGGCGGCCGGCCGCACCGTCGCCGACCTGCGCGCGGAACTGCACCCGTATCTTACGCTCTCGGAGGCGATCAAACTGGCCGCGATCGCCTTCGAGACCGACCCCGCGAACCTCAGTTGCTGCGCGGGGTAGCCGACCTGGTGCCTGCGGGGCCGGCGCATGCACCGCCGGGCCGCGTACCGTTGACGCGACGATGGAGGGGGCCTAGCCTCGTTCCATGCGTTTGCAGGGCCGTCGCTGCGCCGTCTCCATCGTGTTCGGCCTGACTGCACCGCTCCTGGCCGGGGCCGGGTGCGTGGGGCATCTGGATGGCGGAGGCGACGGCACGGGTGGCGGCACCGCCACGGGCTCGGGCGGCTCGACGAGCGCCGGCAGCGCCACGGGCCCGGGTACCGCCAGCGTCGGATCTTCCACGGCCAGCACCACGTCGCCGGGGTCGAGCGCGGGGACCGTCACGGCCTCCGCCGGGGCGACCACGACCGGGACGACGGCGGGTTCGGCGAGCGGGATCACCACGGGGTCGAGCACCTCGGCCGGTTCCGCCACGGGCGGCACGTGCCTGCCGAGCCAGACGAACTGCGACGGCGCGTGCGTGGACACGGACACGAACCCGCAGCACTGCGGGGCCTGCGGGGCGTCGTGCGGGGCCCCGGGGAGTTGGGATTGCGTCGCCGGGGCGTGTGTGGACGCGCGGATGTGGTCGGGGGCCACGCTCGTCGAAATGGACCCGGGCGACACGCTGCTGCCGTCGGTCGCCGTCAGCCCGGGCGGGATCGCGTTCGTGGTGTGGCTGCAACAGGGAAACGGGACGAACTACGACGTGCGAGCCGCCCGGTATGCCGGCGACTGGGGATCGGCGGAGACGATCGAGGCGCAGACGGAAGACACCGCGAAGCCCCAGGTGGCGGTGGATCCACAGGGCAACGTCATCGCGGTGTGGGGACAGTCGTCCATGCCCAAGAGCATCTGGGTCAATCGCTACTCGGCCGCCGCGTCGGCCTGGCTCGGTGCCGTCAAGCTCTCCGGGAATGTCGCCGATGGGATCGGGTCGGTCGTGGCCATGGGCCCGGACGGGAACGGGATCGTCCTCTGGCTGGAAGGGGGCAACGTCCAGGGGCGTCGCTTCGCCGCGGGGATCTGGGAGAACGTCCAGACCGTCGCCTCGGGCGGAGGCCCGTCGGAGGTTCGGGTGGGGATGGACGCGGCCGGCAACGCCCTCGCGGTGTGGCGGGCGTTCCACAACGGCCAGCCGAGCCTCTGGTCGAACCGTTTCGAGCCGGGGCCGGGGTGGGACACGGCCCAGCCCATCGAGAACGACGCGAACGCCGTGTGGATCCCCGACCTCGCCGTCAACGCAGACGGCGACGGCATCGCGGTGTGGCGCGTAAACATGAGCGGCACGTTGCACGTGTGGTCGAACGCCTACACCGCCGGCCAGGGCTGGGGCACGGCGGCGCTGGTCGAGATGGATGCCATGGCAGATGCGCGCGAGCCACGGGTGGCGATGGACGCAGCGGGCAATGCGTTCGCAGTCTGGTTGCAATCGTCCAACGGGAAACAGAGCGTGTGGGCCAACCGGTACGTGCCCGGCCAGGGCTGGGGGACGCGGGCACTCGTCGAGACCGACGACACCTACGCGGCGAGCGAACCGCGGGTCGGCGTCGATGCGGCGGGCAACGCCGTGGCGATCTGGGTCCAATCCGACGGCGCCTCCGACAAGGTGTGGTCGAACCGCTACCGGGTGGCGGACGGGGCCTGGGGGATGGCCGAGCGCATCGAGAACGTAGCCGGCGACGCGAGCTTCCCCGAGGTCGCCGTCAGCGATGGCGGCGTGGCCGTCGCCGTCTGGCAGAAGCTGACCGGCGCCGTCGCGGACGTCTATGCGAACGTCTTGAAGTAGCCGCTGCGGGCGCCGGCCGGGGGATGCGCGCGAGCGCGAGCCGGGCGGCGGCGGGTTCGCGGCGCGGCCACGGCGTGCGGTCCGGGTGCGTCGGTCCGGCCGTCCCGCCCGGGTGATCCGGCGCACCGCGCAAGCTCGGTCGGTTGGAGCAAACCGTCGGGCCTAGGAACGCGCGGACCGGTCCCGCCCCTCGTCCGATCGGGCCATCGGACCGCCGCGTCCGTCGCCGAGCCGCCCGTGGCCGGTTGACGCCCGTGCGTGCGACGGGCGGCTAGATTGACGTCATGTATCATGGTCGGCCTTTCTCCGCCCGAAGCGTTTGTTGTGTCTTGGTGGGGGTGGCCGTAGGGATCTTCGGATGTGCCGGGCAACTGCCGGGCGACG
>Ga0256839_1006155_pt1 | contig 10688 bp, 8 predicted proteins | sample 354166metaG_FD_185968 | JGI IMG/M metagenome (GOLD analysis project Ga0256839, IMG submission 185968) | Hydrothermal vent microbial communities from Mid Atlantic Ridge, Atlantic Ocean - 354-166 | ecosystem: Environmental > Aquatic > Marine > Hydrothermal vents | place: Atlantic Ocean: Mid... | reverse complement strand
CTGACCCTGCGCCCCGTGCGGGGGGTGAGTCACTACGATGCAGCCCTGCTGATACGTATATTTCGCCAGCACCATTTCACGGCATTTATTGTGCAGGTGCTGTCATTCGCTTTGTTGGTGTTTATCGGCTATTTTATCGATTATCCGGTTTTTGTCATACCGGCTGCCGGCAGTGTCATCATCCTTCTGGCCACGCTGATGATGCTCGAGGGGGCCCTCAACTTTTGGTCGCGCGGCTGGCGCTTCATAGCCTATATCCTGCTTCTGCTGCTTTTCAGCCTCCTCATTCGCTATGGATGGGCCGACCACCGCAATGAGGCCTACGGCCTGGATTACGATGTCGCTCCGAGGGCCTATCTGAGCGATACCCTGGCAGCCATAAACAACTTCGAAGCCATACACAATGATCGGCTCAAAACCCTTAAAATACTGGACAACTGGCTTCACAAGGCAGGGAAGAAGAAGGGAAAAGACGGGAAGCTTAAAATGATCTTCATTGCCGCCAGCGGAGGAGGCTCAAGGGCTTCGGCCTGGAGCATGGCGGTTATGCAAAAGCTCGACAGTCTCTTTGCGGGCAGGGTGATGGATCATACGGTTTTGATGGCCGGTGCCAGTGGCGGCATACTGGGCACAGCCTACTACCGTGAGCTGAAACTACAGCAAATACAGGGCGCCCAAATCAACCCCAATGACATACGCTACTACAAAAACATCACCCGCGATTTGCTCAATCCGCTGATCGAAGCGCTGGTGGTCAATGATTTTCTCTTCCCCTGGCGAACGGTAAACATTGACGGACGAAACTATCACAAGGACCGTGCATATATATTTGAGCAGTACTTTAACCGCAATACAGGAGGGGTACTTGATAAACGCCTCGTGGAATACGCCATTCCGGAAGAGAAAGCACAAATCCCGATGATGATCCTTTCGCCTACCATCATCAATGACGAACGATTTCTTTTTATTTCACCCCGCCCGGTGCGCTATCTCACCCGTCCGCTGAACGAGGATTTGCATTTCAGCAACCGCGCTGTGGACGGTGTGGACTTTCAAAGTTTTTTCAATTATTGCGCTTGCGAAAACATCAAATTCACTACGGCACTGCGCCTCAATGCTACCTACCCCTATATTTTGCCGCCTGCCCAGCTGCCCAGCATTCCCTCCATGCAGATAATGGATGCGGGCATTCGCGACAATTACGGGATAGAAACCATTGCCCGATTTATCGGGGCTTTTCGCGAATGGATCAATCAAAACACGGAGGGCATTATCATCATCGGCATCAATGCCGTAAACAACGGCAGCCCGCAGATAGCCGTAGAAGCAGCCCCCAGCCTGATGAAACGCCTCCTGAATCCGATCTGGAATCTCTATTACAACTGGGTGCAGATACAGGAATACAACAACAATTTTAAGATTGACTTGCTCTCAACAGGCCTTGACGTGCCGGTGCAGTTTCTCGAGTTCAACTACATTCCCGGCCCTAAAGAGCGGGCTGCCTCCATGAGTTTCCACCTTACCGAAGGAGAAAAAAAGAACATCCGCAACGCCATGAATCAAATGCCCAACAAGGAAGCCATGGAGCAGCTTAAGCGTCAGTTGGGCTGGTGATCGCGCAATTCGAGGAGGGCGATATTCTCCACGTGATAGGTATGCGGAAACATATCAACCGCCTGTAGCTCCCTGAGCCGGTATTTCCCGGCCAGGATGGCCAGATCGCGGGCCTGCGTGGCCGGATTGCAACTGACATAGATGATTCTGCGTGCTCCGGAATGCAGCAGTTGCCGGCATACCTTCTCGTGCATGCCGGCACGGGGCGGATCCGTAATGACCACATCCGGGCTTCCGTGCGCTGCAAAGAAGGACTCGCTAAAGAGCTCTTTCATATCCCCGGCCAAGAAAGTACAATTGTCAATGCCGTTTAACTTGGCATTGTCCCGTGCGTGAAGCACGGCTTCAGGTATGGATTCGATACCAAGCACAGCGGCACAGGCATCGGCCAGGTAAAGGGCAATGGAGCCGGTGCCCGAGTAGAGGTCAAACACCCGGTCGGAGGGCTTCAGCCCGGCCATCTCCTTTACCCGTCTGTACATTTGTACGGCCTGGGCCGGATTGGTCTGAAAAAAAGTAAGCGGCCCTATCCGGTATTTTACTTTATCAAGCTGCTCGGTAATGTAGCCTTTGCCATAATAGGTCCTGAATTCCAGGTCATAAAGGGTATCGTTCTTTTTGGGATTTACGACCCCGATCAGGGTATCAATTTCCGGAAATTTCTCATGGAGAAAATCCATAAGCGCCTGCATGGCCGGCTCATCTTCAAAGAATACACTGAGGATGAGCATCCACTCACCGTTCATCGTATTTCGAGTGAGCAAATTGCGCAGCCAGCCCCGCTGCTCTCGAATGTGAAAAAACGTAAGGCCTTTGTCGAAGGCATAGGCCCGGATACTGTTGCGAATGCGGTCCTGCAATGCGTCCTGCAGCCAGCACTCTTCTACATCCAGCACCTTGTCAAAAGCCCCCGGCACGTGAAATCCGAGGCCTCTGCGGTCTTCCGGGACTTCGTCTTTTTCGATTTCTTCGGGTGTCAGCCAGCGCAGCTCCGAAAAAGTAAATTCGAGCTTGTTGCGATAAAACTTTTGCCGGGGCGAAGCCATGATGGGGTGTACCGTCTCCGCTTCCAGACGGGCTATGCGCGCAATAGCGTCTTCCACCACTTTCTGCTTGAAGTCGAGCTGTGCCCCGTACTGCACATGCTGCCACTTGCATCCGCCACAGTATTTAAAATGCTTGCAAAAAGGCCTGTCCCGCAGGGGCGAAGGCTCGAGCAATCGCTGGTAGCGTGCCATGGCATAGTCGCGCCTGCTTTTAAAAACCAGCACATCGGCCAGATCACCGGGCACCCCTCCTTCCACAAATACCACTTTGCCGTTGTGACGGGCCACCCCGACACCCTTGTCGCCTGTCGACTCTATTCGCAGGCCTTCAATGATATATTTCTTTCTTCTGCCCATTGCTCTTTCTGCGTTTTAAATGTTGATGATCCCGGCTTATTTTAATTCTTCTTCCCGCCTGCGGTTCACCCTGCGGGAAATTACAATGCTCACCTCATAAAGAAAGAGGATGGGAATGGAAATCATTATCTGACTCGTCACATCAGGAGGAGTAATGATGGCCGCCAGCACCAGGATAATGACAAAAGCCTCTCTCCGGTGGCTTTTCAGAAACCCGGGTGTGAGCAGGCCCATACGCGAAAGCAGGTAAGATGCCACGGGCAGCTCGAAGATGATGCCTGCGGCCAGGGTAATCATAGAAACCACAGAAATGTAAGAACCCAAATTGATTTCATTGATCACTTCTTCACTGACCTGATAATTGCCCAGAAAATTAATGGAGAAGGGAACGATGATGTAGTAGCCGAAAAGCACCCCGATAAAAAACAAAGTGGAGCAGGCAAATACGAGTCCGCGGGTGTGTCGTATTTCATTGTCATGCAACCCCGGTTTTACAAATCGCCAGATTTCCCAGAAGATGTAGGGAAAAGCCACAATAAGCCCGGCAATAAAAGAAACCTTGACATGCATGAGAAACTGTCCGGGCATATCCACGTTTTGCAGCGTGAAAGCAATGCCGTCCATGCAAAGATTGGCTCCCATGTGCATCTGATGCGAGAGCCAGCACAAAAAACGGTAGGTAAAAAACTCCTCGTTTTTGGGTGCAAGAATGACCCGGTCAAAAACGAAGTTTTTGTTCAGAAATGCAAGAATGGAGACAAGGAGCACAGCCGTCAGAGAGCGAAGTATGTGCCAGCGCAAAGCCTCGAGATGCTCAATAAATGTAAGTTGGTTGGGGTCCTTGTTTTCCATTTTGATTCCCTTAGTCTTCCTTTCCTTCCAACAGGTCCATGATTTTATTCAGCCTGGGCGAGAGGATAATCTCGGTGCGCCTGTTTTTTGCCCGGCCTTCTGCATCCTTGTTGCTTGCCACCGGCAAATAATCGGCCCGGCCGGCCGGCAGCAGGCGCAACGGATCCACTCCGTAATCCTCCAAAATGCGGACTACCGAGGTGGCCCGCAAGACGCTCAGGTCCCAGTTGTCTTTTACACAAGACCCCGGCCGCACCGGAATGCTGTCCGTATGTCCTTCAATCAGTATCTCAATTTCAGGATTTTTATTCATTACTTCGGCTATCTGTTTGAGGGCCGATTTTCCGTTTTTGCCCAGCTCCCAACTGCCCGACTTAAAGAGCAGCTTGTCGCTCATGGAGACATACACTTTGCCGTTTTTCTTCACAACAGTGAGTTCCGACTCATTGAATCCGGTTAAGGCTTCTTCCATTTTTATTCGCAGACTGTTGACTGCCGAGTCTTTTTCGGCTATCATACGTTCCAGCTGCTTTACTTTCTTCTCCCGGGCTTCGAGGCCTTCCTGCAAGGCTGCAATAGACTTGTTTTTTCTTTCCAGTTCCTTTTCCTTTTCGCTCAGTTGAGCCGCCTTCCGCTCCAGTTCCAAAGACTTTTCATTCAGCATTCTTTCTTTCTCATTGAGTTCCATTGCCAGTTTCTCTCTTTCGAGGTTGCTGTTTTGCAGGAGTTCTTTGTTTTGTGCGATCACTTTTTCATACAGTGCATTCAGGTTGTCATTCATTTTCTTCAGCTGCGAATATTGCCGGCCCATTCGGGCGGTATCGCTCTTGAGAGCGTCCAGCTGTTCTCTTTCCGCCTTCAGCTGCTTCTCCAGCGAGGCCAGATCCTCGCGGCAGTCGCGGTAATTGGACGAAAGAATGCGAAGCGAATCCTGTTTCTCTTTCAATGCATTCTCGGTATCCTGAAACTTGCGGGCCGGAACACATGAGGCCATATATCCGGCAACCACAATCAGGCCAATGAACATAAAAAGGGAGTATCTTGGTCTCATAGCTTCGAATTTTTGTTTGCAAAGTTACTTTGGAACGGGCAATCCTGTATTTTTCTTTTGCCACAAATCAATGAGCCGAAGAACGGATGAGGGGATAGCGTGAAAGAAGTGTTTTTATTTCAGCACGGGCTTCATCGAATTGCTATTTTTGAAGGTATGGCTAAAAGTAAAACAATTTATGCCTGCCGGAATTGCGGCAATACCTCAGCCAAGTGGATGGGGCGCTGTCCGTCCTGTGGCGAGTGGAACACCTACATCGAAGAGCTGATTGTCAAGGAGGGATCGAAAAGCAGCGGCTATCAGTGGAAAAGTGAGAAAGGACAGGGGCATTCGAAGCCGGTCAATCTTGAAAATATCGAAGGTCACGAGCAGATTCGTCTCAGTACGGGAGACAAGGAACTCGACCGGGCGCTGGGCGGAGGCATCGTGGCGGGGTCACTTATCCTGATTGGCGGGGAACCGGGCATCGGCAAATCCACCCTGATGCTGCAAATGGCCCGCGGCCTGGACGGCCGGAGAATCCTTTATGTATCGGGCGAGGAAAGTGCCGTACAGATTAAGATGCGGGCCGAGCGCCTCGGCATTCATAATCCGGAATATCTCGTCTACACGGAGACCAACACCCAGCTCATTTTCCTTCAGGCAAAAAAGATAAAACCCGATGTAGTGATTATCGACTCCATACAGACCCTGCACTCGGAAGACATTGACTCGACCCCGGGGAGTGTGTCGCAGGTGAGGGAATGCACGGGCGAGTGGCAGCGATTTGCCAAAGAGACCGGCACTCCGGTATTTCTGATTGGGCACATTACCAAGGAAGGCTCCATTGCCGGCCCCAAATTGCTGGAACATATGGTGGATACGGTTCTGCAATTTGAAGGAGATCGCCATCACCAATACCGGATTCTGAGAACGGTAAAAAACCGCTTTGGAAGCACAGCCGAAATGGGCATCTACGAAATGCAGGGCAATGGCCTGCGTGAAGTCAGCAATCCATCCGAAATCCTTATCTCCACCAGACCCGAAGCCTTGAGCGGCATTGCCATTGCCGCCATCATGGAGGGCATGCGCTCCATGCTTATCGAGGTGCAGGCCCTCGTGACCGCAGCCGTGTACGGCACTCCGCAACGCTCGGCTACGGGCTTCGAGCTCCGCAGGCTGAGCATGCTCCTGGCCGTTCTCGAAAAGCGCATCGGATTTCCGATGGGCAACAAGGATATTTTTCTGAATATGGCCGGGGGCATTCGTGTAGACGACCCCGCAGCCGACCTGGCCATCGTGACGGCACTCATTTCTTCGCTCGAAGACAAGACCGTTGCTCCCCTGGCCGTTTTTGCGGGCGAAGTCGGACTCTCAGGGGAGATTCGACCGGTCAACCGCATCGAACAACGCATAAGCGAAGCCGACAAACTGGGCTTTGAGCAGGTCTATCTTTCCTCGGGCAATTTGAAAGGCATCGAGCGAAAAAAATTTAATTGCCGCTTAATCGAAGTCAATAAAGTGGAGGAGCTGGTGCGGCTGCTCTTTTGACGCAGCTACTTCCGGCCGAAATCGGCCGGAATTTCTCCCCATTTACGGGTATCCCATTTGTAGACGGGGATGTCATAGCTGTTCTTTCGCAGCCAGGCTTCGGCCCGGTCCACCATATCCCATAGTTCGCGGGTTTTTTCATTGCGCGGAAGCATGGTCTTCACTTTTTTGTTCCGCACCCAGGCCAGAGCCGTTCCGGAGTCCGTATAAACCGGCCTTTTGGTGCCGGCTTTTTTTTGCAACGCCAAGGCATGCACCAGCGCCAGAAATTCTCCGAGGTTGTTGGTACCCATCGGAAAGGGGCCCTGATGAAAAATTTCCTCCCTGCTGGCCGTATCTACGCCCCGGTACTCCATCACTCCGGGATTGCCGCTGCAGGCGGCATCCACGCTGATGCTGTCGCGGATAAAAGGAGCTCCGGCCGTCTCTTTTTTCGCTTTCATGGCAGAGGGCCCCTGTTCATATGCTTTTTCCGCTTCCCACCTGCTCTTATAGGATTTATACAAAGCGCCCTGATAGCTTGTGATTTGCTGCAAAACCGCAGACCAGTCATCATAAATGCCGGGGCGGTGCCCCCGCCAGACTACATAGTATTTCTTTTTCTTAGTCGCCATACAGCGCTAAGATAATTGCAAGCCTGCTTTTATTGCTGAACAAATTGCGCAACGGCCCCCGGAATCTCATTTAAAGTGAAAATGTAGTATCCCGTTGCCAGTTCTTGCAGGCTGAGTGTTTCTTCCCCGTCAAGGTTCAGCACTCCGTTCATCACTTCCTGCCCGGCCAGGTTGAAGATTGAAAAGGAAGATTGACCGGTCAATTGCTCTGAGGGAATCAGCCTGATCTGGCGGCTTGATGACATATAGCGAATGGAAATGCCCGAGGCCAGGGGGTCTTCAATGCCCGTGCTCGTGCCTTCTGCCACAGTGATGAGTTCCGTGACAATTTCATCGCCCGAGGAAGTTCCGTCATTGTTCGAAAGGTTAATGGCTACGGATATTTCCACCTCACCGCTGCCCGGAGGCGGGGCGGTCCAGTCTAGCGTCCACGAACGGCTGCCGCCCATGCTGGCAGTTCCCATGGTAGTATGTGTAATATAACCTCCGTTCACTTGCATGTGATTGCTTCCGCTTTGCAGCGTGCCGGCAAAAGAGCCCGACAGATCTTGCACCGAGAGCTGAAATCCTGTTTTGGACATCCCGTTTTTACTGGCCGTCACGGTAATCTGATAGCTTTGGCCCGGAACGTAGCCATTGCTATCAATATTTGTGCTAATAAGGCCGGAAGTGGCCGTGGCATTGCCGTCATGGCAGCCCGATGTGGCACAGGTTCTTCCGTTTTCAAAGCGCCCGCCCGAAAAGCCGGCATTGCCGTTGTCTACGGGGGCTCCCCCCGATCTCGAACTCAGATCGTAACTAATGAATAACACAAGAGAAAAGAGGGTGAAAGTGCTCAGGTAAATCAGTCTTTTCATAAAAGGGATTTAAAGGGTTTCAAAAGGAAAGCATAAGATACTTCAAAATCTCTTTTGTCAAAAGAAGCAAACGTCACAGTCTTTCCATTTTTACGTCAAGACGCGCGGGAATCATCCATTCTCAATCGCTTCCAGTATCTGTTTTGCATGATCCTTGGTATTCACCTTGTCAATGATCTTCATGATCTTTCCCTCTTCATCAATCACAAAAGTTACACGGTGCGTGCCCTCGTATTCCCGTCCCATAAACTTTTTAGGTCCCCAAACACCGTAGAGCTTCACAATTTTCTTGTCCTTGTCTGCGATCAGCGGGAATGGCAGCTCATATTTCTCAATAAACTTACGGTGCGACTTTTCATCGTCTGTAGATACTCCCAGCACCGCCAATCCGTGTTTTTTAAGGGTTTCGTAGTTGTCGCGCAGGTTGACGGCTTCGGCCGTGCAGCCGCTTGTGTTGTCTTTCGGGTAAAAATACAATACGAGCTTGCGGCCTCTGAAATCACTTAGTGCCACTTCCTTTCCGTCCTGGTCTGTTCCTTTAAAATCCGGGGCCGGATTGCCTTCTTTGAGATCTGTCATTGCTTATTGATTTTTAGTTTATAAATCTTTTCGTTTCGATTTCCGGCCTTATCGCTCACACTTACCCGTATCACATGCTCTCCTGTTTTCAAAAATTCCGGCAAGGTGCCCGTCAGTCGTTTCTTCTTGTAATCATACTCCATCAGCCACCAGCGGCCGTCAAGATATGCACTGTACTTGTCAATGCCGCTTTCCTCATCCTCAATCCCGATCGAAAGAAGATCGCCCGGACGGGGTGATTCGGGAAATGCCGGCTTCTCAATTTCCGGGGCCGTACTGTCCACACTAAGATAATAATTACCAAACTCCCGGGTACGGAAAATAAACACCGGACCGCTCCATTCTCCCGTATAATAGTTCCTTTCGTCATCTTCCACACGTACCGCGACCGCTCTTTTCTTCAGCGATTCCGGAAAATCGCTTTGCAGAATATTTATCACGGCCTTTTTGTGCAACGGGTCCCCCGGATCGTGAATGCGGAAGAGCGGAGACATCCGGCCCTCTTTATGCTTTGGGCTGTCCACGCTGAAATGGAAGTAAATGCTGTCGTAGAGGGCGCCCTCCGGGATGATGATCCGGAAAGCTCCCGACTCAAAATAGGAAGCCTGACCGGGGAGCATGCGCTTCGATTTGGGCCGCAACCGGGCTTGTCTTCGGGTGGCCAGACCATTGACCTTAAATGAAAGCCGGCTTTCGTTTCCGGAGGCATCCTGCACAACAATGAGTACCGGCATGGTCTCGCCCGGGGCCAGGGTCAGCCGGCCATCGTCAAGCAGGCTGCCGTACATAGAGAGCCTGTCGCCCGGCAGTTTAAACAAGCGTTCCACCAGTTTTCCCTCTTTCTTTTTCAGCGCATAATCCATGTGGGCATTGGCATAGCGGCTTTCGGAAAAAGAAAAACGATCGCCCCGCCACTCGAAAATGACCCGTCCACCGGCTTCGACCCGGCTCAGATAAACCCCCAGTTTGCCGGAGTTTTTGTCCATTCGGTCGATCACACGTATGCCGAATGCCACCCGGCCGGCAGGCACTTCCAGGATATTCTCCTTATTGGCCAGCACATAACCCGCTTCGCCTTTTCGCAGATGGTATGACTGCGGAAAAGAGGAGGGGCCATAGACCAAAAGTTCGAGAATTTGCGGAGCCCGGTGATCCTCCACGGCAATACCGAGCCGCTGAGGATTGACAGGCTCCTGCCCGGCCGTTTTCCGGATTTCAAAATGCAGATGCGGCCCTGACGAGCTGCCACTGTTGCCGCTTTTTGCCAAGATATCCCCTTTTTTAACTTCAAAACGATGGGGTGTGAGATAGAGGTCGATGGCAAAGGACTTTTTGCGGTACTGCATTTCTTTCACATAGCTTGCCATGGGCTCGGAAAATCGGCTCAGATGGGCATATACTGAAGTGTATCCATTGGGATGCTCGATATACAAGGCCTTTCCAAAGCCAAAGGGAGACACCTTAATGCGGGAGACAAAACCATCTGCCACGGCATAGACATTGCGGCCGCTCCGCCCGCCTGTCTTGATATCAATGCCCGAATGGAAATGGCTGCCCCGCAACTCGGCAAAAGAGCCGGCCAACTCAATGGGAAAATCGACCGGACTTCGGAAATATGCGGGAGGAAGCTGAGCCCGGAGCAGCGGCCCTGATACAAGGAGAATAAGAAAGAGACCGGCAACAAAAAGATACCTGTCGCGCTTTTTAAAAATTCGGACGCAGTTCAGCTCTTGCATAGAAATCATTAATATATGAGACCACGTCTTCGGCTTTGTCAACCACGGTAAAAAGCTCAAGATCATCCGGACTGATTTTCATTTCCTTCAACATCCGGGCTTTCAGCCAGTCGACCAGACCACACCAGTAATCGGAATCGAAAAGCACCACAGGAATGCGTTCTATTTTGCCTGTTTGAATCAGGGTCAGGGTTTCGAACAATTCGTCCATGGTGCCAAAGCCGCCCGGCATGCACACAATGCCCTGGGCATATTTCAAAAACATCACTTTGCGAACGAAGAAATAGCGAAACTGAAGAATTTTATCCGGATCTACATAGGGATTTAGGTGCTGCTCGTGCGGAAGGTCAATATTGAGCCCTACCGAAGGCGCTTCGGCCAGACGGGCCCCGAGGTTGGCGGCTTCCATCACCCCCGGGCCGCCCCCCGTGATGATACCGTACCCTTCTTCG
>Ga0256839_1006154_pt1 | contig 10690 bp, 7 predicted proteins | sample 354166metaG_FD_185968 | JGI IMG/M metagenome (GOLD analysis project Ga0256839, IMG submission 185968) | Hydrothermal vent microbial communities from Mid Atlantic Ridge, Atlantic Ocean - 354-166 | ecosystem: Environmental > Aquatic > Marine > Hydrothermal vents | place: Atlantic Ocean: Mid... | reverse complement strand
CCGTCATCCAATAGTCCAATAGCGGCAGTGACTTGTTGTGGTTGGGCATTAATGACTTGGGCGATGATTTGTGCGTGATTCATAGTGTTTATTAATTTTCAAAGAGGGTAAATTATAATTAATCCAAGACGGGATTAGTAGAATAAGTTTTAAACAAGATGATTATTCTCACGCAAAGGCACAGCAATCATAGCGAAAGATTAAAACAATTTTTCTCGCTTAACCTAAAGATGACATTAAGTTACGTAAATTTACACAAATGCATTTGCTTTTTCAACACGCCTTCGTGCTGTTGTGCCTTAATTGTTCAATTTATTGGGTGTTATTTTATTCTTTCAAAACTCTGAGGATACAAGTCCTCATCATCTCTTCTAAACACTTTGTCTGGGTATTTATGGTCTTCAAATAACTTTAAATTTACTTTGAGTCTCTTTAGGTTTTCACTGTTTTCAATACCCTCACCTTGATTTTTCAAAAGCTCTTGGAATATTGCTTGTGCTTGATAATCGATAGCTAAATCAAAATTGTTATTTTTTGCTTCAATTAGAGCCAGCACTTCAACAATTACAGGGTCCTGAGAAATATTGTACATATTCCTTGCTGCATTTAATGCATCTTCTTGCATCCCATCGCTTACATCGCATTCTACAGAAATCTTTACAAAAGTTAGTAATATAGAAAAATCTTTTGGCAAGAGTGCAACACTTCTATATATCTCTTTCTCTGCTTCTGCGCAATCTTGTAAATAAGCATATATTGCTGCTTTTTTCTGAACAACGTATGCATTGTTCGGGTCAAGCTTTTCTGCTTTTTTTAATTCAACTAATGCTTTTTTATAGCTCCCTTTTCTCATTAAAGCAGAAGCCAGTGTAATGCGTGCTTTTCTGTAATTAACATCTTGGCTTAAAACCTTATTATACCAATAAATTGCCTTATCATTGTTGCCAAGTATTTCCTCTATTACTCCAATGCTGTATTTTAAATTTGGGTCTTTTTCATTTTTTACAATGACTTTCTCTAAAACTTGAGTTGCTTGTTTTGCCCGTTTAGTTGCAACATAAATATTTGCCAGTGTTACATACGGGTAAGGGGACTCCTTGTCATATTTTATTGCTTTCAATGCTAACTTTTCTGAGTTTACGAAATCCTTAGCCATATAAGCTCGCACAGCTTTAACATTGTAATATGACGCACTTCTTGATTCATTAAGCATATGCATTATCAAAGGGTCATACATTTGTGCTTGTAATTTTCCTTTTATTTTATTAAACCTACCAGCTTCCTCAACTTCTCCTAAAGACGCGTATGCTTGCGATAAAAGAAAATTTATCTGATTTGCTGCTGGTTGTAGGGCGATTGCTTTTTTATAATTTTCAATAGCCCCTTTTGCATCTCCCTCTTGAAAAAGAACCTGTCCAAATCCAACTAATGCCCGAGGAAAGTCACTTTGCTTGTTTAGTACTTCTTTAAAAGCAGTTTTTGCCTTAAGCAACTCCCCTTGTTGAAGGTAAATTTCGGCCAAGTAAACTTTGGTTGACAAATAACCGTCATTATATTTCCATGATTCAATAAAATTTTCCTCTGCTTTTTCAAAGTCTCCATTAGACTTATAAGCCATCGCAAGAAGGTAGTACCATTTTGAATTTTTTGGTGAATTATCGATGGCTTTTTTATAAAGGCTAATTGCCACATCAGTAAAGTCGTGTGCATGATAAAACTGAGCTAACTTACCATATTTTTCTGCTAACTTATTTCCAGTTAGCTTCTTTAACGCTTCCTTAAGTTCACTTTTAAGTTCTTCACTCCTTTGTTTAATAACCTCTTTTGAGTTGGACATGTCTGGATACCTCACCACATCCACTGCATTCGCATTAGAGAACATGATTAATGTAATAAACAATCGAAATAAATTCCAAAAAACTTGCATTACCGATTTCTTCATTTTTTCGATTCTATTGTGTGGTATTCGTTTATTGTAACCCGCTCTAACTTTGTGGTTGTCCCATCAGACCATGTAATGCTGATATTGACTTTTAATTGACTATCTCCCAATCCAAAAATTAATCTATCGTCATGTGATGAAGCATACCCTCCATCTGTTTTAACCTTTCTAATGTATTTTTTCTTACCCTGCCATAGAGTTACCACTGCTCCTAAGTCGACTCTATTTAAGTTTGAATTAACCAATTTAAAACCAACCCAGTTATTGCTGTTGCTGGACTCATTTATGTAAAAGTGTGGTATATCATTATTATTTGAGACAACAATATCCAGGTCTCCATCATTATCTAAGTCACCAAAAGCCGCTCCTCTACTTACACTTTGCCTTAAGAAACCGGCTCCTTGGCTTTTTGAAACTTCTTTATATTTTCCTTTTCCTATATTTTCCCAAATCTGATTAGGTTGCTTAAAAGGAAAAACTTCACCTTTTCTAATTTGTGCTTTAATTTTTGCAACAGCTCCATTTGCACTAAACAAATCTAACAAGCCATCATTATTATAGTCAAACCACAATGTGCCAAAACCAGTTGATGTATAGCTACTGGAACCCAACTTCATCATAACTGATAAATCAGTAAACCACCCCTTGCCATTATTAACATACAAGGTATTTGTTTGACGATTTAAATGTGTCATGAACAAATCAATGTCTCCATCGTTGTCATAATCTGCCGCATCAACCCCCATACTTGCCTCGGGTTCGCCGTTCATATTAACTGCAATTCCGCTTTCCATACCTAATTCGACAAATTCATCTGAGCCTTTATTTACCCAAAAGTGATTCTCAACCCCATCATTGGCCACATAAAAATCCACTCGTCCATCGTTGTTAAAATCCTCTGAAACTACTCCCAATCCTGGAGATTCATATTTTTTTAATCCTGCTTTATATTGAATATTTTGAAAATTAAATTCACCTTTATTAACATACAAATCATCTGACTGACCTTGGTAACCCTGTGGAGAACAATAATCTGGAGAACCATCATAAGCCTTACATCTTTTCACAAATTCACCGATTGGATAATTGACGTAATTAGCCACATAAACATCCAACAAACCATCCTTGTTTAGGTCTGCTATTGAGGCACTTACACTCCAACTGGAATCTTTTTTAATGCTTTGGGATTTTGACGTAAATGTTCCATCACCATTATTCATTAATATTTCATTTGGTCCATAATTAACAATAAACAAGTCCACATAACCATCATTATTTAAATCACCCGTTACCACCCCCATTCCATAACCAGCTGATTGTATCTTCGCCTCCTTTGTAACATCCACAAATACGGGGTGATTCGGTTTTTTTGTATCATTCCTATACAGTCTATCACTAAACGTTTTATTTTTATTCCCTGTTAATTGACCACTTTGAACAAAATATATATCCATATCTCCGTCATTATCATAATCAAAAACCGCAACACCACTGCCTATGATTTCAGGCATAAGAAATTTTCCTGACATTCCATTCACATGCATAAAATCTATTCCTGATTGTTTAATTTTATCAACAAATTGAGCTTGAGTAATGGTGCTCACAATAAAACAAGTCAACATTATTAATAGTTGTTTTTTCATAGATATATCCTAAATTCGATTAAATCACCAATTTGGATGACATAATATTATCTATCCTATATTATTTCTACTTTTTTTTCAATCAAGGGTCTTTCTATTGCAGAGCTTGTCTATTAGAGACCTTTGCGTAACTATATGGCGAAAGAAAAAATAGAGAAAATTTGCCAGATTGAGTTAAAATTTGAAGGTAATAACCAGTTATTGGCGAGATTTTTAGCGAAAAGCTGGTGAATTTAATCATTTTTTACTCGTCACTATAGTTATGCAAAGGTCTCTATTAAACAAAAAGAAAAATATTGCAGTATACAGACTATAAAAGTATTATGGGCGAAAGAAAGAAACACTTGGAATGTTTTTTCACGCAAACCGCGAAACGGTAAGCATCAAGACTGTTTGAAGTAAAAGTAGCGAAATTTAGACCATTTTTAATCACCATCAGAGTACTTTCACAGTCTGTATAGGGCCTTGCCTCATCTTTAAGCAAGATTTACGTGTTGTACTTTATAATTACATCAAACAGATAAAATATGCAAAACATCATCTTAAACCTCAGAAACAAAAACTTTCAAAAAGCAGCTCTTTTATGCCGTGAAGCTTTAAAGCACAGCAACCACCCTCAACTCTCTTTGTTTCTGGCCATTGCATTAGGCGAGCTTGGTAAGATAAAGGAATCTTCGCTAATCTTTAACAAACTCTCAAAATCTTTTCCTCATAACAGCGATATTTTTTATAATCATGCCTTAGTTCTGGAAAAAAACCAAAAATTCAACCTCGCTCTAAACTCCTATAATTCATGCCTGAGATTAAATCCAACTCACATGGGTTGCTTAACTAACTTAGCCAATCTAAACCTAAAGTTAAAAAAAATAAACAGGGCAATAAGGCTTTTTGACAAAATTCAAAAACTTTCTAGTGGAAAAATAGCCAACTTGAGGCTGTCTAATTGTTATATATTACTCAACGATATCGACACTTCATTGAGTTATTTTAAAAATGCTATTCGCAACAATACACATTCGTTGGATGTGATACTCAATTTTTTATTTGACTTATCGCAGAACACCAACCCCATTCATACAATATCTTTTTGTAAAGTCGCATTAAGTCAATACAATAACAACTTAAATATCAACAGCCTAATTGGAGAGTGTTACCTAAAAATTCAAGAAGCAAAAAATGCAATTCCATTCTTAAAAAAAGCTTGTAAAAGCAAGCCAAAACAAACTGACTTATATTACAACCTTATATCTGCCTATTCCATGTTGGGGAAACCTAAGAAAATTAAAAAGTACTCAAAAATTCTTATCAAAACAAAATCTCTAAATTCATTTGTGTTTGTTGCAACCATCTATGAAAAATTGTTTAAACTAAAGAAATCATCAAGCTTCGTACAAAATGGACTGAAACTGTTTCCTGAGAGTGATCAACTTCTATATTTACAGGCCAAAATACTAAAGCATAAAAAACAATACAACCAAGCTTTTCACTGCATAAACAAGGCGATAGATAATCAATCTCAAATGGATATATCTCAATTGTTATTTGAGAAGTCACATATACATGACAAACTTAAACAATATAACAAAGCCTGGAGTGTAGCATTAAATGCAAACCAAACTCGATTAGCGAATTGGCAAAAAATACATCAATCGCCAAATCAGTACCTTTATACCTGCCAGCAAATTTGCACAAGTTTCAAAGCAAACAATACCATCACAGTGAGTAAGTTAGCACCTGCAAAAAAAGAACACCAAAATAAAATTATATTTATACTGGGATTTATGCGTTCAGGAACAACATTGTTAGATAGTATATTGTCCTCTTATGATAACTCAATCATTTTGGAAGAGCTTCCAATAATTAGTGATTTATTTAATAGCTTAAAACTTAAGTCACCTAATAAATTCTGTGAACAAATATTAAACTTATCACAGTCCGAAATTCAAAAGCTTAGGAGAGATTATTTTAACGCAATTAACAAGTACATGACACTCAAGAAAAACACAGTGATTGTTGATAAGTCTCCAATAAACACTTCACTGGTAGCGTTTATCTACACTCTTTTTCCCGAATCAAAGATAATATTCTCGCAAAGACACCCTCTTGATGTGTGTACAAGCTGCTTTTTTCAAGACTTTAAATTCAATAGCTTTATGACAAATATGGTCGATATTGTTAGTATTGCAAAAACCTACGATGCTATGTTAAGTGTTTGGAAAAAATCTATAACTTTTTTTAATATTGAATTCAAGTATCAATCTTATGAAAGCCTAGTTAGTTCATTTGAACAGCAAAGCAAAGAATTATTTGCTTATCTCGAACTGCCTTGGAAAAAAAATGTTTTACATTTTCAGAAAAGCCTAAAAAAAAGAGGGGCTATTTCTACTCCTAGTTACAATCAAGTCAATCAACCTATTTATCAAACAGCTAAAAACAGGTATAAAAATTACCTGCCTTACCTTGGTGAAGCGATTGAGATTTTGCAGCCTTGGATTGATTATTTTGACTATGACGTTTAAATCTTGGTAAAGGATTGCTCTATTTTTTCTTTATTAGTGGTTTTTCGCATTTTGGGTAAACTGTTGATGAATTGTTTGCCGTAGGACTTAAAAATAATGCGTTTGTCGCAAATCACTAAGATGCCCTTATCAGTTTCGGAGCGAATGAGACGTCCCACTCCTTGCTTTAAGGTGATGATCGCTTTGGGCAGCTGATAATCAAAAAAAGCGTTGCCGCCATTTTCGACTATTTTATTAACTCGTGCTTGTAAAACTGGATCATCAGGGTGAGCAAAGGGCAGTTTGTCGATTATAACGCATGAAAGGTTATCACCTGCCACATCAACCCCTTCCCAAAAACTGGCAGCACCCAATAAAACACCATTGCCTGAGTCGCTAAAATCTGCCAATAACTGATGGCGCGAGCCTTGCCCTTGAACAAACAAAGGTTTATCCAATTTGTCTTGAAAAAATTCGGCTGCTTTATTTAACGCTCGGTGACTGGTGAATAAAAAGAAGATACCACCTTTGGTCTGCTTTATCATCGGCAATAGGTGTTCGCATATTGCTTGAGTAAAGTTAAAATCATTGGCATCTGGCACTTCTTTTGGCACGTAAATCAGGGCGTTGTTTTCGTAATCAAAAGGACTATCAACCAGCATGGTTTCGCTGTCGATAAAACCTGTTTCCTTTTTATAATGCCCAAAAGATTGATTGACTGCCAATGTCGCAGAAGTAAGTATCCATGCGGCTTTATTTTCGCTGCGGAACTCTGTTAGTGGGTCCGAAATATCTAACGGCGTTTTGTGAAAAATAAAATATTTGTTGCGGTTTTCGTACCAATAAATAAAGTCTGCACTTAATTTGCCTAAAATTTCACCCATAAACACAACTAACGCCTCTGCTCGCATAAAGCATGACTCTAGCCCCTTGGTTGAGGCGGCCAATGGCTTTAATACTTCGGCTAATTCTTGCAAAGAATTTTGCAACAATTCAAGGTGTTCGGTATTGGCTTTTTTTTCCAATAAAGAAACCAATGTATCGGTATCTTTGACTTCTGCAAATTGCAGGTAAATATCCCGCAAGGATTGTTCAACGCCCTTATGCTCTATTGTAATTGCGGCAAATGCACCAGCAACTTCCCCTGCTTCTTTGGCACAGTCATTGAGTAAATCTTGGCACTGATAGGATGAAAAAGATTGACTAAAAAATTTCGAGGCTATTTCTGGAACTTGATGAGCCTCATCCAAAATAATAACTTCTGCATCGGGTAACAACTCACCAAAACCTTCCTGCTTTAACGCCATGTCGGCAAAAAGCAAATGGTGATTAACCACTAAAATATCAGCATCCATAGCCTGTCGCCGAGCTTTCATAACCAAACATTCGGTATAACTGGGGCACTCTGTACTTAAGCAATTATCAGCATTAGAGGTGACATGTCGCCAAATTGAGTCGTTTTCTGCCACGTTTTCTAGCTCAGCTTTATCACCAACTTTAGTTTTGTGTGACCATTTTTCTATAATATGCAATGGAATTGCTAAGTCTGGGTTGTGAGCAATACGTGAATGCAATGCACTGTACATGCGGTGATGGCACAAATAATTTGAACGTCCTTTAAGTAAGCGAATTTTGGGCTTCAGTTCCATGATTTCTAACACTTTGGGCAAATCACGGTAAAATAACTGTTCTTGTAAGTTTTTTGTTCCAGTAGAAACTATGGTTTTTTTATTCTTTAAAATGGCAGGAACCAAATAAGCAAAGGTCTTGCCAGTGCCAGTGCCAGCCTCAGCAATAAGCGTGCCATTGTCTTGTATGGTTTGCTCAATTTTTTCTGCCAATTCCACTTGCACTTGGCGGGTTTTAAAGTTTTTAAATTTTTTAGCGAAAACTCCCTCTTCACCTAAGACATCAACTACACTCATGGGTTAAAATCTATTGGGCGCTTTAACAACGCAGCGTTCTTTATTTTCCAGTGCCATCGCCTGGCTAGCCTCATCACTTAAAATATCAGCTGCTAGCGCCAGTATTCTCCATGATTTTTCGCAAATTTTGCCTTTTGCAGGTGAATTTTGAGTGGAAATAGTGGCCCAATAGTAAGCATGTTGGGCATCACCTTGGTGCAGGTTGATTTCCGCCATTAATTGCGTTACTTCGGGTGCATTTGGTTGAATTCGGTAAGCGCGTTGTAATTGCGACAAGGCCTTTTGAAAGTGATTTTGTTCGAAATTTTGTTGAGCCAATGCGAACAAACTCTTCACCGCATCATTCATCAACGGCACCGTTTCAATAACGGATTTTTCTTGATTGGGAGGGTTAATTCTTTGGTCGATTGAACTGTCTTTAACCTCAGCAGGTTGCCCTTTACGTCCAGAGAATATCTGACAAGAACTCAACAATAGAATCAATAAAAAAAAAGAATAGCGCAAAAAAGCTCTCAAAGATTTAGAAAACACGAATTTTAACAGATGTCACCATTGATTACAGAATTTTATGCATGACAATGGCGTGTTCGCGTCCTTTGGGCTTTTTATAATAGTTTTTGCGCAAACCAATTTGTATAAAGCCAAAAGATTGGTATAAGGCTTGAGCCACAGGACTTGATTCTCTAACTTCTAACAAAAACACTTTAGTGCGATTGTAAATACAAATATTTTCTAAATATTTCAACAATTTCCGTCCATAACCCATGCCCTGATATTCCGAGTCAATGCACATATTAAGCAAATGAGCCTCATCCAAAGCCGTCATAACAATACCAAAACCAATAATATTTTTGTCTTTTTTTAAAATAATGGTGTGATAATCCGATTGAATGCAATCACGCATAACTGATTTTGACCAGCCAATGGGATAGCTTTTCTTCTCAATTTGCATTACCGCATCTAAATCCGACAATCTCATGGGCTCAAAAGACAGTTTTGTCATTTCCTTGCTATATCTCTGTTAAAAACTAGCCTATAATACCCGAAATACAGTAATAAATAAATCTTATGTCACAAGCCATTCCAAACGAAGCAACCGAAAAAGAGATTCAAGTTCTCAACGCTGCACTCGATGACAATCGTTTGCACGAAGTTGAGCGCATGATTAACTCGTTGCCAGCTTCTGAAATTGCTTTTTTTCTTGAGTCTTTGCCCAAAACCAAACGCCTTAAGGTTTGGGATTTGGTTGATTCAGAACACAGTGGTGAAATCCTTGTTCATCTGCACGATGAAGTCCGTAATGACTTTATCGCACAAATGGAAAATCATGAGTTGGTGGATGCCACATCCGACTTAGAACTGGACGATTTAGCCGATATTATTGAAGATTTACCCAAAGAAGTTACCGATGAATTGCTTCTTTCCATGGATAAAAATAACCGCGAACTACTTAAACGCGCCTTATCTTATCCTGAAAATTCTGCAGGTGGGTTGATGAATCCCGATGTCATTACCATACGCCCTGATGTCACCATTGATGTTATTTTACGCTATTTGCGCATGCGGGGGAAATTGCCCAATCCACTAGGAGATTTATTTGCGGTTGGTCGTGATGGCCATTACCGTGGACGCCTTGATGTTAACGATTTATTGCTCAAAGACCCCAACACCAAAGTCTCAGACATTCTTGATTTAAAATCACCTGCCATATTAGCCACCACACCTGCCAGTGAAGTGGCACAAGATTTTGAGCACCACGATTGGATTTCTGCTCCAGTGGTTGATGAACAAAACACACTCATTGGGCGCATTACAGTTGATGATATTGTTGATGTCATACGTGATGAATCCGAACAAACCGTTATGCGTATGGCAGGTCTTGATGAAGAAGATGATATGTTTGCACCCGTTCTTATTTCATCTAAAAGGCGAGCCGTATGGCTTGGTATCAACTTATTAACGGCATTAGCAGCGGCTTATACCATTGGCTTTTTTGCCGACACCTTAGAACACGTTGTGGCACTGGCAATCTTAATGCCTGTTGTTGCCTCTATGGGGGGAATTGCAGGTTCACAAACCTTAACCCTTATGATACGAGGCATGGCAACTGGACAAGTTGGCTTAGGAAATGCCAAAAGTTTGCTCTCACGTGAATTTTTCATCAGCATATTTAACAGTTTTATCTGGGCAATTGTCTTATCTGTTATCACATTTTTATGGTTTAAAGACTGGGATATCGGCTTAGTTATCGCCATGGCACTAACCATAAATCTTATCGCTGGGGCAATTGCAGGTGTTGTTGTGCCCTTGATTTTAAGACGTTTATCCATTGATCCAGCCATAGCAGGCGGTGTGGTGTTAACAACCGTTACCGATATTGTTGGTTATGTCTCCTTTTTAGGCTTGGGTTCTGCATTTTTGGTGCATTAAGATTAAAGCAACCAACTAATCGGCTTTAATCGCTGCCTTTTCTAATACCCTAATGGCTCTTCACCGCTTATGTGAGTAAAAAAAGGATACGAGTTCAAACTTAACTCGTTGTATTATAAGGTTTCTAACAACTTTATAAGCAGAAGAATAAATGAGCACAAGTATCCCCAAACATATTTTAGGAATAAACACCCAAGTAGTCAACACAATTCAACAGCAAGAATCGGGTAAAATAATCATTATCTGTAACCG
>Ga0256839_1006153_pt1 | contig 10692 bp, 8 predicted proteins | sample 354166metaG_FD_185968 | JGI IMG/M metagenome (GOLD analysis project Ga0256839, IMG submission 185968) | Hydrothermal vent microbial communities from Mid Atlantic Ridge, Atlantic Ocean - 354-166 | ecosystem: Environmental > Aquatic > Marine > Hydrothermal vents | place: Atlantic Ocean: Mid... | reverse complement strand
GTCTCGATCACGACGACTGCCCGGATGGGTCGGCCTGCATCGCTCACACGGACGGTAAGAACTACTGTTTTCGGATCTGCACCGACAAGGCCGAGTGCAACGAGAACCGACCCGCCGACGTCGAATCGAACTGTTCGGCCAACGTCGTCTTCACGAGCCCGCTTTCCGTCAAGGCCTGCGTGCCCCCGTCGAGCGGCGTCGGTCCTTGACGGCGGCGGTCACCCGCGCGGTCCATCGCCCATCCGACGCGACGAACGTGACCTCGGGAGCATCCGCCCACGGGCCCGGCGGGCCGGGTTCCGCCTCGCCCTCGGTCCTGCGGCGCACGAACCCCACCCGGACGCGGGCCGCCGTGTCGGAAAGCGCCAGGACCGCCGCGGCGACCGGTGCGAACCCTTCACGCGACGCCTCGGTCACCGCCTCGAGGATCGACGCGGCGCACGCGGCCCGATCCGGTCCCTCGGCCCGAAACGTGCGTCGGTCGTCGAGCGGCGCCGGCAGGCCGGCCGGGGCCGATCCGTCCGCCCCGACCGCGAGCACGAGGCAGGCGAGGCACGTTTCGGCGTCGCCTGCGGTCACCACGAGATCGTCCTCCGCCGGACGATCGAGCGGCTGCGGGGCGTAGAGCACCCGCGGCGCCGAAGGGGGCGGCCGCCCCGCGTAGGTCCGAAAGTGGCGGCCGAGCAGGGAGAGCACGTCGTGCTCGGACGAGGCGGCGAAGACACGGTCGTCCTCGGCCGCCGGCACGCGCACCCGATCGTCCAGCCGCGCCCCCGCCAGGCGCCCGCTCCACCCCTCGACCGACAGGGCCACCACGAGCCGCCCGAGTTGCCACGCCAGGGCCAGCTCGGACAGCGTCCCGGCGCGCCCCCCCACCCCGACGACGGCGGGGGCGTGGGCCACGATGGCGTTGCGGGCGAGCCCGATCCCCGTGGGGATCACCACGTCCACGTAGGGGTTCGCCGCCGCCGGGTCGCCCCCGGGCAGCACGCCGATCGTGCGGCCGCCCCCGCCGAACAGGGCCGCCCGGCCCCCGCGGGCCACCGCCTCCATCACGCCGCCGCCCCCGCCGGTCAGCACGTGATACCCCGCGTCCACGAGGGCGCGTCCGAGACGCACGGCGAGCCCGTACCGGGGATCGTCCGGCGCGCACTCGTTGTCCCCGGCCACCGCCACCAGGGCGGCCCGCCCGGTCGGGTCAGTCATCGGCGAGAAGACCGATCTCCCGCAGCCGCTCCTCGAGGTAGGCCTGCGCCGTGATCGGCTCCGGGTAGCGGTTGGGGTTCGCCTCGGACACGCAACCAGGCAGGGTGTCGATGACGTATTCGGCGTTGAAGTGCAGGAAGAACGGCATGGAGTAGCGCGACGACTCGGACCACGGCGGCGGCGGGTTCACCACGCGGTGGGTCGTGGAGCGAAGCACATGGTTCGTAAGGCGCTGCAGCATGTCGCCCACGTTGCACACGATGGTCCCCGGGATCGTGTCCACGCCGATCCAGGTGCCGTCCTTGCGCAGGATCTCGAGTCCGGGCTCACCGGACCCGACCAGCAGGGTGATCACGTTGATGTCCTCGTGCTGCGCCGAGCGAACGCCCTCAGGGGCGCCCTCGATGGGCGGGTAGTGGATCGGCCGCAGGATGCTGTTGCCGTGGTCCACCTTGTCGGCGAAGAAGTCCGGTGCAAGGTCCAGGTGCCGCGCCACGCCCTCGAGCACGCGAAGCCCCACGGACTCGAGCGCGTCGTACAGCGCGAGCGTTGCATCCTTGAAGCCGGGCACCTCCTCCGGCCACACGTTGCGCGGGTAGGCCGCCGCGGCCGGATGGTCCGCGGGCACCTCGCGGCCCACGTGCCAGAACTCCTTGAGGTCCGGGCGCGGGCTGTCCTTGGCGTGCTCGACCCCAAACGGCGTGTAGCCGCGGGCAAACCCCGTCTCGGGCATCGCATAACGCCGCTTGACCTCCTCGGGCAGGGCGAAGAAGGCCCCCACGGCGTCATAGGCCCGCGCCACCAGGTCGTCGGGGATCCCGTGGTGCGAGATCCCGGCGAAGCCGTACTCGCGGTAGGCGGCCCCGAGGGCGTCTGCGAACCCGTCGGGGTCGTCGTCGAGCGTGCGAAGATCGAGGGTCGGGATCCGGTCCGCGGCCATGGGCCCGTTCATAGCACGACGGCCGTGACGCACGCGCTCGAAAAATTTGCGAGGGTCGCGGCCACCAGCGCGCGCACCCCCAGCCGGGCGATGTCGTCCTTGCGCTCGGGCACGATGGCCCCGAGGCCCCCGATCTGGATCCCGATGCTCGCCACCCCCGCAAAGCCGCAGATCGCCACGGTGGCGATGGCCCGCGAGCGCTCGGCCACCTCCGCCGCCAGCTCGTGCAGCTGCGCGTAGGCCAACAGTTCGTTCAAGACCGTGCGCGTGCCGAGCACCTGGGCCACCTCGGGCACGTCCGCCGGGGGGATCCCCATCAGGAACGCCAGGGGCGAAAACAGCCAGCCGAGCAGCCGTTCGAGCCGAAGGGGCGCGCCGCCCACGTCCACCAGCCCGAGCAGGGCATTGGCGAGGGACACGAGCGCGATGAACGCGATGAGCATGGCCCCCACGTTGACCGCGAGCTTGAGCCCGTCCGAGGCCCCGCGCGAGGCCGCATCGAGGACGTTTTGCGCCTTCGGCAGGTCACCGAGGGCGGCGGCGTCCGCCGACTGCGGCACCTTCGTCTCGGGCACCACGATCTTCGCCATGGCCACCGACGCCGGCGCGGTCATGGCCACGGCCGTCAGCAGGTGCTCCATGGCGACGCCGCCGATGAGCACGTACGCCCCCAGGATCGCCCCCGACACCGAGGCCATCCCCGCCACCATCACGGTGAACAGCTCGCTTTCGGTCAGCCTGGACAAATAAGGGCGGATCGTAAGCGGCGCCTCCGTCTGCCCCATGAAGATGCTCGCCGCCACCGACAGGGCCTCCGCGCCGCTGATCCCGAACGCCCCCATGAAAAGACGCGCCAGCACGGCGACCACGCGCTGCATGATCCCCAGGTGGTAGAGCACCGCGAACAAGGAGGCCACGAACACGATGGTGGGCAGGACCTGGAAGGCGAACACGACCCCCAGGCCGCTGTCGCCGCCGCCCTTGGCCCCCAAATCGCCGAACACGAAGGCCGACCCGGCGAAGGCGTGGTCGAGCACGCCCTGCACCAGATCGGCGACGGCCCGCAGCCCGCGCCGCCCGACGGCCGAACCGAGCAGCAGGAGCCCCAGGCCCCACTGCCCGACCCAGGCGGCGAGCACCGGCCGCCAGCGCACCGCCCGCCGATCCGTGCTCGCGGCGTAGGCGAGCCCGAACATGACGGCGAACCCGACGAGCGCCGCCGCCCGCGCGCCGATCACCCCCCCGCCCCTTCCGCCCGGCAGGCCGCCTTCGCCTCGTCGATCCACGCGGCGATCCGCGCCCGCAGCAGCGGCAGGGTCAGGGCCCCGCCGCCGAGCACGGCGTCGTGGAAGCGCGGCAACGAAAAGCACGGTCCGAGCGACGCCCGCGCCGCACGCCGGAGCTTGAGGATCTCGATCTGCCCGATCTTGTAGGCGAGCGCCTGCCCCGGCCAGACAATGTAGCGGTCCACCTCGTTGTCGATGTTCTCGGGCGACAGCAGCGTGTGCTCGGCGAGGAACGCCTTGGCCCGCTGCCGGCTCCACCCGAGGGCGTGGATCCCCGTGTCCACCACGAGCCGCCCGGCGCGCCAGGCGTCGAAGCTGGCCACGCCCAGGCGGTCCAGATCGTCGCGGTAAAGGTGCATCGCGTCCGCGAGCCGCTCCACGTACAGGGCCCACCCCTCCACGAACGCCGTGGCGCCGAGGTGGCGGCGGAACGTCGGGACCGCCGGCAACTCCTGCGCCAGGGCGATCTGGAGGTGGTGGCCGGGGATCGACTCGTGAAAGGCGAGCACCCGCGCCTGGTATCGCGGGCGCTTCGTCGGATCGTAGGTGTTGACGAAGTACTCCCCCGGCTTCGAGCCGTCCGGGTGCGGCGGACTATAGTACGCGATGGTCGTAAACGGCGCCTCGTGCTCGGGGATCGGGCGCACCACGCAGGGCGTCTTCGGCAGGCGCCCGAAGAAGGCGGGCACGGCGCCCCGGGCGTCGTCGAGGGCGCGGGCGGCTGCGGCGAAGACCTCCTGCGAGGTCTGGAAGTACAGGGCGGGGTCCGTCCGCATGCGCCGGATCGTCGCGGCGAGCCCGCGCGTGCCGAGCACCTTGCGGCCGAGCCGCGCGATCTCGCGGTCCGTGGCTTCGATGGCCTCGCGGCCGATGGCGTGCACCTCGTCCGCCGAAAGCGGCAGCGTCGTCTGGCTGTGGATCCGAGCCGCGTAGCACGCCTCGCCCAGGGGCAGGGCCGAAAGGCCCACCGCATCGTCCGGGCGCGCGTGGGGCAGGATCTGCGTGCGAACGAACGACGCATAGCGCTCGAACGCCGCACGCACCGGCCCGTCCACCAGCGCGGCCACCTCGTCCACGAACGCGGCCTTGCCCTCGAAGTCGGGCACGTCCGCCAACAGCGACACGAGCGGCCACGACCGGGCGGGCTTGGCCAGGAGCCCGTCCACCATCGCGAGCACGCGGCGCGCGGACTCGGCGTTCGCGAACAGGCCGTCGGCCGCCCCCCGGGCCAGGCGCTCGATGCGGGCATCGAGGACCTTCGGGATCGCCTTCACGCGGGCCACGAAGGCCCGGGCCGAGGCGGGGCCGGTAACCTTGTGCTGCCGAGGCAGGTCGTTCCAGCGCGTGACCGGATTGTCCCGCGCCGACAGCGTCCAGTCGCCGAAGCGGCACACCTCCTCGGCCACGGCGGACGACAGGGCCTCGACCAGCATCGCCCAGGTCACCCGGTCGCCGGGCCCGAGCGAGGCCGGGTCGATGGCGCGGGCGCGGCCGAGCAGCTCGCGGCGCCACGCCTTTCGCCGCGCCTCGGCCTCGACGGACGGATCGGGCAGCCGGTCGTCGAAGGCGTGCACCCCGAGCTGCGTGGCGAACAGCGGGTCGTCCTCCAGCCAGCCGCGCAGGTGGTCTTCGAGCAGGGCGACGAGGCTCGGATCCTCCACCCCGGCCGTGGCGTCCGCCAGTGCGCGCGCCATTTCCTCCGCACGCGGGTCACGATCGGCCGGCGCATGGGCCGTCCGTACCGGTGCAGGAGGCCCATCCGGGACCGCGGACGGAGCCGGCGAGGGCTTGCCGCAGGCCGCCGCACCCACGAGCAACCAGACCGCCGCGAGGGGGCCGAAGCGGGCACGACCCGGACGGGCGCGCAGACGGACGCGGGCGGGTTCCATGGCGCAAGGGTGAGGCCATCGTGCCAGCGCGACGCCGCCTGCGGCAAGCCGCCGCTCCACCGAACGTCCCGGACCGCCCCTACCCGCCGGCGGGCGCGGCGCAGGGCGCGGGGCCGCCGTCCCCCGGTGGCCTCTCGACCGGAGCGATCGTCCCGTCGTCGTGGAAACGGTCGAGCTCGCGCGCCACGGACGAAAGATACCGCCGCCGGACGTGATACGGGATGAACGCGGACTTGAACCCGTTCAAGATGAGTTGCTTGATGTGCGTCACCGAAAACCCCATCTTCGCATGGACGAGCCACAGCTCGCGGGAGACGCTCGTGTCCGTGATGAGGCGGTTGTCCGTGTTCACCGTCACGCGGGCACCGAGATTGAAGTAAAGACGCATGGGGTGGCGTTCGAGGCTCTCCACGGCGCCCGTCTGCACGTTCGACGACGGGCAGCATTCGAGGGGGATCCGGTGATCGATGACGTAGTGGAGGAGATCGCCGTCCTCGCGCAGCCGACAACCGTGCCCGATCCGGTGGGCGCCGCAGACGTGGATCGCCTGGGCGATGGACTCGGGCCCGTAGGCCTCGCCAGCGTGGATCGTGACGTTGACGTTGTTCTTGCGTACGAGATTGAACGCCTCCTGGTGGTCCTTGGCCGGATAGTTCTGTTCGGCGCCCGCGAGATCGAAGCCGACCACGCCTCGCCCCTTGTAGGCCACCACGAGCTCGGCCATTTCGAGGGACTTTTCCGGGGAGATGTTGCGGATCCCGCACAGGATGAGGCGGCTCTTGATCCCGAAGCGGTCCTCGGCGTCCCCGAGCCCTTCGAGCACCGACTCCACCACGTCCGTGTACCGCAGCCCGCGTCGGGTGTGCAGCATGGGGGAGTAGCGCACCTCCATGTAGCGCACGTTCTCGCGCGCGGCGTCCTCGGCCAGTTCGTAGGCCACGCGGCACAGCGCCTCCTCGGTCTGGAGCACCTGCAACGTGAAGTCGAAGGCGCGCAGGTACTCGACGAGGCTCCCCGTCGGCCGCCCGAGCTTGAGGGCCTCGGCGATCCCGCGCTCGTCCCGCGCCGGCAGATCGACCCCGTAGCGACGCGCGAGATCGAGCAGCGTCCGCAGGCGCATGGACCCGTCGAGGTGCACGTGGAGCTCGGTCTTCGGCAACGCCTCGAAGAACGAGATCGGCAGCGGTTCGGCCTGCGCGCCCATTGGCTCCAGCGTAGCACCTCCCCGAACGGGTGGCGCAGGCACCCACATGCCCCCACACGCCCCCACCGAAGACGAGCACCGGGCCGCCGCAGTTGGTAGGATGGAGACATGGCTTGCACGTTACGATCCCCCCTGCTTGCGGCCGCGGCGCTGGTGGCCGGCGTCTCATGTCGCATGGACAACCCCGAGTTCCAAAAGGAGACCGACGGCGGCAACGGCGGGAATACGGCCGGTTCGTCCGCGACCACCTCGGGCGACGGCCCGTCCACCATGGGCTCGGTCGGCGCGACCTCGTCGTCGGCCACCTCCGCCTCGACCACCGACCCGCTGACCACGGGCGTCGTGGACACCACCGCCACCGCGGGAATGACCGGCGCCGTGGACACCACCGTTGCGACGGGGATGGTGGGCACCACCGGCGATCCCGGTTCCTGTCCGGCCTTTTCTCAAGACACGCTCGTTCTCGACGTCACCCCCAAAGGCCCCTTGGGGCTCCTGTGCGGACAAACGTGGACCTTTGCAGGCAAGATCTCGTCGATCACCAACAGCGATTGGAATCTCAAGGTATGCACCTCCGCATCCATGTCGTGCTGGGGAAGCTGCAACGGACCAACCTTAGATGTAAAGCTCCAGTTTTCCGCATCCATCCCATCAGCAAAGCCGCTGGACTTGAGTTCGGACACGTGCGTGCAGGTCGTCGTGGACTCGAATGCACAGTGCCTCGTGGAGGGACTCGTGATCCATCTTGCCAGTGGTGACCCGATCAGCATCGACGATAAGCCCTGGTACATCGGCCAGGCAAACGCGCCGGACGGCGGCACGACGTACGTCGCCCTGTGGGGATGGGATCCCTCCTCTCTCCTGGACGAGTGGTGCGCTTGCCAGGACCTCGAGGCCCTGGGCTGCTGCAATCCCGATCCCGCCCCGGGCACCTATCTCCTCAAGTTCTCGGCCTTTGGCGGTGCGCAACTCCGTTCCGGCGAGATAGGCGACGGGAACCTACAAGACGTCGAGTACGAGCTTACCAACGTGGCAAGCTACCTCGATCCCGTGTGCCCCGCTGGCATGACCGTGCGGTGGGCCGCTCGCCGCGTGCCATAGGGCACCTACGCGGATCGTCCGGGCCTACGCAATGCCCGCGCGGTGGACGACCGCGCGGAAGGCCCCGGCGGCCCGGCGCATCGTTTCCCCCGGGTCCGCGAAGGTGACGACCCCGTCCCGCACGCGCGCCGTACCCGCCACGAACACGTGCCGTACGCACTCGCGGCCGGCGGTGTACACGATCCGGTCGTAGATCCCCACGGGCGGCGGTCCGAAGGTCCGGGCCGAGGACAGGTCGAGGACCACCAGGTCCGCCCACTTGCCCGGCTCGACGGTCCCGATCTCGCCGGCAAGGCCCACCGCGCGCGCGCCGTCGCACGTCGCCAGCCGCAGAGCATCGTAGGCCGAAAAGCGCCCCGGCCCCTGCCGGTGCTGCTGCAGCAACGCGGCCAGGCGCACCTCCTCGAGCACGTCCATGTCGTTGTTGCACGGCGCGCCGTCGCACCCGATCCCGAGCGCGGCCCCCGGCAGCCCGCCCAGGAAGCGGAGGTCCGCGATCCCCGACCCGAGCTTGAGGTTCGCGGACGGGCAGTGGGCGATCTTGAGCGGTCGATCCCCGACGACCCGGGCCTCGGCCGGGCCGAGCTGCACGCAGTGGGCGACCCGCAGGTCGGTGTCGAGGACCCCGAGCCGGTCGAGCAGCGCCATCTGCCCCACCCCGTACGCCGCTTCGACGGCGGGTTCCTCCGAGGGGTGTTCGAGCAGGTGGGTGTGGACGCCCACCCCATGCCGCTGCGCCAGGGCCACGACCCCGCGCCACAGCGCCTCGCTGCACGACAGGGCGAACCGGGGGCACAGCAGCGGCCGCACCCACCGCCGCCCTTCGCGGGTGACGAACGCCTCGGCGGCGGCCAGGGCCTCGTCCGTGCCGGTGGCAAGGTGCGGGTCCCCCCCGTCCATCAGGCACGGTCCCAGCAACGTGCGGATCCCCGCCTCCTCGCAGGCGCGCGCCAGGGCCTCCGTGTGGCGCACGAGCCCCATGTCCTGCACGGTCGTGGTGCCGGAGGCCACCGCGTCGAGCAGGCACAGGCGGGCCGAGGCGTAGGCCGTCCGTTCGTCGTGGGCCGCCTCCAGGGGCCAGATCCGGTCGCGCAGCCAGGAAAGCAGCGGCCGGTCCTCGGCCAGCCCGCGAAACAACGCCTGCCCCAGGTGGGTGTGTGCCTGCACGAAGCCGGGCAACACGGCGCAGCCTTCGACGTCCACCACCGGCACGCCGTCGGGCGCCGCAAGCCCCGGGCCGACGGCCTCGATCCGGCCGTCCCGCACCAACACGTCCGCGGCCCCGTCGTCCTCGGCACCGGTCATCGGCACCACGTGCCCGCCCCGCAGCAGCACGTCGCCCAGGCGCCACGCGCCCGCGGGCTCGGTCACGCCCCGCCCTCCGGCGGCTCGTAGATCCCGATGTACGGCAAGTTGCGGTGCAGGCCGGCCACGTCGAGCCCGTAGCCGACGACGAAGGCGTCCGGGCACGCAAAGCCCACGTAGTCGATGGGCACGTCGCGCACCCGGGCCTGGGTCTTGTCGAGCAGCGTGCACACCTTGAGCGACAGGGGCTCGCGGGTGCGCAGGTTGTCGAGCAGGTAGTGCAGCGTAAGGCCCGTGTCCACGATGTCCTCGACCAGGAGCACGTGCCGATCGTGGATCTCGCGGTTGAGGTCCTTGAGGATCCGGACGACGCCCGACGACTTCGTCCCATCACCGTAGGAACTGACCGCCATGAAGTCCACGCGCAGCGGGACGTCGATGTGGCGCACGAGATCGGCCATGAAGATGAAGCTGCCGCTCAAGATGCCCACCACCAGCAATTCCTTGCCCTCGTAGTCCCGGGCGATCGTTCGGCCCAGCTCGGCCACACGCCGGTCGATGGTGTCGGTGTCGAACAGGGGGCGGGGGACGGATCCGGTGGTCACGGCCCGCAGCTTACGCCGCACGGGCGCCGGCGGTCGAGGTTCGGCCCCGGCCGGGTCGCCCGCCGAGGCGGGGCCCGACGCGCCGGCGGCCCGTGCCGCATCAACCGCCGTGGGCGCGGCGCAACGCCCGGCTCCACGGACGCACCGTATCGAGGAAGGCGGCCCGCACCTCGCCCTCGAGCGAGCCGGCCGCCCGGGGCGGACGGCGCTCTCCCCGGGACAACAGGATCGAGGGATCGGTGGGCTTGGAGGTCGCGGGCGGGCCATCCCACAGCTCCACGCGCAGCCTCGGCCCCGGCGCATCGCCGGTCCGACCGGCCACACCGAGCAGCCGACCCGGCGCGACGGGTACGCCCACCTCCAGGGTCTCGACGAACCGCCCCAGATGGGCGTATCGAACCACCTGCCCCGCCTCGGTGGTAACCTCGACGATCCGCCCGAGCGTCGGGTGTTCGCCCACCGCGGACACGGTGCCCGCCGACAGGCTCACCACCGGGGCGCCCTCGGGCAGGCGGTAGACGAACCCGGGCACGTCCTCCACGGTCTCGATGCGCGGTTCGAGCAGCGGGCGCGCCAGGGGCGAGACGGCCAGCGCCGGTACGGGCGAGCGCCCGAAGGTCCGCGCGTGCGGCCGCCCTTCACGGTCGAAGTAACCCGGTGCCGCATCGTGCCGATAGTACGCGAAGCGGGCCATCGTCCCCACGAACCGCACGCCGAGCACGACCCCGTACCGATGGAAGTGGGCCCCCAGGGAGCGCTTTTCCACGAGCACCGACAGCCGGTCCCCCGGCCGCAGCTCGGTGTTGAGATCCAGGTCGTAGCGCAACAGCGGCTCGAGGACGGCGACGAGTTCGAAGGATTCGCCCGCCTCGGCGAACGCGGCGGCGAGGTCGGCGTCCCGCCCCACCTCGACGCCCACGGCGACCACATCGGTCCGCAGGGGCTGCTGCACGTGCCGCACCTCGAACGAGGGGTCCTCGCGGCACCCCTGCACCAGGTGCCCGTCCTCCCACTCGATCTCCCACGCGAGGAGCCCGCCGGTCCGGTCGACGGCCACGCGGGCGAAGCGCCGAACGGTGTCGAGGGCGGCGGTGTCCACCTTCGTGCGCATGGCCGCCTCCGCGGCGGCCACCTCGTCGCCCCGGACCCCCGCATC
>Ga0256839_1006152_pt1 | contig 10694 bp, 7 predicted proteins | sample 354166metaG_FD_185968 | JGI IMG/M metagenome (GOLD analysis project Ga0256839, IMG submission 185968) | Hydrothermal vent microbial communities from Mid Atlantic Ridge, Atlantic Ocean - 354-166 | ecosystem: Environmental > Aquatic > Marine > Hydrothermal vents | place: Atlantic Ocean: Mid... | reverse complement strand
CATGAAATCGTGGCTAGATTGGCGATGACCACGAGGCGGCATTGCCTTCTTGAGCACCACGTTCATGCTGGGAGGCCTCGGTTTTCTCATAACCGGCGGCTTCTCCTGGTACACCCGGTGGGTATGTCCCTGGTTTCTTGCTATTGGTCTCTCCGCACGGTAGTCGCTTTGGTCGTCATTGTCGGTTCGCTATTGTCCCTTTGGCAATGGGGTGTATATCCCGAACACAAGAACATCCTCTCAATCGATGACGACGAAGAGGACGAGGACGTTGACTGGGGCGCTCGCTGGCGGACAGTCCTGGACAAGATCGACAGCGAGCGTCAACCCGAGGAAGGGCAAACAGAGTAGCCCTCGGCATTCGCACGTCTCCGCGTGCTCCAGGGGCGCTCGAAAGTCTCGGACCAACAGCGTCCCATCGATATCAACCAAGACTCACGCGGCCGGTTTCCAAGATTCTCGGCAACTGGGCCAAGTCCAAGTTTCCTCCGGACAGGATGGTCACCACTGTCTTACCGCGAAATCGATCTCGCTGCCGAGCCACCGCGGCAAGAGCCGCCGCACCCGCACCCTCGGCCAGATTGTGAGTCTGTTTCAGAATCTCATACGCGGCCACCCGTAATTCGTCGTCATTCACTACGATGGCATCGTCCAGCAACTCGCGCATGACGGCCAGCGTCATCTCGGCGGGCATGCGTGTGGCCATGCCTTCCGCCCACGTCTGCATCGTCTCGTATGTGACCATGCGGCCCTGGCGCCAGGACTCCACCACTGCCGCAGCGCCTTCAGCTTGCACACCGATCACTTCCGTCTGCGGCCGGCGCGCTTTGCTCACAATGCACGTCGAGGCAATGCCACTTCCCAATCCAATCGGCGCCACGACGGCGTCCACCTCCGCTTCCTCTTCGAACACTTCCCATGCCATGCTTCCTACGCCGGCAATCAGGTCGGGTTCGTTCGCCGAGTGCACGTAACGACCACCCCGCTCGGCAATCAACGACTCAACATAACCCCGAGCCTCGTCAAAGTCTCGCCCCTTTTCGATCAATTCGGCACCCAGCAGCCGAATCGCACGATTCTTGTCCGGGTTATTCCCTTCCGGTACCACAATCGTGCAGCGCACACCGAATAGCCTCGAGGCATACGCCAGCGACTGGCCGTGGTTTCCGGTCGAGACTCCCCAAATCCCGGCATCCCGCTCCTGCGGACTCAGCCTTCCCACGAGATAAACTCCGCCCCGAACTTTGAACGCGCCCACCGGCTGATGATTCTCGTGCTTGACGAGCAGCCGGCAACCGAGCCATTGTGAGAGTCCCGGCCACTCGTAAAGCGGAGTCGGCCGCAGATATCGATGCACAACGGGAACCGCTCGACACACATCTTCATACGTGACAGGCAACATTAACGACACTCGATATAAGATTCGGAACGGAACTCCAACGCCGGTGCACAACGCCTTCCATCAGTCTACGTCAGGGACGCTTGGCAATGGAGGCCGGCCGTCGGCGACTTGGCACCGATCCGAACCTGCACCCGCGATTCTCGGCTGCGAAACACGAAGGCGACCAGCGTCGGCGGCTCCCCACACACCTCATTACCGACTTCCTCGCTTCCCTCCCCACCCCTGGCTGAACTTGCCTGGATTTCGTATTCTTCGACACGGTGTACTCCTTTGTCCGTTCCGGGCTGCTAGAGGACTTTGTTGATAACGGTCTAGCCGGCTACGACGCCTTGTTTGCATCGCCCAGCCCACAACTTCTGACAATAGTTCCGACGTTGAGCGAATAAACGACCGTCAGGAGTCAACAACGTGACGCTCATGCCGCTGCTCAGCGAAGCTGACCCGAAAGTGTCGGCAGAGGGTTCGATCGACCCGTTGGGCATGTACGCGATCGCAGATGCGCTGGCAGTTCGCATGATTCCTGGAGTTCGCGAGCGGCAGACACATCCTCGCTTTCTGACAAGCATTGCGGTCTCGCTGTCACTTTGCAGTGAGTTTCCGGAGGAGTCGATTGCGGCCGACGGCATCAGTGAACCGTGGCAGGTCTTCGAGTGGTATTTTGTCGAAGGCATGGTGCGAACGACAAGAGACTCTGCTTTATTGCGTGGATTACCGGGGCAAACGAAGGCGAGACGAGCGATTGATGACCAGGTGCCTCTCTCTGCGAAGCGATATTTGAAGACTCCGACAGTCTTCGGCTTTCACGGTGTTTACCGGGCATTGGCTCGTGATACGGAGGTCGAGCGCGCTGATCGCCTTGGCGAAGTCGGTCATGAACTTGTCTCAGCCTGGGAAAAGGAACAGAGACTCGAAGGGTTCAGCGGGACGAGCGAAGGACCCGGCAAGGCCATGCGCCGCCGGCTGCTTGATGCGGTTCGCGATGGTATGAAGAGCGGAGCCGTGGCTCGCAAGGCCGGCTGGGCCGGCTGGCAGTTCTTCGCAGACCATCTCGGAATCTATGGGGCGGGTAAACGGGAATCGCGTGTCATCGCTCAGGCTTTGCTGAATCCTGAGAAGGGCTTTCGCAGGGAAGTTATCGACTGTCTGATCAGTCGGGAGGGCAAGAACCTCTGGTCCAGTGAGCAAAAGGCGAAGAGCCTGTCAGAACGTCGCTTTCATGAGTGGCTGGGCCCACGAGCGAGCCACGAACTGCGGCAACTGCTGGACGCGATCCGCATCTACGAGGAATTCTGCCGATTGCTGGAAGATGCGTTCGATGACTGCCTTTACCGGCTTTCGCAGCATCAAATACGATTCCAGCCGAGCGAGCTTGGTGGCTTGACCGGTGTAAGGCGAGCGGCTCAGCGGATTCCCGAGATCTTTGGCGAAGTCTCCGAGCAGCTTTCTCCGTTTGGCGGTGCGGTCAGATTTCAGGAGGTCTTCAGCAGTCTGGCCGAGCGATTGTCGCCAGCGGAATGGCTGGAACGGCTTCTTGATCATCATTGTCGGATACAATACAGCAAACCGCCTGCCGGTAAAGCGCCGTGGTTCGATCGCTTCGATGATGGATCATACATGATCCGCACCGCATACATCCGAGAAACCGGTGGCCGTCACGATGACCACTACGTGCATGCGTATCGAACGCAGTCGCTGTGGTCATTCGCCAAGGATCTGGGGTGGGTGAAGTAGATGGCGAAGAAAAGAGTTGAGAAAACACCCGGCTTCGGGAAGCTGCTCGATGTGTGGATTGCTCCGGACAATGCGGGGGATCCCGTCGGCTGTGTGGCGACCAGTTTCACCTTTTCACCCGCGTTCTTTGAAGAAGAATGTCTGGCTCGATTTCTGCAATTGGACAGCGATCCGACCGAAGACGGTCCTGTCTACCTCGTGGAACGTGAAGAAAAGCTGGCTCAGGTGAGTTGCGCAGCAGCGTTGGTGGACCAGCATCATTGCCGGGGTGGTCGAAGCTTGAGATGGGATTTGATGTCTGCTCGTTTGCCGCAGGGGTTGCAACATGCGAAAGTAAGCCTGCTGTACTGGTCGAAACTCTGTCGGGTGATGATTGGTTCCGCCAACTTGACGGAGGATGGTTACCGCCGCAACCTCGAAGTATTCGGGGTCGTCGATTTTCGACCTGAAGGCGAAGCGCCGGTCTCGTGCCTGCTGGAGACGGTTGCGTTTCTTCGCCGAGTCGCGGAAGCGGGGGCGGTCGGTAACGAGGCGTCTCCGCCCCTCCAGCGTTGGCATGCATTCCTGGACCGCGTTGTCACCGATTGTTCGACTTGGGGTGTCACCGATCAAAAATTAAAACGTAGCGGCCTTCAAGTGCGCCCCGTCTTTTCCGGGAACGGCTATCGATCGGTATTTGCAACGCTTCGTGAATTGTGGCCGGGAGGTTCGCCACCCGAGACTGCATTTGTCGTCAGCGCCTTTTTTGATCCGCCCGATGCTGACAATATTCCCGCGAAAGAACTTTGGAAACTGCTGCGTCAGCGGGGTGAAGCGACCGCCGATTTCTTTGTGACTGGCGAAGAGGTGCCGGGTGAGGAGCGTGTCTTCCTCAATGCTCCCGAGTCACTGTTGCTGGCTCAGCCTGGCAGAGCGAGGGCGAGGACCAGGTTTCATCGCGTCGTGGTTCCTGAGGGCCGGTCGCTTCACGCGAAAGGCATCCGGGTCGAGAATTCTCGTTGGATCCTGTACCAAATCGGATCCAGCAACTTTACCAGTGCCGGAACCGGATTGGGGAATACTCCGAACTTTGAGGCGAACCTGGTCTATCTGATGGATTCGAATCGCCTTCCCCATGCGCGCAAATCGTTCGATGCAGCGTTCCCTGACGGTGAATTGATTGACTTGGAAGGTGGTGTCCAATGGAAGCCACGACCCGAGGAGGGTGAAGAGGACGTCGGCCAGAATCTGCTGTTGCCTCTCTGCTTTGGGGATGCGACGTACGACGTCGACTCACACCAGCAAGCGACCATCAGATTTTCGATCTCCGGTTCACCTCCGTCAGGCTGGGAACTGATGACCGACGGCGACTCGATCCGATTCTGGGGCGAATCCGAGTGGCGGAACACGGGTTGCCCCGAGGTCTATGACGTCCCTTGGAATGATGAGCGTCCGCCATCGGGGTTCTGGGTTCGGTGGCTGGGCAGCGAAGGGACTGCATGGTGGCCAGTCAACGTGTCGGCCGGGGAGGTGCTGCCTCCACCAGAAGAGTTGAAAAACCTGCCCCTGGAAGTGTTGATTGGCATTCTTAGTTCCGCGAGACCGTTACACCGTGTACTGAAGGAGTTTCTGAGCCGTCGGAAGAAGGCCGGTTCCGATAGGGGCGATGGCGTGACTGTTGATCCTCACAAGCGAGTCGATACGAGCCAGTTTTTGTTACAGAGGACCCGTCGCATTTCATGGGCTCTGAATGCACTGCGTAAGAGACTCGAGTGTCCGGCCGTTACGCTCGAATGTCTTCGCTGGCGACTACGTGGACCGGTCGGAGTCATGGCATTGGCTCGGGCTCTTGTGCGGGAGGCCAAGTCCAAGGAAGAACAGGCCTTTCTGCTTTCCGAGTTGGTGTTGGAGTTGGCACGAGTTCATCCGGAATCGAAGCCCGGATGTCTCGATGCCGACGTTCACCGTGCAGAGATTCGCAGTGTCATTGAAGATCTCCTTCCCCTCGTTCCTGAAATCAGTATGGAGGGGCCGGAGAACCTCAAGCAGTATGTCTCCTCTATCTTTGAGGCAGTACTGACGTGAGCGCCTTTTATCCGTTCTGCTCCCATATCAACCTCCACGTGGCAGGCCGGATTTCTGCGGCCGACGCGCGTCGGCAAGAAAAGACCGCTCGCGAAATCCTGCGGCGACTCGCCAATCAGCCGGGGCTGATTCTTGCCGATGAAGTCGGCATGGGGAAGACGTTCGTCGCATTGGCTGTCGCAGTATCGGTGGCATTGAAGAATCGTGGCAGGCGGCCTGTTGTGGTCATGGTCCCCTCATCGCTCAAGGAGAAATGGCCGGCTGACTTCGCGTTGTTTCGCGAAAAATGTCTGCCGGAAGGTCTGGCCAAGAGGGTTCGGTGCGGCCGGGCGGAACGAACGGTCGAGTTTCTCAAACTGCTGGACGATCCGCCTCGTCGCCGCAAGTCGGTGATCTTCCTGACCCACGGAGCGATGAGTCGCGGCCTCAACGACCATTGGGTCATGCTGGCGCTGATTCAGCAGAGTCTCCATCGTCGACGGGGGAGCAGGAAGCTGCGAAGCGCCTTGAGGCGTAGCCTGGGCGACCTACTGCAGATGAAGTGGGTCCAGAACCGAGATCCCGACATCTGGGCAAAGTTGCTTCGAACGCGTCCCGATCACTGGTTGACCATCCTGCAAGAAATCGGTGCCGAGGAAGATGATCCCGTTCCCGCCGCTGTCGTAAAGGTGCTGCCCAAGCTCAACACGAGGATGGTGTTTGAAGCCGTTCAGCAGATCCCACTTCGAAGATCGAAAAACTATCGGGGCCGCGTCAAGCAGGCACGCCATATGATCAAGAGAGCCTTGCGGACCCTTTGGCAGGAGTGTCTTGAGAAGACTCGACTCAGGCTTCCACTACTGATCCTCGACGAAGCTCACCATCTCAAGAATGCAGAAACGAAACTGGCGTCCCTGTTTCGGTCTTCTGATGCTCACAGTGACGCCGACGAGATTTCTCGTGGACCGCTGGCCGGTGTCTTTGAGCGGATGCTGTTTCTCACGGCGACGCCGTTTCAACTGGGGCACGGGGAACTGTGTTCTGTCCTTGATCGGTTTGACGGAATCTGTTGGAAGAGTTCCGTTGCTCCGGCAATCGGTCGCGATGGGTTTGCCAAGAAACGGGAGACACTTCGCTGTTCGTTGGATGCGGCCCAGGAAGCTGCGGTGACTCTCGACCATGCGTGGGGACGGCTGCGCGCGGAAGATCTGAAGGTCGGTGATTCTGAGTTTGAGCGGGTGGACGACTGGTGGAAACAGGTTCGCAGTGGGGGTGGCCTCACGCCAACAGCCTCCGATGTTCGGTATTGTTTCGATCGCACGAAAGAGCGGATGAGGGAAGCGGAAAAACGACTGCGCGCGTGGGTGATTCGCCACCTGAAGCCCCGTACGTTGCCGGCTCAGCATGCCGGCGTCCGTCGTCGGCACCGTCTTGTCGGTCGAGCGATTGAGACCGATAACCACTTGGATGGAAAAGCGGGGATTGCCGTCCAAGGCGATGCCCTGTTGCCGTTCCTGCTGGCTGCTCGGGCCACGTTTCATCATCCCGACTCGCGCCCGGTTTTTGCAGAAGGGCTCGCTTCGAGCTACCAAGCCTTTCTTCATACGCGGAGGACCAAGGGAGCCGGTTCCACGGATGAGGACGATGACCAGATTCCGAAACTGAATGTCAACGATGAGGTGCATTGGTACCTCGACCGTCTCGAGTCTCTGATCCCTCGCGATGCCAGTTCCGAGATTCGTCATCCGAAGGTTGCGGCCACCGTGCGGAGAGTGGTTGACATCTGGCGACAGGGAGAGAAGGTGGTTGTCTTCTGTCACTACGTGGCAACCGGTCGAGTCTTGAGGCAGAAAATGTCCGACGCCATACGGAAGGAGATACTGCGGTTGGGGGCTCGCAAGCTCAAGCTTCCCGAAGAGCAAGTTGCTGCCCAGTTGGACCTGATTGGAAGGCGTTTCTTCGACGAAGACTCTCCACTTCGCCGGGCTTGCGATGCTGAGGCGACCAAACTGATTGCCCAGTACCCGGGTCTCTCGGAGTACTCGGACGATCTGGTCGGGATCATCCGGCGCAACGTGCGAACTCCGTCCTTCCTGGTCCGCTACTTTCCACTGGACCGGGAGAAGCTCGATGCGGAGGCAATGAAGGAAGCTCTCGCCACACGTGACCTGTCCGGCCTGATGCTTCGGGAAATACTCCAGCACTTTCTCTCGTTTCTCGTGGAACGATGTGGAGAGGCTGATCGCGCCCGTTATATTGAAGCCGTGAAACGGATCCAGACCGGTTCCCACTTCGGCATCGATGTCGGTCGGGAATACGAAGACGACGAGTTGCAGGGCGCCAAACCGGATCAATTGCTTCCCAACGTCCGCTTGGTGAACGGGACCACTCGATCGGAGACTCGGCAGCGATTGATGCTGACCTTCAACACGCCGTTTTATCCGGAGGTCCTGGTCGCCAGCAGTGTCATGGCGGAAGGAGTCGATCTCCATCTCAATTGCCGGCACGTGCTCCACCACGATCTCTGCTGGAATCCCAGCACTCTGGAACAACGCACCGGTCGGATTGATCGCATCGGTGCAAAGGCCGAGTTCGCCGGCCAGCCGATTCACATCTATCTGCCGTTCATCGCCGAAACTCAGGATGAGAAGATGTACCGCGTGGTGATGGACCGCGAGCGGTGGTTCAACGTCGTCATGGGTGAGGACTACAAGATCGACGTTCGCACAACTGAGAAACTTGCGAACCGGATACCTTTTCCGGCCGGGGCGGCTGGGGAGCTGGTTTTCAACCTGGGGCTTGATTCTCTTTGATCCCTGAATTGCTCCAGCTACATTCCCGTAGAAGTGGAATGCCATTTTTCAACGATGAACGCGGATCGGCGCGCTTGTTCACGGCGCCGTGACCGCGCACGCTGCGCCGAGCGTCGCCCGCCACGCGACGCAAATGGTTCTCCTCTCTGTGCCAACCGGCCCCCGACACGCCGGAAACAACACGAAAAGCCCGCACCAGCCAGTTGACACGGACAGAGGCACGTCGACAACGCCAGGGCTACCCCAGCCGCGCGCTGAAGCTGGCCGGCATGGCCGCCGGGACGCTCGAATTACGGATCGGATCACGATTCGATTTTCGAGATCCGAACACGAGTATAGTACTGCCGGTGTCCCTGTTTGCGGCGCGAATTCTTGCGGCGGCGGAACTTTTGCACGATGATCTTCTCGCCGCGACTGACTCCCAGCACTTCGGCCTTTACCGACGACCCTTCCACGACCGGCTTCCCGACGCGGAATTGCTCACCATCCAACACGGCCAGCACGCGGTCGAACACGAGTTCGTCGCCCGTCTTGGCGTCGGAACGATAATCGAGTTCGAGTTCCTGGCCCTCTTCGACTCGGAGTTGATGTCCACCGTCGCAGATGATGGCAAACATGATCGACTGGTCCTTGTGACTGGGATAACGAAGCATGGCGGCACGGCAAGTCCGCCCCGCAAAGTGCCGAGTTTTCAGCAGGAGGAGCGAGTATAGCGGCGCTGCGGTCTGCCTGTCTAGTCCGGGATCCCCGTCCGGCCGGGGGTGTCGGCCGAGCCGGTCGCCGCATATCCTGGGAACCCTCGGACACTGCGTCTCGCCCCTGGAATCGATCCACCGTTGGAGCCACCCATCATGGGACGTCCGCCCGTCGAATCGACCGAGTTTCCTGCCTGGGTCGACCTTCCGGTCGAATGGAACCATCTGGACGCCTTCGGCCACGTCAACAACACGCACTACATCCGCTGGTTCGAATCGGCTCGAGTCGCCTACCTCCAGCGGTGCGGCCTGATCGAGTGGATGGCGGCCGACCCGGCCGGTCCGATACTGGCCTCGATCGAGTGCCACTACCGTCGACCGCTCCACTTCCCCGACACGGTGCGGATCGGTGCCCGGGTCTGCGAACTGGGACGTACCCGATTGGTGCTGTACCACATCGTTTACAGCCTCGAGGAGGGGCAGGTCGTGGCCGACGGCCGCTCGCATGTCGTGCTGTTCGACTATTCGCGCCAGCGGCCGACTCGCATCGACCCGCAGTACCGTCGGCAGATCGAGTCCTTCGAAGCGACCGCTGTCCCGATCGAGGAGGCGGCGAACTGATGGAAGTCATCCACGGGCATCTTTACGATTTCCCCAAGTACTACGATCTCGTGTTCGGTTCGGACTGGAAGGCCGAGTTCGATTTCCTGCTCGAGTGTTTCGCGCGTTACGGCAGGAACGTCCGCCGCCTGTTCGAACCGGCTTGCGGTACCGGGCGGCTACTCTATCGGCTGGCCGAAGCCGGCTACGATATCCGCGGGATCGATCTCAATCCGTCCGCGGTCGATTACTGCAATCGGCGGATGCGCCGTCGCGGGCTCGAGCCGACGGCGCTGGTCGCCGACATGACCGATTACCGCCTGCGGCCTCGAGCCGACGCGGCGTTCAACATGATCAACAGTTTCCGCCACCTGGTGACGGCCGACCAGGCGCTGGCGCATCTTCGTTGCGTCGCCCAGTCTTTGCGAAAAGGGGGCTTATACGTCCTGGGGTTGCACCTCACGCCCACCGCCGTCGAGCCGATGGAAGAGGAATCCTGGTCAGCGCGCCGCGGCCACCTCGCCGTAACCACTCATCTGCGAACCGTCGACCGCGACCTGCGGCGGCGTACCGAGCGGTTCCGCATGACCTACGATGTTCACACGCCGACCCGCCGCTTGCGGATCGAAGATGAAGTCGTCTTTCGCACCTATACGCGGCCGCAGATGCTGCGGTTGCTCGATGAAGAGGGGAGTTTCGAAATCGCCGCGCTGCACGATTTCGCCTATCGGATCGACGAGACGATCGAGTGGGACGACACGACCGAGGATGTGGTCTTGGTACTGAGGAAGTCGTGATCGACAGCCGTGCATCCGCTTCTGTCTCCGCGGACCATGGCGAGGGATCATCTAATCGAGATAATCGTCGGCCTCGAGTCGCTGGGGAACGTAGACCTCGGTCACATAGCTGATGTCCTTGCTGATCAGTGCTTCGACTTCCAGCTTGAAGCCGTTGTCGAGCATCAGCTTGATTTCCTTCTGCCACGCTCTCTTGTGCACGAACCAGGGATATTGGGCGATCTGCTTGGCCCGCTTGATGTCGTTGTCACTCAGCGCGATTTGCACGCTCGATGTCAGTTCACACTCCCGGTAGTCCTTGCTGCGCAATCCGAGGAAGCGGGCATCGGGAATGGCCATCCGCTTCGACTCATAAGCCAAGTTGATCGAACCTTGTTTGATCACGCTGTAGATATAGTATCCCCACGGGTCGTTATCGAGCAGGCAGTAGACCGGCAAATCCAGTTCGTTGTGGAGCCGGTGGAGCAATCTGCGGACGCCTCGCGGAGGCTGCCCCTGGCCGTGAGTCAAGATGCAGTTGTATTCCTTCCAGAACTTATCCTCATTGAAGCGGCGCCACACCGTGTCCTTTTCGACGTGCAGGATGAATTCGGCATCGCACTTCACGAACTCG
>Ga0256839_1006151_pt1 | contig 10694 bp, 11 predicted proteins | sample 354166metaG_FD_185968 | JGI IMG/M metagenome (GOLD analysis project Ga0256839, IMG submission 185968) | Hydrothermal vent microbial communities from Mid Atlantic Ridge, Atlantic Ocean - 354-166 | ecosystem: Environmental > Aquatic > Marine > Hydrothermal vents | place: Atlantic Ocean: Mid... | reverse complement strand
CCGGGAGTAAGACCAGATGATTCCTTTGTTCCGGACCTTTTCCATCTCCTGCATAAGCGCCTCGATACGCGGGTTCTTATCGTCAAGAGGTATGCCGGGCACATTCTCGTCCAACGGGTCAGCGTCGTCAGGGACAACGTATCCTTGGGCGATCTGGAGCAACCGAACCATTTTGGTCATTGCCATGGTAGCGGTCATCGTTCGATCACCTTCAATATCTACCAAGAAGTCTTTGCTCATCTGCATATAGGCTCGGCGCATGTTGTCGGTCATCTCGAATGAACGCATCCTATATACCTTAGGTGGTAAGTCGAGACAATCCTCTTTCAGAAGGCGTGACCTGAATGGGTCAAGCATCTTGCAGAGCTTTTCCTCGTTCTTGAACCCGGTAACAGTCATCACTGGCTTGAGCACCCGTACCGATTTTTTCAGAAACTTGTCGTACTCCCATGCTTCGAACGTCTTGTCCGCGACCTGCTCCTGCACCGCGAACTCGGCCTTCCACTGGTGAAATTTCATGTTGTCAACGATGTTGGAATCCAGGAAAGAATACTGCGCCCAAGGATCAAGTGTTGATCCTGTGGACATCGTTCCCGTTGTGATCCAGCGGCGCGTGGAAAGCTTCTTCAAGCGGTTCAGAAGCGCCTTGGTTACGGCGGCCCCTGGGGTCTTGATGTACTGCGACTCGTCAACGACGATGGCACACTTCCTCGACCGCAAGAAGCGCTCGCAGAATTTGAGCCCTTTTGCACGGTGAACGCTTTCGAAGTTGATGGTCGCAATGGCGAAGCGATCACTGTCCACAATCGACGTCCGATTGCGTGCGTTCGGGCCATACCACATGCCTGCATCCACGCGACCAGTGTTCCAAAAAGCAGCGTGTGCTTTTCCTTTCGGAAAGTGTGTGGGCACCTCTTTTTCCACCCACTTGCGGTGGACGCCGTTAAGGGTGACGACGAGCAACGCGTCAAGCTCTCCTTTCGAATAGGCCCACTGGCAGACGTCCAGGATTGTCTTAGATTTGCCTAAGCCCATCTCCCATTCAAGCGAGAAGTAAGGCATGTCTTTGATGATACCGAACCACTCTCGCTGGTGGTCGTAAGGCTGCGTTACCCACTCGAACTCGACTTCCTGCTTAGGCTTGTCTTTGTAGAAGTGCCCCCATGCGAAACGGCACCCGGGATGGAAAGTGTCGCTCCCATATTCCGAGACGAGGAGGTCCAAGGCGTATCGTGTGGGAACGAACTTGATCCTGTTGCCTTGGTACTCGACTTCGGTGCTTAAGCGGTCACCGAGAGACCGGGCGTCGTCATACCCAAGGCCCTCGATGATTCCGTGAGCGTTTTCGACGTAGACCTGGATCACTTGGAGCTCACAATCACTGGGACGCCAAACTCGCCATCATTGATGGAAGACGCCATGTCGTTGAAGACAGAAGGTGCTGTGTCTTGCGCAACGGCAAGAAGCCTGTTAGCGAGCCGGCGGATTTCGAGATCTGCTCCCGAGCCGCCGCGAAGCCAGAGGAAGTGCCGCAGAAGGCGCATATTGGTCGTCCAAAGGAAGCGTGTTTCGCAAGCATTAGGCAGGTGTGAGCGAGCTGCTTCGTTAGCTCGCTTCTTGATCATGGTCAGCGACTTGACGTTAGGCGACTTCCGCCGGATCTCAGCTACAATGGATTCCTGCAGTCGAATATACTCGTCACGTTGCCGCTCGCACGCTCGCGCGAAACTGACGATCTCGTCTGCATTTGACATGGAACCGCCAGCCAAGAATTGAACCATGGGCGGTACGACGAACTGGATGTCTTTCGCATCGACATACCGCTGGGATTCTTGGCTCAAAGCAATGCCGACGCGGTGCCGCGCGAGTTCGAGAGACAACGAGCGCGAGACTCCCTGGATCGCCCAGTTGATGGTCGAGTGCTCGAGAACTGAACCGTGCCCCATCTCGATAATGTTCTCGATGTAGGAGGAACGGTCGCGACCCGATTGCCATGCTCGGTAGCAGTGCCGCCCTCCGAACTCGATCATGCGCTCGATGGCATCGTCTTCTTCGACGTCTTGCCAAAGCCGAGCAAGCGGCGTATCACGGGCATCCGCCGTCTGGTAGTCGAAGCAATTCAGTTCGATCCATGCACGGAACTCGGGGGCGTTGAATTGCGTCTGCCCAAGTGCAAAGACGTTGGGTTGCCAGATAAGGTCGGTCATTGGTTGCTCCGTGACGGTGTTGATGCACAGGCGAACTTAGACGAAACGTGCGCGCTCGCGCAATGATGAAACAAGGCAAAACGTCTAGATCATTGGGTGAAGCGGGGCGGCATGCAAGCGGCATGCGTCTTTTTGGTGGGCGGCGCCATAAAAACTTGGTGAGCATGCACAACCTGCGGCATGCACAGGGGTCCCCAAACACCACGCGGGTCGCGCGCACGCGTATAGTGGGGTTTCGTGCAGGGAAATACCAAGACCTGGTTTTTTGCTCGCAGCGTATAAGTCGCTTATGCTATCAATTGCTCAACAGAAGGGCCCGAGCATGACCGCAGACGAATTTAGACGTCGGCAAGCTGCGCTGGGTTGGACCAATGCCAAGATGGCGAGCCACCTACGCAAAACGCCACAGTCGATTTCCAACTATCGGAACAAACGCCAAGCAATCCCGGCACACGTTGGCGTTCTCCTGGACGCTGCAATAAAGCGTCTACGAGAAGTGAAGCCTGCCCTTAAGATCCGGTGATCAGATTGTCTCGGTAACTGTAGTACTTAAGGATTGCGTCGCGCGACAAACCACAAGCTACCAAGTTGGCGCGGTCATTCAGCCAATACATTTCGACTTCTTCTTGAGTTAGTGGCCTAACGGGTAGCTTTACTGGGCTGGCGCACTTGTTCGTCAGTTCCGCAGGTACCGGGTCAAGACGCGGTGGCTCGTCAATCGACTTGATTGAGGCGGCGCACGCTGTCAACACCAATAGCGACCCGCCCAGCGTCAGGATCAGACGCGGCTTCCCGCTGTATCCTTGCAATCGTTGCATCTCGAGCTCCTTTAGCCTCGTTTAAACGGGCAATCTCTTCCGCGGCAAGTCGTGCCGCTTCTCGGTTTGCTTTGTCTTGGCGAGCACGCTCCTCAATGACCACGACGCGCCACTGCTCATCCGCCTTAGCGAAACCGCGGTCATACGCGCGGTCGTTGATCTGCCAGGCGATTACGCCCAAAAGCACTGCTACCGCAAGAGCTGCCCAGATCTGCTGGGGAGTCTTTGAAACCACTGACTGGAACACGCGTCCAATCGCGAAACGTGCCAATAATCCCGTGAGCATGCTGTTATCCTTACGAGGTTGGTGGGATGAACTCGAGATAGTTAATCTGGACGCGGACGTTCCCACCTGTGAAGTTACCGCCTTGCGCAGTCAGTAGCAGCGGTGTCGTCGCGTAGTTACCGACTGGGCCTGTTGTCCCCTGGTTAGTCGTGTTAAGCGCAACACTGATTCCATTGCCGAAACGCGTAGGAGATCCGGAGTCGCCGCAATCAAACGAGGTCGCACCAGTAATGGCAGCGGTGACGCGCAGGGTCGCGCTGAGGATAAGGCTCTGGTTTGGGAAAGCTATCGTCGAGCTGACCGTAGCGCCCGACAAGCTTGTGAGGTGCTCTTCGAGCGTGACCATCTTGACGCCCCCGCCGTTGGCACCTGCGGTCAAGAAATCACCCGGGATAGACTCCTCCCACGCCGCTCCTGTATAACGCAGCATCGTCGATGAATTTATGTCGTAGAATTCCCAACCATCTTTCGGCGTGAAGAAAATCCAAGTTGCATCGCTATAGCAAGCGATCTTGCCTTCCTGTGATGCCCAGTCGCCTGTCGCGGGTGCCGAGACGATGTATTTGTCTCCTTCGGAAGGCGATCCAGGGGGCGCGGTCAGCGTTGTGTCTGACACGGTCTTGTCCAAAGCATAGTCGATGACGTTAAACGCCTCGTTAGCAGTAACATGCTTCTGCGCCTGGTTAGCGGCGATCTCGGGGATTGAGAAGTTAAGTGTCGTCATAGGTAGCTCCTTCACCTCGACCAACAGTTGCCGAGATCTGATAGACGGTAAACTTCAGGCGTAGCTGATTGCTGCCGAAGTCGCTAGTCTGTTGAGTTTCAGTATACAACGCCGACGTGGCGCCCACAACTTCAATAGTTCTTACGATGGTTGACCCATCGTAGATATCTATCTCGTAGGACTCTGACTCTTCATTCAAAGGAACTGCTCCGTCCCATGCGTCAGCATTGAGGCGAGAACGTCGAGTCCACTGCAGGACGTGAGCAGTTCCCGACGTCTTTCGCTTCAAGTGAACAGGTGAGAAAGGCATCAGTGGTCGCGTGGAAGGGGTATAAATCACTTCAGTATAGCGAGCATCTCCTACAGGAACTCCTATCGGACCGTAACGGAAGGTCTTCTCGATACCTAACTGGTCTTGAGCCACATTAAGTGCGCCCCAAGAAGCATCTACAAAAATCACACGCGCACCCGTGGCGAGCTCCGTTTCCATGGCGTACTCGGTACCGTTCTGACCTCTAAGTAGTCCTGTCAACTCATATGAACCATCCGGCTGGATCGTAGCTGTGCGAAACTGCACTAACTCCCAGCCAGTTGACGTCTCTACCGCGACGGTGTTAGCGCCATTAAGAACAGACGTAGCCGACAGCGACATGATGCTGCTTGCTGAGCCGTAGAAGTTTACTGCAAGGGTTGACTTATTGTCCCACATGTTGAGACGGCCCGCAAGAAAAGTAGCTGTCGTTTCACCCATTACAGCAGGTGTATTTAATGAATTTATGGACGCGAACCCACCCGAACCGTCTTCCTGGTATATAACTACCTTACCTGGCCAAGGGTTCTGGTATCCGGCTATACGAGGCGCCCAGGGGTGGAGACCATCTGCCGTAAGTAGAGGTATGTCGATAAAAGCAGCTACCGCCGACCCCGGAGCGTTCAAGCTAGATCCTGTAGTTGCTAAAGGCGCTGCAACTGCGCGAGGCGTGTAGATAGACTTGTCAGAACGAACAGCCTCGACGCTGATGTCCGAACCAGTCGTCATTTCAGTGATCCTGAAGTCGGCAGTGCGACCGCGCAGCGTTATACTGAACAAATCCCCGGGGTCGTATCGCAGCAAGTCGCGTGGGAACGCACCTTTAAACGATTGGCGCCCAATAACTCGCTCATTAAGGAGCTCCTCGGACAGGTTGCGCGCTTCTTCAGGTTCTAGGACAGAAGACGCTCGCACGTTTTGGACAAGCTGGGAGTTTCCTGTCTGGCGTTTACCGTTAGCGGTTGCCGATTGAAAAGCGTTAGCTTCGTTCGAGAAAGTTATAGTTACCTCGCGTGGGAGCTCAGTTTCCTGGGCGGTAACAATCTCGAACCCCCCTGGGTTGTCACTACTGGATACAAGGTCATCCGCGGAGAAAACCGCTATGTCACTCCTGCGCTTCCGCGCTACTTTGACCACGCCTTCAGACTCGAAGACATTAGAGTGGCTCAGCAGCGCAAGCTCTTCTATTATCCGACGCGGCGATTTAATCGCGGTTGATAAGTGGCCTCGGACAAGCGCGGGGTATTTTTCCAAGCCAGTAAAGTCAAAGTAAGTTTCGTCGAGACCAACTGAAGCACCGAGGTCCAGGCACACGTCCTTAAGATACATGACATTTAACCTGCCATTTAACCAGTGCCCTAGGCGCCAGTTGTCGCGGTCACCCCACTCGCCATACGGGAAGGCAGGGTATGGCCGGGCGTCCCAGGTCCACGCGAACATATCTGACTGCGATAGCATTCCCGCCGGCGAATTAACAGACCAGTACTTGATCCAAGCCTCGATATAGCGGCGCTGGATTAGATCATCGCGTGCGCCGGAAGAAAAGTATGGCATCGCCGACTCTGACGACTTTGGATCTAAGAACACATTCGGCTGATTAGCGCCTTTGTCAATAGCAGCGCAACCAAACTCAGTGAACCAGATTGGCTTTGACGAAGGTACCCAGGAAGTACTGCCTCCCGACTCTACACCATTGGGCCTGTTTATGTGTGAATTCTGCCACCACCCACGCATATCTTTCTGCCGGAAAACCCAGTGCTTTAAATAAGCCTCGTCGGTTATTGGCGCCTTAATATTATCTTCTCGATCAGCTTCCGACGCGTAGTAGTAGTCATAGTATTCGCCACCCTCTACACCTTCCATGAGGGCGTCTAGGCGGTAGTCATACTCATCCGCTGTCCGCCAGTCTGTCAAAGGCAGGTAATTGTCGATACCAATGAAGTCACAGACGGCCCAAAGAGGGTCCATATTGAAGTACACGTCTCCAGAACCGTCGTCAGGACGGTGGGAATGGTACTCCGACCAGTTAGCAGCATATGAGACCTTAACCCCCGGAGCTAGTACGGATTTTACATCAGCAACTAAAGAAACTAGCGCGTCTACGAAAGGATAGTCAGATTCACTACTACGAATGGTGGTCATACCCTCCATTTCGGTGCCGATGATAAAAGCGTCTCCCGACGAGAGCACGTCTTTACACAAATACGCGTAGTGGAGCACCATCCTCCGAAAAGACCACTCAGAGGGGCCAGTGTAAGAGATCTTATCTCCGTCCCAAGTTGCGAAGTCACTTACCGCAGCAGTGCCCACGAAAGTGTCTACCTGAGCTGCTGCCGCGGCAGTTTTATCCACGCTGCCAGAATAGCCAGCGGCTGGGGAACAAGTAACTCTACCTCGCCAAGGATACGCAGGCTGACCCACTACCGTTGCGTTATCTGAATACGGGTTGCTGAGCGTGTTATCGCTCTCGATGTCCATAATAATGAACGGGTAGAAAACGGCGCGGTGCCCCCGGTTTTTTATCTCAGTTAGAGCTTCCCGTACCGTGATGTCCGCGGGGGTACCGCCAGATGCCATCTTACCTGGCTCATACTCAGAGACTAGATCAGCGGTAGCTCGATCCTCGGTGGCAACAAGCCAGTCTACTGGGCTTACCTCCTTGGTTGTGGCGTCTACTTTTGGCTTAATCGAGCAACTATCACATCTCAAGTCATCGGCGAACCAGGTCACAACGAGCTCTACAGATGAGATGTTGGAGAGGTCATCTTCCAACTGATCCATCGACACTTCGAAGTCTGTAGTGTCAAGGACTTGCGATACGTTCTCAGTGGTGGATGTCTCGCTACCTCCCGTGTAATAAATTCGCGTACCATAACCGAACTCGCTCGCGCCGGGGATCATCGTGACTGCCTCAAGTACCTCTTCAATGCGGTTAGGATCGTCGTCAAGGGACCGTGACACCTCTACCGATATCTGAGGTATACGGTTACCGACCTCAGAAACCTCGAAGTCGTCAAAAACCAAGTAAGCCAGCCCTTTGAAAGCAGGGGAGTCTCCTTCAGTAGCTGCGATTAGGGGGTCTGCTACCTGCGCCTCTGAGCCATCGTAGAACCGGATAGTGTACTTAGATTGATCGAGTTCGGCGCCATCCACCCAAATGCGGCCAATACGGATGCGCGCGCCTTTGGCTTCACATAACCCAATCGCGAACGATTGGAAGTAGCGGTAAGTGAGCCCATTAGCCTCGTTAGGGCCACCACCTTTACCGCTGCCGTCGGTGCTCGGCTCTGCTTCTACCACTTCCCGGAATTTAGTGGCCCAGATTATTCGCCCAGGGACTCGTTGGCGCCCCCAAAGTTGTGAGATTTCAGTGCCCTCAGAAGCAGTTGTTATCTTAGCTTCTTCGAGTCGCCCAGCGTCACCCTGCACTGTGCTTTTAGGCATAAGCGCCCTGTAAGCCGCGCCTAGCGCCACGGTAGCTGCTGCTTGGATTAGAAGGTTAGCCAATTTAACTCTCCGGGAACTTGAAGACGCCTACGATTCGGCGCTGCCAATAATCCCCCAAAACCTCTTCTACGACCCCGCGGTGGGCATGCGCATGCACCATAGCATCCTTTCCGGTTACAATACCACAGTGTTTTGCAACAGAACCTTTTTTCATCCTAAACACAAGCACAGCCCCCGGTTCTACTTTGTCGCAAGGCTCTAGGTACTTGCGCGCAGCAGCGAGCATCAGCTCTTTCCCTTGAGCCTCACCCCACGAAGGAGTATAGGGCGGGGGCTTCTCAGATTCGAGACCCGTTACCTCTTCATATACCCCTCGTAGAAGACCCAGGCAATCGCACCCTGCACCTTTGACTTTTTGCTGATGTTTGTAAGGTGTTCCCAACCATCCCCGAGCTAGATCAACCGTGCTCATTTAAACAAACTCCCTCCATCATATACACTATCACCTGGATCCGCTACCCAAGTAAGTATGTCGTTGCCGGGGATGAATGGGAACCCTCTGAAATTAGCACCGTTTGAGAACTTGGTCTTACATGTCGCGTAGTTTTTATCGCACCCCGCCACAAGCTTAGCCGTGTCGGACACCTGTATAGGCGCAGGAGGTGGTGTCCACAACTCGATAGTTGTTCCCGTATGCTCTTTTATTTCTAAGACAGTGCCTGAAGCGCCCCCTGAAAGCAACGTCAAACGCCCTCGAGAAAACCAGCCTTTGTCGAATCCTTCAGCTCCCGCTACTTCAATTATTCTGCCGTTAGTGGCTATGACTGCGCCAGCGTCTAGTGTGAATTCCGAACTGGTTAGTGCTCTAGTGCACCGAGCGTCTCCGAGGCTGGCGCCACAATACTGTTGATACACACGCCCCGTAACTTGATTTAGGCGATGAGATAGCGAGCGGAATTCTGTAGAGAAAGCCGTCTCCAACCGTTTAACCTCGCCCACTGCCCCTCTGGCTAGTGTCATCCTTGTAGTAACGTTAGACCAGTCTACAAGGTAAAGGGTCACGTCGGCGCCATCGTAGAGCCCCCTGTCCAAGTCGTCTTCGTTTAACGACGACGCGGAGATTGCTCCCTCTAGGTTAAGGTTGTCCACTGCAAGACCTAGTGTCTGGACAATCGTGGTGGCTTGAATACCATCTGCTGCTAGATACGTCACAGAGTCGAACGTCAAGTCCTTGTCGTGCTCGGTAAAGCCCACGACAGTACCATCCGTCCGCTCTATTCTCCAGCAGTAGCATAGCCGAGCAGCTACCGAGGCGAGAGCTTCTGTCATTTGTGGAGTTAAAGACTTCATTCAGAGCTGCCTCACTTGGTCAGATTTCAGTTTCTTTTGAGTCAGTGCCATATCGCCGCCAGCCTTATACGCCCCAATGAGCGCCAGTAAGGCCACTCCTGACCACGCCACAACAGCCCAGATGCGGCGCGGGATGCCAAGCGCGAATGATAAAAGCCGGGTAACCCCTCACCCCCAGCGGCTTATCTGCCACGGCCCTGCCATAGGCCGCCAAGAAAAAGCCAATTAGATACGCCACGATCTGCCCGCGCGCCACCCATTCACCAGGCACACCGGCGTCTAGCAGCATATACCAGATCGGCGCGGTTGCATCGGGGAAGCTTGAAAGCATCATCATCGCCAGCCCCCAGATGGTTTTAGACTTCCAGAATTGTTTCATTCTGGCGCTCCTTTCTCGCGTGCTTCTTTCTCGCGCGCTTCTTTAAGCCAAGTTGCAATTGCCATCTGGGCCAGCGTTTCGAATTTGCTAACCGCCGTTTCCATTCGCACCGGATCGCCAGACATAGCCGCTTCCCTAACTTCCTTCCAAAGGTTGTCAGCCTTGGCTATGCGCATCGTCCAGCCTGGGATTTTCGGCTTCATCTGGTGCACCCAACGCTAAGAAGCTCGGCCAGCCATGGCACCGCGCAGGTAAGCCCCAACAGCCACGCGCTAAGACCTGCGCCCAGCGCCGCAATGATTGCGACCAGCCCAGCGCGCTTCTTTGCAGAAGGGGAGGTGGCGCCGGGCTGATCTTCCACCGCAGGCGAAGGAGACGGCGCCGGTGATCCGGCCCATCGTTTCTTTGTTTATTCCCATTTCCCCCTTATTTCATGGCGCCTTTCATCTCGGCAGCCGTTTCCTGCATGCGATGTAGCACCGCTTTAATTTCATCTATGTGGCCGCTGATATTTTCAACCACCCGAATATTGCGCTCGAAATTCTCGGCCTGCTTTTCATTCGACGCCGCAACCATGAGATTGCTTTTGTAAACAGCGTCAAGCGCCTCCCGCAGCCTTGCCTCAGCGTCACCGGATTTCTTTGCCCGCGCGACCTCCCCGCGCCAAACAAGATACACCAGTCCGGCCAACATAACGGCCCCTGGCCCGAATGTCTCTAACGCAGCAAAGACTGCCTTTAGTGCGACGGCTTCCATTCAGACCTCTTATATTCGACCGCGTGGCGCGCAGCGCGCCTCAGCGCCAACGCTCCAATAGCTGATATTGTTAGATACGCGGCGAACTCAGGCCTTCCGAAACTCTCAACAAGCGCCCCCCATATTACAATTAGCTGGATGTATATACCAGCCATTCTCATGTAAGCTGACCATTCCTTCCACCCGCCGTTCAGCCAAATTCCAACAGCCCCGAGAACTGCACCGGCCAATGCGGCGAACCCAGATAGCCCTGTGAGTGACCAGAATATAACACCGTAGGCGACAAGAATCGCCTCTGCTGCCCGATCTGTTTTGGTCATGAGAGTCATTATCTCAAAGACGCACGCACAGGCGCAATGTCCTGATCGGCCAAGAAGGTTGTGTCAATGCCATGGGCAGAAACAATTGCGCAGCAAA
>Ga0256839_1006150_pt1 | contig 10695 bp, 8 predicted proteins | sample 354166metaG_FD_185968 | JGI IMG/M metagenome (GOLD analysis project Ga0256839, IMG submission 185968) | Hydrothermal vent microbial communities from Mid Atlantic Ridge, Atlantic Ocean - 354-166 | ecosystem: Environmental > Aquatic > Marine > Hydrothermal vents | place: Atlantic Ocean: Mid... | reverse complement strand
TAGGTTGGAAGTTTTATTTCACTATCACCTTCTCCACCATCAACTGCAAAGTAACATTCCCTCTAAAGTGATTTTCATTCACCGTATAGACTACATCTACTACTGAACCTACCTCATACACTTCACGTGTCTTAAACTGTACTCCTGCCATGATTATGCCTTCTTGTACAAAAGAAAAGCGTAGGTGTTCACCTTCTTTGCCTATGGTATCTGCTTGGAGGATTTCTACCTCTTTAGAGATAAACTTTGGAGTGGGGTTTCCTTGTCCGTAGGGTTCGTACTTTTTTATGCATGTTCTAAGTTCAAAAGATATCTCAGAAAAAGAAATATCTCCTAAAATATCTGGGTCAATGACGTCTTTCACATAGTTGTTTTGAGCATAGTTTAAGTTTATCTGTGTTTTAAAGGCTTCTAAGCTACTTTCTCGCATACTAAGCCCAATGGCTGCTTGGTGTCCTCCAAACTTCTCTAGGTGCATTCTACAGCCATCTGTGATGGAAAAAAGGTCACACGCTCCAAAACTTCTACCAGACCCTTTGAGTGTCCCTTCGCCATTGTTGCTCAGAACAATACAAGGTTTCTCATGCTGACGTGCTACACGAGCTGCTACTATACCTACTACCCCTTCATGCCACCTTTTGCCCTCCACTACTATCACGTCATCTTCAGGATTTACTTGAGCCAGTGCTTTTGAGGTGAGTTCTTGTTCTGTGGCTTTACGCAAGGTGTTAAAGGTGATAAGTTTTTCCAAACGTACTCTGGCATCATAGATATTTTTTGAAGCCAAAAAGTCTACTGAAAAACTGGCATCTTCCATACGCCCAGAAGCGTTAAGCAAAGGAGCCAAGAAAAAACCTATGTCTTCTGCAGACAAGTTCTCTTTTTGGGAATGTTCTTTAAACGCTTTTATCGCTGGCTTTGTACTATTATTAAGAGCCTTTAATCCTGCTTCAACCATGGCTCTGTTAATGTGCTGTAGTGGCATCATATCTGCGATGATGGCAATAGAGACAAGTTCCATATAAGACATCATATTTATTTTAATACCCAATGCATTCTTCAATGATGCAATGAGATACCATGCTATTTGAGCACCACAGACATCTGAATAAGGAAAAGTACACTCCTCTTGTTTTTGGTCAATGATGGCAAAACATTCAGGTACTTCAGGTGCTAACAGATGGTGGTCTGTGATAATAAGCTCTATACCTTGCTCTTTACATAGCTTCGCGGCGTACACCGCTGAAATACCATTGTCAACGGTAATAGCTAAATCTGTCCCCAAAATGCGTGGAATAATGTTAGCTGAAAGTCCATACCCATCTTTAAAACGGTTTGGTATGATCCACTCTATCTTATAGTCTATCTCTTCAAAAAAGAGTCTCATGAGTGTAGTAGAGGTGACACCATCTACATCATAATCACCAACAATAGTAATTTTTTCTCTGTTTTTTATGGCTTCTACTATGCGTTTTGTAGCTTTGTCCATATCTTTAAAAGAAGAAGGATGAGGAAGGTCTTTTAAAGAGAGAAATCCCTCTTTAAAACGTTGTTGTAAAAGTGTCTCTACGTCGCTTAGTGTTAAACGTTTAGTCATCTTTATTTTTATGTGTTTGTGAAGCATTTACAAATGCTAAGATAGCAGGGTTTGCATTTTGAAGTCTTGAAGTAAACTCTGGATGAAACTGCACACCTAAAAACCATGGATGGTCTTTTACTTCTACAGCTTCTATGAGTCCATGAGATTCACCTGTGATATCCATACCATTTGCTTCAAATGCTTCTCTATATTTAGGATTAGCCTCATAACGGTGTCTGTGTCTCTCAAAAATTATTGGAGCATCATAGGCAGCACGTAGGTTTGAACCCTCTTTTGTTTCACATTCGTATTCACCCAGTCTAAGTGTCCCACCCATAGCTGTAGTTGAAGTACGTATCTGTTTTGCACCTGCAGCGTCTATAAATTCATCTATAAGAAAAACGATAGGTGCAGAAGTCTCTTCATTAAACTCCACTGAGTTTGCATCTTCAAGTCCTAAGACATTTCTAGCAAATTCGACCATGGCCAGTTGCATACCCAGACAGATACCTAAAAATGGTATTTTATTTTCTCTTGCGTATTGAATCGCTTTTATTTTACCTTCAATACCACGTATACCAAAACCACCAGCAACAAGTACACCATCACAGTCATTGAGATACTTTTGGGCACCATCTTCATCTACTTTTTCAGAATCAACCCATTTGATGTTCACACGGGTATCAAGATGAGAACCACAATGAATAAGTGCTTCCGTTAAAGATTTATAAGATTCTTTTAAATCCAAATATTTACCAACAAAAGCGATTTTTAGTTCATCTTTAGGCATAAGTATTCTGTTTACCAAAATACCCCATTCATCCATTTTAGGAATGCAGTTTTCAAGTTCTAAGTGTTTACAAATAGGTGTCAATATATCTTGTGCTAAAAAATTTAAAGGTACTTTGTAAATAGTAGCAGCATCTTCAGCTACAATAACAGAGTCTTCTTCCACATCGCATGAGTAAGCAATTTTTTGTTTAATATCTGAACTAACTGGTACTTCTGCACGTAGGACTAACATATGAGGAGCGATACCTATACGTCTAAGCTCTTGTACTGAATGTTGTGTTGGTTTTGTTTTAAGTTCACCTGCTGCTTTTATGTAAGGTAAAAGCGTTACGTGTATATTCATAACATATTTACGACCAAGTTCATGTTTTATTTGTCTTATGGTTTCAAGAAAAGGTAAGCCCTCTATATCTCCTGTTGTTCCACCTAGTTCAACAATAAGAATATCTTTTCCTTCACCAGCACGGTAAATACGTTCTTTTATTTCATTGACTATATGAGGCACAACTTGGATTGTTTTTCCTAAGTATTTACCTTTACGTTCATTTTCTATAACTGTTTTATAGACAAGTCCAGTGGTAAAGTTGTTATTTTGAGTAAGAGAGGTATCTAAAAACCTTTCATAGTGACCTAAATCTAGGTCTGTTTCAGCGCCATCTTTAGTCACAAATACTTCTCCATGTTCTAAGGGAGACATGGTTCCCGGATCAACGTTTATATAAGGGTCAAGTTTAAGTACGCCTACTCTTTGTCCTGTGTGTTTTAACAGTGTACCTATACTTGCAGCAGTAATACCTTTTCCCAATGAAGAAAGTACTCCACCTGTAACAAAAATATATTTTGTTTTGTTTTCACTCATGTTACGTTTTTCCTTTTTATAGCTATAGCAATCATTAGGCAACAATTGGCATAATAATGGTAATGAAATTATCGTCTTTTACGATAAATGGCAATGAAGGTTCATTAAATTCAATGGTAAATTCATTTTTATTAACTTGTGAAATAAAATCTAATATATATTTAGAGTTAAATGATAGTTCAAATTTTTCTGAAAGTCCTGTATTGAGTTCAAGTTCTGTTTTTGCTTCAACATTATCAGCTGAAAGAGAATTGAAAATAATGGTATCTGATAGTAAAGTCATTTTAATCTCTTGAGAAATGGTGGTTATCATTTTTATGGCATCAATCATCTCTTTTTTAGGAAGAGTGAGTTGATGTTTAGTATTTGTAGGAATAATACGTTGATAATCAGGAAACTTTCCATTGATAAGTCTTGTGTAGAAAAAATAATTTTCATTTGAAATGATAAGATTTGTTTCATCAAAATAGATATCTATTTGATCTAAAAATAATTTTTGTATTTCTAATATTGCTTTTTTAGGAACAATAAGTGATAGAGTTTCACTGTTTTCACCTGAAATAGTTGAAATGGCTAATCTTCTAGTATCTGTTCCTACTAAATCTGTTGATGTTGGAGTGATATTGATTAAAGCACCGTTGAGTTCAAATTTTGGATTGTTAGTATCAATGGCAGGTGATATTTTTTTAAGATTTTGAATAAGACTTAATGAATCTAAAGAAATTTTAGGTTTTTCATCTGAGGTTGGAAAATTAGGGTAGGTTTGAGCATCGAATGTTGGGAGCTTAAATTTTGAATTTTTCTGTTTTATAATTAAAGTATTGTCTAATACTTCTAAAATAATTTCATCATCTTTTAGTATGCGGATAATATCTAATAGTTTTTTACCATTAGCAGTAAAAGAACCATCTGCTTCTATAGTTATATTATCAGTGATGATTTGAAGACCTATTTCGGAGTCAGTGGCTTTGATTATACATTTATTATTTTGTGTAGTAAATAATATGTGTGAAGTAATTTGACTTGCATCTTTTTTTTCTAAAAAAGGTTGTAAGTTAATAAGTATAGATTCTATTATTTGTTTGTTCGCTCTTATCTTCATTGACTTTCCTTATTTTTAATAAAATTAGTAGATAGTAGTAGTATGCATTGAAATTGTGAAAAACTACTCTATTGACCATCTTACCGTTATTTGTGAGTGTGTTTAACTTTTTTAAACATTCACAGATATTCACTTTTAAAATTATATCTTTTTTTTATTCAAGTTAGTTATAGGACATTATGTATCATTTTGGGTATTGGTATGTACTTTATTTGAAAGTTCTTCTAAGAGTACTTTAAAGTTTTCATCATTGTCTATAATTTCGTGTATTTTTTTCATAGCATGAGAAATAGCAGTATGATCTTTCATTCCAAAATAAACAGCTATTTGTGGCATAGAGTTTGGGGTAAGATTTCTAGCTAAATAGATAGCAATTCGTCTGGCACTTACGACATTTTTAGTGCGTTTTTTAGATTTTATATCTGAAGGTTTGATATTAAGTTCTTTAGAAATGATTTTGACAATATCATCAATAGTGACATTATCTCTTTTCTCTTTGAGTTGATCTTTAATGGCATTTTGTGCAAAGTCCAAAGTAATTTCTTGGTTTAACATACTTGATAGGGCATTAAGTTTAATAATAGTCCCCTCTATTTCACGAATGTTATCTCCCATATGGGTTGCTATATAGTTGACTATTTCACTATTTAGGGTGATACCATCTAGTTCACATTTTTTTTGAATGATAGCTATTTTTGTCTCAAGACCTGGGGGTTGAATATCAGCCATAAGTCCCCATTCAAATCGGGTTTTGAGTCTATCTACAAGTCCTGCTATTTTGTTAGGAGCTCTATCAGCAGTGATGACTATTTGTTTATTATTGTTGTGGAGTTCATTAAAAGTGTGAAAAAACTCTTCTTGTGTTTGCTCTTTTCTACTTAAAAACTGTATGTCATCTATGAGGAGTAAATCACACGCTCTAAACTTGTCTCTAAATCTATCCATAGTTTGTGAACGTAAATGCGAGGTAAAAGAGTTCATGAACTGTTCAAGTGTGGTATAGATAACCGTTTTACCTAAGTTTATATGGTAATTACCTATGGCTTGAAGTAGATGTGTCTTTCCAAGTCCTACACCACCATAGATAAAAAGAGGGTTATACTGTTTACCAGGCTTTTCTGCTACAGATTTAGCAGTAGTATAGGCAAATTGGTTTGAATCCCCGACTATAAAACTTTCAAAAGTTAAAGAAGGGTTCAAATAGGTACTTTTACTGGTAGATTTTTCTTGATTTTGTTTTACTTGTGTAGAGGAGGTATTTTTTGTTATGTTACCTACGGTTATTTTGACTTCTGGTTTCACTTCATTGAGAAGTTCAAAAAGGTGAACAAGTTTATCGGTATATTTACTTTTAATCCATTTAGCAATAATCATATTGGGTGCAGAAAAATATACAATATTTGAACGAGAGTGTTTTGTGTCATAGACAAGTTTTTTAATATAACGCTCATATTCTATTTCTGAAATCTCTTTTTTTAGTTCAAAAAGTACTTTTTGTCCAATATTCATCTCGCTATCATCCTTTTTGTTCACATCAATATAAAGTTTAAAACTATTATGTGAATAACTTTTACAATTTTATCTAAATTCAGCTAAAATAGGCTTATAAAAGCTAGTTGAATACAACTATTCACTATGTGAACAAAGGTGTGAATGAATATTTTAGGAATAGACCCCGGAAGCCGTAATCTAGGCTATTGTATCATACATTATGATGGAAAAAAGTTTTCACTTCTTGAAGCTGGTTTACTCAAAATGAAAGAAAAAGAGCTGCAAGCCCAAATAGTTGAGATGGTAGAGGGTATTGACCTTATTTTAAAGACACATAAGGTTGATGAAGTAGCAATAGAAGACATTTTTTTTGCTTTTAACCCTAAGTCGGTGATAAAACTTGCACAGTTTAGAGGAGCTTTGTGCTTAAAGGTACTACAAGAGGTAGGATTTTTTTATGAATATACTGCTTTGCAAGTAAAAAAAGCAGTAACAGGCAATGGTAAAGCAACCAAAGAACAAGTGGCTTTCATGGTTAAACGACTTTATGGCATTAAAAAAGAGATAAAACCTCTAGATATCACAGATGCAATGGCGATAGCTCTTACGCATCTGCAGCGTGTTAAAATGCGTAAGTAAGAGAGTAAATAGCGAGTATTTAGTTTGTTAAAGGTTTTGTTCCTTGTTTTTGAACAGAGATCATACGTTTGTCTGGTATCCTAAAGGTCTCTTTTCTATTGCCCTCTACAGATTCTTCGATTATCTTGTCATAAAGATAAATATCATGCTTAAAGTAGGCTAAGCCATCTTCTTTATAGACTGTAAAATAGAGCATGTGTACAGGGATAGCCTTTCTTAGATGAATAGTAGTAGGTTTATTACTTTGCAAAATTTTAGCTATTTTTTCATCACTATACCTACCTTTGGCATGTAAGAGTAAAGTGTCTAACAAATCAAAAGGTTTTTCTACACGTACACAACCTGAAGAGTATATCTTATAGCGCCTATCTAAGAGTGATTTGTTATCTGTATCATGTAGATAAACAGCATATTTATTAGGAAACATAAATTTTACACGTCCTAGTGCATTGTTGTCTCCTGGAAATTGTACAAAACGGTAAGGTACGCGTTTTTGACTTTTTTCATAAGGATCTAACATCTCTTGTGTGACTGTTATCTCTTTTTTCCCACGAAAAACATGAATATTATTCTCCTCTAAATACATAGGGTTTTCTTTTAATACATGAATAAGGTCACGCTTGATCAGGTTGTCTGGAATAGTCCATGTAGGATTGAGTACCATATATTTTATTTTATCTGAAAAAATAGGTGTAGGTCTATCTATACGCCCTACTACAAGCCCCATTTTTTGTAACATCTGACCATTTCTATAATAACGAAGATTAAAATCAGGAATATTTACTTCTACATACTCAGACTCAAAAGATTTAGGATAAAGTTTTGTTTTATCAAGGTTGGTGATGATGGCTTGTATATTTTTTGATGTAGGTTGGTTCAAGTAGTAGGTTGTTGTTTTATCAATCTGCCCTGTAACTTTTAGCAAGTAGCGTTTTTGGTAGGTTATGACAGCTTTTTGTAAAAGAGCATCAAACGAACTATCTATTTTTGCATCTTTAGGGTAGTCTCCAGAAATTTGTAAACGTTTTTTTATCTCCTCTACACGAGGGCTTTGGTCTCCTAATTTCAATACTTTATTACTATAGGATATTTTAGGAAATTTGTTCATTATTCTATAGTCTTTTAGGAGTGAAACCAGTTTTCTATAACGTTTTTCTAGGGGTATAAGTGAGGTTAAGTAAGTATAAATGTCACCATGAACGATGGCATTAATCAATGCCTCTTGGTTTGGAAATGCTTTGGGTGACATCTCCCATTTTGACTGAATGTCATCACTTTCTTTAAGTGCATGCATCTTTTTTTGTACCAATGCCCAGTCTACATCTCCTTGGACTATGAAACGTACCAAACGTACCATAGAAGAAGTAAGTATGAGGTCTAGCCTTGCATAAACAGCAGCTTTTTTACTTTGGGAGATTTCTGCGTTGTCAAGCATATAATAAAGACGTGAAATAGAAGCTTGGTCAAAAGATTTGTTTTTATAGTTAAACAGAGGGTCACTTAGTGCCTGTATCAGCTCACTTGCTTTTTTTTCATTGCCTTTACCCATCCATAAAGAGCGGTACCCTGTAGAGGCATAGATATTTTGTATGATGGCTTTGTTTTTACCTTTTATGCGGCTGTGCAAACCTTGTTTGATATTGGCTGAAATAGTTTCCATAGTAAGAGGTTGTGCTGAAAGGCTTGTATAAAAAAAATCCATAAAAAAAATAAGTGCTAAAATACGCAAAAAAAATCCTAATAATTAAGTAAAGGTATTATAGCAAACTTTTATTATTAGAGTTATCTTTTATTATTTGTATTCTTTATCTATGAGTTTCAAGTATTTCACAGGGGTTGCTTTTTTCATCCCTTCTGCTAGCCACTGTATTTGAAACCATGCTGCACCTGAGTCACGTAAATCAAAGTAGTTTTTAAGACTTCTTATATTAAACGTTACAACCATATCTACTTTCCAGTTGTCAGAAACGATGTGCTTAAAACCATCGCCTACATTTCGTTTTTTCTTTCCATTTTCAAGTGCTGTAAATAATGCTTCTGCATCACCTTTGTGTTCATCTACAAAAGGTAGAGAAGACTTAGCCACAGCACCCTTTAGGTAGTCACTATCTCTTGTATATTGGAACATAAACTTATCATAAATAGCACGTATTTCTATGGTTAAATATTCCCGGTCTACTATGACAAAAAGGTCAAGGGCTAGGACTTTTTCTAAAAAAAATGTAAAAGGTTTTTCGCTCTCTTGAGAAGCGGTAAATGCATTAATGACAGATGACATGGTGTAGCGTGTCGAACGTACAGAGATAGCTTGAAGTCTATGGCGTGCATGTTCTTGCAGGACTCCTCTGCTCGTACCTTGTACTAAAAAACTTAGTGTTGCATGTTCGATGATGGAGTGATGGTGATGCACCCATGCAAGGCTAGAGAGTAAGTCTGAGTCCTCTATGTTGTTGATGGCATCTGTGTCCATGGAGTCCATAGCATTTTTCACACATTCATTTTCAGAGTTTTCAAAGGAGTCATAACAGGTACGTGCAGCTATCTCAGCAACACCTAATCCAGACTGCTGCAAAAGGGTTACTTTGGGTTTTTCATATTCTATATGGTATTTTTCTATCTTTTCCATCACTCTGCCTTTTTATTTGCTATAATTATAGCAACATATACTAAAGGGACACAATGTTACCAAATGAGAGATTTCACAGTTTTGAAGAAGATTTTAGAGACCCTTATGCTAGAGATCGAGACAGAGTATTGCACTGTTCCTCTTTTAGACGCTTAGAGTACAAAACACAGGTTTTTTTAAACCATGAAGGCGACTACTTTCGCACACGGCTTACACACTCTTTGGAAGTCTCACAAATAGCACGAACCCTTTCACGTATGTTAGAACTCAACGAAACACTTGCAGAAGTTATAGCACTTTCACATGATTTAGGACATACACCTTTTGGACATGTAGGCGGAGACGAACTAGACAGACAACTAAAAGCAGATGGAAGAGCTTTAGGCTTTGAGCATAATTTCCAGTCTTTTAGAGTACTGACAAAACTAGAAAAACGCTACAAGGACTTTGATGGACTCAACCTGACGTTTGCTACACTAGAGGGAGTCATGAAACACTCTTACCCCTACAAAAAACCTTTTTTAAACGACCTAGATGCACGTTTTGATTTAGATAAACATCCAAGCCTAGAAGCGATGGTGGTTGACCATGCAGATGAGATAGCCTACACCTCACATGACATAGATGATGGTATCAAATATGGGCTTATCACTTTTGAAGATCTACTACAAGACCCCCTTTGTCTCAGAGTAGATGAGATGGTACAAAAAGAAGGCATAGAAAGAAATGATAAGCTCTATCGTCATCGTTTTGTGGCAGGACTCATTAAACTCCTTGTAGAAGATTTTATAGACAACTCTAAACAGGGAGCCAGAAAGTACCGAAAAGAGACACCTATCGTTGCTTCTTTAGATGCCAAAGAGAAGCTCCCTGTGGGCTTTTCAAAAGAGACAGCTACGCAGTTAAAGGTACTCAAAAAACTGCTATTTAACACACTCTACACCCATGAGAAAATAGCTCGAAAAATGTACGCAGGAAAACAGTGTATCAAAGGACTTTACAAAGCATTTAGAGAAGACAACGACCTTTTACCACCCCATCAAAAAGAACTCATTGAAGTAAGAAAAGAAGAGCGTGTCATAGCAGACTACATCGCAGCCATGACAGACAGATATGCCATGAAAACCTATCATGAAATCTATGGCTTGTCTCTGTAGGGTGTAGTCGGGGGGACTACACCCTACAGAAACCAAAAAATCTATACTATAGTAAGTTTTGGATATAATTCGCGAAATTTTATAAGGTTTGCCCCTTAATTTCAGGAAATATTATGCAAAAAATTAAAAACATTGCCGTTATCGCTCACGTTGACCACGGTAAAACTACACTCGTAGATGAACTTCTCCAACAATCAGGAACCTTTGAGGCACACCAAGAAGTAGAAGAAAGAGCAATGGACTCTGATGCTATTGAAAAAGAAAGAGGGATTACGATTCTTTCTAAGAACACTGCTATCAACTATGGTGACCATAAGATTAATATCATCGATACTCCAGGTCACGCCGACTTTGGTGGTGAAGTGGAACGTGTACTTAAGATGGTAGACGGTGTACTTTTACTTGTAGATGCTCAAGAAGGTGTTATGCCTCAAACAAAATTCGTTCTTA
>Ga0256839_1006149_pt1 | contig 10697 bp, 7 predicted proteins | sample 354166metaG_FD_185968 | JGI IMG/M metagenome (GOLD analysis project Ga0256839, IMG submission 185968) | Hydrothermal vent microbial communities from Mid Atlantic Ridge, Atlantic Ocean - 354-166 | ecosystem: Environmental > Aquatic > Marine > Hydrothermal vents | place: Atlantic Ocean: Mid... | reverse complement strand
CAGTAGACGTCTTTGCCGGCCCGGAGTGCGTCCAAACAGATTTTGGTGTGCCAGTGGTCGGGAGTGCCGATGATGACGGCCTCGATGTCGTCTCGATCGAGCAATCGGCGATAGTCGCCATAGAGAGCCGTCCGTTGATCGCCCACACCCTGCTTGGCTCGTTCGGCATGCTGTGAATCGACGTCGGCGATCGCCACGATGTCGGCGAACGGCTTGGCTCGTTTGGCGTCGTAGCTTCCCTGGCCGCCCGCTCCGATCAACCCGAATTGATGGCGATCGTTCTTGGATCGCGGTGGCTGAGCGAACCCGCGACGTTCGGTTCCCAGCCAGGCGAAAGCCGTGATCCCTAGTGCCGTACTCCGTTGGAGAAACCCGCGGCGGTCGACCGACGACGGCGTGTCCGCGGTGGTGCGGCCAGCCGAGCGGCGCGACGGCTGACGGCAATCGTTCGGCAGCAAGGGCGAGGTGCGGTGTTGCGGCGGAGATTTCCGGGAGCGTGTCATGATGGTGGACCTTTTTCGCGAGGATTCGGAGAAACGAGTGTTCGCGTGGAACGATCGGGCGCCGATTATAGCACGAACTTGCCTGCGGTTTTCCACGCGTGGCCGAGCATCCGAGGATCGGCGACACGCCCGGGTCGCGATCGAGCGAACAGTTCTCCCGGTGTTCAGCGGTGCCTTGTAGCGCGCAGGCACGCCGTCTAATATGGCCAAGCAGCACGACTGCGACTGTCGAGACGATTGATGGCACGACGCCGACGGCGCGGTAGCAGGTTCTGACCCGGGGGAAACCGAGACAGGAGGAAACTCGGCCATGAAGCTCACGGCAGAGGAATGCGACCTGTTCTACGATCTCTACTCGGCTCTGCTCGGGTTCGCCAATCGGAAACTGGGCGTATCGTCCGAGCAGTTTTCCAACTCGAGGCAATATCTCGCCATCTCGCTCGATGCCAGGGTCGAAATCCGCGACGCTCTGTTCCGGCAGCGCGACTTGATCGATGAATTCGTGGAGGAGAATCCGGCCGGACTCGACGAGGACCAGTTGCGGATCGTGAGTCGTTGGAAGGCGGCAATCGCGGAAACGTTCTATGTGTTCCGCTACCTGAAAAACTACACGGTTTTCCTGGTCACCGGTGATCGCCCCGTCGCCTACGGCGTCGTCGGGCTGGTCGACCCGCTCCCCAATTTGCTGGGACCTCGACTTCCGCGGATGGTCTCCACGGTGTTGTTGCCCTTTCGCGGCAAGATTGTCTATGACGGCTTGATGTCGGGCTTCGGCCTGTCATTCGGTGGAAACATCAAGAAACTCTTTAACGAATCGTATCGTCGGGCCAAGGCGGCGCGAGGGATCATTACGTCGCTGGAAGGCGACGAGCTTCCGACATCTTCGACATCGCCGAAAAAGAAGCAACGCCGTTTGAAGAAGACGCGTCCGGCGGTCCGTTCTTCCTCGGGGACCATCACCGACGCAATCAACGATTTGACCGATGACTTTTGCGCTCGGTACCTCGACAAGGAATACGGGCGGCTGTGTCGCAAGCTGGCGAGTGAGTTGGCGGAGCGGCAGCCGTCCCTGTTGCGGCGCGGGCGGCCGCAATCCTGGGCTGCCGGGGTCGTGAGAGCGATTCTCAGGGTCAACTCCGCTCGGAAACTCAGTGTAGGCTCGCGCGTGAACTTCTCGTTCGTCGACACGATGTTCCATGTATCGAGTGCCACCGGTTCGGCCAAACTGAAGCAGATCTGGACGCTGCTCGAGATGCGGCCGGGAGATCCCGAGTGGACGTGGGCGCCGCACGACGCCACGCCTCCTCATGAGCCACCGATACCCGGCGGCGCGCAGGAGCAACCGGTTGACAGCCCGTCGGCCGAGAGAGTGCGCCGTCGGCTGGAAGCGGCGGGGTATGTCCCCGGCGACGAGCCGTACAATGGTATGTTGCCCGAAGGCGTGGCCGACGTGGCTACGCTGATCCGAGAGGGTCTCGATCCTACTCACGCGGCGTACGTCTTCGTCCAGAATATCACATCGCATTTCGCCAGTTTGGTTTCCGGACATCCCGATATGGCGCAATGGAGTGGAGCGGTGGCGGAGGCCGAGGACAAGTACATGCCCGGCGGTCCGCCGATGAGTCCGCTGACGGGCAGCTATTTCTGGACGTGGGCGCTCTACGATCTGCAGATCGGCGACACGAAGGACACGTTGGCGCTGTGTCAGATCGCTCTGAACGACATCGTGCAGATGAACTCCCATCAACTCAAGGCCGCGCGCTATATGGCCCATTCCCGGATGGGAATCTATGAGCGGATCGGTGCGGTGGGGTCGCACGTTCGGCTGCGCGAATTGGTGACCGGCGACGAGTATGTCGTGCACTGTCCGACCGGCTATTGCGGTCCGCGCGGCGACCTGTGGTATGTCCGCTTGCTGCCACCTCTGGAACCCCAGTCGGCCTCGTACTGGATCGCCTTCACGACTCCCTACATCTTGCCCGGCAAATCTCGTTCGGACTGGGTGGACTACTTGAAGCGGGCGATGGTCGAGACGGATGGTCCCGACGAGCGAACGCGACTGTACAACCTGCTGAAGTTCGGCCCGGATCCTCACCACTGGCACGAATTCGTGTTCCTGGGTTACGTCAACTACCAGCACGACGCCGTGTTTCTCACGGGCATCCCTGACATCCGCGCTTCTCTGCCGCATGCTTGAGTCAGGGCCGAGGATCGCTCAGCCCTGTCGCTGTCTGCGCTTCTTGCGGCGGCGTTCCTTTTCCCGCTGTTTTCTCAGCTTGGCCTTCTCTTTGGGCGAGAGACGGCGGCCGGTCCCCTTTTTCTTGATCTGCACGTCGGCGCCCGGATCGAAAACTCCACTTTCCTGCAACTCGCGGATCGCCTGGAGTCGCCCGCCGATCCCCTTGCCCGACAGTTGCTGCAACAGGGGCCCGATCGTTTCGAACTGCTTGATCAAGTCGTTGACCGCCTGGGGTTCGACGCCGGCGCCGCGAGCGATGCGGCGACGGCGCGAGACATCGATCACTTTGGGATCGGTTCGTTCTTGGGGAGTCATCGAGTCGATGATGCCGATCAGTCGCCGGATCTCGCCGTCCCCATCGGCGTCGGCCATCGCCTTTTGGATCTCTCCCATGCCGGGCATCAACCCCAACATCTTCTGCATCAGACCCGGCTGACTCAGCTTCTGGAACTGAGTCTTGAAATCGTCCAGTGTGAACTTGCCTTCGCGAATCTTCTCTTCGAGTTTGGCCTGTTCCTTCTCGTCGACGATTCGACGCGCCTCCGTGACCAATTGCCGGATGTCTCCCATGCCCAGGATGCGGCTGGCCATGCCGTCGGGAAAAAACTGTTCGAGCGCCGTTAGTTGCTCGCCCGTACCGATGAACTTGATGGGCACGCCGGTGATGAACTTGACCGAAAGCAGAGCACCGCCGCGCGCATCCCCGTCCAGCTTGGTCATGATGACGCCGTCGAGTTCCAGCGCCTCGTTGAATGCTTTGGCGCTGTTGACTGCGTCCTGGCCGGTCATTCCGTCCACCACGAGGTAAACCTGGTCGGGGCCCACCTGCCGGTCAATGGTGGAAAGCTCGTCCATCAACTCCTGATCGATGGCGAGTCGTCCGGCCGTGTCCAGAATCACGACCCGAATGTTGTCTTTCCGAGCCTGCTCGACCGCCTCGCGGCACACGGCAACCGGGTCCCTGATGTCACGCCGCGAAAAGACGGGAACTCCCAACTGCTCTCCCAGCACGTGGAGTTGATCGATGGCGGCCGGGCGCTGCAAGTCGGCTGCGACCAGCATCGGTTTGACGTTCTCTTCCAGCAACAGTTTCGCCAGCTTTCCGCAGGTCGTCGTCTTGCCCGACCCCTGCAGGCCGCACATCATCAAGACGTTGACGTCCTTGGTGAGGTGCAGCGAAGGATCGACCGGACCGAGAATCCGCACCAACTCGTCGTAGACGATTCCCACCAACTGCTGGCTGGGATCGAGCGATTGCAGCACACGCTGCCCCAACGCCTTCTCTGTCACCTCCTTCATAAAGTCCTTCACGACCGGATAGCTCACGTCGGCCTCAAGCAGCGATTGCTCCACCAGCTTGAGTCCTTCTCGCATATTGGCTTCGGTCAGTTTTCCCTTGCCACGTAGGGTCTTAAGGGCGGACTGCAGGCCTTCCTGAAGGGATTCGAACATCGCTGAACGGCACTCCTGGTCGCAACGTGGGGTCGCGGACTTCTCAACAAAGTCACGGAAACGGGAAAATGGCGAAAACGAAACGGCGGGACGGCCGGAGCCACATCGCCGAGGCGCCTCGCGCCCGGCTTCCCCAGTGTAAGGGCCCCTCCGCATTCTGGCGAGGTGAGGATCAAGCCGCCGCCCGCCGTCGCGTCGGCGGTCAGCCAGACGAGAGTCGGTTTGCCGGGAGCACGGTCGCCACGTCACGTTGGTCGAGTTCCGGCTGCAGAAACGCCGCGGCGGCCTGCAGCAGTTCCCGAGTCTCGAACGGCTTGGCGACGACGGCCAGCCGGGAGTCGTCGGCTGCTGCCGTCGTGTCCGCGATTCGCAGATCGTATCCCGTGCACAACAGCACCGGCGTCTCCTGCGTCCACTGACGGATCTTCTCGAAGACCTCCAGTCCCGTTTTTCCGGGCATCATCTCGTCAAGCACCACCAGCCGCAACGCCGCGGGATCGGCTCGGAACAACTCCCAAGCCTCGTCGCCATCGGCGGCCGCCAAACAAGAGAAACCGCGGGACTGGAAGACACGCACCATGGCATCGCGGATGGTGGGATCGTCTTCGGCAATCAGCACGGCTTCTCCATGGCCTCGCAGTTCGCTCTGAGCGGCTTCCACCGCCGGCTCATGCCGTGCTTCCGCCGTCGATGTTTCGGTCGCCAACGGAAACCGAATGCGAAAAGTGGTACCGATCCCCGGCTCCGACTGGACTTCGATCTCACCCTCATGCTCCTGCACAATGCCGTAGACGACGGCCAATCCCAACCCGCTTCCCTGGCCGACTGCTTTGGTCGTAAAGAAGGGATCGAAGATCTTGTTTCGCGTCTCGTCATCCATACCGCTGCCGGTGTCGGTCATCCAAAGTTCGACGCATTGAGGACGCCTGCGACCTTCACAGGCCGCGTGCCGTGTGGCAATCTCGATCCAGCCTCCGTCCGGCATGGCATCACGGGCATTGAGGCACAGATTGGTGAGGACTTGCTCGAGCAATTCGGCGTCGGCGTGAACGGTGGCGGGAACCGCTTCCAGCGAGGTACGCACCTCGATACGACTGCCCAGCAGGGGGCGCCACATCTCGACGAACTCGCGAACGAGGCGATTCAGGGAGACGGTCGTCTTGCGTACCGGTTTGCGGCGGCTGAACTTGAGAAGTTTCCCGGTGATCTCGGTCGCGCGGCGAACCGCCCTCTGAGCGATCTGCAAGTCGCTGACCACCGATGTGGCCGGTGGCAGTACCTCCAGGGGAAACGCAATGTAACTTTGGATCACTTGCAGCAGGTTGTTGAATTCGTGAGCCACGCCGCCGGTGACAGCTCCCATCGCTTCCAGACGCTGAAGCTGCCGAATCCGGTCTTCCTTTTCTTGCAATTTTCGCTCGGATCGCTCCCGTTGCTCGATCTCCCGTCGAGCCGTCTCGGTCGCCTCACATGCCGACAGACGCAGTTGCCTGGTTTCGATTCGCTGCCTCTGCTCAATGACCCAGCGATGCGAAATGGCGGAAACGAGCTGCCGGATCTCCATCACATCCACCGGCTTTCTCATGATGAACCAGCGATCCGGCAGGCGCAGCCGTTCCGAAAGTTGGGACCAGGAGTGGTCGCTGTAGGCCGTACAAACTACGACGTAGATATCGGAATCGAGTTCCCAAATGCGCTCGATCGTCTGGAGTCCATCCGGGCCGGGCGGCATCCGCATATCGACAAATGCGATGCTGTAAGGCTGCTTCGCCTCCACCGCATCGGCAACCGCCTGCCAGCCCTCGGGGCCCTGATAGCGGTGCTCGATTCGCAGGGGAACGCGGATGCTCGCCGGCGTGGACGCGCCGAACAAGTGGCGCTCCAGCGGGTCCTCGTCCCCGTCGCTCTGCGTCAGGATCCTCTCAAAATCGCGATGGATGTTCGGATCGTCGTCGATCACCAGGACGCGCACTGGTTCCTCTTGAGACCAGTCGAGCCCCGCCAGCTCCCATCGCCTATCGCTGTCGGCTTGCATCACGATCTGTCCGCCGATCACCTATCTGCCGATCATGGTTTCAGAAAAACACTCCCCCGCTTCTCCATCAGACCTTTGCCGATGGCGGGGAAACAAACATACTTTGGCACCACGCGGCCCGATTCGGTTTCCCCCCGACCGCCCGGCAATTGCGGAAACCCTGCCATCATGGACGTTCCGTTCGTAACGTATCGCCGGGTCGTGGCAGGCCTGCCGTCACCGCTCTTTGGAGGAGGGATCCCCTAACGCGGGCTGCGCCTGCAAGACCGGAGGCGAGAGGCCGGAGGCTGTAGAGGTGGTGATGAGAACCCAGAGTCCGTGCCCGATGCGCGCACGACGCGTAGCCGTTACGAAGTAAGACTTTAGCACGCAGACAGTTTCTAGCTTTTGGTCGCCCTGTGGCTGGGGCCTGTGAGCAATCCTCGTTTTCATGCCGTGAACGTAATCAAGGCCGGTCGTTTCAAGGTCCTGTGGCTGGGGCCTGTGAGCAATCCTCGTTTTCATACCGGAATTCGCTTGCAATTGCGGATCGTGTCGAGTTACAATTGGTCCGATTGAGGGGCAGTCCCTATTCTGAGGCGGCGGGGAAAACCGTGGTCGCGACCCAACCGACGGTTTTGGTGCTCGATGATGATTCCCAGGTTCGGGAATCTCTGCAGGCGTTGCTGGAAAGCCGCGGCTACCACATCGAGACCTTCGGCACGGTGGAGGAATTCCTGCAGCGCGCCGCCTTGCACGATGCCCACTGCGCCGTGGTCGATCTGCGTCTTCCCGGGACGAGCGCCGTGGAGATCCTGAAAGCCGCACGAAGTCGGGGATGTGAATTGCCTTTCATCGTGATTACGGGCTATGGAGACATCCCGTCGGCGGTCCGAGCCATGCGGGCAGGGGCCGCAGATTATTTCACCAAGCCCTTGGAAACGGCACAGTTGGTCCACCGGATCGAGGAGGTCGTGCAGGACCAGCTACGGACGCACGTCAGCAGGTTGGCCCAGCGCGAGGTCGCCGAGCGTTTGGAGTCGTTGACTCGGCGTGAACGAGAGGTGCTCGATCGTGTCGTCGAGGGGAAGCCGACCAAGCAAATCGCCGAAGAACTGGGAATCAGCTCCAAGACGGTCGAAGTTCATCGCAGTCACGTCACCCGCAAGATGCACGTCCGCTCCGTAGCCGAACTGGTGCGCGTCGTCACCAAGTATCAGCTTGAAACGGACTCGTCGGATGACGGCTAGTGCCGACCGACTCCCCGCAGCCTTTTTCCGGACTAACGAGCGTGAACCGACGAATCCGAACTCTCTGCCGACCAGGACTCCTCGCCGGCAGCGTCGGAAGGCTGCCGAGTCGCCTTGAGTCCCAGGGTCAGGCCCATCCATCCCGATACGACGAACAGGCCCCAATCGGTGATGTCCGCCGTCCGTCCCACAATCACCAGTTGTACCAATTCCAAAGCGGTAGCGTATGCCACGATTGTCGCCCCGGCTGCCAACGTCGCCGCTCGCCGTACCGACGACCGTTTGGCAACCCTGGCTGCCACCTGAGACAGCAGCAATCCGAGCGGCACGAAAGCTACGAGGTCGCGCAGTATGATCACGGTAATCCCCAACGTCGAGTTTCCCATGATCAGCCGTTCGAACGGCCGGCTCCAAAACTGCTCGAACGCCCCGCGAATGGAACCGGAGTCTTGGGTCAGTTCGTACGGGTACCAAAACACGACCGGAAGTACCAACATCCAGGCGATGGACGCCAGTCCCCAGCGATAGGCGGCGGTGGAATCGGCGATTTTACCTCGAGCCAATCGACGGACAAGAAAATGTCCGAGGGCGACGCCGAGCATTCCCAACAGCACATCTCCACTATCGGCAAAGCGGCTGCGCACCACGACCTGCCCGGCTTCCACGGCTACCGCGATCAGGAAACCGAAGCAGAGCGACTGAGAGAACGACCGCAGCCGCGCCGTTCGCCACAATGTGACGAACGCTCCGACAGGCACGTAGATCGCCACGTCGCGCAACAGCTCGACCCAATCGGCCGTCCGGTGAGACAGATCGCGAAAAGGAATGATGTTGATCCGCCCCGTGACGAACTTGTTTCCGATCTCGCCGACACTGATCGTCAAATCGAGCGGCAGCAGATGATAGAACACGAAGCCGACCATGTAGAGTTCCAAAATCCAACTCCAGCGACTGGCCGACCGCCTTTGCGAAGCGAACTCCCACACCCAATGAGACACCAGCGCCCCGCTGATCCACCAAGCCGCTACTCCGGTGATCGCCCCCAGATGCTGCATGACGATATCGGTCCACGAGGCGACTCGTCGAGCGATCCATAGTTGCCCGAATTCGTTGATCCATGTCACCAAGCCGCAAACGAGGAGTGTGGCCAGCGAGGCCAGCCCGAGCACCCACCACTTGCGCGAGCGGAGGCACGTCGCGCCCATCAGGCAGTAAGCGCCGGGAACCATCAGCAAGAAATTGGCCGCCATGTCCGTGCGTGAAAACGACCAGACCAACCAGCGATCGGGTGGCCGCTCGCCCAGGTCGGGAACCTGTAGGCGAAACGGAATCAAAGAGCCGTAGATGGAAAACAGCAGGAAGGCTACGGCCGCGACCAGAAAAGCTCGCCGCACCACTCGCCAATGCCGGTCGGTCGCCGGGACCGGCGAGGGGTCATAGGACTCGACCGAGGAACGTACCAGTGCGAAAGCGCCCAGCACCAGTCCGGCCACCACGCCGGCTGAAAGCGCCAAGACAGCCCACTCGATTCGGATCACACTGCTGCTCGCGTTTCTACTCGACGGTCACGCTCTTGGCCAGATTTCTCGGCTTGTCCACGTCGCAACCTCGCAGGACGGCGATGTGGTACGCCAACAGTTGCAAGGGAATAATGTTCACGATCGGCTGCAAGAAATCCTCGATCGCCGGTACATGGATGACTTCGTCCGCGAGCCGAGCCGTTTCCCGGTCTCCTTCGACGGTAACGGCAATCACCGGACCGCCGCGTGCTTTGATCTCTTCGAGATTCGCCATCACCTTATCGTACACGAATCCCTGCGGCATGATGAAGACACTCGGAGTGTGTTCGTCCACGAGTGCAATCGGGCCATGCTTCATTTCGGCCGCCGGATAGCCCTCGGCGTGAATGTAGCTGATTTCCTTCAGCTTCAACGCCCCTTCCAGTGCGGTGGGGAAGTTGACCTGCCGCCCCAGATAGAGGAAGTTGTTGGCGCCACTGTACCGCTCGGCGACGCGTCGCGCCACGTCATTGGTTTGCAAAGCGTGCTCGACGGCGTCCGGCAATCGGCGCATCGCATCGATCATCCGCCGCCCTTGATCATAACTCAGGTGATGCAACCGGCCGAAATAGAGTGCCAGCATGGCCATCGCCAGGCACTGACTGGTGTAGGCCTTCGTCGAAGCGACGCCGATCTCCGGACCGGCGTGCAGGTACAGCCCGCCATTGGCTTCCTGAGCGATCGTACTGCCCACGACGTTGCAAATCGCCAGAGTCGGGTGGCCCTTCCGCTTCAGTTCTCGCAGCGCGGCCAATGTGTCCGCCGTTTCTCCGCTCTGCGTTACCGCGAACAGCAGTGTTTCCGGATCGAGCGGCGGATTGCGGTACCGCAGTTCACTGGCATACTCGACTTCCACCGGCAACCGAGCCATCTCCTCGATGAGGTACTCGCCGACCAGCGACGCATGCCAACTCGTGCCGCACGCCGTGATCAACAGCCGTCGTACTTGCCGCAGTTCCTGAGGGCGCAGATTCAGCCCGCCGAACACGGCCGTTGCGTCGTCATCACTCAGCCGCCCGCGCATCGTATTGCGCAGTGCTTCCGGCTGGTCGAAGATCTCCTTCAACATGAAATGTTCGAATCCGCCCGTGTCCATGTCCGCCGCATCGAGTTCCAATGCCTCGATCTGATGGCGAATCCTCCCGTGATCGCGGTGACGAACCTCCAAGGCGTCCGCCGAAAGCAGCACCAACTGATGATCGGCCAGATAGACGATCCGGTCGGTATGCCCGGCCAGTGGCGAAGCATCGCTGGCCAAGTAGTGGACACCACTGCCGATCCCCACCACCAGCGGACTACCCAGCCGCACTCCCATCAGCCACTGGGGGGCATCACGGAACAAAATCGCCAAGCCGTACGTTCCCTGCAACTGACTTACCGCAATCTCGACCGCTTCAATCAAGCGTTCTTTCAGCGAGCCGGCGGGTCCGCGCGTATCAATCTGACGGAGCGACTCGGCAATCAAATGCGCCACCACTTCGCTGTCGGTTTGAGAACGGAACTCATAGCCGGCTGCCGCCAACCGCTCACGCAGCGCCACGTGGTTTTCAATCACTCCGTTGTGCACGACGGCCACCACGCCGTCACCACCCAGATGCGGATGTGCGTTGTTCTCGGTCGGCGCGCCGTGCGTCGCCCACCGCGTGTGCCCGATACCTGTCGTTCCCTGCGGCGCTCCTG
>Ga0256839_1006148_pt1 | contig 10697 bp, 11 predicted proteins | sample 354166metaG_FD_185968 | JGI IMG/M metagenome (GOLD analysis project Ga0256839, IMG submission 185968) | Hydrothermal vent microbial communities from Mid Atlantic Ridge, Atlantic Ocean - 354-166 | ecosystem: Environmental > Aquatic > Marine > Hydrothermal vents | place: Atlantic Ocean: Mid... | reverse complement strand
GTGAATATCCACCACCAAGCCCCATTGCAGGCGGGAGCGAATGCGCTCTTCAAGGCCTTCAATCTCGCCCGGCGAGCGGTCTGCCGATATTACAATCTGCTTGCCTTGCTCGATGAGGGCGTTGAACGTATGGAAGAATTCGTCTTGGGTCGAGTTTTTACCGGCAATGAATTGCAGGTCATCGACCATCAGCATATCTACTGAGCGGAACTGCTCTTTGAAGGTATGCATATCTTTGAAGCGCAGGGCCTGCACAAAGCGAAACATGAATTGTTCGGCGGATAGATAAAGCACACGGGCCTTGGGGCGGGTGGCGCGGATTTCATGCGCGATGGCGTGCATAAGGTGGGTTTTGCCAAGGCCAACGCCGCCATAAAGAAAAAGCGGATTAAAAGAAACATCGCCCCCCTCAGCCACGCGGCGCGCGGCGGCGTGGGCCAGCTCGTTGGGGGTGCCAACCACAAATTGGTCAAAGGTGAAGCGGCTGTCCAGCGGGGAGGAGGCCAAGTGCGGTTCAGCGGCCTTGGCCGCTGGCTTAGCCGCCACACGCTCGGCCACCGGCGCGGCGGTTTGGCTTGGGGCTTCAAAGGAAAGGCGGCCAATCTCGACGCCTTCAGCCTTAAACTGATGCAAAATCGCGTCTGCGTAATTGCGCTGCACCCAATTGCCCATAAAATTGGTGGGCACTGAAAAGCGGGCAATCCCGGCTTCAATGCCGAGCAATTCCAGCGGTTCTATCCAGTTGTTAAACGCATCCACCCCCATGGATGTGCGCAGTTCAGTCCTAATACGTCCCCAGCAATCAATGTGGCTTATGGCGTCCATGTTGTCCCTGTCCGCAATTTGCGGTGTAGCCCTGCCTCGGGGCGATTATTGTTTTTTTGCTTAGCCTTAAACGATAGTAAACCGTGGCCAAAAAATGGATTTCGGCAGGAATTCTAAATTGTTCTGACGGCGCTTTCGGGCAGAATGCGGATGATCGCCAAGCTCTAGGATAAGGCTATACTATGGGCGCAGATTCGGGCAATAGCACGAATCACAGAATTTAGACTTTTTTGTGTCAAATAAAAAAGCACGCCAAAAGCGTGCTTTTTGAAAAACCAACGGAAGGTTGCTTTACGCTGCCATCGCTTTCACACGCTTGGCAAGGCGCGAAACTTTGCGGCTTGCGGTGGACTTGTGCCAAACACCTTTGGTTACGCCGCGCATAATTTCAGGTTGAGCGTTTTTGAGCGCTGTTGCCGCAACGGTTTGGTCGCCGCCAGCAATGGCTTCTTCGACGCGGCGGATGAAAGTCTTGATCCGTGTGCGGCGGTTTTTGTTAATTTCGGCGCGGCGCTCAGAGGTGCGGGCGCGTTTTTTTGCTTGGGGCGAGTTAGCCATGTTTTTACAATCCGGTTTTTCGTGGTCTACGTTGAAGCGATCCTCTACCGCCGCTGTGAAGCAGAGTCAACAGGGTTACCTCTATTTATCGCGAAATTGCGGCGCGCGTTTTTCAGAAAATGCTGCCATGCCTTCAGACTGGTCTTCTGTAGCAAAAAGCGCATGAAAAACGCGGCGCTCGTAAAGCAGGCCTTCGCGCAGGGTGGTTTCATATGAGCGGTTTACGGTTTCCTTAATCGCCATAGTCGTTAGCATAGACTTTTCGGCAATTTTCACCGCCGTTGCCTTAGCGTCTTTCAGTAAATCTTTGGCGGGCACCACGCGTGAAACCAGCCCCGAGCGTTCGGCCTCATCCGCCTCCATAAAGCGCCCCGTCAGGTTCATTTCCATGGCTTTGGATTTGCCGACGAATCGCGTTAGCCGCTGGGTGCCGCCAATGCCGGCCATCACGCCGAGGTTCACCTCGGGCTGGCCAAATTTAGCGGTATCGGATGCAATAATAAAATCGCACATCATCGCCAGCTCACAGCCACCACCAAGGGCAAAGCCGGAAACAGCCGCGATAATAGGTTTGCGGGTTTTCAGAAGCGCTTCGGTTTCGGCTGTAAAATAATCCTCCATAAACATGTCCACAAAGCCCTTTTCGGACATTTCCTTAATGTCGGCCCCGGCCGCAAATGCCTTTTCCGAACCGGTGAGTATAATCGCCCGCACATTCTTATCGGCATCCGCTGCCACCAGCGCGTGGCCAAGCTCGCCCAAAAGCTGAGCATTGAGTGCATTCAGCGCTTCGGGGCGGTTGAGCGTGATCAGGGTCACGTGGTCTTCAGTATCCACAAGAATGGTTTCATACGCCATGAAGGAATCCTTAACTGTTGAGCAGAAAGGTGTAGCACGGCGGGCGATTTGGTCAAGCCTGAAGCGCGTATTGTTATCGGGCGGATGAGAGCTCGCCGACAGCCCGTGCCTGCTTGGGAAGGGAAGCCCCATCTTCTTTCTTTTTCAAATACTCATTAACACCAACCCCAAAAAACCAAGGTAAGGCGCGGCGCGATCACAATGCCTCCAAGCAGACCAAAGGTAGACGCGCCGCGAGGGTCGAGCGACGCGAGACAATCATCAGGCTAGCGTTGGCATTCAGGGCAATAAAAACTGGAGCGGCCCGATTGGGTTATGCGTAGTATCTCACCATCACAACCCGGCTTCAAGCACCCCTCCCCCTCGCGGCCATAGGTCTTGAAGCTGTGTTGAAAATAACCCAGTTCACCATTGGCTTGTCGATAGTCCTTCAGAGAAGATCCGCCTGCCTCTATTGCTTCTGCAAGCACATCGCGGATATGATTCACAAGGGTGTTTATCTGCGCGGCTTTCAGCGCTGAACAGTTGGTTTGCGGGATGATTCCAGCCCGCCAGAGAGCCTCACACACATATATGTTGCCAAGACCTGCCACGATTTTTTGGTCCAGCATGGCGGATTTTATCGGGGTTTTGCGGCCTTTTAACCGGCTGCTGAAATATGCTGCATTAAAGCTGTTCCCCAGCGGTTCAGGCCCAAGGGCGGCTAACAGCTTATGGTGCTCCAAGCTGGCGGTTTCCAGCAAATCCAGCGCGCCAAAACGGCGCGGGTCATTAAACAATATCCGCACCCCGTTTTCCATATCCAGCACCACATGGTCGTGCTTTTCCGGCGCTCCCACCCCGCTTTCATCTATCGTCACCTTGCCCGACATCCCCAGATGCACAAGCAGGCTCTCGCCGCTATCCAGCGCCATCAAAATATACTTGGCCCGCCGCTGCATGCGGTCCACCCGCGCCCCCACCAGCCGCGCGGCAAAGCGATCCGGAAAGGGCCAGCGCAGCCCTTCACGGCGCACATCTGCCTGCACAATGCGTTGGCCAGCCATTACCGGCATCAGCCCACGCATTACGGTTTCAACTTCGGGTAGCTCGGGCATCTAAACCACCCGAAATCGCGGTAAAGCTCGCCAGACCGCGCCCTCGCACTCATAAGCCAACAGCCCATTTTCCTGAGTCGGCCCGCCGCCAAGATCGGCACGAATATATCCGGCAATGCAGGCAGGATTTACCGCTTCTGGCTGGGCATAGGCCGATGTTGGCAGCAGCATGAACAACATAAACAGGCGCATAGTGTCTCCTTTGTGAAGCCGTGAGTATTACGCAGGGCTGCGCGTATGGCAATGGCATCAGGCCTCGATTGAGCCTACCCGTCGCATAATTCGCCCCACCCCGCAGGCAGCGGTTCTCCCGGGCGGGTTGGAGGCATGTTCACGTCTTTCACCTGCATCTCCCGTTCATTTATCGTGGTTTCGAGTCGGCCTCTTAAAAAATCTACGGTGCAGTTAATGCTGTCGGCATTTTCATCTCGCGGATTAAAGCGCAAGGTAACCCCAATGGTATAATAGCCCGCGTCCGGTCCCTCTACCCAGTTTATCTTTTCGCTAAAAAAGGTGCTGCCCTCCCCGTGCCGCAGCGATTGCGCCACCTCGAATCCGCCATCATCGCTGGCAAGCAGCGTAGGGGCCGGCCCGTTGGTGGCCGAGAATTCTTTAACAAACACAACAGCCGCATCGGCATTTTCAGGAATAATATAGAGGTCAATGGCCCCCTCGTTATCAAGCGTTAGCACCACCCGTTCGTCGATCCGGTCCTCGTTCATATCCAGCCGTAAAAACCCGATAACGCTCTCCGGCGTTATGGTGGCAGGCTGAGCGCTGGCCAGTGCCGGAAAAAACATAAGTAAAACCAAAAACCGCATGTGCTGGCTCCTTGCCCAAAACCCGACTATCGCCTAGGGTGAACACTATGACAACCGCCTTCCTGACCCACCCCGATGCCCTCACGCATATAAACCCCGAAGGCCATGCTGAATGTGTGGCGCGGCTTGAGGCTATTTATGCGGCGACAGATGATCTTGATCTCTTGCGCCATGAGGCCCCTTTGGCCGACAACACCCCGATTTTGCGCGCCCATCCGCAAAGCTATATTGACGGGCTTGAAGCGCGGCAGCCACAAGCGGGCACCGTGGCGCTGGACCCTGACACCCATCTTTCCAATGGCTCGCTCAACGCAGTCCGCCGAGGCGTGGGTGGTATTGTGAAAGCCGTGGATATGGTGCTGGACGGCGAAGCGGGCAATGCCTTTATCGCTATGCGCCCACCGGGCCACCATGCCGAGCGCGAAAAATCCATGGGCTTTTGCCTGTTTGGCAATGTTGCCATTGCCGCCCTGCATGCGCTAGAGGCACGGGGGCTAAGCCGCGTCGCCATCGTTGATTTTGATGTGCATCATGGCAATGGCACACAGGATATTTTGTGGGATGAGGACCGCATTCGGTTTTTCTCTAGCCACGGAATGCCACTTTATCCCGGCACAGGCGCCGTGGCGGAGCGCGGGGCGCATGGACAGATTGTAAACATCCCGCTGCCGCCGGAAAGCACGGGCGCGCTTTATCGTGAAAAGCTTGAATCCGTCATCTTGCCCGCACTAGAGGATTTTCGCCCCGAGATGCTCATTCTGTCCGCCGGGTTTGACGCCCATTCGGCGGACCCGTTGGCCAACTTGAACTGGCAAGACGAAGATTTTACCTTCGCCACGCGGGCGCTGTGTAAAATGGCGCAAAAACATTGCGCTGGGCGGGTGGTATCGGCGCTGGAAGGGGGGTATAACCTTTCTACATTGGGCGGGCTGGTGCGCGCTCATCTTGAGGTTTTGCAGGAGTTTTCGGCATGAAAGACGTGGCCAAAATGAGCTTTGAAGACGCAATGGGCGAGCTGGAAGCGCTTGTTGGGCAGCTCGAATCAGGCAATGTGCCGCTTGAGGAATCTATCAAGCTATATGAGCGTGGCGACGCGCTCAAAAAGCACTGCGAGCAAAAGCTGGCCGAGGCGGAAGAAAAGGTGGCGCAAATCACCAAAGGGGCCGACGGGCAGGCCACGGGCGCCACACCTGTTACCTATGACTAGTTTTGAAGAGGCGCTGAAGAATACCGCTATGGCGGTGGAGCAACGGCTTGCTGACGTGCTGCCAACCAAAGGCCGCATTGCCGAGGCCATGCGCTATGCGGCGCTTTCAAGCGGTAAGCGGTTGCGGGCGTTTTTAGTGGTCGAAACTGCGTCGCTTTTTGCCGTAACGGGCGCGCTGGATGCGGCGGCTGCAGTTGAGTGCATTCATGCCTATTCGCTGGTGCATGATGACCTTCCGGCAATGGATGACGATGATTTGCGACGCGGAAAGCCGACCATTCATGTGAAGTGGGATGAGGCCACAGCTGTGTTGGCCGGGGATGCTCTGCAAGCGCAAGCCTTTGAAATATTGGCCAATATGCAAGCGAACAACGCCGCCAAACTGACGCTTATTTTAAGTCTGGCACGGGCCTCTGGTGCGCAGGGTATGGTTTTGGGCCAAGACCTAGACATCGCGGCAGAAAGCGCGGCCACGCCGCTGACACTTGCTGAAATCACCCATCTGCAAGCCCTAAAAACCGGCGCGCTGATCCGCTGGTCGGCCGGAGTAGGCGCGGTGCTGGCACAGAAGAACCCGGCGCCTTTACATGCCTATGCCGAGGCGCTGGGCAAGGCCTTCCAAATTCAGGATGACATTTTGGATGTGACAGGCTCAGAGGCTGAAACCGGCAAGCGTGTGCAAAAGGACGCCGAAGCGGGCAAGGCAACTTTTGTGACCTTGCTTGGGCTGGAAGGTGCGAAATTGCGGGCGGCGGACCTGGTAGCAGAGGCCATTACCCACTTAGCGCCATATGGGCCACAGGCCGACCGCTTGCGCGCTGCGGCGCAATATATCATAACTAGAAGCGTATAAGGATTCGATATGGCCACCCCGCTTCTGGACACCGTGAACACCCCCGCTGACCTGCGCAAACTTAGTGATTCCGAGCTGCGGCAACTGGCCGACGAGCTGCGCTTTGAAACCATCGAGGCCGTATCCAAAACGGGCGGGCATCTTGGTGCGGGGCTGGGCGTGGTTGAGCTAACCGTGGCCCTGCATGCGGTGTTTGATACCCCGCGCGACAAGCTGATTTGGGATGTGAGCCACCAATGCTACCCGCATAAAATTCTTACCGAGCGCCGCGAGGCTATGCAGACCTTGCGTATGGGCGGCGGCATTTCCGGCTTCACGAAGCGAAGCGAAAGCGCCTATGATCCCTTCGGCGCCGGCCACTCGGCCACGTCTATTTCTGCGGCCACCGGTTTTGCGGCGGCGCGGGCGCTTGGCGGCCAACCCGAGCATGGGCTAGGTGATGCCATAGCGGTTATTGGAGACGGCTCCATCCCCGCAGGCATGGCTTTTGAGGGGTTAAATCACGCGGGCGATATAAAAAAGCGGCTGTTTGTGGTGTTAAATGATAACGATATGTCCATCGCCCCTCCCGTGGGGGCGCTCTCGGGCTACCTGTCGCGGCTTTACGCCGAGGCCCCGTTCCAGGAGCTGAAATCTGCCGCAAAGGGCTTTGCTTCGCTACTGCCGCCGCCCCTGCAAGACGGGGCACGCCGTGCCAAAGAAATGGTCAAATCAATGACCGTTGGCGGCACCCTGTTTGAAGAGCTTGGGTTTTCTTATGTCGGCCCGATTGATGGCCACGATATGGAGCAACTTCTGAGTGTTTTGCGAACCGTGCAAGCGCGCGCCACAGGCCCAATGCTGATCCATGTGATCACCCAAAAGGGCAAAGGGTTTGCGGCGGCTGAATCATCGGCTGACCGAGGCCATGCGCGCGGGAAGTTTGACCCCGCCACAGGCAAGGTTCACACGTCACCGCCCCCAAATGCGCCGAGTTATACCAGCGTATTCGCCAAGGCTTTAGTGGCCGAAGCCGAGGCCGACCCGATGGTTGTCGGCATCACTGCCGCCATGCCTGATGGCACGGGTATGGATGTGTTTGCCAAGCATTTTCCCAACCGGATGTTTGATGTCGGCATGGCAGAACAGCACGGCGTGACCTTTTCGGCGGGTTTGGCTGCCGGTGGCATGAAGCCCTTTTGCGCGATCTATTCAACGTTTCTTCAGCGCGGCTATGACCAAGTGGCGCATGATGTTGCTATCCAATCCCTCCCCGTGCGCTTCGCGATTGACCGCGCAGGGTTGGTGGGCGCGGATGGGCCAACACATGCTGGCAGTTTTGACATTGCCTTTCTTAGCAACCTACCCAATTTTGTGGTTATGGCGGCGGCCGACGAGGCTGAGCTGATGCACATGGTCGCCACCGCCGCTAGCATAAATGACCGCCCGAGCGCCTTTAGGTTTCCGCGCGGCGAGGGCGTGGGCGTAGAGCTGCCCGAACGTGGGGAGGTGCTTGAAATCGGCAAAGGCCGCATTGTGCAGCAAGGGGCGCGCGTGGCTATTCTTTCTCTTGGCACCCGGCTGGGCGAGGCCCTTAAAGCTGCGGAAAACCTTAGGGCCAAGGGCATTACGCCCACAATCGCTGACGCTCGCTTTGCCAAACCACTGGACCAAGATTTAGTGCTCGGCCTTGCGGCAGGCCACGAAGCCCTGATCACCATCGAAGAAGGGGCCGTGGGCGGCTTTGGCAGCCACGTTGCCCAGCTTCTCTCTGAACAAGGCGTGTTTGACACCGGCCTGAAGTTCCGCTCCATGACCCTGCCAGACAGGTTCATCGCTCAAGATAGCCCCGCCGCGATGTATCACCAAGCGGGTTTGGACGCCGAGGCGATAGAGGCCAAGGCGCTCAGCGTGTTGGGCATTTCCCAAATAAAGCCCGCACAGGCCCGCTCATAGCACCCTCATGATGGCCAAAAGCATGGCTTCCTCTGGCAATTTTCCGATCTTGCTGCCGCCAGTGGGCGGCCATCTGACAGCGCTTTCGGGCGGCAAAGCTTTGTGGGGTGACTTTATGGACTCCCGCCCCGAGCGCCGGTTTATGGCCCCGCTTAAGCCTATGGTGAAACCCGGTTTATCTGCACCCGTTGCATTACGAATTATTGGGTCGTAATAACTGTTTCTATCGCCATAATCATCCGGTCCACCGCCCCACTATGGTGCTGGTAAAACGCGTCCGCTGCCCTCTGGTTTTGCGCCATAGTCGCTGGGTCATCCAACCGTTTTTGGACCTCGTTCACGAGGTCGTCAATGGTCTGGCATTGCGTTAAGACATCGGCCTCAATTGCCTCTAGGGCCGGAAATTCGATGGTCCAAGTATATGGTCCTACAAATACCGGCTTTCTGAGCGCCAATGGCTCGATAACATTATGTGCGCCCGTGGGCACAAACCCACCCCCTGCAACCACAATATCCGCCAACGCGAGGTAGAAATACATTTCACCCAGAGAATCCCCGAGCAGCACATCGGCGTGGGTTAAATCAGCCGAGTCTGCGAGCGTAAAATCGGTGTTCATGCCCACACTTCGTGTCAGCACAGTTAGCCCGGCTTGTGCCAATAATTCCTGCGCGACCGCAAACCGCTCCGGAGCGCGCGGCACATAGACAAATAGCGGCGCTGGTCGGCCCAGGGCTTTATAATGGCTGCGCAATCGGCAAATGGCTGAAATATAGTGTTCGTCCTCGCCAACAACGACGCTGGAAATGGTCATCACCTTTCGACCCTGTAAATGGCCCGCCCGAATCGCCGCCGCCGCTGCCAGCATGGGCGCTGGCAAGGCCACATCAAAGCGCAGTTCCCCTGTCATAAACACATTGGGTGCGCCAAAATGGCGAAAGCGTGCGGCGTCGGGTTCGGATTTAATCAGCAAGCCCCTAAAGCCGGTTGCCAGCCGACCGCGCAGGCCAAACTGCCGTTTGTCCCGCTCAAAACTTGTGGGCGGATAATGCCCGTTGCATAAAAACAGCGGAACCTTATGGCGCCGCGCGCTGGCGATCATGCGAGGCCACATTTCAATTTCCATAACCAAGCCGAATTTGGGCGAAAAGGTTTTGAAAAAACGGCGAAATACCCAGTCATATTCCAGCGGCACCCAAACGGCTACCAATTGCCCCGAGGCGCATTCGGCCGGAAAAAGCCTGTGCGCGGCGGCGCGGCCAGCGGGCGTAAAATGGGTGGTAACCACCTGTTCACCCTCATCAAGATACCGCTGGAGCAATGGCGCAGCGGCATTCATTTCTCCTAGCGAGACCGCGTGAAGCCAAACCGCATTTGGCATCCCTTTTTTGTAAAATCCGAAGCGCTCACGCAGGTGCGCCCGGTATCGCGGATCTTTACGGCCGCGGTGGTAAATATAGAGCAGGATGAGCGGCAGCAGCAGCACCCAAAGCAGGGTGTAAACGGCCAGAACCGCGCGCATAGAGAGGCTGTCAAACGGGGTTTTCATGCCTATGCCGGCCCGTCCACATGGGGGCCAAACTGCACCGCCATATTGGCGCGCACATCGGTTTTAACCGCCTGCCCGAGGATATGTTCATAATGCTTGGGCGCGGCCCCAAAACCCGGGCGCACCGAGCGGATGGTGTCAGCGGTGATCACCTCTCCGGCCTTCATATCCTTAACAAAATATAGCGAGCGGCGGAATTTTACGTTTTCCCGCTCTGAGGATTTACGCCCGTAATCCACCTTGCCCAGCGCCGACCACGCCGTGCGGGCACCCTCGCAAAGCGCCGTAAACTCGGCAGGTTCCAGCGAAAAGCTGTCATCCGGCCCGCCACCGCTGCGGTCCAGCGTAAAGTGCTTTTCGATGATCGACGCGCCAAGCGCGACGCTGGTGATCGCGGTGGTGTTGTCCAATGTGTGGTCCGAAAGCCCCGTGACCAGCCCAAACCGCTCGATCATATCGGCAAGGGTGCGCAGGTTATACTGGTCGGCGGGCGCGGGGTATCCGCTCACACAGTGCAGGATGGCCAGCTCTTTACAGCCGCCTTCGCGGGCGGCGGCTATGGCTTCGGCTATTTCCGCCTCATCGGCCATGCCGGTGGATATAATCAGCGGCTTTCCGGTGTTGGCGGCATAGCGGATCAAGGGCAGGTCCACCGCCTCAAAGGAGGCGATTTTATAGGCGGGCGCGTTGAGGTCCTCCAGCAGGTCCACCGCCGTGAAATCAAACGGCGAGGAAAACATGGTGAGGCCGAGGCTTCGCGCCCGTTCAAACAGCGGCTTGTGCCAGTCCCACGGGGTGTGGGCCTCCTCGTAAAGCTCATAAAGCGTGCGCCCCGCCCAGAGGCCGCTTTCGATTTTGAAATCGGGTGCGTCGCTGTTCAGGGTAATGGTATCGGGCCGATAGGTTTGCAGCTTCACCGCGTCCGCCCCCGTGGCTTTGGCAGCATCGACCATGCTCAGTGCGGTTTCAAGGCTGCCATTATGGTTGGCGGAAAGC
>Ga0256839_1006147_pt1 | contig 10697 bp, 8 predicted proteins | sample 354166metaG_FD_185968 | JGI IMG/M metagenome (GOLD analysis project Ga0256839, IMG submission 185968) | Hydrothermal vent microbial communities from Mid Atlantic Ridge, Atlantic Ocean - 354-166 | ecosystem: Environmental > Aquatic > Marine > Hydrothermal vents | place: Atlantic Ocean: Mid... | reverse complement strand
TATATGAGCGTCTGCTCCGACCTCTTCAGGTTCTCCGTCTTCGCCTCCAGTTCCCTCGTCCGCTCCCTCACCAGCTCCTCAAGATGCAGACGGTGCCTCTCAAGCTCTTCCTCGGTCTGTCTGCGCTCGGCAATCTCGCCGACCAGTTCCTTATTGAGCTTTGACAGCTCCGCTGAACGCTCCCGGACGGCCTTATGCAGCTTTTTGTTGAATATGAAAAGGGAAACGAATCCCGCACCGATCAACACAAGCGCCGACAGTGTTATTCCCAGCGTCCAGCGCAACCACGCATAGTCAACCCCGGCATCCGGATCGTAAATAAATCCCTTCAGGGAGTATCCCGGGCTGACCATTCCCAGCCGCACGTACGTATCGGCAATATGACGCCAGCGCCCGGGGTTCATATGACCAATTTCAATGACGTTGGGAAGCATAAGTTTCCGGGTGGCCTCTGCCTCGAAGCGCAGCAGTTCCCTTGAAAGCCGTGGATTATATTTATCCAGTATTATATCTATGATCTCCTCGGGGTGTTCCATGGCATAGGACCATCCGCGCAGGCTTGCTTCCCTGAATGCCTTCACCCTCTCAGGATGTTCCTTTACCTGCTTTTCGGAGGTAAAGAGGCAGTCACCGTAAAAATCAATGCCGTAGGTCATAGGCCTGATAACGACATATGGGACACCGCGCCGGCGGAGCATGAAAGGTCTGTCCGTAATATATCCTTCCGACGCGTCAACCTTTCCGTTGATCAGGTCGTCGATACCCCATGAGTGCTCGACAATCCTGATGTCATTCAGGCTTATCCCCTCATCAAGAAACATGGCCCTGCTTTCCATACCCCCGGCGGAACGCATCTCCACCCGGCGTCCCACCAGATCCTGAGGCGTCCTGATCCCGGAATCTTCCCTTGCAACCAGTATCTCCGGCGAATGCTGAAAAATGGCCGCGAGCACCACAACCGGGCTTCCCTGCAGCCGTCTGAGCAGCAGAACCGGCATCTCCGTGCCGAAGTCGGCGCGGCCGGACACCACCTCATCGACAAAGTTCATGCCGCGTCTTCCCTCCTTCAGGACCACCTCCAGACCGGCCTCCCTGTAGTAACCTTTCTCAACCGCGGCATAATAGCCTGCAAACTGGAACTGGTGCCGCCATTTCAGTTGAAGCGTCACCCTGTCAAGGTTTCCTGCGGCTCCCGCACGTGCCGCGGGCAACAGCAAAATAAGTCCCACGACCAGAATAAACGCCGGGCAGGCGGCTGTCTGTCTTTGTAACGGCATTTGTTCCTTTTTTGTTGAGATTGTCAACTTAACAGTGGCATAAAAATACCGCCTGCGGGCAGGAGACTCCGGCGGAGGTTTTACGGTGGACCCCCCTGCCGCACTTACGCAACATTGAAGGTTGATGTATCAGTTGCATGCATCCCCATTTCAATCATTCACCGGTTTGTACGTGCCCGTGACATGGTATTTTCTTGACAGCACTCTTAAAAACGCCTTTACCAGCCGGGGCTCGAATTGCCGTCCTGCATGCTTTCTGAACTCGGATACGGCGTATTCAACACCCGGCGCCCTGCGGTAAGGCCTGTCAGCCGTCATGGAGTCAAATGAATCGGCGACATGCAGTATCCGGGCATAAAGATTGATTTCATCACCTTTAAGCCCGTCCGGGTATCCCTTGCCGTCAATCCTCTCATGATGATGCCTGATTGAAGGTGTTATGTGTTTCAACTGTTTTATATCCTCAAGAATCTCGGCTCCGAGCGCCGCGTGCTTCTTTGCGGCCTCGAACTCCTCGTCCGTCAGCGGGGATTCCTTGTCAAGCAGGTAGTCCCTGAGCCCTATCTTCCCGATGTCATGAAGCAGGGCTGCAAGCCTCAGGTTCTTTATCTCTCTGCCGCCCAGGCCTATTTCCGCGGCAATCTGCTCCGAATATGCTGCGACCCTTTCGGAGTGGCCCCTTGTCCACCTGCTCTTTGCGTCAAGCGCATTGACCATTGTCCTTACAAAGGACTCGAAGAGGTCTTTGAGTTCCCCCTCGGACCTTGAAAGCGCCTTGTTGGACTCCTCTAGGTCGGCAACCTTTTTTTCAAGCTGCATTATCAAGCGTTCATTGTATTCCCTGAGAAAGACACCCTCATCCTTTCCCCCTGTAATATTAACACGCGGGACGGTCTCTTTTTCATATTCCTTCAAAATATTCTCTATAATTTCAAGAAAGCAGAAGGGATTCATCGGTTTCATGATGAATCTCTCCGCCCCCATGCTGAGCCCGAACTCCTCGTCTTTTTTGTCCGTATAGGCCGCGGAATAGAATATAAAAGGGATGTCCCGGAGCCTCTCGTCGCTTTTACATTCCCTGCACAGTTGAAAACCGTCCATCACGGGCATAAGGATGTCGGAGATAATCATATCCGGTAACAGTTCCCTCGCCGCCTTCAACGCCTCCGCGCCGTTGGAGGCGTCTGTAACCGTGTACCCGTCGGATTCAAGTGTTTTCCGGAGTATTATCCTTGAATCCGGGTTGTCGTCGACTATCAGGATTCTCATCTTTTCCTGCAAAAATCTTCAGACACCCCGGGATATTCTCCTCACCCCGACTTCGCCTGCGGGAAAACCGCCGGACTCCCCCGTCCGTTTATGCAACATCAAGGTTAACATGCAAATTAAATAATAGCACTTTTCCTGAACTTGTCAATTTCTCAGTCTTTCAATCTCCCTCTTTAATTCCTTCACCTTATCCCTCAGCTCTTTTATCCTGAATTCCCTGTCCGCAAAGAGCCTGTTCAGGCGTTCGAGCTCCGCGTTTTTCGCGCTGATCTCAGCCGTGCGTTTCTTCACTTTCTCTTCAAGGCAGTCACGGTACTCCTGCAGCTCTTCCTCTGCACGCTTAAGCCCGGTGATATCAAGAACGGTGCCGATTGAATGCAGCGGTTTTCCGTTTTCATCGTACTCGGTCCTGCACCTTTCATGAACGTACTTGACTGTCCCGTCTTTCAGAAGCAGCCTGTGCACAAGGTCGTAAGCCGTCCTGTTCTTGACCGATTCCCTGTATGCCCTGTCAACCGATTCCCTGTCCTCGGGATGGACTATTTCCATGAAGTCCTCGTAAGAGCCGCCGAATTCTCCGGGCTCCAGCCCGAAAATACGGTAAATCTCCTCGGACCAGTATAGTTTATTTGAAACAGGATCATACTCCCAGTATCCCAGATGGGCAACCTGCTGGGCCTCTTTCAGTTTTCTTTCGCTTTTCTTCAGCTCTTCCTCGGCCTTTCTGCGCTCGTTTATCTCCTCCTTTAAAATCCTGTTTGCCTCATGCAGTTCTCTTGTGCGGCGGCGCACCTTCTCTTCAAGCCCGGCCTGGCAGTTCAGGAGCCTTGCATGGTATCTCTGTATGGAAACCGACATGGATTCCATGCCGCGGGCCAGTTCCCCGAGCTCATCACCCGATCTGACGTCAACGGTGTCCACCGCCTTTCGCTGCGAGATCATCATCGCCGCAGTTTTAAGTTTCCGTATGGGGTTGATGAGAAACACCCTGGATAATATGAATATGAGCACAACGGTAAGCAGTACAAACACGGCGCTTACACCGAGAATTGCATACCGTATGTGTCTCTGGACGCCCTCAAAGTACTCGTCGCGGATGGAGAGATACAAAATCCAGTCCCACGGCCTGAAATACCGCGCGATATATATCTCGCTGTGCCTTCCTGTCTTAAGATGGCCCCTTTTCTTTCCTTCCGGACCTGCGCTTATTTCCCTTAATATTTCGTTGATCTCCGCCTCTGTGTAGCTGTTATCGTGGCTGCTGAGGTTGCTTATGACTTTTCCCGTTGAATCCATGATCATCAAATCGAGATACGGGCTGCGCGGGACGGCCTTCAGGGCATTGATCGCTTCTTCCTTGCACAAATCTGTAGATTCTTCAGCGCCCTCGCGGCCGCCGGGTTTTTCCGTCATCCCATGCCTGCCGGGGATGTTGTCTCTGAAATACGAATCAAGCAATACTTCCATATAGCTGTATGTGAAATCGTGTATGTATCTTCTGGCTTCGTGTAATGACCACAGGCCGATGCTGAAGATGGAGATTACCATGAGGGGTATGATGCCCAGCAATATTTTATACTGCAATTTCATCTGCCAGTATTCTTTCCCGCAACTCAGATAACCTTGCCTTACAGTTGCATAAAACCACCGCCCGCTTATGCAACATTAAGGTTAATTTTCAACCGTCAATTGCGACCTGGAAACCTCAACACGGTTTCTGCCTTTCTGTTTAGCCATGTACAGGGCCTCGTCAGCCTTTTCAATCAGGTCCTTTTTGCTTTTCATGTCCCTGTGATATGAAGAAATGCCGATACTGATGGTAATGTCTATTTTGTCTTCCACGCTCTTTCTTATTCTCTCGGCTACATCGTACGCTAGGTCCGATCCCGTCTCAAACAGCAGGACGAGAAACTCCTCGCCTCCGTATCTGACGACAAGGTCCATACCCCTTGTCTCCTTTAAAATAATGTCCGCAACCTTTACAAGCAGCGCGTCTCCGGCGGTGTGTCCGTATGTATCGTTGTATTTCTTGAAATAGTCTATATCCAGCATAAGTGCGGAGAGACTGCTTTCGAGTCTCTTCGCCCTTGCAAAACTCCTTTCGAGCACGATGTCCATGAGACGCCTGTTGGCAAGGCCGGTAAGCGGGTCATGAAGCGACAATTTCTTTGTCTCTTCATAGAGCCTTGCATGATCGATGGCGACCCCCACCTGGTTTCCTATAGTAAGGAGAATCTTTACCTTGTGGTCATCCACCTCGGCGCTGCTCCTGCAATGAAGGCTCAAGACACCGAGAATCCTGTCCCTTACTTTCAGCGGGATGACTATATGCCCGCCCTCCATGTCCGGATTCTCTGATACGACGACCTCCCCTGTCTTCACGGCATGCCAGTAATATCCGCTGCCCGCCTTCATGCTTTTGTACTTGCTCACAAAGGCATCGGGGTAGCCGAGATGGTGCACAAGGTTCATGGTCTCGCCTTCAATGATGAATATCCCGCCCTTCGGTTCGAGATTCAGTATCCTGAGTCCTGTGACGCTGTTCAGGATAACGGTGAACAGCTCTTTCATGTCTATGGTCTGGCTGATTGCAGACGATACCCTGTACAGGGCCGACAGCTCCGCCTGGCTGCGGAGCAGTTCTTCCTCAGCCTGCCTGCGTCCGGTGATGTCTTCAAGGATGGTGATGGCGCCTACAACGACCCCGTTTTCCCTCAGGGGGACTATCTTTGTGCTGTGGTAGAGTATTTTCTCCTTTGTCCCTGTGCTCTGCGCATACTTGTACTCCTGCTTCTCGATGGACTCGCCTGTGCGCAACACCTTTTCATAGCTCTTCTTCCATCCGATTTTCAGGAGTTCGGGGATGGCCTCGAACAGATTTTTCCCGATAATGTCCTCTTTCCTTATGCCGAAATACTCTTCAAAATAGACGTTCCAGCTTCTGACAATGTAATCACTGTCAATAACGTGAATCCCGATAGGGGAGGTTTCGACGATGTTTTCGTTGAATTCCTTGAGGTTCCGCAGTTCCTTCACCTTTTTATCGAGCTTTTTTGCGATGCTTTCCTCATACATCCTGAACAACTCCGGCTCTTCCTTCACCGGACTTTCCGCCGCCGGCTGTTTCCCGGAGGTATATTCCTGAAACACCTCGTTCACTGTCCTGAGGAATTCAGCGGTATCAAGAGGCTTGATTATGTAGCGGGAAGCGCCGAGGCGCATTGCGAGCTTTTCATCTTTGGCTTCCACGTAAGTTGAAGTGTAGAAAATAAAAGGTATGTTCCTGACGGAGTCCATCTGTTTGATTTCATAGCAGAATCTGAAACCGTCCATTTCGGGCATAAGGATATCGGAGATAATCATGTCAGGCGGAGATATTTCAACCGCCTTCAGGGCCTCTGCCCCGTTGGGGGCTTCCATTACCGCATATCCGTCCGATTCAAGGGTCTTTCTGAGAATTATCCTTGAATCCTCATTGTCGTCAACGATCAGTATCTTCATCATCTGTCGTTAATGAACCTTACAGCGGCATAAAAACACCGCCCGCGGGCGGGAGAGTCCGTCGGTTTTACGGCAGCCACCCCTGCCGGCCTGCCACATTAAAGTGAACCTGCAGGTCATTCCCCTGTTATTTCCCTTATCTGCCTTATAACCATCTCAGGGTCAATGGGTTTTTCTATGTAGCCGTTGCACCCCTCCGCCAGCATTTTCTCCCTGTCGCCGCTCATTGCATAGGATGTGATGGCTATAATCGGAATATTTCCGTCCACCTTGGAGCCGCGTATCTCTCTCAACACATCGAGGCCGTTGATGTCCGGAAGCTGGATATCCAGCAGGATGAAGTCCGGCCTTTCCTTCAGGGCAAGCTCTATCCCTTTCCTGCCGTTATCGGCCCTGATGGTGGCATAACCGTTTTTTTCCAGTATAAATGTTATGAGTTTCATGTTGTCCTCGTTGTCTTCTATGACAAGCGCTTTCTTCATTTTCACCTCCGACTTAAATCCTGCGGATAAGTGCAACGCATAAAAATATCCTTCCAGCGGTATAAAAACACCGCCTGTTCAGTTGTTCTTTAAGAACATCATAGAGGATTATTGATTCAATGTAAACCTTAAGTTGCATAAAATGCCGGCAGACTCCTCCGCCCGTTTACGCAGCATTAAGGTTAAGGTAAACCGCCGGGCCGCCATGCGGGCTGCTAAAACGAGGGATAAGCCTCGAGGAGAATATCATCGCCGAAAGTCGTTATATTGGTTTTTCGTAATTTAACAGCGTGCTCGATCAGCAACGGTGATTTACCCCCGATTGACGGGATTGAATCAACGCCTCCCAGTATTCTGGGCGCCATGAAAACGAGGACCTTGTCGACGATTCCGCTTGACAGCGCGGATGCATTGATTGACGATCCCCCTTCAATCATCACGCTTGTTATATCCATCCGCCCCAGTTCTTTCATGAGGGACTTCAGGTCCACCCTGCCCTCACTGTCCACGGTTACAATAACCCTGACGCCTCGGGAAAGCAGGATGTCTATCTTCTTCTGAGATGCCCTCCCTGTTGCGGCAATGATTGTCCTGCCGTCCTTGTGAGCCAGCACTTTTGCGGTGAGCGGTATCCGCAGGGAACTGTCGACTATCACCCTGTACGGGTTGCTCCCGCCTTTTATTCTGCAGTCAAGGGAGGGATTGTCTTTTTCCACAGTGCCTATGCCTACAAGCAGGGCGTCAACCTCGTCTCTGAGTTTGTGGACATGCCTCCTCGCCTTTCTGCCGGTGATCCATTTTGAATCGCCGGTGGCGGTTGCTGTTTTCCCGTCGAGGGTCTGAGCTATTTTGAGAAAGACAAAGGGTTCTTTCCTGGTGATGTATTTGATGAACACCTCATTGAGTTTCCTCGCCTCTGATTCCATGACAGCGTTTTCCGTGTATATGCCGGCTGCCCGAAGCTCTTTCAGGCCCCTGCCGCGCACCCGCGGATTCGGGTCGGCCATGGCGGCAACCACTTTCTTTATTCCCGATTTGATAATGGCCCTTGTACATGGCGGGGTCTTTTTTTCCGTATGGCAGCAGGGTTCGAGATTGACATAAAGCACGGCGCCTTTTGCCTGCGGCCCTGCCTTTTTCAGAGCGACAATCTCGGCATGGGGCGTTCCCGCCTTTCTGTGATAGCCTTCAGCAATGATCTTTCCTCTTTTGACAATGACGGCCCCCACCATCGGGTTCGGACTCGTCCTGCCCCTGCCCCTTGCGGCAAGCTCCAGCGCCTTCTGCATGAAAACCGTGTCGGACATGTCTTTCCTTCCAGCAGATGATATATTTAGCATTTTAACAAAAAACATGGAAAGGTGTCTCTTTGCCGCCGGTATTTCATGCCGCTGCAAGGTCAATACTTCCCCGGCACGGTTACCGGACGGGGCCATTTCATCAGGCATGCGTCATCAGAAGATACCGGTTACAGCTACAGCTGTATGTGCGATAATGAGCAATGCCGGAAGCTTTGCGGCAATAGCCGAAGGGGCAGCGGGATGCTCACGGAACATGCCTTCGGGCACATGAAAGTCAAGCATTTCCTGAAAGATGCAACCCAAACTTAAAAAGGGGACAGCTTTCAAGAAAAATCTTTTAAAGATGAGGCTCCTGCAAAAGTCCTCCGTCCGTCACCTGCAGCGGAGAGAGAGGTCTTGTAACTCATCGATACCAAAAGATTTCTCCCTCCGGTCGAAATGACATTCATACTTTTGCAAGAGGCTCAGATAAAAGAAAAAACCATTGAAAGGAGAGAAAGGCGATGAAAAGTCAAAAAGAATATGAAAAGCGCTGCAAAGCAATACAACTGTATCAAGAGGGATATGGATTTAGCAAAATCATTCAATTGATTCAGAGGAGCAATCACTGGCTTGCCAAATGGCTCAGACGACACAAGGAGCAGGGGATTGATGGACTCAGGGATCAAAGCCGGAGACCAAAGAAGCTCTGGAGAAAGACACCGGAGAGAATGGTTAAGAAGATACTTTCGATCAGGGATGAACTGGAAGTTCACAAGACCCGGAGAACGGTTTTCTCCGGGATTGGGCCGGAGGTTATTCAGCGGATGATCCTCAGCGCGAACAGCTTGGTTCGTTCAAGAATGTCCGGTTTTTTATTCATCATTCATCACTCCGCATTCGTCATTGACTTTGATCCTGCCGGTGTCCTCGGCTGCGACCTCGGCCAGCCCTGAGAAACGCGCCCGGTTCAGGCCTCTGAGCAGCAGGTAATCCTTCCAGCCATGAAATCTCTGGCACACCCATAGTGCCAGTTCGTCCGGGTTGTCGTTTGATACCGGATCAACGTACAACCAGGCAACCCGGGCGGTGAACCCGAGTTGTAGTATATGAATCGTCTGCCCCGGTATTCCCGGGTGAGATTGCAAAAGAGTGGCAGATAGTCTTTCCCACCAAAGAATACGACATCATCACAGCAATCATCCGGGAGCATACGGAAGTCGTTGTACCGATCCCGTTTGGAGCGTTTTTTGTACTTGTCTGCGCCGGCCGAGAAAGTGATGTCGTATTTCGGTGTCAGGAAGTCTGCTCTTATGAGGCCCCACCCGGCGGACAGTATGAATACATTGTCAACACCATAGCGGCCGGCCAGTTGTCCATATACCTGGTGACGATACAGCCGATATGCCGGCAGTAGCCCCAGTGGATTTGCACCGGTGGCGTTGTATTCGGCCAGTAAGTCGCGCCAAGTTATCAAAGAACGGGCCGTTTCCGACGGAGCGGAAGCGGCGTCAAGATACATTTCTCTCCTGTAATGCTTCTTCAGGCTCGGTCAGCACGTGGAAGCCAATCTGGGTAAGCTTATCAAGTTCCGCCTCGGACGGCTCAGGGATTGCCCAGACCAGTAATTGGCGGGGGCGAGAGCTTGCAACATAAGCGAGCCGAGTAGCTTCAGAGGCAGGATTATCAAGCCACATTGTCCAATAGCCATCACTTGTTCCACGTGTATCAAGGGATGACACCAGCATCAGCGCTTCCAGTGTTTCTCCTTTGACGTTGTGAATTGTCGTTACCCGCAACGGTTCCTGAGCAGAGGCAGTTGATGGCAAAGCCCTCAAGACTTGATTGTTCCTTTCTCCCCGTGGCGTGGAAAATACGGGCAACGACTCACCCCTTTTGTTTCTCGCAACCAAAGGAGGGAAGATGCAGCCTGACAAGGTTGCTCCGAACATGCTGACGCTCCTGCTGAGGTGGTCATGCATTTTGTCTCTTATAGCTTGAGTCCAATCCGACCAACTTTGCTCCAAGTCACTGAGCCGCGCATCTTGGCAACATTTGCCCATAGTTGCGGCCAGAAACAGGCGCCATGTTAAGGCAGAATCAACTGATTCGGGCCGATAGTACTCTCGTGCATTGGTCGATTGCTTCGGAAAGAATTTCTCGGTTACAAAGCGTCCGAAGAATTTGAGCGCATCCTCGGTCGCTTGACGACATCCTGCCTTCCAAAGGTAGATGGCCATTGCTAGCCGTTCTTGATAATTCCTGATTTGTCCGCTATCTGCAGGTCTCATCCTTGAGACGTTTGCCCAACTCCTGGTTACGACAGCAGAACGTTGCTTGTCGATTCCAGATTGCTCTAAATAACCACTGAACCAGTCCGGCATTTTCATCATTTCATCTTTCTTGAAGGGCACGCAGACGCATGGGCACTCCTGCTTGCTTATATGAATAGATGAAATATTACCTGTATTGCCAACCAGGGTGGTACACAGATCGGCAATAGCTTGACAGCTACGATAATTGCTCGATAAGGGCAAGACGTTGAATCTCTTTTCCTGCGTGTATTTCTCCACCTTCTCCGGGACAACTTTCTTGAATTCATATATAGCTTGGTTGAGATCGCCGACAAAATGCAATGTTGTCCCCTGCATCCGAAGCTTATCCAATATTTGAATTTGCCGCCACGACAGGTCTTGGCATTCATCTATGATAATAAAAGGGAAGCGGCGAGAGAGAAATAGTCCTAAAACAAGCGAGGTTTTATAACGAGCTGTTTAGCACGTCATCATAGCCATTTTCAGCCATTATTTTTAAGCTGTTCATCTATTCCGACACCGATTTTCCGGCTGTTTATATCGATTCTTGAGAGTGCCGAGTTCTCGCTATTA
>Ga0256839_1006146_pt1 | contig 10700 bp, 6 predicted proteins | sample 354166metaG_FD_185968 | JGI IMG/M metagenome (GOLD analysis project Ga0256839, IMG submission 185968) | Hydrothermal vent microbial communities from Mid Atlantic Ridge, Atlantic Ocean - 354-166 | ecosystem: Environmental > Aquatic > Marine > Hydrothermal vents | place: Atlantic Ocean: Mid... | reverse complement strand
ACCTGCCTGGCCTGGCATGATTTTCTGGATTTCATCCTGAACAATTTGATTAAAATTATTCAATTCTGGTATGTATCCACTAAAAAACTGTAATAAAAAAGGCGCAAAAGTAAACAGGGTCAACAAGGAAGGAAAAAGGGATAAGAAAAAACTATAAGCAATACTGTTGGCTCGGGTAAATAGATCAAATCGGCGCATTTCATTGAATACAAATACGACGACATCATAGATCGGCACGTGGAAAAAACCAGGTAAGGACGTTTTTTTAGACCATGCCAAAAGGTTACATACCAAGGGTAGTGCCCAAAACCAGTCCTGCCATTCTTTTGCTGTTTTAAGTTTAATTTTCTTCAAAATAAGGTCTTAGTTTGTCCAATAGATAAGCAGGCGCATCAATACTTTTATTTGTTTTTACATCTACAAAACAGAGTTTGACCGTGCCGCCATTAATCAACTGCCCCTTTTCGTTGAATAATTCCATGTGGAAGGTCATTGTTTTGCCTGGTAATTTTCTTAGTGTCGTTTGTATACTCACCAATTCATCATAACGAGCAGGCCTTACAAAACGGCAGCTTAAACTCATAACGGGCATCATGACCCCTACTTCTTTTTCCAGTCCGTTATAGCTGATACCAAGAGATCGGATCATTTCTGCTCTGCCTATTTCGTAGTATTGGGCATAATTGCCATAGTAAAGATAGCCCATTTGATCCGTTTCGCCATAGCGAACTCGTTTTTTAAAGGTGTGTGTGAACATCATATTGAGTTTGGAATGGTAAAATTACACTTTCTTGAACTTTAAACGAATAGAATTGCCAATGACTACAATATCAGAAAAAGCCATAAACAAAGCAGCCCACATCGGATTTAAAAAACCAAAAGCGGCTAGAGGAATGGCAACAATATTATAAGAAAAGGCCCAAAAAAGGCTTTGCTTGATTGTTAAAACCGTATGTTTTGCAATAGAGATGGCTTTTGGTAATACATCCAAACGCCCGTTTAACAACACAACCTTGGCTGATTGTATTGCAACTTGAGAGGCATTGCTCAGCGAAATACCTAAGCTGGCCTGCGTTAAAGCAGGTGCGTCATTAATGCCGTCGCCAATCATAGCGGTGGGGGATTTTTCGGTTAATGATCGAATGATTTCAAGCTTTTCTTTTGGTAATTGCTCGGCATAGTAGGTTTTAATGCCTAAAATTTCAGCCGTTTTTGCTGTTTTTTCCTGACGATCGCCACTGAGAATGGACGTGTTTATATCAAAATTTTTCAGCTTTTGAATGACTTGTTTTAAATCAGGTTTTAGATCATCACCTATGGTAAAAGAAGCAATGAGCTTACCATTTTTTGTAAGAAAAACATCACCTTCACTCGTTTGGTCTTCGTTTAAAATCCTTTTAGATCCCAGTAAATAAATGATTCCTTCCTCATCAATGGCTTTCATGCCTATTCCTTTTTCTTCTGTAATTTTTAAGCTGGATAATGTGTCCGTCCTGGGAAGTTTTTCGACTGCTTTACGCATAGAAACAGCGATAGGATGACTGGAATGTTGTTCCATCTCCCAAACTAAAGTATTGATTAATGCTTGGTCTTCTACCAGGTAATTAGTGGATTCTACCCGAAAAGCACCTGTCGTTAAAGTACCTGTTTTATCAAAAACGATTTGCTTTATTTCTGCTAGCTGCTCCAAGGTTGTTCCACCTTTTATTAACACTCCGTTTTTGGCTAATCGGCCAACACCTACCATTACGGCAGTGGGTGTAGCCAGTCCCATTGCACAAGGACAGGAGATCACCAATACTGCTATTGCGTTTAAAAATGCCTGTTGCCCACTTATTCCAAAACCAAAATAGGCAATAACAAAAGTAAGTAAAGATATCCCGACGACCAGGGGCACAAAAATGGCACTGATTTTATCTGCTAGCCGCTGAATTGGTGGTTTGTCCTGCTGTGCCGTTTTCACCAATTCAATCATTTGCTGTAACACACTATCTGCGCCTACAGCCAATACTTCGATTTGTAAACTACCACTTTGCAAAATGCTTGCACCGATCACCTCGCTTCCTATTGCTTTGTCTACGGGCAAACTTTCGCCTGTCAGCATACTTTCATCAATTTGGCCTGTGCCTTTTATTATTTTTCCATCAGCGGGGATTTTATCGCCTTCATTCACCTGAAGGATCATTCCTTTCTTGATATCGTCTTTTTCGATTTCTATCAAAGTGCTAGATTTCATTACCCTTAACGCTTTTTCGACTTGGAGTTTTGTCAATTCTCCGATAGCTGAAGTGGTTTGCTCGACGGCGCGATGTTCCAGGTAATTGCCCAGTAAAACAAGCGTAATGATAGTAGCCGTAGTTTCAAAGAAATAATAATCTGGATTACCCAAAATTAAGCCAATGAGACTATAAATAAAAGCAGCCGTACTGCCGATAAAAATCAAGACATCCATATTAGGCACACCACCTTTAAGACTGCTAATAGCACTTTTTCCAAAATGCCAACTACCGATAATAAACGGAGGTAAGCAGAGTAACAGTTGTGTCCAAGGATTTTCTAATACTGCCGAATGCATACCAGCCATCATCAAAAAGTGCGTTGCCATCAATGGAATGGTAAAAATGGCACTAATCAACAGTTTTTTATTCAACGTCCAAAAGACAGGAGGCGTTTCCGCTTCAATTACCTGATACCCTAGCTTTGTAATAGCCGATTTGACTTGTGTTTCGGTGAGTTTTTTATCATTTTCAAGATAACGAACTTCCTTGGTTTGAAAACTAACGAAAACTTCTTCCATCCCTTTGCGCTCTAAATAGCGAGCAATACTCATGGCACAGTTGTTACAATCCATACCATCCACTTTAATAGATACTATTTCTTTTTCCATATTAAAATAACGCACTACCTTCGTGCTGGTTTAATTCGTTGCAAACTTACAAGTAAATTCGTTGCAACTCAATTTCAAAAACAAAAATGATTATGAAAGTATTAAATGTATTAGCTTTAATCGGCTTATTGCTTACTTCTTGTGGCACAGAGAGTGCTTCTTCAGACCAGTCTGATGAAAGTACAACAGGAATTACCATCAAACCCATGGCTCCTTCTCCTAAATACCCTGGTGCGGCACTCTCTAGCATGAGTTATCAGGACAGTATTTTTCGTTTCACTATAAAAGGAACAGAATATCAGTTAGGTGTTCAAACGGCTGATGCTGACCAAAAAATGTGTGCCAATTCTGCAAAAGGCCAGCATATTCACGTTATCGTAGATGACCAGCCTTATGTGGCACAATATAGCTATGAGTTTGGCCATAATGTTACTGATGGAGAACACTATATTTTGGCATTTTTGAGTAGATCTTATCACGAAAGTATTAAAGATGTTTTCGCTTATAATGCTGTACAGGCTACTGTAAAAGATAAAACAATTCAGGATATGCAAAAAATATCTGGTCCCATGTTGTTTTATAGCAGGCCAAAAGGCACTTATGTAGGTAAGGATGCTAAAAACATTATGCTTGATTTTTATTTTATTAATGGTGTGCTGGGAACTGATTATAGCGTTCAGGTAGATGTAGCAGGCGAGACTTTTAACGTTAAAGACTGGCAGCCATATATTTTAAATGGTTTGCCTTATGGCGAAAATACAGTAACACTCACGCTTTTAGACGCAGAAGGGAAAAAGGTTAACTCTCCATTTAACCCTGTTAGCAGAACCTTTACTTTGGTAGAAGATAAGGCAGAAGGGTAGTTTTTTGCCTTAGGATTCAAGTAGTAGGACGAAAAAAAGAGGAAGCAGCCGAAGCCACTTCCTCATTATAAAAGTCTGATATAAGAATTTTTACGTGGACTCATCCTACGACATCAAATCGTAGGATGAGTAAGTTAAATCTTACTTACTCTTAATGTTTGAATACCATCAGGTGTTTGCAAACGGAAGAGGTAAATTCCACTTGGCTGATTGCTTAAATCCACTATGGTCGTCATCACGCCCGTTGCAGCTTTTGCTTCACGCTGTGTTACCAAACGGCCATTGATATCAAATACCTGCCAGTTGTACGATCCAGCTTGTTGAACTTCCCAACTGATTCGCAACTCACCATTTGTTGGGTTTGGAGCAGCCTGCAAACCTTTAAGCTGTGCTACCTCGTCTGTTTTAGTAACCAAACTGAAACTAGGGTTAGCACCAAATCCATCATCTCCGTCAGTACCAATCGTTACGGTAGCCGAGAAGCTGTTTACACAACCTTCTGTTGTTACAATGGTTAAAGTCACGGTATACGTTCCCGCTTCAGCATAATTATGTAAAGCCAGTGGATTGTTGCTTATTTCTCCGTCCCCAAAGTCCCATGTAAATTCGACGGCATCCGGACTAGATAAGTTGATGAAGAATACATCATTATTATCGGGGCTGCTGATTGGCAAGAACCATGCACGGCAGCTTAAATCGCCATACCAGATGTCTTCACCAACAGTTATCGGGATAGAAACTGTGCTTTGGCAGTCTCCAGCAAAAATGCTTAAAGTAACTGTGTATTCTCCTGCTTCTGTATAAGTATGAATTGGGTTTTGTTCTGTAGATGTTTCACCGTCACCAAAGCTCCAAACCCATGCATTGACATTACCTAATGATAGATCAATGAACTGGAATGATAGTAAATTGTCAATATCCGCTTGCTCTAAGAAGAAGAAACTTTGGCAATCAGGGCCTCCGACACCGCCTCCATTACCGATGCAGATATGCTGGGTGGCTACAAATTCACCGCAGCCTTCACTGCTGACAATAAGGGTAATATCATAAACACCACCTTCTGCATAAGTGTGCATAGGGTTTTGCTCTGTAGAGGTTTCTCCATCGCCAAAATCCCAGAACCAGGAAGTGATAATATCTGTAGCAATGGACAAATCTAAGAATTGAATACTTAATTCAGAGTCATCAACAGGATGAAAATCAAACTCTGCCCAGCAATTATCTGTTGGGAAACATGGAACAATAGCATCTTGTCCATATCCTGCGCACGCAGCATAGCATGGGTTAGTAAACTCTAGAAAAACACCTGTAGCTGGATCAATCACGCATACTGGTAGATAGAAATCATCACATTCGCAGCCTATACAATCAACAAAATCACTAGGGGAGAACCCTTCACAAAGAGCGACACATTCATTAGGATAGGTAATTGTTCCAGCAACACCTGCAACACAAACGGGATCCCATACTTGGTCACAACCACAGCCACCGCCATCACAATCGACAAAATCAGCAGGGTCATAGCCTGCACATTCAGCTTCACAAGGATTACCAAAGGTAATGGTATGACCATCAGCATCTACAACACACACAGGGTCCCATACATCTGGACAAATACAATCCTCCTCACAATCTACAAAATCAGCTTGAGTAAAACCTGCACATTCGGCATAGCAGGCATTAGGGAAATGAATGATTTCTATTGATGGGGTACTATCTGAGATAAGGACACACACAGGGTCCCATACATCTGGACAAATACAATCCTCCTCACAATCTACAAACATATCTTCGGTAAAGCCAGCACATTCTGCCAGGCAGGCATTACCAAAAGTAATGATACCTGCAAAACCTGCTACACAAACAGGATCATAAATGGTGGGGCAGTCACAAGTAACCTGATCGCAATAGAACCATTGTTCTGGTGTAAATCCTTCACATTCTGCAAAACATGGATTAGAAAATGTAAGTGTATCGCCTTGTTCTGTAAGGACACACACAGGGTCTTCATATTCAGGGCAAAAACAGCCTTCGCCATCACAAGGATAATAAGTATTAGCTGTAAAACCTTCGCATTCTGCTAGGCATGGATTGTCAAATGTAAGAATAAGCCCGCCTGGTGTTGCTACACAAACAGGGTCATAAAGATCAGTTGGGCAATCGCAGTCCGTTTCACATACTGTCCATTGGTCAGAACTATAGCCAGCACATTCAGCATAACAGAAATTGCTAAAAGTTAAGAGTGTTCCGTCAACCATCACGCATACAGGCTCATAGAAGTCTGGACAAACACAATCACTGTCACAGTCCTGGTAATCACCAGGTTCAAAGCCAGCGCATTCTGCCAGGCATGGGTTGTCAAAGGTAATAATTGGTCCGCCCGGAAACGATGTAATACATACTGGGTTGTATTCGTCAGGGCAGCTACAATCATCTGGTTCGCATTCTTCCCATTGGTCAGGTGTATATCCAGCACACTCGGCGAAACAATGATTGTCAAAAGTAAGGACTTCTCCGTTGTCAAAAGTTATACATACAGGGGCATAAAATTCTGGACACACACAATCTGGTTCACAAGACACAAAAGTTTCAACACCAGCACATTCAGCATAACATGGGTTTGAAAACTCAAACACCTGTCCGCTAGGACTAATGACACAAACGGGATCGTATTCATCCGTTGGGCAATCACAATCTGCTTCATCCCAAACAACAACATCGTATTCTATTCTACTCATACAGGCTTCTCCATTACTGAATATACCGTTAATCGTCAGGGAAACTAAATAATCTCCTGTCGCTGCATAAATATGTGTAGGGTTTTGTTCCGAAGAGCTTGTGCCATCCCCAAAATTCCATTCCCAGCTCATAATTTCACCACTGTGATAAGAAATATCAAAGAAAGCTACTGCATAGCCCTCATCATCATGTCCAACTTGTTCAGAATAGAAAAAAGCATGGCATTCATCTACTGGGTCAGGAGGTTCAATACCTTCGCAAAGCACAATATTGGCTTCATAAGCTATTGTACCAGGAATAGGCTCCCATTCTACTCTGATTATTTCATCAGAGCAAACATCAAGTGTTTCCACATAATAAGGTGCTTGCCCAGGAAAAGTAGCATCGGAGCTGATTTCATAATACCCACTATCGTCCGTTATTGCGGTGCCGACATGGCCATCTGCGCCTAAATAAAGATCTACTTGCCAGCCAGGTACAGGTTGGTCTGTCGTTTCATCTGCGAAACTTACAATACCTGAAACAGAAATCTGTGCGACAAGAAAATTTGTCATTAGGAGCAGGATCAATGGTAAAAAGTTGTTTTTTAACATAATTCAATTTAATTTTGATTTTTAGGCCAGATTCTGCTAGGAATATGGTCTATTCATAAAAGGTTTTTTACATAGGAGTCAGGCATTGTCTGACTCCTGTTTTTGGTGTGCTAATTATTTTAAAAAAAACAGCAAAGACACAGTACGTACTATCTCTCCCCCAGAGATTTGTGCCTTCACTGCTGATTATAATTTATTATTAGCGACTAAATATTTTAAAACAGAAGAACCATTTGTGCCTCTTAATCGAATGGTGTAAATGCCTGACATTAGTTGTGTATTTTTAGTCTCCCATTGTTTTCGCGGGATTCCTTTATACAAAATCGTGTTTCTGCCCATAGCATCTATTAGTTCTATTGTATTAAAAGAATGGCTGCTTTTTAACTGCAATAAACCATTAGAGGGGTTAGGGAAAACACTTGCCTGTAATTCATTGGAGTTAGGCGCGTTTACTGTAGAGGCAATATTGTGATAGAGTTTAAGCGTAAAAGTATCTGATGCAACAGGAATGGGATTGAAATTTTCGTCAACCATGAGGATGTCTTCCACGTAGATTTTTGTTTTGACGGTGTCATGAGGTGCTTGGAGGAGTTGAAGCATATCTCCTATGACAATTAACTTTAAGATACCTCCTTCTCCTCCTCCCGTCAAGGGGTCAGATCCAAATCGAGTTGTCGCTATTCTTATTAAACCAGTATCTGTATTGTTTTTTACAATACTCATTGCTTCGTTATTGGCTCGCAGCCATTGATTCTCTGTTGAAAAATCAGTCTGTTGAAAGTACTGTGGAGAATAACGAAGATTAAAGGCTAATCCATTTACTTTTTGTGTGTTGTTTAGAAAAATAGAGATAGGAATATCTAAAACAGCACCACTTGAAACAGCTATTTCCAGAACATCATTATTCCAAATAAAAGCAGGATCAACCCCCAAAATACCTTCTTCTACTTCTAAGGGTGAAGGGTTCTCTAGTTCATATCCAAAATTATTAGAAAGTGCAATGAAATCCAAATAATCAACTGTTCCATTGCCGTCACAATCGGCATGGATAAAATTGACACCTTCTGGAAATGCTTCATTCCAAAACAAAGGAATACCCTGAAGTGCTACATCGCCTGTTTGAATTCGGGCTGGTCCTGTTGTGCCAAAAGCATAGCCAATAGACAATAAATCGTACTGGTCTACAATCCTATTAGCGTTGGCATCACCTGGGAAAACAGTTTCCTGAGCGTAAGAAACAGAGCAAAAACAACTCAATATTATAAGTAAATATGGTTTAGTCATGGGGAAACTTCTTTATTATATGTCAAATTTAGGCTCAATACTGACTTAAAACAAAGACAATACGGGATAATTTTCATTAATTATTTGTATTTTTAATCTATTAAATAGCTTATTATTAGTTATTTATGTTGTATATTTATCATTAATTATTACTAATAATTTTCTTTCTCAATGGAAAAAAGTAAGCTGCTTGATATTTTTAAGTCTATTCCTGCTAAAGAATACCGCTTATTATTGGAATATGTGCAATCTCCTTATTTTAACAAGAGAAAAGATGTCGTACAACTTTGTCGATATTTAATAAAACAGGCAAAAGCAAATTTTCCTGTAGGGAAACTAAAACATACTCATTGCTGGAAGGTGCTATTTCCTGGTATGAGTTATGATAAAAAAGAAATGGCCTACCTAATGAGTCGGCTTAATCATTTGACAGAATCTTTTCTCGCGCAAAGGAATTTTGAAAAAAAAGAGTCTATTTATCCCATCTTATCACTGGAATCATTGGTAGAGAGCCGCCTTGAAAAGCACTACCAGCAAAAATTAAAAAAAATTAAACAAGGTTTTAAATCTTCAACATTGGAAGACTCAAATAAAATGTGGCTACAATATAGAGTTGCAGAGATTGAAGACTTCCATTTTAATTTGCAAAGCCAACGTTTAGCCAACCCTTTTATAACAAGGAAAAATGAATTGTTGGATCAGTTTTTTTCTCAAAAAAAGCTTCAAATATATTGTACGATACAGAATATCAAAAAAATACTCGGCATTGAATTAGAAATCACATGGCCTCAACCTCCTAACGCTCAATCTCCTAATTTCCAGTCTAAAGTATTCAAAGCATATTACTCATTATTTCAATTATTTTTGCAGGAAAAAGATACAGAACCACAATTTTTATTATTTAAGTCTCTTTTGTTTTCTCTTAAAGGAAAATTGAACCACTCGGAGTATATTGATATGTATTCATTTGCCATTAATCATTGTTTAGTTGAAATAAATAGAGGAAAAAGAGCTTATACTAAGCACCTGTTTGCAATTTATGAAGAAGGATTAGCACAAGGTAGTTTGTTGATTAACAATGAGCTATCACCGTGGATATATAAAAATATTGTTAACTTAGGGCTGGGGCTTAAGCGGTTTAAATGGACAGAGACTTTTATCGAAAAATATTCGAATAAATTACCAATAGATCAAAGAAAAGATGCTTATTATTTTAACCTGGCCAATTTGAATTTTTATCAAAAGAACCATGATCAAGCTTTAGGTTATTTAAATGAAGTTGAATTTACAGATATTCATTATAAATATGGAAGTAAATCAATGCTTCTTGAAATTTATTTTGAAAAAAATGAAACCGAAGCTTTTTATTCATTAGAATCTTCCTTTAAAATTTTATTGATGAGGGATAAAATTCTTACAAATGATATAAAAACCAGCTACCTCAATTTCATCCGATTTACAGCCAGGCTCTACAAATTAAAATACAATAAAGAGGAGCATAAACTAGCAAAACTGAGGACAAAAATTGAGCAAACATCTAATATAAATGGGCGAAATTGGATAATTGGACAATTAGAGGAGATAGGAGGGAGGTCGCATTCTTTGCAGTAAGATGACTTTGGTTTTGAGCCATCCAAAATATATAGAGCTGCTTATGATTGAATATGTAGCCGCACTTACTTACCTTTGCGCACTTAAAATACAATAGTGTACATGGATTTTCTTAAAGAACTACAGTGGCGGGGTATGCTGCACGATCACACACCTGGCTTAAGCGATTTTTTAGCACAAGGCTCTAGTGCAGGTTATATTGGCTTTGACCCTACTGCACCTTCGTTGACAATTGGTAATTATGTGCAAATAATGCTGCTCAATCTTTGGCAAAAAGCAGGCAATAGACCGATTATGTTGATGGGAGGAGCAACGGGCCGTATTGGTGACCCGTCAGGTAAAGATCAGGAGCGGGAGCTAAAATCTTTTGATGTACTTGATCGCAACTTAGCTCATCAGGTAGAGCAGGCGAAGAAGTTTCTTGATTTTGATGGACCTAATGGGGCAATCCTTGTCAATAACCATGATTTTTATAAGAACATGAATGTGCTTGACTTCCTTCGGGATGTCGGCAAAACATTGACGGTTAGCTATATGACCTCTAAGGAGTCTGTCAAACGTCGGCTGGAATCTGGGCTTTCTTTTACCGAATTCAGCTATCAGTTATTGCAAGCTTATGATTTCCAATGTTTGTATGAACAACATGGCTGCCGCGTGCAAATGGGTGGTTCTGACCAATGGGGCAATATCACTTCTGGGACGGAATTTATTCGTAGAAATATT
>Ga0256839_1006145_pt1 | contig 10701 bp, 8 predicted proteins | sample 354166metaG_FD_185968 | JGI IMG/M metagenome (GOLD analysis project Ga0256839, IMG submission 185968) | Hydrothermal vent microbial communities from Mid Atlantic Ridge, Atlantic Ocean - 354-166 | ecosystem: Environmental > Aquatic > Marine > Hydrothermal vents | place: Atlantic Ocean: Mid... | reverse complement strand
TCGCCGACAACCGGTTCGCGCGCAAAGAACCGCGGCGGGTTTGCCGGTTCGCCCCCATCGCCGGCGAAGCCGGCTGCACACCCGCCGTCCTCCCTCCGCTGGCTCCCGGGAGGAGGCCCTAATGGGTGGGGCGGTGTCTCGGAGACTCGGCGATCAGCTGCTCCGGCCCACCGGTCTTGGGGCACGCAGCGAGGGGCCGCAACGGCCGGAGACAACCGGCTGGCGGATGGGGTGGGATTCGAACCCACGGGGCGGTGTTCCGCCCGGCGGTTTTCAAGACCGCTGCCTTAAACCGCTCGGCCACCCATCCGCTGAGTCGTCTATGTGCTTCTATAGGCGCCCGCTCCAAGGCCGACAATCGAGCCCGACGACGCGCCCGAACGACGCCGCTTCGCTCGAGGCCGGGCCGTCGCCCCTTGGGATTTCCTTAGGAGAAACGCAACGCCTTCGCCTGCAGCACATGCGGCAGGTTGCGGATGCGGGCGAGCAGCTCGGCGCCGATCGGCTGGTCCACCTCCACGAGCGCGATGGCGTTGCCGCCCGGGCGGTCGCGGCCGAGGTGGAAGCTCGCGATGTTGACCCCCGCCTCGCCGAGGGTGGTGCCCACCGCGCCGATCAGGCCCGGCTTGTCGAGGTTGCGCACATAGAGCATGTGCGGGCCGAGCCGCGCCTCCATGGGGATGCCCTGGATGGAGACCACCCGCGGCTCGGAGCCCTGGAAGAGCGTGCCGCTCACCTCCCGCCGGCCGCGTTCGGTGGTCACCTCCACCGTCATGAGGGTGCGGTAGCCGGCGAGATGCTCCCGTTCCACCGTGGTGACCTCGATGTTGCGGGCGCGCGCGATGGCCGGCGCGCTCACCATGTTGACGCTCTCGAGCAGGGGCTTGAGCAGCCCTTGCAGCGCGATCTGGGTGAGCGGACGGGTGTTGAGCGCCGCCGCCTCGCCGCCGTAGGTGAGGGTGACCGCCTTGATGCCGGTCTCGGTGAGCTGGCCGGCGAAGGAACCGAGCTGTTCGGCAAGCCGCATGTAGGGCTTGAGCCGGGGCGCCTCCTCCGCCGAGACCGAGGGCATGTTGAGGGCGTTGGTGATCGCCCCGTGAAGGAGGAAGTCGCTCATCTGCTCGGCGATCTGCAGCGCCACCTTCTCCTGCGCCTCGGCGGTGGAGGCGCCGAGGTGCGGGGTGAGCACCACCTCCTCCAGCTCGAACAGGGGCGAGTGCCAAAGCGGTTCCTCGGCGAACACGTCCAAGGCCGCCCCGGCGACATGCCCCGCCCGGATGAGCTCGCACAGCGCCTGTTCGTCCACCAGCCCGCCGCGGGCGCAGTTGACGATCCGCACCCCGGGCTTGGCCCGGGCGAGCGCCTCCCGGGAGAGGATGTTGCGGGTCTGCTCGGTAAGCGGCACGTGCAGGGAGATGATATCCGCGCGGGCGAGCAGCTCGTCGAAGGACACCCGCTCCACCCCGAGGCTTCGCGCGCGCTCCTCGGCGAGGAAGGGATCATGGACGATCACCTTCATCTTCAAGCCCTGGGCGCGCTCGGCGACGATGGAGCCGATATTCCCGCAGCCGATCAGGCCGAGGGTCTTGCCCATCAGCTCCATGCCCATGAAGCGGGACTTCTCCCAGCGGCCGGCGCGGGTCGAGCGGTCGGCGGCGGGGATGCGGCGGGCGAGGGCGAGGATGAGGGCGATGGTGTGCTCGGCGGTGGTCACCGCATTGCCGAAGGGCGCGTTCATCACCACCACCCCCATGCGGGTGGCCGCCTCGACGTCGATGTTGTCGACGCCGATCCCGGCCCGGCCCACCACCTTGAGCCGGGGTGCGCCGGCCTCGAGCACCCGGGCGGTGACCCGGGTGCTCGAGCGCACCACGAGACCATCATAGCGGCCGGCGATGGAGGCGAGCTCCTCTTCGCCGAGGCCGGTGCGCTCCTCAGAGAGAATGCCCCGCCGCTCGAACAGCGTGCGGGCATGGGGGCTGAGCTTGTCGGCGATCAGGACCTTGGGCATCATCCCTCCGCGCGCGCGTTCACCGCGAACTCCGCCGCCACCTGCGCCCAGGCCCAATCGAGCCAGGGCAACAGCGCCTCGAGATCCTCCGCATCCACCGTCGCCCCGGTCCAGATGCGCAGCCCCGCCGGCGCCTCCCGGTAGGCGGCGATATCGAAGGCCACGCCCTCCCGCTCGAGCAGCCCCACCAACCGGCGCACCAGCTCCCGACGACGGCTCTCCTCGAGCGCCCGCACCGCTGGGTCGGCGAGGGTCAGGCAGAAGCAGGTCGGGGAGCGGATCTCGGGTCTCGCGGCGAGGGCGTCCACCCAGGGCGTGCGCGCGACCCAGGCGCCCAGGATGGCGGCGTTGCGGCGACAGCGGGCGACGGCGGCGGCGAGCCCGCCTGTTCCTTCGAGCCAGCGCAACGCATCGAGGGCGTCCTCGACCGCCAGCATGGAGGGGGTGTTGATGGTGTCGCCGTCGAAGAGACCCGCGAGCGGCACGCCGTCCTTGGCGATGCGGAACAGTTTGGGCAGGGGCCAGGGGGGGCGATAGGCGGCGAGGCGGGCGAGTGCGCGGGGCGAGAGCGCCAGCATGCCATGCTGCGCCTCGCCGCCCAGCACCTTCTGCCAGGACCAGGTCACCGCATCCAACCGCTCCCACGGCAGCTCGACGGCGAACACCGCCGAGGTGGCGTCGCACAGCACGAGCCCCTCCCGCTCAAGCGGGATCCACTCGCCGTGGGGCACGCACACCCCCGAGGTGGTGCCGTTCCAGCACAGCACGAGATCCCGGGAGGGATCGTAGGCGCCGAGATCGGGCAGCTCGCCGTAGGGTGCCCGGAGCACCCGCACGTCCGCGAGCCGCAGCTGCTCCTGCACGTCCTTGCGCCAGCCCTCGCCGAAACTGTCGAACACCATCACGTCCACGCCGCGCGGCCCGAGGAGGTTCCACAGCGCCGCCTCGAAGGCGCCGGTGTCGGATCCCGGCATCACGGCGAGCTTCCAGTCCGCCGGCAGGCCCAACAGCTCCCGGCTGCGCACGATCACCTCGCGAAGCCGCGCCCGGCAGGGGGCGGAGCGGTGGGAACGCCCCACGAGCGCATCCCGGAGCACCTCCACCGACCAGCCGGGGCGTTTGGCGGTGGGGCCGGATCCGAAATGCGGGCGGTTGGGGCGTCGCTTCGGTCGTTCCATGGGACGGTTGGCCGACATCGGATTCCCTCAGGGCGGCGCCAACCTAGGACGGCCGCTTGTGCGTCGCAACAGAGACCTTTCGGCCCGCGGCTCGCGTTGACAGCGTTCGGGGCGGGCCTTATCTGAGGTCGGAACGCGGCGGGCCTCCCAAGAGAAGGTTTCATCCGAACATGCTCGGCACCCTGGCGCGGCGGATCTTCGGCACCGCGAACGATCGCATCATCCGGAAACTGCGGCGGGAGGTGGAGCGGATCAACGCCCTCGAGCCGCGCTTCGAGGGGCTGTCGGATGCGGAGCTGCGCGGCGAGAGCGAACGGCTGCGCGAGCGCCACCATCAGGGCGAGAGCCTTGATGATCTGCTCCCCGAGGCCTTCGCCCTGGTCCGGGAGGCGGCCAAGCGCACCCTCGGCCAGCGCCATTTCGACGTCCAGCTGATCGGCGGCATGGTGCTGCACCAGGGCAAGATCGCCGAGATGAAGACCGGCGAGGGCAAGACCCTGGTCGCCACCCTGCCGGTCTACCTCAACGCCCTCACCGGCCGCGGCGTCCATGTGGTGACGGTCAACGACTATCTGGCCCGGCGCGACGCCGAGTGGATGGGGCCCATCTACCGCCTGCTCGGCCTGTCGGTGGGCTGTATCGTCTCCGGGCTCGACGAGGCCCAGCGCCGCGCCGCCTATGCCTGCGACGTCACCTACGGCACCAACAACGAGTTCGGCTTCGATTACCTGCGCGACAACATGCGCCTGCGCCTCGAGGACATGGTCCAGCGGGGGCATTATTATGCGATCGTCGACGAGGTGGACAGCATCCTCATCGACGAGGCCCGCACCCCGCTGATCATCTCCGGTCCCGCCGAGGACAGTTCCGAGCTCTACCGGCGCATCGACGCCCTCGTAAGGCGGCTCACACCGGAGGACTGGGAGAAGGACGAGAAACAGCGGGTGGTGACGCTCACCGAGCGGGGCGTGGAGCGCATGCAGGCGATGCTGGCGCAGGAGGGGCTGCTGCGCTCGAGCGATCTGTACGACATCGAGAACGTCACGCTGGTGCATCACATCCAGCAGGCGCTGCGCGCCCACCATCTGTTCCGGCGCGACGTGGACTATCTGGTGCGGGGCGGGCAGGTGATCATCGTCGACGAGTTCACCGGCCGCATGATGCCCGGGCGCCGCTATTCCGACGGGCTGCACCAGGCGCTCGAGGCCAAGGAGGGGGTGCGGGTGCAGCCGGAGAACCAGACCCTCGCCTCCATCACCTTCCAGAACTACTTCCGGCTCTACGAAAAGCTCGCCGGCATGACCGGCACCGCCGCCACCGAGGCGGCCGAGTTCGAGGAGATCTACGGCCTCCAGGTGGTGGTGATCCCCACCCACAAGCCGATGATCCGCAAGGACGAGGACGACGAGGTCTACCGTACGGCGCGGGAGAAGTACGAGGCCATCGTGCGCGAGATCGAAGAGGCGCACAGGAAGGGCCAGCCGGTGCTGGTGGGCACCGTCTCCATCGAGAAGTCCGAGCGGCTGTCCAAGATGCTCAAGGCCAGGGGCATCCCGCACCAGGTGCTGAACGCCCGCTACCACGAGCAGGAGGCGCAGATCATCGCCCAGGCGGGGCGGGTGGGGGCGGTCACCATCGCCACCAACATGGCCGGCCGCGGCACCGACATCCAGCTCGGCGGCAACGCCGAGATGCGCATCAAGCAGGAGCTCGGCGAGGATCCCGATCCCGCCGAAGTCGAGCGCATCCGCCGCGAGGTTGAGGAGGAGCACAAGAAGGTGGTGGAGCTCGGCGGCCTCTATGTGATCGGCACCGAGCGCCACGAGGCCCGGCGCATCGACAACCAGCTGCGCGGCCGCTCGGGACGGCAGGGCGATCCGGGCCGGTCCAAGTTCTTCCTCTCCCTCGAGGACGACCTCATGCGCATCTTCGGCTCCGAGCGCATGGACGGGGTGCTGCAGAAGCTCGGCCTCAAGGAAGGCGAGGCGATCGTCCACCCGTGGATCAACAAGGCGCTCGAGAAGGCGCAGCAGAAGGTGGAGGCGCGCAACTTCGAGATCCGCAAGAACCTGCTCAAATACGACGACGTGATGAACGACCAGCGCAAGGTCGTCTACGAGCAGCGCTTGGATCTCATCCGCGCCGACGACGTCTCCGATACCGTCCGCGACATGCGCCACCAGGTGATCGAGGACCTGGTGCGGCGCTGCATCCCCGAGAAGAGCTACCCGGAACAGTGGGACGTGGAGAGCTTGGCCCGCGAGGTGCGCCGCATCTTCGGGCTCGAGCTGCCGATCGCCGACTGGGCCAAGGAGGAGGGCATCGCCGAGGAGGAGATCGAGGCCCGCATCCGCGATGCCGCCGACAAGCTGATGGCGAAGAAGGTGGCCCAGTACGGCGAGAGCCTGATGCGCACGGCGGAAAAGAGCGTGCTGTTGCAGGTTTTGGACCATCTGTGGAAGGAGCACCTGCTGCATCTCGACCACCTGCGCCAGGGCATCCACCTGCGCGGCTACGGCCAGCGTGATCCGCTCAACGAATACAAGCGCGAGGCGTTCGCCCTGTTCGAATCCATGCTGGCCAACCTGCGCCTCACGGTCACCCAGCTGCTCGCCCATCTCGAGATCCGCATGGCGGAGCCGGCACCGGCCGCCGACGGCGCCGCACCGGCGCCCCGCGCCCGGGCGGCCCAGGGTACCAAGGCGAGGGCCATGGCGATGGCGGGCGCCGGCGGACCGGAGGGCGAGACCGTCGCCCGCGATCCCCAGAACTGGGGCAAGGTGGGCCGCAACCAGCCCTGTCCCTGCGGCTCCGGGCGCAAATACAAGCACTGCCACGGCCGGCTGCGCTGAGCGGCGGCCCGACGGCCGCTGCCGGGGCTGCACGGCGTGGGCGCAGCACCTCTGTGTGGCCGCCGTTTCTTGTCGCGAGGACGGGGCACGGACGGCGCCCGGTTCTCCGGGCGACCGCACGGGAGGCGCGGCGCGGTGGTGAGCCGGGGCAGCGGGTTGGTGCCGGCGGAGGGATTCGAACCCCCAACCCCCCGCTTACAAGGCGGATGCTCTACCGTTGAGCTACGCCGGCCGCTCCCGGCAGCACAGGCTGGCGCGCCTGCTCGCCGGTGACAAGCCCCCGGTAGGCGAGCAGGCCGATCACCAGCACCGCCATGGTCGCCTGGTAGATTTCGTTGAAATAGTTCTGCAACAGGCTGCGGGCGAGCATGTCCGCAGCAAGGCCGAGCGCGAGCGCCCGTTCGTCCGCGCGCTCGGCACATCGGGCCGCATAGAGCGCCATTTTCACGAGCGCCAGCATCAGGAGCACGATCAGCACGAGGCCCGCCCAGCCGCCCTCCACCCAGAAGCGCAACAACTCGTTGTGGGGCCACTCGAGCGGCACGCCGCCGTCCAACCACGGGCGCTCCGCGGCCAGCTCCTGGCGCACGTAGCCGATCCCAAGGCCCAGCGGATGGCGCACCGCCAGCGCGAACCAGTAGGACCAGCTGGCAAGCCGCCCGGAGGTGTACTCCTCGAGCCCGAGTCCCACGAGCCGGCGCCACATCACGTCGCTCACCAGCACCGTCGCGACGGCGAAGGCGAGCGCTGCGGGGATCAAGGCCCGGATCCAGAAGCGGACGCGATCTCCAGGGCCGGCGATGAGGTCGAGCAGCACGAACAGGGCCAGGATCGCCACCGTGGTGCGGGTTGCGGCAAGGAAGATCATCGCCAGCGCCAGCAACACCGCGGCCCAGGCGGGCAGGGCGAGGGGGGTGAAGGGCTCGCGGGCGAGCCGGGCGGCGCTGAGCAGGAGAAAGAGCAACAACAGGCTGCTGTGGCTCACCATCGAGCCGGTCACATCCCAGCGCCGGATGGCCTCATAGCCGCGCACCAACACCGAAGGCTCGAGCAGCGCCAGGGCGGCCCCGCTCGCGAGCACGTACAACAGCAGCAGAAACCATACCAGGCGCGCCACATCGAGCCCGGAGAGCGCGCGGGCGAGCTCCGGCAACAACAACAGCACCAGGAGCGGCAGCAGGATCTTGTAGTCGAGGGGATCGAAGGGTCGGCCCACGTGCCACCAGGCGAGCAGCGCGAGCAGGAGCAGCAGGAACAGGGGCAGATGCCGGGGCCTGCGGAGGAGCGGCGGTCCCACGAACAGGCTCGCCGCCAAAAGCGCCAGCACGAGAGCGGTGAACAACAGGATCCGCGCCCGCCCGAGACCCAGACTCTCGGCCAGCGCCGCCGAGAGGAAGGAGAAGCCGAAGGCGGCGGCGAACAGCGCCGGCAGCAGACGAACCCCCATGGCGCCGCACCTTGACCCGGAGTTCTCTTAACAGTTGAATTGGCGCGCAGCAACGGGTCCACGCCTCGGTGAAGGCCAAGAGCTATCCGCTCCTGCCGCAACGGGTGCAGCGCTCGCGCTGGGTGCAGAACCCGCTGACCATCCTGTGCATCAACTGGTGGTTCCAGGGGATGCGCGGCATGGGGCGCAAGGAGCTGTCCTTCCGGCTGCTGGTCGAGCTCGCGGTCACCCTGGCGCTGGCCTGGGTTCTGGAAACCCGGAGCGCGGCGGGCCTGCTGTTCGCCTGGGCGCTCGCCCATACCCTCAACTTCACCCTGAACGGCCAGCTGTGGGTCTGTGCCCGTTACGCGCCACGGCTTCGGGTGGAGCCCGCCCGCATCCGTCGTTTCCTCGAACGGCTCGCCGCCCGCCTCGATCGCATCGCGTGGCTGGATGAGGCGGTGGTGCTGGGTTCGCTTCCCGCGCGCGGCCTCATGCCGGGGGCGGGTTCGGACATCGACCTGCGGCTGGTATTTCCCCCCGGTCTTCGCGGCTGGCTCAGGCTCAATCTCTTGTTGTTGGGGCTGCGCAGCTGGGCCCTGCTCGCGCGGGTGCCGCTCGATCTCTACGGCGCCGACGATCTCGAGGCGCTCTCCGCCACCGCACCCGGCGAGCCGTGGCTGGTGCTGTTGGACCGGCGCGGGCGCATCGCGCGGCGTTTCGGAGGTACCCGGGAGCTTGTGCGGTGGTGAGGAGGGGCTTTCGCGAACGGCGGCGGGTGGCGCTCGCCTGTTCGGCGGGCGGTCATCTCTCGGAGCTGTTGCGGGCGCTCGAGGGCATTGTGTTGGAGGATGCCTTCCTCGTCACCTACCCGAGCCCCCGGCCGCTGCCGGCCTGGATCCGGCGGGTCTACCATCTGCCCCATCCACGCAGGCGGCTTTGGCCGACCCTGTGCAACGCGGTCCAGGCCTTTTGGGTGATGTGGCGGGAGCGGCCGGAGATCGTGATCTCGACCGGGGCCGATGTGGCGCTGTTTGCGATCCTGTGGGGGAAGCTGTTCGGGGCGCGCGTGATCTTCATCGAGAACGGCGGCACCTTGCGCCCCTCGCTCACCGGTCGCCTGGTCTATCCGATCGCCGACCTGTTCGTGGTGCAGTGGCCGGAGCTGCGCCGCTTCTATCCGCGGGCGGTGGTGGCGGAGGGGTTGTTGCTTTGAGGTTGTTCGTGGCGGTGGGCACCGCGGCGGGCGGGTTCGACGCGCTGGTGGAGGCGGCGGACCGCGCCGCACTGCGCCTCGGGATGACAGGTCTGGCCCAGATCGGCGAGGGGCGCTTCTGCCCGCGGCAGCTGCGCTGGCGGCGATTTGTCGCGCCCGATGAGCTGGCCGCGCTGCTCGCGCGCAGACCGCTCGTGGTGACCCACGGCGGCATGGGCCTGCTCGGCGACGCCATGCGGGCGGGCTGCCGCATCGTGGCGGTGCCGCGCGCCCGGGCGACGAGCCGCCGGCATCCGAGCAACGACCAGCGCGCCTTCCTGGAACGGCTCGCGCAGCGCTATCCGATCCGCCTGTGCCGGAGCCCCGAGGCGTTGGAGGAGGCGCTGGCCGAGCTGGCCCTGGCGGCGCCCGCGCCGATCCGCTATCCGCTCGGCAGCACGGTGCCGCAGATCCTCCGCACCTATCTGCAGCAGCACCGCGGGTCCAGGCACCGCCGGGCGCGGCCGGTCGGGGAGGTTCCCCGCGCTTGACCTTGCGGCTGGGGCAAGCACCAAATAGGGCAGCGGGTCGATTGCACTCTGGAGGAGCAGGATGCGGGTGGTGTTTGCGGTGGAAGGCATGAGCTGCCAGCACTGCGTGCGCAGCATCGAACAGGCCATCGCCCAGGTGGCGCCCTCGGCCAAGGTGGCGGTGGATCTGACGGCCAAGCGGGTGACGGTGGAGAACGGCAGCGATGTGGAGAGCCTGCGCGCGGCGATCCGCGAGGCGGGCTACGAGGTCAAGGGGGAGAGCCGGGAGGGCTAGCTTCCCGGAGGTTCCGGCGGGCCGGCGCGCGTCGGGCCGGCCACGGGCGAGGAGGCGGAGAGATGACCCGGTTCGCGCAAGCCGAGCCCGTGGCCTTGTCCACGGTGCGGGTGGAGGACTACGAGCCATTGATCGGAGCGGAAGCGGTGGCCCGCATCCTCGACAAGGCCCACCGCCTGCGCGATCTCCACGTGGTCCACGTCAACTCCACCTATTATGGGGGCGGGGTTGCGGAAATCCTTTCCTCCCTCACCCTGCTCGCCAACAGCGCCGGGGTGCGCACCGGCTGGCGGGTGATCCAGGGGCGGCCCGATTTCTTCAGCATCACCAAGAAGTTCCACAACGCGCTGCAGGGGGCGGAGATCCGACTCACCGACCTCAAGCGCAACATCTACGAGGAGGTGGTGTACGAGAACGCCCGGCGCATGCATCTCGACCACGATGTGGTGGTGGTCCACGACCCGCAGCCGCTGCCGCTCGTGCGCCACTTCCGCAAGAAGAGCCCCTGGATCTGGTGGTGCCACGTCGATCTCAGCGCGCCCAACCCGGAGGTGTGGGCGTATCTCTCGGGCTTCGTCGAGCGCTATGACGTGGCCGTGTTCCATCTTCCGGAGTATCGACAGGCGCTCCGGGTGCCGCAGCGCTTCATCCCGCCGGCCATCGATCCCTTCGCGGCGGTGAACCGGGAGCTCGAGGAGCGGGAGATCGAGGAGCGGCTCGCCCGCTACGACATCCCCACCGATCTGCCGCTCGTGGTGCAGATCTCCCGTTTCGACCCCTGGAAGGACCCGCACGGGGTGATCGAGGCGTTCAAGCTCGCCCGCCGCGAGGTGCCGGCCACCCTGGTGCTGCTCGGCAATGTGGCCACCGACGATCCCGAGGGGCAGGAGGTGTTCTATTCGCTCCTGTGTTGTCGCGAGGAACGGATCCTGATCCTGTCGGTGCAGGATTCGGCGCTGGTCAACGCGCTGCAGCGGCGGGCGGCGGTGGTGCTGCAGAAGTCCCTGCGCGAGGGGTTCGGGCTCACGGTGGCGGAGGCGATGTGGAAGGGGGCTGCGGTGGTGGGCGGCGATGTGGGCGGCATCCGGCACCAGATCCAAGATGGCGTCAACGGCTTTCTCGTGCGCAGCGTGCCCGAGGCCGCCGAGCGCATCGTGCGGTTGCTCAAGGACCCGGATCTGCGGCGGCGGCTCGGGGCGGCGGCGCGGGAGACG